>Ga0070679_100006001_pt1 | contig 11300 bp, 7 predicted proteins | sample KBSC63BmetaG_FD_65652 | JGI IMG/M metagenome (GOLD analysis project Ga0070679, IMG submission 65652) | Corn rhizosphere microbial communities from Kellogg Biological Station, Michigan, USA - KBS C6-3B metaG | ecosystem: Host-associated > Plants > Roots > Rhizosphere | place: USA: Michigan... | reverse complement strand
AGAGAAATGCGATGGCATGAAGCAGCGGCTCTTATTAGCGTTTTCGAGACCAGTTCCTGTTTTGGTACTGTCGCGGATCTGAATTGCTGGATGAAATATTCCTGACCTTCCTCCGTGTTCCTCTGGTGCCCTCCGTGGTAAAGCCCGTCTTGAGGTGCTGTATGAAGATCGTCGTCGCTGAAAAAGTTGCTCCCAATGCCGTGCAGCTTCTGAAAGACGAACCCGGCTGGAACGTTCTCACCGCCGACCAACTCAACGGCAATCTTGCCGCAGCGCTCGCTGATGCCGACGCACTCATCGTCCGCTCCGCCGTAGATGTAAATGCCGATGTGCTCCGCAGGGCCGGCAAGCTCCGCGTGATCGGTCGCGCCGGAGTTGGCGTGGACAATATCGATCTTGAAGCGGCGACCAAAGCGGGCATCGCTGTGATGAATACTCCCGGCGCCAATGCCGTGGCTGTGGCGGAACACACGCTGGCGCTCATGCTGGGCCTGGCTCGTCATCTCTCGAAAGCCGATTCCACCACGCACGCCGGCAAGTGGGAGAAGAAGTCTCTCCAGGGAACTGAGCTTCGGAACAAAACTCTCGCCATTGTCGGCCTTGGTCGCATCGGCATGGAAGTGGCAAAGCGCGCCAAGGCGTTCGAGATGAAGATCATCGCGCATGATCCTTTTGTTTCAGCCTCGATCGGCCGTGAACTGGAGATCGAACTCGCTGAACTCGACCGCGTTTTTGCTTCCGCTGACTACCTGAGCCTGCATGTCGGCCTCACGCCGCAGACGCACGGCATGATCAACGAGCAGTCACTCAAGAAGATGAAGAAAGGCGTGCGCATCATCAATTGTGCCCGCGGGGAACTCGTTGATGATGCCGCTCTTGCCGAAGCTCTCAGATCCGGACACGTGGCCGGGGCTGCACTGGACGTTTTTACCCAGGAGCCGCCTAAGGGCTCACCGCTGCTCGCGCTCGAAAATGTTATCGCAACGCCGCACATTGCCGGTTCCACCAATGAAGCGCAGGATGCCGTTGGCATACAGATCGCCAATCAGGTGCGCGAATATCTGAAGCGCGGCGTGATCCAGAACGCCGTGAACATGCCCTCCATCGACGACCAGCAGTACACCCAGATGAGGCCATGGCTCGGGTTGGCGGAAAAGCTGGGTGCGTTTCTCGCCAACATTGTCCCGATGTCAGGCTCGATTCAGGAGATCCTGGTCCGCTACAGTGGGCGCCTCACGGACTGGAAGACCGAACTCATTCGCAACTCGGCTATACAGGGCATTCTCAACCAGCGCGCCGCCGAACACGCCAATGTGGTGAATGCCGCCGCCATTGCCCAGGAGCGTGGAATTCATGTGCACGAAATCCGCAAGGACAAAGCTCAGAGCCCGGGTGACATTCTGGCCGTAGCCATCAAGACCACTGCAGGCGAACTCGAGGTGCGTGGCGCCGTCGTGCGTGAAAGCTCTTTGCGTCTGCTCGGAATCGGGTCGATTTATATTGAGGTCCCGCTGGAAGGAAATCTGATCTACATCCGGAATCGCGACGTTCCCGGCGTGGTTGGAAAGGTCGGTACCATTCTCGGGCACAACAACGTAAACATCGCCAACTTCGCGCTGGGCCGCGCTGAAAACAAAGCCGGCGCTGAGGCTATCTCCGTTGTGCAAGTAGACACCCCAGCGCCAGATCCGGTGTTAAAGGAATTGAACGCGCTGCCGGATGTAGAGCAGGTGTGTGGGGTCAAGCTATAGGATTCCGTAATCCCGAGCCCGAAACCTCGGAGCGGGAAACGCATAAATGGCGCGATGCAGAACTCCCATGGGTTCGCGCGCTTCTGAATCGCCGTTCGTCTTCTTTCTATAGTTGTCAGGTTTCTGAAATCACGCTGCCCGCGAAATATCAGCCGGCTCCTCCTCCCGCTCCTTTACTTTCTGCTCCACATGCTTGATCTCCACACGCTCCTTGCGTATATCGAGCCTCAGGCGGGAGTAAACGCTCATGTACTGGTTTGCCACCCAGACCAGGGCAAAACCGCCGATCAGATAGCCGCGCCAATCATCATAAAGCAGCTTGTAGCGCGTGATGATCAGGAAAAAGATCGTGATGTAGTGGCTGAAACAGTATTCGCAGGTAAAAAGAAAGAAGAACTTGCGTGTAAGAAGCGCGGGATTTTCTTCGCTTTGGCGCAGGCAGTACTCACGTGGCTCACGTAAGACCTCCTCGTGCGTCACCGTCCACGCAATGCAGGCGATGGGAATCGCCAGCAGAAACAACCAGATCACTTGCAGCGACAAAGTCACCCTGTAAAAGAGGAAATTGCGGTGCTACAAGTTGCCTGCTTCACGCAAGCACTCAGCCAGTCAGCATTCAGCATTGCGAATCCTTCGGACTGATTGCGGGTGCCGGAGCAGCATCAAAACTGAATGTATTCCGCCCGGACAATGGGAACAAAGGATGCGGGCTGAATGCAAGGTGCTGACTGCCAGCCGCCAATTGCTATCATTTACCCGTGTGCCTGCCCAAGACAGCCGGTGAACAGTCCAGGTCTCCTCAAGGGCCGCTGTTTCTCTGCTACATCACTGATCGTTGTCAGTTTCCCGGCAACGCGGCCGAGCAAGAGGCGCGACTACTGGCCAAGATCACGGAATGTGCCTCTGCGGGCGTGGATTACATCCAGTTGCGCGAAAAAGACCTCACGCCGCGTGAATTGGAGCAGCTCGCGATAAAAGCCGGGCATGCCCTCCCCGCAGGAGCCCCGACAAAGCTGCTGATCAACTCGCGGATTGATGTCGCTTTGGCTTCGGGCGCGCACGGCGTGCATCTTCCGTCGAACGATCTTTCCGCCAGCGAAGCACGCGTCATTCTGAATCGGGCGGGGATGCACGATGGCATCGTCAGCGCGTCCGCACACTCTACGGAAGAAGTCGCGCGGGCGGAGTCGCACGGCGCTGATTTCGTCCTGGTTGCGCCGGTATTCGAAAAAGCCGGCACGGCAAACCCGTATGGCCTTAAATTGCTGCGCCAGGTCTGTCTTCGTCCGCATGCGGCTGACCCTCCCATGCCCGTGCTGGCGCTCGGTGGCATAACGCTCAACAATGCCGCTCAGTGCAAACAGGCGGGGGCCTCCGGCGTGGCGGCGATTCGGCTGTTTCAGGATTTCGACGCACACTCGGTTGTGATGGGTCTGCGCGCCATCGCCGCCGCAGGCTCCGATTAACATCTCGTGTTCGTCTCGAAAACAACGGCTTTAGTTCTACACTACTTCCTCGACTGCGCTGCTCGCTGCAGAGCCTGATGCCTGAATGTTGTTGAGACGAAGAGATTACGTCGCTCCGTAGTACCAGATTTTTTTATGGTCTTTAATCAATTCCGGCAGCATCCAGTCGGGCGATTGCTCAGGAGCAAGCAACCATGTTGCTGATCAGTAAATTCGCAAAACCGGAGCAGCATGGATATCCCACTGACTCCCCATCGGCAACCAATTGTTCAAAGCCCTTCAGGAGTTGTGAGTCATGTTCGCTCGCCGTCTCTTCATTGGCCTGGTTCTGCTTTTCTTCCTCGCCCTAAACGCCTCCGCTCAGCTGGCATTCAACGCTGCGCAAACACCTGTCTCTATCGCCAATAATCCGCGGACTCTGCTCCGAGCGGATTTTAATCACGATGGGCGCCCAGATCTGGTCACGTGGTCCAGCGAGCCGCGGTTTTCTGTTCTGCTCAATGACAAGGCCGGACATTTCACCGAAATCACCACCACGACGCCGAAGCCGGTGGAACGGCTTGCCGTGGCGGATTTCAACAAAGATGGATTCAATGACGTGGCCGTGTGCTCGCCAACCACGACTACCACTGATCCGTCGCGTACTATCAGCATCTATCGGGGCAGCGGAAACGGCAACTTCGCGCTGGCTGGAACGCCTGTCGCCATCACGAAGGCCTGTGCCGGGCTCACGGCCGGGGACATCAATGGCGATGGAAATCCCGACCTCGTCGTAGTTGAGCGCACATGCACAGATTCAGGTTGTGCGCACTATCAGAAGGCAATTGCGGTCTATAAAGGCGATGGTACAGGCAATTTTGGTGCGCCAGTTATTACCTCAGCGGTGGGAAGCATTCTCGATAGTAACCGCATCAGCGGTGGTTTTCTCCATGACTTCCAGGGCGCCGATCTGGCTGACTTCAATCAAGACGGATTTCTCGACGTCATCATGGCCCAGTGTTGTCACCGTGATCCGACGACGGGCAATCCCAGTGGCGGCGGAGTGCTGATCGCGTTTGGCGATGGTGCAGGCCACTTCCCAACCACTCAGCTCTTCAGCCCGGCGTTCGAGTTCGGCGACGAAGATGGCGAATTTCTCGCCCGAGTGGCGGATACAAACGCTGACAGCGTTCCCGATTTCACCTCCAGCAGCCTTGGCCAGGAGGGGCCGATCATCCGAGGCACCGCATGGCAGTCCAAGAGCGCAGGCGGTTATACGCCCTTCGAGCTGTCCAGGGCTGAGGAGTTCCCAGATTTCCACGGTTCATTCCTGAGTACTCCGGTGGCTCCGGACCTGAACAATGACGGCATCAAAGACGGAGCTGCGAGCTCCGGGAGTACTGACGCCACACCTCTCGCTCAGCAGATCGATACACGCCTGGGCAACTCCGGCGGAGGTTATGGCCCGGCTCAGACCTTTACCTTGTCTGAAAAAATAGACGACATCGTAACCGCCGATTTTGATGGCGACGGGCGTGCGGACATCGCCGGGATCGGCCCTGGCGCGCTGACCGTTGCCCTGAACCGCACTGCGGTCGCACGCTGTTCTGCGCCCAGCGGCAGCATCCGTCTCATCAACATGTGCCTGGCGCCTTCTTCCAATAACCTGAAAGTGCAGGCCAACAGCAATGACAATTGGAACGTGGTGGCGACCAAAATCTATATCGATGGTGATCCAAAAGCTGCATTTTTCACTACCGACGATCTGGTTACCCGCAATTTCTCACTTGCTCCAGGCATTCATTCAATCACCGTGAGAATGTGGGACCAGCACGGCCCCTTCAGCTCCAGCCGCACCGTTACGGTCCCGAACTCGGCATGCAGCCCGTCCACAACCAATCGTACGGTAAAAATCTGTGCTCCCGTAGATGGCGCAGGCATGCGTCAGAACCTGCGCGTGCAGGCAGCCATAACGAACAGTAAGCCCATTAGTGAGGTAAAGATCTATCTCGACGGAACAGTCGTATTTTCAAACTCCACGGCGAAAACGCTGGACGTAACCAGCACGAAAGTGCTCTCAGCCGGTTTGCACCGGATCACCGTAAAGGCATGGGATTCCGCCGGACCGTTTTCAAAAACGATCGTTGTAAGAAAGTAGACAGGGATGTCGTCGATCGACCTCGCCTTTAAAAGTCTGTGTGTTAACTTGCAAGGCGACTCACACGTAACAGAGCTGCGTTTCAAAGCTGCGGTTGCCAGTGGCTGGACGGCCGACTACAACTTCCGAAAAGGAATCCTGATGCCCCGCCTCAGTACTCCCGCTCACGTTTTTTATCGCCGATCAGCCAATGCAGCAGCCACGAAACAATGCTGAACAGGATCGAGCCTATGAAAGCTGCCTGCCAGGTTTGCACATCAAACCCGGGAGTCACGGCGGCAGCTATCTTGATCAGGAACGCGTTAATCACGATCAGGAACAGCCCAAAGGTAAGAAACGTGAGTGGAAGTGTGACGATCTTCAGAACGAAGCCGAACGTCGAGTTGATGAAGCCGATCACGACCGCGGCCAGCAGCGCTGAAAGGAACCCGCGCACCACGAAGCCGGGCACGAAATACTCCACAATCATCAGCGATACCGCACTGATGAGCCACCGGACCAGAAGCCTCATAGATCACTCTCCTGCCTCGGACTAGCGGATTATCGCACACTAAAGCAAAAGCCGCCGGTGAGGGCGGCTCATTGCTGCGATCTTCGTGTGGCTAACTCATCGCAGGAACCGGCATTAACATCTGTCGTGCCTGGCGGCGTCCTGCCTCGATCGACTGCTCAAGATCAAGATGGGGCACCGGCGATGCTGCAGCAGCGTCGAAAAATTTGAGCGCGTCCTGTGCCCGATTAAGCTTCATTGCCATGCGTCCTGCACCCATCAGTGCCTGCACGGAGAGGCGATCTGTCGGATAGGTGCCCGCGAGCTTTTCATATTCCATGAGCGCCCGCTCGGAAGCCTGCAGGCTCTCGGCTGCACGCGCGATCTCCAACCACGTTGCCGCCGGCATCGATTTGCCACCGCTGTTCAGGAACTCATCGAAGCTCTGCAATGCCAGCTCAGGTTCACGCGCGCGAATGTGGGCGGCGCAAAGCTTAACCAGCGCTTCATGGCAGCATTCCGTTTCTCCCTTACGCCAGTAAATTTGCTGCAGCAGGTTCCAGCCGTCTACCGAGTCAGGCTTGGAGGCAACAAATCGTTTCAATATTTCGGCTGCCTGGTCGAGTTGACCACGCTCCATAAGGTCGGTTGATTGCGTGATCTCAGGATCGATGGTCCAGCTGGTCTTGGCCTCAATCGCCTGGTTTGCCTTGTGTTCGAGCCCGCTGTACTTGAGCGCAACTGCGGCAACCGCGCCAAAAAGAAATCCGCCCACATGGGCCCAGTGGGCCACACCACCAGCCTGTCCTGAGATGCTGCCGTAGAAAACTTCCATCAACAGCCACAGCGGCAACAACCAGTAGGCAGAGGCGGAGAACGCGTAGCCGCCGCGGAACAAGGATCGGATGCCGAGGATCCAGCGCATCTCAATTTTCATTTTCGGAAAGCGAACCAGGAAACCGCCCATGAGGGCCGCTACCGCGCCTGAGGCGCCAACCAGCGGCGTCATGCTGCCCGGGTCAGTCAGCGCATGGAACTTGAGTGCCGCCGCGCCGGCAACAAAATACACAATGCTGTAAATGATGCGGCCCCAGGCGTCTTCCAGTACAAAGCCCGCCAGCCATAGAAACCACATGTTGCCGATCAGGTGCAGCCATCCCCCGTGCAGGAAATTAGCCGTCACATATGAGATCAACCTTGGATGCGCTGGTACGTAGGCGTAATTGTCGATGACTGAATCGGCGGAAAGTGCCTCCCACTCAGTGGCCAGCGAATCCATCTCTTCCTGCAGCTTTTGCTCGTCGTCGAGCAACCGAATGCGTGCGTCCCATGCGTCCTCAACGTCGCGATTGCCCTGCTTGATGTAGTTCCACAAGCGCAGATTGCGTGTGCGGAAGGCGGCCACCATATCGTCCACGTCCTGCGGCATCTTAAGTTCGGGGTGCATGGCCGCGAGCATGATGATGTGCTGCCTGGCTTTTGCGGCCTTGGCGCCCTGCTCTTCCATGTTGAAGTGCGTGAACAGGAAGACGATTACGTTTACCGCGATCAGCCCCAGGGTGATGATGGGCCAGCGCCGGGCCGACATGTTTTCATGCCGGATTGGGATCAACATTCGAGAACTCTCCCCAGTTGGTGTGGAACTGGCGCAAGTCTAACCAACTTTGCGGGGAAAGCTACGATTACGAAAGTTACCGTAGCTTCTAGATAACTAGCAGAAAGCTAAGTAGTTACTTGGTGAAGATGCTTTTCGGCATCATCACGTGGACGCCCTTGTTTCCGTCTACCAGTTCGGTCACGTCTACATCGCCCGCCACGCTGGTCAGCATGTAAGCGTCGTCGCGGCTCATGTGCTTCTCGGCAACCAGAAAGTCGATCATTTCGCGCACCGCAATCTTCGTGGCCTCATAGAGCTCCTGGTGGAACCCCATGCTGATGTAGTGCGTTGGCGTCTCGGCGCGCGGATATTTCTGTCCGGTTCCCTTGTGCACCAGAAACTGCACCGTGCCGTTCAGTGAAGTTTCCAGCGCCGTGATATCTACTTCGCCATTGCCCTGGCCGGCGTGACCGTCGCCGATCTCAAACAATGCGCCCCGAGCATGCACCGGCAGGTACAGCGTTGTGCCCTGGACCAGCTCTTTGTTGTCCATGTTGCCCGCGTGGTTTCCCGGCGGCGCGCTGTCAATCTTGCCGTAATTCTCCGGCGGCGCTACCCCCATGCTGCCGAAGAAGGGATGTAAGGGAATGGTGATGCCGGGCGCAAACTGTGCAACCATCTTCTCGCGATCAAGGGGAATGATCTTCATCTTGCGATAAGGAAAGTCTTCCGGCAGAAATCCGCGCGTGGGCCCAAAGGCGTTGTAGGCATAAGGCAGAGCCAGCTCAATTTTCTGGATGCGCACTTCCAGCGTATCGCCCGGTTCGGCCTCCTCGATGTAAACCGGGCCGGTCAGGATATGCCCGCCCGGGCCTCTAGTCGTGACTTCTTTGTAGATGTCGCGAAGGCTTTGCTGCACTTGCTCCGCTGGGACTCCTGCGCCCTCGAGTCCCGTCGGACTGTTCGTGATAAGCGTTTCGAATTCCACAGTATCGCCGCTGTGGATGCGCAGCACAGGCGTGGCTGCGGCGGCATAGTAGCCCCACGCTACCGTTTTGGGCGTCGCTTTGAGCGTGAACTTCTGTGTGGATGCTGAAGGCTGAGACGGTTGAGCGAATGCTGCGGCGGACGAGAGTATCAGGAGAATTAGCAGGCGCATAGTGGCTTGTTTATTGGAGCCACAAATCCTTTCACAAAAACGGGTTTGTGAACAGATCAATTACCGCCGTAAAACCATCCACTCGGGATCGAGCAGTATCTGCTTCGTTCCCGGGGGCGCATTCAGCGTGAATCTCGTGTTCGGTTCGTCGGCAAATACGAAGCTTAGAAATCGCGACTTACCCCTCCTGTCCACGGCAAAAATAGGAACGGCAGTGACCAGGTCGCGGTCGCAGTGCGTTTGATGGATTACGCCGGCCACTTTGGTCCGCGTGGCGGAGCCGGTGACCTTCACGTCATCGAGCGACATCTGCGGCACAGATGCGCCGTTCACCCAGGCATCAAAAAACCAGTCGAGCGAGCGCTTGCCTTCGAACTCCAGAGATTTTGGCAGCACAGCTTCAAATGCTGACTGCAGGTCGCCGGTGGAGATCTTGTGGTTGGGTGAGCGCGCCAGCAACCCTTTGAGGGCTGAGTAGAACAGCGCGTCATCATTACGGCCACTCGCCTGGCGCAGCATGTGCCTGAGCATGTGGATCAGCCATGTGCCGCGTCCGTAGAGCACGCGTTCATAGGCGTCAGGGAATCGCGACGAGGTGAGTCGCAGTCCCAGGGTCACTGGTCCCGCGTCTGCGATGATGCCATGTGGCGTTTCCGTAAGAAGCTCTCCACGGTAGTACTGGAGCGCCGTTTTCATCGCCTGGGGGTCGTTTTTTTCGAGCATCAACAAGGCGCTGTAATTTGCCAGCGCCTCAATGATCCATTCATCGCGATAAGACACCCAGTCGACGGCATCACCCCACCACTGGTGTCCGGTCTCATGCGCCAGCATCAGCCGGCTCAGAAGCAGGTCTGTATAGGGGTCGTGAACGCCCGCGGCCCTTCGCTCTTCAGGATCGAGAAACGCGAGACTGGAAAGGTAGATCAATCCGGGCCATGACTGGCTCAGCAAGCCCGGAATCTGTGTGACCTGCAGGTCGGAATACGGAAAAGCATCGAGTTCGCCGGCCATGAAGTCAACTGCCGCGGCGGTCTTTGCGGCAAGCTGCTGTACCTCTCGCGACGGTTCTGGCGTACGCCCGATTCGCGCGGTGCGTGCCGCCAGCGACTCCTCCACCCCTTTGGCCGCGTAGGTATGGATGTCCACGCCCATGGTCTTCGAGGTCCCAACCTCAAACCTTCCGAGGTTGAATCCGGCGCGGGCGATTGGCTTTTGCGTGACGAAGCGGCTGGTTCGGCGGCCGCTTTGTTCACTCGTGGACACTGGCTTCCCGGTCGCCACCAGCGTCCAGTCTGCTGGATAGTCGAACGTGAGATCGAAGTGCGAGAACGTCGGGCCCGCGTTCGGATACCAGGTACCGCGTGAACCCACGTAGAGCAGCCCGCCTCCGGTGTCGTACATCACCGGGCCTGCATACTTGAAACTGAGGCGCACCGGGCGGTCTTTCTCCAGGGGAGCGGGAAACATGATGCCTACAAGATCGTCACCGCGGCGCGCAACATCGCTGCCGGTAACGGCCTCGTTCTGGATCAGCTGAAGGGGTTTCCCTTCCATTCGGACGTCATCCACCTTCAGATACCGCGATAGGGCGACAACGAACGTGCGTTGGCCGCTGCGATTCGGGACAAGGGTGACTTCGGCTTCAGCACGGATCTGTTCAGGCGGTTCGGCAGTAATGCGTATTTGGTAGTCGCGGAACTCGAAGCGTGGAGCCGCCGGCCAGCGCGCCACCCCGCTGCCTCTTGTCTCAGCCCTCATAGATCGCATCGGGAATGAAGTCCAGATGTCGTAATACGCCTTATCATCCCGGACATTGGCCTGAGCCACCGTGATTTGTTCGGGTGAGTTGGTGTCGAGAAAGACATCAAACACGCCCAGCGTCGTCCCGCCGACCCGCATGTGGAGATAGCGCAGCGCGGAATCACCCGTGTTGGTTAGCGCTTGAATGAGAGGGAGGGCGTCACGGGGCGCCAGTGAACGCGAGGGCTCCTGCCAGCGGCTGATGAAGTCCTGTGCGTTCTCGTCCTGGGGCAGGGGGCGAAATCCCTGTTGTAATTCACCTACAAGTTTGTCATCCACAAAGCGCAGATAAGCGGTGGTGAAGCGTTGTTCCAGGATGGCGGCTCCGGTAAAGAGCGCGAGGGAAGTGCGTTCGGCGCGGTCGGGGGTGATCAACAGCAGTTCGCCCTGGCCCTCAAAGACTGCCCCGGTAACCCGGCCGTCAGCGGTCCGCATGAGCGCGACGGTCCCGTCGCTCAAGCTGATGTGCAGGTCCTCCCTGTCGAGTGAAACTTCACGGACAAGATGCACGTCTGCCGGATCAAAAGAGGGGTTCAGTACCTGACGATAGAGCTCGCTGCCCTCCTGGCCTGGTTGGGTTGAAGGGCTCTGGGCAAGCGAAAAAACGCTCCCGCAGCAAGCGAGCAGTAGTAGTACTTTCGTGAATCGTTGAAGAAAAGAGTGCTCTAAAGCCATGCCATAATGACCGTGAAAACGCGTGCGAAAGATTATCCCATTTTGTTGCGTGGCTGTGCTCGCCGCAACTGCCACTGCTGACACCATCGTGCTCAAGAGCGGCACGCGCATTGTGGTCGACTCCGTGCGGGAACAAAACGGACGGGTCGAATACACCATCGGCGACAACACACTGACCTTGCCCAAGTCAGTCGTTGCCCGCGTGGAGGCCGGTCCGCCGGCAAG
>Ga0070679_100005996_pt1 | contig 11302 bp, 12 predicted proteins | sample KBSC63BmetaG_FD_65652 | JGI IMG/M metagenome (GOLD analysis project Ga0070679, IMG submission 65652) | Corn rhizosphere microbial communities from Kellogg Biological Station, Michigan, USA - KBS C6-3B metaG | ecosystem: Host-associated > Plants > Roots > Rhizosphere | place: USA: Michigan... | reverse complement strand
CGGGCCCGGTCACAGCATCCACGAACCAAGGTCGGCATCGTTGCCTTCGCCACCAGGTGCCCCGTCGGCACCGAGACCGTACACGTCGATTTCCCCGTGCACCCCCGGATTCAAGTATTGGTAAGGATGCCCCCATGGATCCTTGGGCAGATGTCCGACGTAGCCTTCCGGCTTCCAGTTTGGTGGAATCGGGTCAGCGTCCGGCCTGGTCACCAATGCCTGCAATCCCTGCTCGGTGGTCGGGTAGCGCTGGTTGTCCAGGCGGTAGAGCTGCAGCGCCTGCATCAGGCTGGCGACATCCTGTCGCGATGCGGTCACGCGCGCTTCGTCCGGGCGACTCATGACCTTCGGAACGACCAGCGCGGCGAGAATGCCGAGGATGACCACGACCACCATCACTTCGAGCAGGGTGAAGCCGCGTTGGGATGAAGCGTGGACTGGCATGACGAATCACCTCGCTTGGAATGTGCCGAGAGGACACGGGACTGGCACCTGGCTGCGTTGTGTGTGCGAGTGACTGCGGGCTTGCTCCGGCGCAAGTGCGACCGGGCCGACCTGCCAGACCGGTCGTCGCAGGTGTGCGGGTGCACGATGTTCTCAGTTGAGATGCGTGCCCTCGCCTGGAGGTTCCGCGTGACTTGCGCGCTGTCGATCTACGCGGCGGGTGCACGAGTCCTCAGTCGCAATGGCCGTCTGTTTGACCGGTGCCCCGCTGGGAACCTTTCCCATGGCACTGCGTCGGATATCTGGACAACGGCGTATGCCCGATATTCAACGGCGCGTGGGCAGGGCGCAGAGATTGGTTGGGGGAGGGGAGGGGAAAGTCGTGCGGGATCCTGGTGCGACCAAGGGGGTCAGGGGGTCGCAACCTGCGTGCAATGCGTGCCCGTGCGAGCGCACCGGATGAGACATGTCGCAGATGCGAACGGCGGCTGGGGAGCAGGTCTCGCTTTGAGTGATTGCATCCAATTAAAGAGGGAATACATATGAGCAGGTTGATGCGTAAGAAATGGTTGCCGGGGGCCCTGTGCGTTGCGCTCGGCGTGACCCTCGCCGGTTGTGGTGGTTCCGGCAACAACGACAACGCGGCTACTCCGCCACCGCCAAGTCCTGCGGCGCCCGGTCCGACCGTGGTTTCCGTCACGCCGGCCAATGCGGCCACCGGGGTGCCGAACACTGCGACGGTCAGCGTCACGTTCGACCAGGCAATCGATCCAGCGACGCTGGACAACAAGAGTTTCAGCGTGACTTGCCCAATCGGGGCCGAGCCCTTTGGCTCCGTCACCTATGACGACGCCACAAAGACCGCCACCTTCGTGCGCATTACCGACAAGCCAACCAACCTGCCGCAGTCCGAAGTGGCCGAGCCGATGCCGGCAGATGTCAAATGCACGGGGATAGTCAAGGCAGGCGTCAAGGGCACCAATGGTTCCACCTTGGCCAAGGATTTCGCCTGGACTTTCTCGACCGTGACGGACACGGCGTTCCTCGATGAGGGCAAGAATATCTTCCGCTTCGACACGTTCGGCGATGAAACGACGTGGACCGATACGCTGAAAATGAACGAGGTCATCCAGGCTGCCGTTGATCCGACTACGGCATTGTCGGTCGGTCTCAAGGTGGATGCCGAGGCGCTGCCGCAAAGTGTGGTGGATGGCATCGTGGACAAGAGCATCAGCCTGACCGATCCGCAGACCACGCTGGCCCTGATCAGCCTTGACGCGGTGGTTGGCATCAAAGGCACGGTGACCAAGGCCACCGACGGCACGATGACGCTGACACGGGTCGGCATCACTTGCGCGTTGTGTCACTCCACGGTCGACGATTCGTTCGCAAAAGGTATCGGCAAGCGCCTCGACGGCTGGCCGAATCGCGATCTGAACCCGGGTGCCATCATCGCTTTGTCACCGGCGTTGACGACGGCACAAAAGGCTGTCTACAACTCGTGGGGTCCGGGCCTGTACGATCCCCGTTACAACATTGATGGCTTGAATGGTCCGCAGGTGATTTCGCCAGCGTATGGCTTGCAGAACATCCACAAGATCATTGCGACCGGTGATGGCGATGACTTGGCGTACTGGAACCGGTATGTCGGCGTGACCCAGATGGGTGGGCACGGCAACTTCACCGATGCTCGCATACCTGGTGGCGTCAACATCACCCATGGCACCGACGACCTGGTGACCGCCAAGCTGCCAGCACTACAGGCTTATCAGCTGTCGATCGCGGCGCCGCCCGCACCGGCCGGCAGTTTTGACGCGGCAGCCGCAACCCGGGGCAAGGTGCTGTTCGAGGGCAAGGCAGGTTGCGCCAGCTGTCACAGTGGCCCGGAGTTCACCGATGCCAATGAGCGTTTGCACGCGCCGAGCGAAGTAGCAAGCGAGCCCGAGGCTGCTGGTGTGCCGAGCTATGCATCACGCACGGCGACCAAGATGTATCGCACGGCTCCGTTGAAGGGTGTGTGGCAGCATCCGCCGTATTTCCACAATGGTTCTGCGGCCACGCTGGTGGATGTGGTAAACAAGTACAACGCGAAACAGTCGCTCAAACTGACCAGCGCCGAGGTCAGCGATGTCGCGGAGTATGTGAAGTCGCTGTAGGTCGAGTCGGCGAGCACCTGTGCAAGGTGAGGCAAGGCAGTGGCGACCGTGATCTGGTCACCGCTGCCTTGTGCTGTCCGGGCTGCGATAAACCCGGCTGGCGAATAACCCGGATGCCGCCACGCCTGCGTCACTGCAGTGGCAGATCGCGGTGGGCTGTACCATGCAGGCATGGACATCTTCAAGACCTTCACGTTTGAGGCGGCACATCGGTTGCCGCATGTACCGGCCGGGCACAAGTGTGGGCGCCTGCACGGGCACTCGTTCGGGGTGGAAATTCATGTTGACGGCGAGCCCGGCGCGGACACGGGTTGGGTGATGGATTTTGCCGACCTCAAGGCCGCATTCCAGCCGTTGCACGAGGTGCTGGATCATCACTATCTCAATGATGTCGCGGGCCTGGAAAACCCGACAAGCGAACGTCTGGCGGTGTGGCTGTGGGATCGGCTGAAGCCGGAGTTGCCGCAGCTGACGGAAGTCGTGGTGCGGGAAACCTGCACCTCGGGATGTCGCTATCGCGGCGCGTGATCGCCGATGACTGCGCGTTCCGGTCGTGTCTGGGATCGCGCCCGGGATCGTTGGTGCTATGGTTTGTGCGGCACCGCGATATCCATTTCGCTCATCTATCTTCGTGTTTTACATGAATGTTTTCTGAAGCATTGAGTGTTTTCGGTAAAATATGTTGCATTGCACAATAGACCTTGCTAGAGTGGCTCCCAACACCCACCCCTTGTGAGGAAAACACCATGGCACAGCAATTCAACAACCAGCTTTTTGCTTTCACCAAGCAGTTCACGGACAGCGCGTTCAAGGCGCAGTCGGTGGCCCTGAAGGGTCTCGAGGCGGTCGCCGAGCTGCAGCTCAAGGCTTTGGAGCAGCAGGCCACTGTTTCCGCCGGTTTCATCGGCGAGGCGATGGAGACGCGTGACGTCGACGGTCTGCGGGCGTTGTGGGAGAAGGGCACCAGCCTGAGCCGCAGCAACGCCGAGCAAGCGGTAGCCGTCTCGCAGGAGATCCTGGCCATCACGCAGAAGACGGCCGAGTCGCTGAATGCGCTCGTGCAGGAACAGCGTCAGGCTGCCAACGATGCAGTTGCCGCGCCGGTCGTGACCAGCAGCAAGAAAGCTTCGTCCAAGTAAGTGGCGCGCAGGCGCTGCCACTGACACGTGATGCAGAACAGGCCGGGTCCATGCCCGGCCTTTTTTTGCGTCTGGCGTGAACCAGCGTCACGCGAAATGTCGGCACGCCGACCGGCAGGGGCCAACGGATCGGCCCACGGGCCACGTGCGTGATCGGGGGTCGCCAGCAACGTATTGAGTGAATCGGGGCGCTATGTCGCAGGCCGCGCTGTTGTGGCCTGGCCGAGCGCGCTGATATACTTTTACAGATTGGATCGTGGCCCGTAGCGCAGTCGGTGCCGCCTGGTGTCAAGCCGTGCGGAGAGGTTACGTGCTCAACAGCCTTGCCTTTGGTCGCCATGTCGCTTTGCGCATCGTGGCGCTGCAGCTTGCTGTGGCGCTGTTGGCTGGCCTCGCGTTCCTGTTGCAGGGTCCGCGGGAAGCATTGGCAGCGGCGTTGGGCGCGTTGATTGTGGCGCTGGGCACATGGCTGCTTTCAATGCGTGCGTTCAGTGGCTTGCACGGCGCGCAGATGATGTTGTCGCGCTTGGTGGCAGGCATGTTGTTGAAGTGGCTCGTGGTCATTGGCGGGCTGGGCGTGATCCTGTTTCAGTACAAGTTGCCACCGCTGGCTGCCATTGCGGGGTTGGTGGCCGCACATGCGGTTTATTTGTTGGCGTTCAGATTCAAGGGTTGAGACATGGCAAGCGAGTCTACTGGCGGCCTCACCGAATACATCACGCATCACCTCCAGCATCTGACGCCGCACGTCGGCGACGGTGGTTTCTGGGCCGTGCACATTGATTCGGTCACCGTCGCGCTGGTGCTGGGCGTGTTGTTCAGCGCGTGGTTCTGGTCGAAGGCGCGCAAGGCGACAGCCGGCGTACCGGGCAAGGGTCAGGCGTTTGTCGAGCTGGTGCTGGAGTTTGTCGACGGTCAGGTCAAGGACGTGTTTCATGGCGACCGCCGCGTGTTGGGTCCGTTGGCACTGACCATATTCATCTGGGTGTTCCTGATGAATGCGATGGATCTGCTGCCGGTGGATCTGCTGCCGTGGATCACGGAGAAATTCGGCATCAGCCACTTCCGCGCGGTGCCGACCGCCGACCTCAACCTGACCTTCGCGATGTCGTTGACGGTGTTGCTGCTGGTGATTTTCTACAGTTTCAAGGCCAAGGGATTTGGCGGTTACACGCATGAGTTGTTCACCGCACCGTTCCAGGCCAGCAACGTGCCGCTCAAGCTCATGCTGGCGCCGTTCAATTTTGCGCTGAACATCGTGGAGCTGGCCTCCAAACCGGTGAGCCTGGCGATGCGACTGTTTGGCAACATGTATGCGGGCGAACTGGTGTTCATGCTGATCGCCGGCTTGTTCAGTGCCGGCGCCGGGCTGGCTGGCTGGGCGTTGTATGGCGCCGGCATCATTGGCTACACCGCCTGGGGCATCTTCCACATTCTGATCATCACCATCCAGGCGTTCATCTTCATGGTGTTGTCGGTCGTGTATATCGCCATGGCGCAGCGACACCATTGATCGGTGATCTCTCGCATCAGTTTATCCAGCAACCCGCTCAACCGTTTTCATCTGCCAGTTTGAATTTCTTCAGGAGATCGTCGTGGAATTAGTCGCTCACATTGCCCAGCTTCAGTCCTTCACTGCCATCGCGCTCGGCTTGATCATCGGCCTCGGTGCGCTTGGCGCCTGTATCGGTATCGGTGTCATGGGTTCCAAGTTCCTGGAATCTGCTGCCCGCCAGCCGGAACTGGTGCCGATGCTGTCAACCAACATGTTCCTGCTCGCTGGCCTGATTGATGCGGCGTACCTGATCGGCGTGGCGCTGGCGATGTACTTCGCCGTGGCGAACCCGCTGGTTGCCGAAGTGCTCAAGCACGTCGCCGGCTGATCCTGCCAGCGACAACGCGGGCACCGACGTGCCCGCGCGGTTTTCCGCAATTTTGGTAGTCCGTATTTACAGGTGACGTAGCGATGGAATTCAACGCGACCTTGCTTGGCGAAATGTTCTCCTTCGCCCTCTTGATCTGGTTTTGTGTGCACTTCATCTGGCCGTATCTCAACAAGGCCATTGAAGAGCGGCAGGTCAGGATTGCCGAAGGACTGAGCGCTGCCGAGCGTGCGCATGCGGAGTTGAAGGGTGCCGACCTCAAGGTTGCCGCCGAGATCAAGGTGGCCCGTCAGCGCGCCAGCGAAATCATCGATCGCGCGCAGAAGCAGGCCAACGAGATCGTCGACAAGGCGCGTGATCAAGCGATCACGGAGATCAACCGGCTGAAGAGTTCGGCGCAGGACGACATCGCATCGATGGCGCAGCAGGCGCGCGACCAGTTGCGCGCGCAAGTCAGCGTGCTCGCCGTGCAGGGTGCAAGCAGGATCGTGCAGCGTGAAGTCGATCCGGCGGTACACAAGGCCTTGCTCGATCAACTTGCGGCCGAGATCTAGGAGGCGCTGATGGCCCAGGCAATCACACTCGCCCGACCCTACGCACGCGCGGCATTTGAAGTGGCGCAGGCGGCCGGCGCCATGGACGCATGGTTGCAGGCACTGGCGTTTGCCGCCGCGGTGGCTGCCGATCCGCGTGTGGGCGGGCTTGGCGCTGATCCGCGGGTGTTGCCGGCGCAGCTGGTGGCACTGCATCTGCCGCCAGGCGTTGCCCAGGAGGCACCGTTCGCGCGTTTTCTCGGCGAACTGGCTGAACAGGGGCGCATGGCGTTGCTGCCCGAGGTGGCCGAGCTGTACGCGGTGTTCAAGCGCGAGTCCGAGTCGCAGTTGCTGGTCAAGGTGACCAGTGCGATGGCGCTGGATGCGGCGCAGACCGAGCAATTGCGTGCTTCGCTGCAGCGCCGTTTCAAGCGCGACATTGCCCTGGAAACCAGCGTGGACCCCGCCCTGCTTGCCGGTGTGCTGGTGGATACCGGCACCGAGGTGATTGATGGTTCGGCACGGGGGCGGCTGGCGCGGTTGGCCAGCGCGCTGAATTGAGTTGGCGCGAAGTCCGCTTCGCGCAGAGTGAAACCGACCTGCCATGGTCGGACAGTTTCGTTACACGCGAAGTCCACTCGCGAGGAGTAAAACCGGTTGCCTCCGGCCAGACTCCGGCAAAGAGCTTCGTTTCCGACATTTTGGGATAAAACGACCATGTCCAGCACCACTTTGAACCCCTCCGAGATCAGCGAACTGATCAAGAGCCGCATCGAGCAGCTGAAGCTCGGTGCCGAAGCCCGCAACGAGGGCACGCTCATCAGCGTCTCCGACGGCATTGTGCGCATCCACGGTCTGGCCGACGTGATGCAGGGTGAAATGATCGAGTTGCCGGGCAACGCGATTGCGCTGGCGTTGAATCTGGAGCGCGACTCGGTCGGCGCCGTGGTGCTGGGCGACTACACCCACCTGCGCGAAGGCGATACGGCCAAGACCACCGGCCGCGTGCTGGAAGTGCCCATTGGCCCGGAGTTGCTTGGCCGCGCCGTCGATGCACTGGGCAATCCCATCGATGGCAAGGGCCCGATCGGCGCCAAACTCACCGCGGTGGTGGAAAAAGTGGCACCTGGCGTGATCTGGCGCCAGTCGGTCGACCAGCCGATGCAGACTGGCTACAAGTCGGTCGATTCGATGATCCCGATCGGTCGTGGTCAGCGCGAGCTGATCATCGGCGACCGCCAGACCGGCAAGACCGCGCTGGCGATCGACACGATCATCAACCAGAAAGATTCCGGCATCAAATGCATCTACGTGGCGATCGGGCAGAAGCGGTCGTCCATCGCCAACGTGGTACGCAAGCTGGAAGAGCACGGCGCGCTGGCGCACACAATCGTGGTGGTTGCCTCGGCTTCCGAGTCGCCGGCGTTGCAGTACATCGCACCGTATGCCGGCTGCGCGATGGGCGAATACTTCCGCGATCGCGGCCAGGACGCGCTGATCATCTACGACGACCTGTCCAAGCAGGCCGTGGCGTACCGCCAGATTTCGTTGTTGCTCAAGCGCCCGCCGGGTCGCGAGGCGTATCCGGGCGACGTGTTCTACCTGCACAGCCGTTTGCTGGAGCGCGCTTCGCGCGTGTCGGCGGCGTACGTGGAGAAGTTCACCAACGGTGAAGTGAAAGGCAAGACCGGCTCGCTGACCGCGTTGCCGATCATCGAGACCCAGGCCGGTGACGTTTCCGCGTTCGTGCCGACCAACGTGATCTCCATCACCGATGGCCAGATCTTCCTGGAAACCGACTTGTTCAATGCCGGTATCCGGCCGGCCGTGAACGCCGGTATCTCGGTGTCCCGCGTCGGTGGTTCGGCGCAGGCCAAGATCGTCAAGAAGCTGTCCGGCGGCGTCAAGCTGTCACTTGCCCAATTCCGTGAATTGGCCGCGTTCGCGCAGTTCGCCTCCGATCTGGACCCGGCCACGCGGGCCCAGCTGGATCGCGGTCAGCGCGTGACCGAGCTGATGAAGCAGAAGCAATACGCACCGATGTCGATCGCGGAGCTGGCCGTGTCGGTGTATGCCGCCGAGCAGGGCTATCTCGATGACCTGCCGGTCGACACGGTGCTGCCGTTCGAGGCGGGCCTGCACGCGTTCATGCACCAGAACCACGAAGACCTGATGCAGATGATCGTTGCCACCGGCAAGTGGGACAAGGAGATCGAGGCCACATTCAAGACCGCGGTGGACGAATACAAGAAAACCGGTAGCTGGTAAGGCGGCGGAACCGGAAACCGGGAACAGCGGCAAAACCGTGGTTCCTGCGTTCCCCGATCCCCGATCCCCCGAGTAGGCAAAGCGAGCGAGACAGATGGCCAGCGGACGCGAAATCAAAACCAAGATCAAGAGCACGCAGAACATGCGCAAGGTGACTGGCGCGCTGCAGATGGTCTCGGCCTCGAAGATCCGCAAGGCGCAGGAGTTGATGCGCGCCTCGCGCCCGTATGCACGTTCGATGCGCAAGGTGATTGCGCACGTGGCGCAAGCCAGCACCGACTTCAGCCATCCGTTTCTCGTCCAGCGTGAAACCGTGGCGCGCGTCGGGTACATCGTGGTGTCCACCGATCGCGGGTTGTGCGGCGGGCTGAACTCGAACCTGTTTCGGCGTTTGCTGCCGTTGATCCACGACTGGCAAAAGCAGAATGTGCAGGTGGATGTCGTGGCCATCGGGCAGAAGGCGATTGCCTTCTTCAGCCACCTCAAGGGCATCAATCTCGTCGGCAGCGTCGGCCAGCTGGGTGAGCGGCCGAAACTGGAGAGCCTGATCGGCGTGATCAAGGTGATGCTGGACGCGTACAAGTCCAACGGACTGGATCGGGTATTTCTGGCCTACAACGATTTCATCAACACCATGAGCCAGCGCCCCGCGGTCGATGCGCTGCTGCCGTTGCCCCTGGTGGCGGCCGAGTTGGAGGCCCACCAGGAGGCAGGTGAGTCGGCGTATGTCGGCATTGCGCTCGACCAGGGCCACGACTGGGATTACATCTACGAACCTGACGCGCAAACCGTGCTGGAACACGTGCTGGATCGCTACATCGAATCGGTGGTGTATCAGGCCGCGCTGGAAAATCTGGCCAGCGAGCACGCCGCGCGCATGGTGGCGATGAAGAGTGCGTCGGACAACGCAAACAAGGTGATCGACGAGTTGACGCTGATTTACAACAAGGCGCGGCAGGCGGCGATTACCCAGGAAATTTCCGAGATCGTCGGCGGTGCGGCGGCGGTGTAGTTATGGTTGCCGCCAAGTGTGCGGCGCTTTTTTGAATAGTGCGGCCATGGATGGCTGCCTCTTGATTGCTCTCGCGAGCATGGATGATCGCACTAGTTAAACATCCGGAGTTATCAGCATGAGCCAGGGCAAAGTTGTTCAGATCATCGGCGCGGTAGTCGACGTGGAGTTCGCGCGCGACGAGGTACCGCAGGTGTACGACGCACTGAAAATCGACGGCACCGAAATCACGCTGGAGGTGCAGCAGCAGCTCGGCGACGGCATCGTGCGCACCATCGCGCTCGGTTCCACCGAAGGTCTGAAGCGTGGCCTGCTGGCCCGCAACACCGGCGAAGGCATCAAGGTGCCGGTCGGCAAGGCGACGCTGGGGCGCATCATGGACGTGCTCGGCAATCCGATCGACGAAGTGGGCCCGATCGACGCCAAGGATCATTGGGTCATCCACCGCGAAGCGCCAAGTTATGACGACCAGGCTGCTGCCAACGACTTGCTGGAAACCGGCATCAAGGTGATCGACCTGGTGTGTCCGTTCGCCAAGGGCGGCAAGGTTGGCCTGTTTGGCGGCGCCGGTGTCGGCAAGACCGTGAACATGCTGGAATTGATCAACAACATCGCCACCCAGCACGCCGGCTTGTCGGTGTTTGCCGGCGTCGGCGAGCGTACCCGCGAAGGCAACGACTTCTATCACGAGATGCAGGAAGCCGGCGTGGTCAAGCTGGACGACCTGCCGGCGTCCAAGGTCGCGATGGTCTACGGCCAGATGAACGAGCCACCCGGCAACCGCCTGCGCGTCGCGCTGACCGGCCTGACCATGGCCGAATACTTCCGCGACGAGAAGGACGAGCACGGCAAGGGCAAGGACGTGTTGTTCTTCGTCGACAATATTTACCGCTACACGCTGGCCGGTACCGAAGTGTCGGCTCTGCTCGGCCGCATGCCGTCCGCCGTGGGTTATCAGCCGACGCTGGCCGAGGAAATGGGCGTGCTGCAGGAGCGCATCACCTCGACCAAGACCGGCTCGATCACCTCGATCCAGGCCGTGTACGTGCCGGCGGACGACTACACCGACCCGTCGCCGGCCACCACGTTTGCGCATCTGGACTCCACCGTGGCCTTGTCGCGCGACATCGCCAGCCTGGGCATCTATCCGGCCGTGGATCCGCTGGCCTCGACCAGCCGCCAGCTCGATCCGCTGATCATCGGCCAGGAGCACTACGACGTCGCCCGCCGCGTGCAGGGCACGTTGCAGCGCTACAAGGAATTGAAGGACATCATCGCGATCCTCGGCATGGACGAACTGAGCGAGACCGACAAGCAGACTGTGACCCGCGCGCGCAAGGTCGAGCGCTTCTTCAGCCAGCCGTTCCACGTGGCCGAAGTGTTCACCGGCGCACCGGGCAAGTACGTGCCGCTCAAGGAAACGATCCGCGGCTTCAAGATGATCATCGACGGAGAAGTGGATCACCTGCCCGAGCAGGCGTTCTACATGGTCGGCACCATCGATGAAGCGATCAAGAAGGCCGAAGATATGGGCGCCAGGAAGGCGGCCTGATTCCTTTCGCATCGACCGGACGCGCGGATACGGACTCCCGCCGTCGGTGTTGGTGGACGCGGCACGTTGCCGTGGCTGCAGTTGTTTCATCGTCCCCGGTTAGCGCCGAGCCAAGCGAGACCCAAGCACCATGACCCAAACCATTCGCGTCGATATCGTCAGTGCCGAAGCCGAGATTTTTTCTGGCGACGCGACGATGGTGGTGGCTACGGGCGAGCTGGGTGAGCTGGGCATCACCCCGCGCCACGCGCCGCTGATCACCCGCCTCAAGCCCGGTCACGTCGATGTGATCCAGGCTAGCGGTGAACGTCAGCA
>Ga0070679_100005994_pt1 | contig 11303 bp, 12 predicted proteins | sample KBSC63BmetaG_FD_65652 | JGI IMG/M metagenome (GOLD analysis project Ga0070679, IMG submission 65652) | Corn rhizosphere microbial communities from Kellogg Biological Station, Michigan, USA - KBS C6-3B metaG | ecosystem: Host-associated > Plants > Roots > Rhizosphere | place: USA: Michigan... | reverse complement strand
GAGCACGGAGGAGATGATGGCGACGATGGACGTAGTCACGACCGGTGCGATGGACTCGATCGTCACGAAGGACGGTGTGAGGATTTTCTACAAAGATTGGGGACACGGCCAACCGATTGTTTTCTCGCATGGCTGGCCCCTATCGGCGGACGATTGGGACGCGCAGATGATGTTCTTCCTCAAAGAAGGTTTCCGCGTCGTCGCGCACGATCGCCGAGGGCACGGCCGGTCGACGCAGGTGAGCGTCGGAAACGACATGGATCATTATGCGGATGATCTCGCGGAGCTGACGAATCATCTCGATCTCCGCGATGCGGTTCATGTCGGCCACTCGACCGGGGGCGGCGAGGTTGTGCGCTATCTCGGCCGGCACGGCGAGAGTCGCGTGGCCAAAGCGGCGCTGATCAACGCCGTGCCGCCGTTCATGCTGAAGACTGACGACAATCCGAACGGCCTGCCGATGAAGACGTTCGACGATCTCCGAGCGCCGCTCGCCGCGAATCGCACACAGTTCTATCGGGACCTCCCGTCAGGCCCGTTCTATGGGTTCAACCGCCCGGGCGCGAAGCCCATGGAGTCGGTGATCGAGAACTGGTGGCGGCAAGGCATGATGGGTGGCATCGATGCGCACTACGAAGGCATTGCCGCGTTCGGACAGACCGATTTCCGACCCGATCTCGCGAAGATCACGGTGCCAGTGTTCGTCATGCATGGCGACGACGATCAGATCGTGCCGTACAAGATCGCTGGCCCGCTCACGGCCAAGCTTCTGAAGAATGCGACGTTCAAGACGTACAAGGGGCTCCCGCACGGCATGATCACGACGAATGCGGATACCATCAACAACGACTTGCTCGAGTTCATTCGGACGTAAGCGGTCCGTAGGGCACGACGAACGGAAAGATCAGTTGAGAGCGCGGCGGCGCCTTCGCTTTCCTACGCGATGAGCCGTAGACAAACGGGAGGCGCTGGTCGTCGCGATGCTGGTCTTTCGCCCGACGGTCTACGACGGGCTCTACCGTTAGCGGCCTCAACTGATAGATTGGTGCGACCATGACGTCATTTCGGCGCACCGCAGCGGTTCCGGTTCAGCTCATCGAGGCTCCCGGCGAGACGTGATTCGCGTCCGAGGTCGTGGTCACGACCAAGGATGGCACTGTGTTGACGTGCATCCCGCATGCGATCAACGGGGTGCTCACGCCGCGTCATTGGCGTTGGATTCTCATTGATCAACGCGGGTCCCAGTATGTTGGACCCGCGATCGACAATGATCGCCAGCGCGGATCGCTCGCGAAGCGCGTGTCTGATTGGTGGGATGCGCGTTACGAGCTGATGCTCGTGTAGACGGCGCGGCCGCGTCGCGACCTGGAATGTTCCATCTATGGTCGTGACCACTCGGCTGCCAACGGTAGAACTCCTCGTCGGATACACCGGGTGTCCGACGGCTTCGGGCATGTCGGTTGCGCCACCCTCGGGCCCAAAGTTTTTCTTCGAGAGGCGTACGATGGCCAGTCTAGAGTCTCCGCCGCCCCTTGCACCGGCGGAGCGCGTGGCGTGGGAGAATCCGTTTGCGCGCGTGAGATGGAGCGCCGTGTGGGCCGGGCTCGTTGCGGCTACCGGTCTTCAGATTGTGCTCGCCGTGCTCGGCGCAGCGGTCGGCATCAGCGTCATGAGCAGCGCCGATCGCGCCGGCGGCGTTGGGCTCGGTGCGGGCATTTGGGTGCTTGTTGTCCTCATCATTTCGCTGTTCGTCGGCGGCATGATGGCCGGTCGACTCGCGGGGGTGCGGACCAGATTCGAGAGCTTGGTCCACGGCGCGCTCGTGTGGTCGCTTTCACTGATGCTCGCCGCATGGCTCATCGGCAGTACGGCGAGCCACTTTCTCGGCGGTGCGCTCAGTATGGCCGGCAACCTGACCGGAAGCGCGTTGACCGCGGCCGGCGCGCTGGCGGGCCAGGCGGCCGGCGCAGTCGCGGCGAACCCGGGGGCGTCCCAGGACGAGCTTCAGCGGGCCGCGGACCAAGCGCGACGCGAAGCGGAGCAGCGTGGGATAACACCCGACAGTGCGCGTGCTTTGGCCGGCAATGCGGCTGAGCGTGCGCGAACCGCGGCGGGCGAAGTGGCCGGGCAGGTACAAGGTGCGGCCACAGGAGGCGCGTGGATCACACTCGCTGCGATCGTCTTGGCGTTCTTCGCTGCCTGGCTCGGAGCGCAGTGGGCGAGGCCGTCGCGCGACCAGCGAGCGGGAGCCGCAATCTGACGGAAGGCGAGTTTCAGCCGCCAGCCCGATTCCAAAACTGGCTGGCGGCTTTCGTCGTCGTCGCGTGCGAGTGCCGGAACTGCTCGCCAAGCGCGCGCGGCGACAGATCGCGATACGCGACCTTGCCGAACCAGTAGATTCGCGTTTGCTCAAATTCGCGATGGAAGGCGCGGCCGTCGGCCATCGAGATGGCCGATGCGCACATTGTCCAATGGCACGCGAGCCTCGGCGTCGGGACGTTGCACGCTGCGGTACGCCCACCCAACCGGAGCAGAAGCATGACGAACATGAAGACGCGCGCTGCGGGCAACGCGGCGGCCGCGCGCACGACGGACGCCGAAGCCATTCGCCCGTTCCAGATTCACTTTTCGGACGAGGCGCTCACGGATCTGCGTCGTCGGATTGAGGCGACGCGCTGGCCCGAGAAAGAAACCGTGGCGGATGACTCGCAGGGCATGCCGCTCGCGCCGCTTCAGGACCTCGCGCGCTATTGGGGCGCCGAGTACGACTGGCGCACGTTCGAGAGCCGGCTGAACGCGCTCCCGCAATTCACCACGATGATCGATGGGCTCGATATTCATTTCATTCACGTGCGCTCGAAGCACGAGAACGCGTTGCCGGTCATCATCACCCACGGATGGCCTGGCTCGATCGTCGAAGAGCTCAAGATCATCGATCCGCTCGTCAATCCCACGGCGCACGGCGGAAGCGAAGCGGATGCGTTCGACGTCGTCATTCCGTCGCTGCCGGGCTACGGATTCTCGGGCAAGCCCACGAGCAGCGGTTGGGGTCCGGCGCGCATTGCGCGCGCGTGGGTGACACTGATGGAGCGCCTCGGCTACTCGGAGTTCGTGGCGCAAGGAACCGACTGGGGCGCCATCATCACCGACGTGATGGCGACGCTGCAGCCGGAGGGACTGCTCGGCATTCACACGAACATGGCTGGCGTCGTTCCACCGGACGTGTGGCAGGCACTCCAGTCTGGCGGTCCTCAGCCGTCCGGCCTCTCCGATGAGGAGACGCACACATTCGAGAAGCTGAAAACGTTTTTCGCGAAGGGGGTCGCGTATTCACTCGAGATGGGCACGCGCCCGCAAACGCTCTATGCAATCGCGGACTCTCCGGTGGGCCTGGCCGCATGGCTCCTCGATCACGGCGACGGCGACGCTCAGCCGACCGCGTCGTGGATGGCTGCCATTGGCAATTCAAAGCAAGGACGATCCGAGACCGAGCTCACACGTGACGACGTGCTCGACAACATCACGCTCTACTGGTTGACGAACACGGGTGTGTCATCGGGCCGGCTCTATTGGGAGAACAAGCTCGCCTTCTTCGGTACGAAGAACGTGACCATCCCGGTCGCCGTGAGCGTGTTTCCGGGAGAGTTCTATCAAGCGCCGCGCAGTTGGGCGGAGCGCGCGTATCCGAAACTCATCCACTACAACACGCTCGAGAAGGGCGGCCACTTCGCGGCGTGGGAGCAGCCGGAGCTGTTCGCGTCGGAGATGCGCGCCGGATTCAAGTCGTTGCGCTAGGTCATTTCGTGCGGCTGATCGAATAGACGTATGCGGACACCGACTGAAGCTGCTCGGGCGTCAACGGCGCGCCTCCCATCGGCGGCATGGCGGTCGTGTACGGCGGCGTGGGGTTCGGCACTCCGGTCGTGATGCGCTGCTGGATGAACGCGTAGCTGCCGTCACCCGTCAGCCACTTCGTTTTGTTGGCGAGCGGAGGCGCGAGCGCGGTTCCAGCGGCGTCCGGGCCGTGGCAGGTCTGGCAAATGCCGCCGGCTTTGAGTCCATGGAAAATGCTGTCGCCCTCGGCGAGCATGGCCACCGTTGCGCCAGCCGGAGGCGTCCCTGGTTGCGGCGACGGCAGCGCAGCTGCCGGAGCCGCGGCCGTCGTCGATGGCGTGTTCGGCGGCACTGCGCCGCCCGAGGTCGCGCCCGGATTCGGCGCCTTTTCACCGCCGCCGCATCCGAGCGCGATCGTGGCGGCGATACCGACGAGACACGCCGACGTCCGGGGGCGCAGGCGACTGACATTGAAGATCTGCATATAAACTTCCGTCGTTGAATCGTGCTCTGCTGTCGAGGCATTGCGTCGGCGCCACACCTGCTCGACGCGCTTGCTCTTCGTGGGCAATGTGCCGCGGCGCAAGCGCTACGCCACGAGTGGTATTGCGCGACGCGCGTCCGCCGCGACGATGAGGCGACGTCTACGGTTGCGCTAGCGCTGCGGAGGAGATCGATCGGTTCATCACACGGGCGGCAGACTACGGGCGGTTCAACGGCGCGATCTCGGGAGATGCGAACGGCTCTCGCGGGGCAGGCCGGCGCCTGGGGTGCGCTGACACTCACGCGTGCCGCCAACGGCCAAGATGACGTAGGTTTCAGCATGCGAATGCAGACGTTTCCGCCCGGCGAACCAACGGTTCCGAGCAATCCCCACGAGGAACGCGCTCGAATTACGATGATTGGCCGGTACGTCGTGAGTGTCGCCGGCGGCTCGGTTCCGTTTGAGGAAATACGCGCACGCATTCGACGGGGAGAGCTGCTCGAGGTTCGAGAAAGCGGCCACTTCGCCGCTGAGTCGAAACGCTGGGTCATCGACCGTCGAACGGGCGAGTGCATCTACAGCGAAACACGCTGGAAGTCGGAACCCTGGGTGGCGAATATCGTCGGCGCGGCCGAAGCGCTCCCGCAGGCCGAGCCAGTCATTGTGGATCCGGCAGTAGCGCTGGCCAGGTACGCCGAGGCGGAGCGCGTTTGGCAGGCGCAGGTGGAGGAACAAGCCAGATGTGTCGAGAAGTTTCTCGTGGAGCAGCAACGAGCCATTCTCGCCCGCTTGAGCATGCGCTTGGTCGAATAGCGTGCGCACTGCCGCGCGCACGGAACGGCCGCGCGAGGTGGCCGAAGCGCCGGAGTTCGGGCGAGCTTTCGCGTTCACTCGATAGCGAGCCGACATCGGCAAGACGAACCGCAGCACCGAAGGTGTTCGCGAGCGACTCCTGCCAGTGACGTCAAGCAGCGCGCGACATATCGTCGATCGACTTTCACGCACCGAGTTCGAGAGTCGACACGGCGCAGCATTTGCGCGCCGCCGCCGCTGTTCGATTTAGAGAAATGCAATCTCGTGGAATCGCGCACGCAGCGGAGACGAGAGCCTTCTCAACCAGGGAGAGCGCAAATGGCAGTCCCAACCATGCTTTCGACGATCACACCGGACACGATCAAGAACGCCTTCAAGGAGATCATGGATCACGAAGCTCAACATGTGAGCTTTTTCCAGACTGCCCTCAAACGGGCCGGCGTGACGCCGCGACCGAAACCGACCTTCAAGGGGCTCGAGCATGCTGAGCTCGACGATTTCATTGAAATGTCATGCATGCTGGAGAATGCAGGAGTCGGTGCGTTCTTGATGGCCATGCCTGCAATCCGCGACACGAACGCTACAGCGGCTGCGGCGTCGATCGCAACCATCGAGGCGCGTCATGCCGGCTTTGTGAACGGTTTGCTCGGCAAGCCGCTGAGCGACAGCGGCGCGTTTGATAAGCCGATCTCGCAAAAGACGATTGTCGATGCGGTCTCGCCCTTCATCGAGAGTCTCAATGGCGGTCCCAATCCGGCCGATGAGCTGAACAGCGACCCGGTGATTCTCAACTTTGCGCTTCTGCTCGAGCATCTCGAGGCGGAGTTCTACCGCGTCAACGTTCCAAGACTCTTCGAGTAACCCGCGCTACAAAGGAGTAAAGGCGGAGCCCGTTGGGCCTCTCGCCCGCGGTGCGAACCTCGACTTTGCTCGCGGCTTGCCCATGCAGGACGAGGTGATCGTCGCCCGCGTGCACTGTCTCCACGAGGATTCGCCCGACGAGATCGGGCGGTCGATCGCCGACTGCATGACCGCCCGGTCGTACTGCTCAGTGCCGTCGCTGGAGTGATCCGCGACCTCATGCGCGCGCTCACGAACAGCCGCAGTTCTGTCTGCTTCAGCAAGCCGGACGCGGATGACAGAATCGGTCAGAATTTCGACGCGAGCGGTCATCTCTCTCGATCGGTCTTCGACGAGGTGCATCTCCCCGGGACGCGGACGTCTATCTCTGCGGGCCGCCCCGATTCATGTCGGATACGAAGATGGCGAAGACCGCATCCGAATAGGTGGTCAGCCGATCGGCGGTCGTGCGTTGCTGATTCATCACCCTGCTCACATGCAAGACGTGCACTGGGGTTGAAGAACGCTCGAGAAGGCAACCTCGGCGCGCGGGCCCGGTCCTGCTGTTGCACGGTTTTCCCACGGCCGGCCACATGTTCCGCGAGCTCATCCCGGCTCTCGACGACCGGATGCATCTCGTTGTCCCAGACTTTCCGGCGTTCGGCCAATCCGATATGCCGGCCCGGAGCACGTTCACGTACACGTTCGAGACGATCGCGAACATCATCGCTCGCTTCACGGAAGTAATCCGACTCAAGCCATTCACGATGTACGTGTTCGATTATGGTGCACCAGTCGGATTCCGACTCGCCGCGAACCATCCCGATCGGGTCACGGCGATCGTCTCGCAGAACGGGAACGCGTACGAAGAGGGGCTGAGCGATGGATGGAATCCTATTCGCACGTATTGGGAGCATCCATCACCGGACAACCGAAATGCTCGGCGGAAGATGCTTGCTCCTGAGACGACCCGCTGGCAGTACGTGCATGGCGTGCCCGACGAAACTTCCGTCTCTCCTGATGGATACTCGCTCGACAACTTCTATTTGGCGCGCCCCGGCTGGGCACTTCGCGCTCGAGACTCACGCGAAGGAGATCGCGGCACTGATGCGCGATTTCATTCCCGCCGACTCGAGCATCGGTGCGCTAGCGCTCGCCCATTGCGTTCCAACGTCGAGCAGCATAAAGCTCTAAATGTCTACGACAGTGGTGTAAGATCCGATGTCAGCGCCGAGGTTGTGATGCATATGCGCAGGCTGGCGGTAGTGGCGATGTTCGTTGGTGCTGCCATGGGTGGCACGCACACACTCGCCGCTCAGACCAGTACCTCGGTGGTTGTTGTGCGCGTCACGGATTCCGCTGGGAACGCCGTCGCGCGTGCCGACGCTTCTCTATTCACTCGCCTGGCGCAGCGCGTCGCTGGTGGTGCAACGGATCAGCACGGGCTCTGGTGCTCTCCGCGCTCGCTCCGGGGAGCTACCGGCTTGTCGTGCGCAAGGTTGGATATGCGCAGATCAACCGTTCCTTCATCGCATCGGCAGGCGACACTGTCTCGTTGCAAGTCATTCTCGCGGGGCTGACTCCGACATTGGACGCGTTCAAGGTCCTCGCATCGCAAACCGCTAAAGAGCGTGCCTACCACATCGATGCGGCTGCCATCGCGGAGACCAAGCGACCATTGTTCGACGCATTCGATATCATCGCGAAGCTCAGACCGGACATCGTCTACGGACGCGGACCGTGTGGCGGTGCGTCGAACATTTGGGTGAACGGCCGATGGATCCCGCGGGAACTCGTTCTGCAAAACTCGATGGCGGAAGCTCGGGCCACGGGCGGGAATCCCGGGACGCACGTGTCACGGGCAGTCTTGTTCGTCCTGAGCGGAATCAAGCCCGAGCACGTCGCGGAAATGACTTACAAGGATTGCCTGGACACCTCGATGCCCGGACTCCATGGATCGTCCGCGCTGTTCGTCGTTCTCAAACCTGGAGTGGCATACGACCCTGGTCGCGGATCATACGCAATCGCTCCGGGAAGGGACTCGGTGTCGCCGTAGCCGAAGGTCGAAATCAGCCGCATCGCGATCCCTTCCTGAGAATGCGGTTTTGACTGCCTCACATTCCCACGATCTCAGCAACGAGTGTGGTACGATTAGCTCCGCGCCGGCGAGCCACCGCTGGATGCGAGCCGGCTAGCGCGAGGCAGCACGATACGAAACGTGCTGCCAACGCCAATTTGACTCTCCACCGTCACGTCGCCGCCAAGCGTGCGTGCGAGCTGGCGCGTCGTGCTGAGCCCAAGGCCGCTGCCGCCGGTCTTCCGCGTCCGGCTCTGTTCGACCTGCCAGAACGCCTCGAAAACATGCTCGAGGTGCTCCGGTGCGATGCCGATGCCGGTGTCTTGAATCTCGAAGACCACGTCATGGTCATGCGCGAACGCACGTGCCGTCACGTGGCCTCGATCAGTGAACTTCACGGCGTTCGCCAGCAGATTGACGAGCATCTGTCGCAGCTTTCCGGCATCTGTGTCGAGCATGAGCGTTGGATCGATCTCGTCCGCGGTGAGCGAGAGGTTCCGCGCGCTCGCCGAGGGGGTGACCACCGTGAGCGCCTCGTCGACGGCTGTCTTTGCGCGCACGTTCTCGATGTGCACCGACTCGACTCCGGCCTCGATCCGTGCATAGAGCAGGATCTCGTCGATCAACGAGAGTAGTTGCCGAGCGCTCGCTTTGATGCGAGTCAACTGTTGCCGCTGTGCCTCGGTCACAGGCCCGCTAACGCCATCCGCGAGCAGCTCCTCGTAGCCAATGACGGCCGTCAGCGGCGTTCGTAGCTCGTGACTCATCGTCGCAAGAAAGTTTGACTTCGATTCGTTCGCGACGACGGCCTTTCGATACAGGCTTGCATTGTCGATCGCCAGCCCGGCCCGTCGCGCCACGTCGCGCGCGAGGGCGAGCGTCCCGTCATCAAAGGGTGGGCGCTCGTGTGTTCGTACCATGGTCAATGCCCCGATGATCTCGCCACGCGCAACCATGGGAATCATCATCGCCGATCGAACGTGGAGGGCGCGCATGGCCGCCAGATGCTCGGGATTGCGCGCTTGCTTGGCCAGATAGGCGTCGGTGACCTCCGAGACGAACTGCGACTCCCCCGTGCGAATGACGTGAGCCAATCCAGTGGATGCATCCGACGAGAGGCTCGAACGCGCTCGAACCTCGCTCATCAGGCGAAACGCCGGCGTCTCGAGTTGCGCAGCCCCAAGCTGCTTGATCTCGCCGTCAACGGGGACGTCGACACTGCACCAGTCAGCAATCGTCGGTACCATCAAGCGTGCTGTCGCGGCGATCGTCGTTTCATACTCCAGTGAGGACGCGAGGATACTGCTCGCTTCATCGAGGAGACGCAGACGATCAGCGCGCTCAATCGCGTCTTCACGCGAGCGATTGGCTTGATGCAACGCGTGCTCGAGTGCCACGTTGGCCTGCTCGAGCTCGATGTTGGCGCGCGCGAGATCCGCACGCGCGCTGCGAGCGCGCAGGCGCGCTCGCCTCATGGCGGCGGCCGCCGCGATGATGAGCACCGACGAGACGGCGTACGCGAGGAGCGCGAACTCTGCGTTCGCTTCCCGCGCGCTCTGCATGCGAGAGCGAGGGATCGTGATCGTCGCGATGATGACGGCGCCGACGATCAACGCGAAGACGCCGCCTCGCGTGCCCGCGACTCCCGCAGACACGGCCACTGCGGCATAGACGATCGGAAATACCGCGCGGCCGATCACCGGCGTCAGAAGCCACGCGCATAACGCGGCCATGCCGAGACTGGCCAGCACGATGGCAGCGCGTCGAAGTGGCAATGCCGTCGCCTGCTGTGCCGTCGGCGTCGCCTTGTCTCGGGGCCATCCGAGATGCATCTCGTCGCTCGCCAGTGAACCTGTACGAATGATATTCGCGACGAAACGCTGGTGAGTACGCGCGAGTGCCCAGATCGCTTGTCAGCAATACCAGGTTCGACGCGACGTCATCCGCTCGTCAGGTAGTCGCGTAGCTGACCTAGCCGGTGCCGCTTCGTGCGTACTCCAGTGCAAGTGCGAGTCGCGCCGAATAGGAGATCGGCTGACCCGTGGGCCCTTCTTGCACGAGCATCACGAGGGCGTCGATCCACGCGGTGCGTGCGCGATCCATGCACAGGTCCGCAGCGCGCAGCAAGGTCTGCGCGTCGTCATGCCTGAGGAGGCAGAAACGCGCGAGACGAGAAACGTCTTCCGGGCACGGTACGGCCGGTCCGGTACTGCGAGTCACGTCCACTGAGTGGCGCACGCCGAGCCTCTTGCCCGAAGTCGTGGGCAACGACAGCCGTGTTGTCAGCGCAGAAGGGGCGGCGATAATAAGAGATCTCTATAGAAAAGTCTAGAGTGGCGGAGGGGACTGCTCCGCAAGGCGTTGAGCGTTGTCCCACTCATCGCGCGCCCAACGTTTCGAGAAGCTTGCGACGGTGGGTTAATGTGGCGATCCGTCGCCGGTCAGCGAGGTCTGCTCCCAGTCAGAAACAATCCGGTCGATTTCGCCCGCCCAGTCGCGCTCGCGTTCAATCTCCTGACGGTGATACCCGCGAAGACCTCCCATGGCGGTGCATGTCGTGGCGGCGTCGAATCGGATGATCTCCGCAAGTGATTCATCGGTCCGAGCGCGCCCCGGGGTTCTCGATCTGTCAGCCGTTTCCACTCGCCGACAATCTCAGCGATGTTTGCATCCCGCGGTTCACAGAGAATGGGCACGGCTCAGGCAGCGGCATTTGCCATGCCGACGATCCGTCGGCGACGGCCTCCAGAACGTGATCCGCGATGCTGCCTTCGGGGATCTCGGCCGGCTTGCGCGAACTGAGACTCGCTCGAGACGATCGCCGTGACGTTCCGACGGCTCAAACGGCGGCCAACTCAGCCGGCCGACTGATCAGCGGTTAGCAACCCCGGTCTCGCGGGACGTGCCACTCAGTGCACGAAAGTTGTAGCGGCGGCCGGTCGAAATACTCGTGAGCCGGAGGTCGACATGGCGACAAAATGTCTCCTTGAGCGACGACCCACGTTCCAACGGCACTCGCGGCTCAACGCCCGACGACTTCTTCTTCCGTCAGATGAGCAACTCCTAATCTTTCGGCGAAGCCCTTCAGCCTTGAAATCCGCAAGGCTCCTAACCGGCTACCCTTGTAACTCCAACGGAGGGCGAGGGATTCGAACCCCCAAGTCCTTTCGGACGCCGGTTTTCAAGACCGGTGCAATAGCCATTCTGCCAGCCCTCCCAACGTACTGCGTCAGAGGAATTTAGCCGGCCATCGGA
>Ga0070679_100005993_pt1 | contig 11303 bp, 11 predicted proteins | sample KBSC63BmetaG_FD_65652 | JGI IMG/M metagenome (GOLD analysis project Ga0070679, IMG submission 65652) | Corn rhizosphere microbial communities from Kellogg Biological Station, Michigan, USA - KBS C6-3B metaG | ecosystem: Host-associated > Plants > Roots > Rhizosphere | place: USA: Michigan... | reverse complement strand
CCGCCCGGCACCTTCAGCCGCGAGATGGCGAAGGCGGCCGCCGTGGCCACCAAGAGGGTGAGCACGGCGATGGCCACCGCGACCACCACCGAGTTCCACAGCTGGAGCCAGAAATGATTGAGAAAATAGTGCTTCTCGGCGAAGACGATTTCGAAATTGCGCAGGGTCGGGTGATCGGGCCAGAGCTTGCCGGCGAAGGCCGATTCCTTGGGCGAGATGGCGAAGAGAAAGAGATGGTAGAGCGGCAGCATCGTCCACAGCAGCACCGGGATGCCGATGAGCATCAGCTTCGCCTCTGTCGTGACGTCGCGCAGCGTGATGGAGCGCAGGCTGGGCAGCTTCATTTCGACAGCCGCTTCATCATGAAATAGACCAGCGGCAGGACGAGCGGCAGCGCGCAGACGATGGCCGCCATCGACATGTCGACCTCGTCGAGGCGCAGATAGCGGATGCCGAGCGTCGCCAGCACATGGGTGAGATCGGCCGGACCGCCGCCGGTCAGGAGATAGACGCTGTTGAAATCACCGAGCGTCCAGATCATCGAGAGGATCGTGCAGGTGAGATAGAGCGTCTGCATCGACGGCCAGGTGATGTAGCGGAATTTGTGCCAGCTGGTCGCGCCGTCGACCGAGGCGGCTTCGTAGAGCTCGCCCGGGATCGCGAGGCGCGCGGCGATCAGGATCAGCGTCCAGAACGGCAGCGATTTCCAGACATGGACGACCATCGCCAGCGCCAGGGCCAGCGTCGGATCGTTGAGCCAGTTCGGCCCGTCCTCGCCCGTCAGGTTGAAGATCAGGGTGTTGATGATCCCCCATTCCGGGTTGAGCATGAAGCGGATGGAGAGGATGGTCGGGATCGACGGCACCGCCCAGGGCAGGATGAAGAGCAGCGACAGGATCTTGATCCACCAGCGCGTCTGCACGAAGAAGCCCGAGAGGAGCAGCGCGACGATCATCTTGGCGTTGATGCCGACGATGAGGAAGACGAGGGTGTTGACCACCGAGCGCGCGAAGATCGGATCGTTGTAGAGCTTGACGTAGCTCTCCGGGTGGCGGGCGAGAAACAGCCCGTAGCCGACCGGGTAGAGCACGAAGACGAGGAAGACGAGGACATAGGGGGCGATCAGGATGACGCCCCAGGTCTGAAACGGCGTGAAGCGGCTGGCCGGCAGGACGGCTTGCGTTTCGGGGAGGGCGAGCGTCGACATCGCGGCCTCAGTTGCTCCGATCGACTGGCACGGCGTTTCCTCGACTCGGCTCTCTTGCAGCGTGCGCCCAATCACCCCCACCCCAACCCTCCCCCGTCGAGGGGGAGGGGGAGGGAGGGTGGGGGACGACCGGGCCCGCTTACCCGGCGACCGTCTTGATGCGGGCGATCATCTCGTCGACCGCCTTGTCGACCGGCACCTTCTCGTTGACGACGCGGTTCACCGCCTTGGCCCAGACATTCTCGTTGTTGAGAATGGTGAACTTGTAGTTCTTGGTGAACTCGAACATCACGGTGCCGTTGGCGTACTGGTCGAAAACCGACTTGCGATGGCGGTCCGCCTGCCAGAACGGGCGCGCCTGGCCCGCCTTGGTCACCGGGAACCAGCGCCCGAGCGCGCCCTCGACATAGGGGGTCAGGTTTTCCTCCTGGAGGAGGAAGCTGACGAACTCCTTGCCGCGCGTCTTGTTCTTCGAATCGGCGAAGATGACGCCGGCCTTGACCGCGGTGCGATAGACCATCTTCGAGCCGTCCGGCTTATTGGGGAAGCCGGCGGTGCGGATGAGCTCGTAATAGCTCTTCTTGCCGAGCGCGCGCTCCTCGGGCTTGAGGCTCTCGTTGTTGGCGTCGTCGAGCCATTTGGCGGCGATCGAGATCGTCGCGTTATGCGTCATCACCGTCGTCTTGTTGTGGAAGGCGACGTTGTTGTCGGGATCCTTCCAGCTCGTCGAGGAGGGCGGCGTGCAGCCCTTGGCATAGGGCGTCGTGTAGTCGGTGAGCGCGCCGATCAGCCCCTGCTTCACCTTGGGATCGTCGACCAGCAGCTTGCCGTCGTCATCGACGAGCTTGACGTTGTAGGCGTCCATGAAGGTGAGGAAGGAATAGAACGAGTCGCTCGAATCGACGCCCATCGGCATGCCGATGCCGAAGGCGCGCGTGCCCGCCGCCTTGCGGTAGGCCGGCTGCACCTTGTCGCACCAGAACGCCCAGTAGTCCTTCCAGCCCGTCGGAATGTCGGATTCCTTGAACCCGGCCTTCTCCAGCATGTCGATCCAGTACTCGATATGCATGGTCTGCTGCTTGATCGGGAAGCCGTAATACGCCTTCTTCTTGGTCTTGTCGTTGTAGAGATAGGTCGTCTCGATCGTGTTTGGCGCGAACCGATCCTTGATCGGATCGATGACGTCGGAGATGTCCTCGAGCTTGCCGTCATAGGCCCATTTGCCGAGCACCTGGAAATCGTAGACATCGGCATAGGCGACATCGGGCGGGGTGCCGGCATCGAGCGCGGCCACCGTCTTCGGGATCATGTCCTGGACGGCGTATTGCGAGAGGTCGACTTTGACGCCCGTCTTGTCCTCGTATTTCTTGATCGCTGCGTAGAGCGCGTCGTCTTCCGATTTGTAGAAGCCCTTGACCCACCAGACAGTCAATTTCTCCTGCGCCAGCACCGGCCCGGCCGAAGCGAGCATGGCCGCGGCGACCGCGCCGCAAATGAACCTCTTCATCGAAACGTTCCTCCAGGGGGTTACCGCTTGATCCCGTGACGCGCCCCCTGTCGCGATGCGCTCGGGCCGCCGACAGCGTGATCGTATCGTCGGCCCGGGCGGCGATGGCGAGAAGGGCGGCGGAATTTAGCGATTGGCGGCGGGTGACGCAAACGCTCGTTTGATAAAAGTCATGGCAGGAAACGCGGGGCGCCCTACCCCGCCGCGCGGTTGGTGCCGAAGCCTTCCTGCTGGCCGAGCACGGCCAGCGGCAGCTTGAGGCTCTCCTGCCAGAGCAGCGATTCCATCGCGATGTTGAGCGGCTGGTCCTGCACCGTCAGCTCATAGACATACTCGTCATAGGAGGCGTGGTTGTGGACCGCCCAGCCCGGCGCCGAGAGCATGAGGTCGCCCGCCTTCCACTCCAGCACCTCGCCCTCGACGGTCGAGCGGCCGCGCCCGTGGAAGTAGTAATTGATCGCCGCCGAGGTGTGGCGGTGCGGGCGGTCGACGATCCTGGGCGGGCGGATCGTCATGGTGGCGAAGAAGTTCGGCGTCGTGCCGTTGGTCCGCCCGGTCATCGGGTTGTAGAGGAGGTAGAGGCGGCGGCCGACATAGTCCTTGCCGAGCGCCTCGAGCTTGTCGAGATGGCTCTTCACCTCAAGCCACGGCCAATGCAGCGCCTTCGATTCCACCGAAGGCGGATTGATCAGCGTCTCGTAGGGCATGAGGAAGGCGCCGTCCGCGGTGAGCTGGAAGGTGCCGAAGGGACTCTTGCGCCGCTTCTTGTCCTCCTCGCTCGGCGCCTCGTGCCTGACCGCCTCGACCGGGACCGGGTCTTCCTCGACGTAATGCACGTTGAGCTTTTCGAGCAGAGCGGCGTTCGAATAGGTCAGCCGCGCCTGGACCTGCCCGGTGTCGTTGCCGTGCCAGTAGATATGCATCGACGGCGTGTTCCAGACGTCGTGCAGCGCGACCTCGATGCGCCTTCCGTTGATGACGCTGTGGCCGGCGCCCTGGATGACGAAGTTGACCTGCGTCGAGTTCTGCCGGTAGGGCACCGTGCGCTCGCCCGGCAGCAGCACGTCGAGCGCCACCTGGATGCCGGGGGCGAGGCCGTTGCCGGCATCGGCGCGCGGATGGGCGATAAGCGCGCGCCGCCGCCCGTTGGCCGGGCGCGGCAGGCCGGCGAGGCGCGCGATCTCGGCGTCGATAGTCTCCTTGGGAATGACGATCGACGGCCAGAGAGCGAGCGCATCCGGCGCGGCGCCGGTACGGTCGACGAAGCGGGCGGCATCGGTCATGGCGGCACCTCGGAAAATGCTTAGATAGCTTAGTGTTTGCCGGCGCGCAGGGTCAAGCCATGGCCCCTGCGACAGCCACGCGCGGCCCCATGCGTTGGGGGCCGAGCACTCCTCACCGATAGCGGATTCGCGAGGTTCCACCAGGGCCGCCGCCGATTATACTGCCGCCGTCCCGCCGCCGATGGAGCGCCCGTACCGCCGTGATCCCGGAGAATTTCGAGACGGCGGCGGCAATCGCGATCTTCCTTGCCACCTATGCCGTCATCGCGCTCGGCCGGCTGCCCGGCTTCCGGCTCGACCGCGCCGGGGCGGCGCTGATCGGCGCCAGCCTGATGGTGGCGTCGGGCGTCCTCACCATGACGGAGGCGTATGGCGCGATCGATTTCGACACCATCGTGCTGCTGCTCGGCATGATGATCGTCATCGCCAACCTCAAGCTCTCCGGGTTCTTCGCGCTGGTCAGCGCCTTCGTCGCGCGTCACGCCCGCCACCCGCTGACCCTGCTCGCCGCCATCGTGCTCGTCGCCGGCTTCTTCTCGGCCTTCCTCGTCAACGACACGATCTGCCTCATGCTGACGCCGCTGGTGCTCGAGCTCGTCGTCGCCCTGCGCCGCAACCCGGTGCCCTATCTGCTCGCCATCGCCCTCGCCTCGAATATCGGCAGCGCGGCGACGATCACGGGAAATCCGCAGAACATCATGATCGGCAGCTTCTCCGCCATCCCCTATGGCAGCTTCCTCGCCGCGCTCGCCCCGGTCTCGCTGGCCGGCCTCGTCCTGACCATGCTGCTCGTCGCCGCCACCCACCGCGCCGAATTCTGGGGCCGGCAGAAACTCGCCGCCGAACCCCGGGATATCCGCGTCAACAAGCCGCTGGTGCGCAAATCGGTCGCCGTCACCGCCGCCATGGTCGCCGCCTTCTTCGTCGTCGCGCCGCCCGCCAAGGTCGCCATCGTCGCCGGCGCCCTCCTCCTGCTGACGCGGCGGCTCAAGCCCGAGCGCATCTATGCCGAGATCGACTGGTCGCTGCTGCTGCTCTTCGCCGGCCTCTTCATCGTCGTCGCCGGGCTGGAGAAGAGCGTGCTGACACCCGATGTCCTGGCGGCCGCCGGATCGCTGCGCCTCGACCGCGTGCCGATGCTCAGCGCGGTGGCGGCGATCCTCTCGAACCTCGTCAGCAACGTCCCGGCGGTGCTCGTCCTCAAGCCCTTCGTCCAGCATCTTCCGGATCAGCGCACGGCATGGCTGACCCTGGCGATGGCGTCGACCCTGGCCGGCAATCTCACCATCCTCGGCTCGATCGCCAATCTCATCGTCGTCGAGCGCGCCCGCCAAGCCGGCATCGCGATCGGCTTCTGGACCTATTTCAAGCTCGGCGCGCCGCTGACCTTCGTGACGATCGCCATTGGCGTGTGGTGGTTGTCCTAAAGAATAATACGGCGTATTATCTTCGCTTACAGGAGCGTCACGTCATGGATAAGGCCACGATCACGTTTCGTATCGACGGCGACATGAAGGCCGCGCTGGATACGATCGCCGCGGGCATGGATCGCGACCGCAGCTATGTTCTCAACGAGGCCGTGGCCGCATATGTCGACGCGCATCGCTGGCAGGTCGAGCACATCAAGGAGGGGCTGCGCCAAGCCGAGGCCGGAGAGTTCGCCACCGAGGCCGAAGTCGCCGCGGCATTCGGCCGATGGCGTAGATGACATTGCTGTGGACCCGCCTTGCGGTCCATGACCTCGACGCCGCCTACGAATACATCGCAGAAAGCAATCCGGTCGCCGCCGAGCGTATCGCGGAACGGATCGCCGCCGCCGCGGCGGCAATCGTGCAACATCCGCGGATCGGCAAACCCGGCCGGGTATCCGGCACACGGGAGCTTGTCGTAGCGGGAACGCCGTTCATCGTCGTCTATCGGATGGGGCCGAACAGAGCCGAGATCCTATCGATGATGCACGGCGCGCGCATGTGGCCCGATCGCTTTTAGAAAATTCGGGTCTCCATCCGTTTGGTGACACCGATCCTCGCCGCCGATCTGCGCGCGCGGACGAAGCATCTCGGGCTTTCGCTCGGCGACCGCGCGCGCAGATCGGCGGGAAGACCTTCGGTTAACCGTTCCTCCTTGCCCCGGCGCCTCGCAAACCTGATATAGTGCGGCGGGAGGTTGGCGGCGGACAGGTCTCTCGCCAACCCGGTCAGGTCCGGAAGGAAGCAGCCGTAACGAGTTTCGGCCTGGGTCGTTCGTCCAGCCTCCCACCTCCTGCAGCCCTCGCACTTCCTGGAGCCAGGCCGCCAGCGCGCTCATGACCGAACCAGCGATCGCCTACCGCGTCCTTGCCCGCAAGTACCGCCCGACCAATTTCGCGGAGTTGATCGGGCAGGAAGCGCTGGTGCGCACGTTGTCGAACGCCATCGCCACCGGCCGCATCGCCCATTCCTTCATCCTCACCGGCGTGCGCGGCACCGGCAAGACGACGACGGCGCGCATCCTGGCGCGCGCTCTCAACTGCGTCGGCCCCGACGGCAGCGGCGGGCCGACGATCGCGCCCTGCGGCATCTGCGAGCATTGCCGCTCGATCACCGAGGACCGCCATGTCGACGTCATCGAGATGGACGCCGCCTCGCGCACCGGCGTCGACAACATCCGCGACCTCACCGACGGCATCCGCTACAAGCCGGTCTCGGCGCGCTTCAAGGTCTATATCATCGACGAAGTGCACATGCTGTCGAAGGCGGCCTTCAACGCCCTCCTGAAGACGCTCGAGGAGCCGCCGCCCGACGTCAAATTCATCTTCGCGACGACCGAGATCCAGAAAGTGCCGGTGACCGTGCTGTCGCGCTGCCAGCGCTTCTCGCTGCGCCGCATCCCGGTCGACCAGCTCACGGCGCATTATGCCAAAATCGCCGAAGCCGAGGGCATCGCGGCCGAGCCTGGCGCCATCGCGCTGATCGCGCGCGCCGCCGACGGCTCGGCGCGCGACGGGCTCTCGCTGCTCGACCAGGCGATTGCCCTCGCCGGGGACAAGGCCGGCGGCAACGCGATCGCCGAGCAGGCGGTGCGCGACATGCTCGGCATCGCCGACCGCAGCCTGCTCTTCGACCTGCTGGAGGCCGTGCTGGCGGGTCAGGCGCCGGCGGCGCTCGACAAGATGGCGGCGCTCTACGCCGGCGGCGCCGATCCCGTCATGGTGCTGCAGGACCTCTTGGAGCTGGCGCATTTTCTCACCCGCCTCAAGCTGGTGCCGGGCGCCGGCGAGGGCGATCCGCTGGTCGAGGGCGACCGCGCGCGCGGCCTGCCGCTCGCCGCCAGGCTTTCGCTGCCGGCGCTGACGCGGGCCTGGCAGATGCTGTTGAAGGGCCTCGGCGAGGTGCAGATCGCGCCCTCGCCGCTGCAGGCCGCCGAGATGGTGCTGGTGCGCCTTGCCTATGTCGCCGACCTGCCGACGCCGGGCGATCTCATCAAGGCGGCGAGCGAGGGGCGCGCGCTGCCCGCGATGCCGCCGAATACGCCGCGCGCGGCACCCGCCGGCAACGGCGCTACGGCGATGGCGATGGCGTCGCGCAGCGTCGGCGAAGCGGGACCGTCGGGCGGGCCGCGCATGGCGTTGGCGGCGCAACCGGCAGCCGACGCAAACCCCCTGGCAGGCGCCGAGCCGGGTTCCGCACTCGCCGCCAGCGCACCGGCGCAGCCGCAGAATTTCACCGAGGCCGTCGCCCTCTTCGAGCACCATCGCGAGGCGGTGCTGCGCTCGCATCTGTGGTCGGATTGCCATCTCGTCCATTTCGAGCCGGGCCGGATCGAGCTGCGCCTCGGCGAGGCGGCGCCGCGCGACCTGCCGAACCGGCTCGGCCAATTGCTCAGCACGTGGACCGGCGCGCGCTGGGTGGTCAGCGTCTCGCGCGAAGCGGGCGCCCCCAGCCTGCGCGAGCAATCGGAACAGCGCGCGCGTCATCTGCGCAGCGAGGCTGAGGATCATCCCATGGTGCGCGCCGTGCTCGAGACCTTCCCGGGCGCCAGGATCGAGGCGGTGCGCGAGCTGGCGCCGCTCGCGCCGGCGGCCGGCGGGACGGCCGCGACGGATGGCGACGAATTGAACGACGGAGAGGATCTGGCATGAAGAATCTCGGGCAGATGATGAAGCAGGCGCAGCAGATGCAGGCCAAGATGGCCGAGATGCAGGCGCAGCTCGAGACGATCGAGATGACCGGCGCCGCCGGCGGCGGGCTGGTCCAGGTGACGGTCGGTGGCAAGGGCAATCTGCGCAAGATCAAGCTCGACAAGTCGCTCATGGACCCCAACGAGGTCGAGGTGCTCGAGGACCTCATCGTCGCCGCCTTCAACGAGGCGAAGAACCGCGTCGAGGCGCATGTCGCCGAGGAGATGGCGAAGCTGACCGGCGGGCTGCAACTGCCGCCCGGGATGAAGCTGCCGTTTTGAAGAAAGCTGTAAGCCGTAAGCTATAAGCTGTAAGCCAAATGCTCACGGCTTAAAGCTTAGAGCTTAGAGCTCACCCATGACCGAGATCGACCGCCTCATCCAGTACCTCGCCAGGCTGCCCGGGCTCGGGCCGCGTTCGGCGCGGCGCGCGGCGCTGTTCCTACTGAAGCGGCGCGAGGCGCTGCTGCAGCCGCTCGCCGCCGCCCTCGCCGAGGCCGGCGCTCGCGTCCATCCCTGCGGCATCTGCGGCAATCTCGACGGCAGCGATCCCTGCGCGATCTGCCGGGACACCAGGCGAGAGGCGGGGCTGCTCTGCGTCGTCGAGGACGTCGCCGATCTCTGGGCGATCGAACGCACCGGCGCCTTCGCCGGCCGCTATCACGTGCTCGGCGGCACGCTCTCGGCGCTCGACGGCATCGGGCCGGAGGATCTCGATATCGACGGGCTGGTGCGGCGCGCCGGATCGGAGGCCGGCGAGGTCATCATCGCCCTCAACGCCACGGTCGAGGGGCAGACGACCGCGCATTACCTGGTCGACCGCCTCGCCCCGACCGGCGTCGCGATCAGCCGCCTCGCCCATGGCGTGCCGGTCGGCGGCGAGCTCGACTATCTCGACGAGGGCACGCTGAGCGCCGCGCTCAAGGCGCGGCGGCCCATCGGCTAGTCCCATCGGCCGGTCTAGGCGGCGACCGCCGCCGGCACATCGGCGACGCCCTCGGCATCGAGCGTCACGGCGACGGCATGGAGGACGCTGGCGATGCGCACGACATCCTGCACCGCCTCCGCGCCGATCCCCTTGCCGGCGACCTCGCGCTCATGCGCCTCGAGGCACATGCCGCAGCCATTGATCGCCGAGACGGCGAGGGACCACAGCTCGAAATCGACGCGCTCGACGCCGGGATTGCCGATGACGTTCATGCGCAGCCGCGCCGGCAGCGTCCGGTAGTCAGGTTTGCCGACCAGATGGGTAAAGCGATAGTAGATGTTGTTCATGCCCATGATGGCGGCCGCCGCCTTGGCGGCGGCGAGCGCCGCCGGGGTGAGGTGGGCGGCCGCCTCGGTCAGCACGGCGTCGCGCAGCTGCGGGTTGCGCGCAGCGATCGCCGAGGCCACGGCGGTCCCCCAAATCTGCTGCGGCGTCAGGGTCGGCGCGGCGAGCACGTTGGTCAGGTTGAGCTTCAGGTCGCGCGCGTAATCGGGCAACGCGGCGCGGATGGCGTCTAACGATTCTAACGACATGGAAAATCTCCCTGAAAGAAGGGGGGTGGAAGAAGGAGGCCGGGGGCGCGCGGCCGCCCGGCCCGCCGTTGCTCAGGCCGCCTTCAGCGTGTCCTCGCCCTGCTGCCAGTTGCAGGGGCAGAGCTCGTCGGTCTGCAGCGCGTCGAGGATGCGCAGCACCTCGCGCGGGTTGCGGCCGACCGAGAGATCGTTGACGCTGACGTGGCGGATGATGCCCTCGGGATCGACGATGAAGGTGGCGCGCAAGGCAACGCCCTCGCTCTTGTCGAGGATGCCCAGCGCGCCGCTCAATTCACGCTTGTGGTCTGCGAGCCACGGAAAGACGACCTGGCCGAGATCGTCGCGGCTCTGCCGCCAGGCGAGATGAACGAAATCGCTATCGGTCGACAGGCCGAGAAGCTGCGCGTCGCGGTCGGCGAACTCGCCGTTCAGCTCGTTGAAGCCGACGATCTCGGTCGGGCAGACGAAGGTGAAATCCTTGGGCCAGGCGAAGAGGACCAGCCATTTCCCGGGATAGCTGGCACTGGTCGCCGGCGCGAAGGCGGTCTTGGGGTCCTTGCCGGATACAGCGGTCAGGGAGAATTCCGGCAGCTTGTCACCAACGGTCAACATGATGTCTCCTGGTTTTCGGTTGCTCACCTTCAAACCAGATGGCGGCGGCCTCGCGCGGCGACAAGATGCAAATTGGAATTATTCTATTATACTTTCCTGGCCAATGCGTCGCAAGGCGACGGATGGGGAGGGTGATCGAATACAACGACCGGCAGAAGAGGCCGGGCGGAGCGCCCGCCCGGCGGTCTGTCTAGTGCCCCTTGCCCATGAGGTGGTCGGGCAGCCAGGTCGCGATCTCGGGGAAGACGCAGAGCACGACGATGGCGAACATCATGCAGAGCACATAGGGGAAGACGCCCCACATGATGCGCGCCAGCGGCACGTCGGGCGCGATGGCGTTGATGATGTAGATGTTGAGCCCGACCGGCGGGTGGATGAGGCCGATCTCCATGTTGATGGTCAGGATGACGCCGAACCAGATCGGATCGAAGCCCGCCGCGGTGATGATCGGCAACAGGATCGGGCTGGTCATCAGGATGATCGCCGCCGGCGGAATGAAGAAGCCGGAGACGAGCAGGAAGAGGTTGATGAGCAGCATCAGCACCCAGCGGTTGGCATGCATGTCGGCGATGCCCTGCGCCAGCGTCTGGGTGAGGTAGAGCGAGGTCAGCACGTAGCCGAACACCACCGCCGCCGCGATGATCATCAGGATCATCACCGATTCGCGCATCGTCTCGCGCAGGATCTGCCACCACTCCGCCGGGCTCCACATCCGGTAGATGAGGACGGCGAGGACGAAGCAGAGGGCGGCGCCGACACCGGCCGCCTCCGACGGCGTCGCGACGCCGCCATAGAGCACGTACATGACGCCGATCACGATGATGAGGAAGGGCGCGACCTTGGGGATCGAGGCGAATTTCTCCTTCCACGAGTAGCGGAAATCGACGGCATGCGCGCGAAAGCCGCTCTTCCAGATGGCGAAGAGCGACCAGATCATGAAAAAGCCGGTGAGCATCAGCCCCGGAAGCACGCCGGCGAGGAAGAGCCGGCCGATCGAGCTCTCGGTGGCGATGCC
>Ga0070679_100005992_pt1 | contig 11304 bp, 9 predicted proteins | sample KBSC63BmetaG_FD_65652 | JGI IMG/M metagenome (GOLD analysis project Ga0070679, IMG submission 65652) | Corn rhizosphere microbial communities from Kellogg Biological Station, Michigan, USA - KBS C6-3B metaG | ecosystem: Host-associated > Plants > Roots > Rhizosphere | place: USA: Michigan... | reverse complement strand
CGCCCCGGTATCGCGGTCGATTAGGAAGTGGTCCGTCGGATACGAGCCGCTCACCACGGTCTCGCCGAGGCCAAACGACGCGTCGATCGCGAAGACGTCCGTGCGACCCTGTACGGGATCGAGACAAAATCCGACGCCCGCGCACTCCGCCGCCACCATGGCCTGAATCACCACCGCCATTTGCACATCGTCATCGCTCACGCCGGCCTGACGCCGGTAAGCCACGGCGCGATCCCCGTCGCGCGATCGCCAACAATCGATGATCCGCTGCGGCACCTCCTCTGCCGTCACATGGAGAAAGGTCTCATGCTGGCCGGCGAAGGCATGTTGCGTCCCGTCCTCGGCGGTGGCCGACGACCGCACCGCGAAGGTGCGCTCCGGCGGCTGCGTTGCCAGCCACGCTCGCACCGCCGTGGCGACGGGCGACGGCAGTTCGGGTTCTCCTCGCCACCCGCGAAAAGCGCCGGCCGCGACCACGGCTCCCGGCGGCACGGGGAAACCCGCGGCGGTGGAACGCGCGAGACTCGCACCTTTGCCGCCGGTGATTTCAACCTGCTGCGCTTGCGGATCGCTGAACGGAAGAACGAGGTTGGACATAGAAAACCGAGAGGGCCGCCGCGGCGCCAAGCGCCAGGCCACATGGCACATCGAGGAAATAGTGATATTGCAGATAGACGGTGCCGAGCAGCAGCGCCGCGCCGATCGGCAGCAAGACCCAGAAAAGCCAACGCCGCGTTCGAAACGTCCAGAGCAGCGTGAAGGCGCAAACCGCCGCGTGGATGCTCGGACACACGTCCACGCGTGAACAGTTGCCGAGTACCCACGGCTGAAGCGCCGCCGAAAAATGGGAGTGTCGAATCGGCGGCAACGCGGCCGCGTGATCCAAGGCCGGTCCTGCGGCCGGCAACAGAACGTACCCGGCAAATCCGACGCCGTAGAGCCGCATCAAGCCGAGCTGAACCTTCCCGGTCTTCTCTCCGAGAACGAAAAATTCCGACAGGAACAAATAGAACAAAAACCCAGCGAAACCGAGATATCCCAGCATGGTCACGGTGCTGAGCCAGGGACGCGAAATGACGGCGACGAACCGCTGCGGGTCGCCGCCAAACAGTGCGCGGTCGATCCGATAAACCAACGCATCGGCGCGCCATCCGGCGTGAGCCCGCATCGCCACTCCGATCCAAAGATAGCCGATATTCACGGCCGCAAAATTGACGAGGACCGCACTGCGAATGCGCCACGCTGCGCTTTTCGCCGACAGCCACCGATGCGCTGCGGCAAAAATGAGCGGCAAACCGAGCAGCGCGACATAACTCGGCGTCCAATAGCCCGGCTCAATCGCGAGGCGAAACAGCACCGCGGCCAAAAAGGGCACGACGACCCAGGACACGCCCCGGCGGAAATCTGCGCTTATCGATTCCATAGCAGCCACCCTCCGATCAGCGACGCCACCGGCCACCACCACCCGTAGCCGGCCGCGATCGCGAATGCCGTTAATCCGATCGCAAAAATGAGCGTGAGAGGGACGCCAAAGAGCAATTTCCACAAACTAATGACATTGGTGTCGTCGGCGATGCGCCGCGCGAGGATCGCCACGAACGCCCAAAGCGGCAGATACGGCGCTGCCAGGAGAGCAGCGACCGCGGTGAGGTGAAACTGCCGCGGCGCCGGCGCAGCGTAGGCCGCGGCTTGCGCGGCCCGAAGGTTTTCGGCCACCCAAGCCGCGTCGGGCTCAGCGACGTCCGCGAGATTCATCGGACCGGTCCAGCCGATGCTTATCGCGGATTTCCACCGCGTCGGGGAATGATAATGGGCCGCGCAGAAGTAAACCGCTGGTGGCGGATTCAGGCGTCGCGCGTTTCGCAGCAGGACCTCCGTGCCTCGGGCGATTGGCAAACGCGCGGTGCCCAGCCGGCTGGTGCCCTCCGGAAAAAACAGCAAGCGGTCGCCCCCGCTCAGACCCGTCGTCATTTCGCGGAAAGCACGAAGATTTTCGCCTTTTGCCACTCCGTCCTTTGCACGCTGAACCGCGATGCCGGGAAACAAAGCCCGGCCGATCCAGGAGCGATGCCATTGCATTGAAATCACCCCAATCGCCGGCGGCATCACGCTGCCATACGCGAACCCATCGACCAAGCCGTTGTAGTGTGCCGCGAGAATCAAGGAGCCGGGCGGGATCCGCGGTGTGGGCGACGTCACGCGCCCCAACCACAGGAACCGAAACACGCGCACCAAGGCGGCGCTATGCAGCGATCGGACAGACATGGCGCGGGTCAACTGCTTCGTGGCCAACTCGCGCGACTAATCGATCTCGACCGCCACGCTACCGATGGCAGCGAGGCCGCGACGAAGGATCGCCATGTCGTGAGCGGTGATGCGTCGGTCGATGACCCGAAGGTGGCCTTCGTAGATATGATTGGCCTTCTTCCACAGCCCGCGACCCGTCGGGCTCAATCTCACGACGCGGTGGCGGCCGTCCGATTCGCTCGCGATATCCTCCAGCCAGCCGGCTTCGCCCATGCGCGAGAGCAAGCCGGTCACGTTCGACGGATCGACCACCAGCGCCTTCGCCAGGTCGCCGGCGCGGAGCCCTTCCTTCTCGTCCGCCAACAGGTTCAGCACATTGAACTGGGCGACGGTGAGCCCAAGCGGCCGAAAGAGCCGCTGGCCCGCCTTTTCCACCTGCCGCGAAGTCGTGAGGAGCGCTAGGACAATATTCATGCGGGTCCAGGCTGGGCATGTTATTTGACATGTCAACCTGTTAATTGACATGTCCACTTACCCGGCTGTCCCATGCCGCTGAGCTCACGCCGAGCGGCGAAAGGTCACGTCATGCGGCGGCGCGCCTCTTGCCAAATGCAGGGTCGATCTTCACGAGCGCGGCGGCGGTAAACGAAGGGATGGTCGCGAGGCAGACGTACAGGAAGAAGCGCTGATATCCGAGGTGATCTTCGATCCAACCCGCCGCCATCCCGGGCAGCATGATGCCGAGCGCCATGAAGCCGGTGCAGATCGCGTAGTGCGCCGTTTTGTGCGCCCCTTCCGCCACCAGGATCATGTACATCATGTACGCGGTGAATCCGAAGCCATAGCCGAACTGTTCCACGGCCAACGCCGCTCCAATCAGGGCGATGTTCTGCGGTTGGGTGAACGCCAGCGCGACAAACACGAGGTTCGGCAAATGCATGACCACGAGCATCGGCCAGAGCATGCGTTTGAGCCCATAGCGTGAGATCAACACGCCGCCGATGATCCCGCCCACCAGCAGCGCGGCCAACCCGACCGTCCCATACACGACGCCAACGCGCTGGGTGGAAAGACCGAGACCGCCGACGGCGCGGGCATCGAGCAGGAAGGGAGTAACCAGCTTCAGCAATTGCGCCTCCGCAAACCGATAGAGCAGCAGGAAAGCCAGGGTGACCGCGAGGTCCGGGCGGCGAAAGAAGTCGGCGAAGACCTGGACAAAACCGCCGGCGAAGGAGCGTCCGGTTCGGTTTGGCCCATCGGCTGCCGGCCGCGGGAGCGCCCAGGCGTGATATGCCGCGATCAGACCGTACACTGCCGCCATGGCGACGAACACCAAGGTCCACGCGCGCGTCACGCTGCCGAGGCGCGTCTGCAGCGTGCCCGCGAGAAAGACCACGCCGCCCTGCCCCGCCAGCATGGCGAGCCGATAAAAGGTATTTCGCACGCCCACAAAGGCGGCTTGCGCGTGCGCCGGCTGCGCCAGCAGATAAAAGCCATCGGCGGCGATATCGTGTGTCGCCGATGCGCACGCCATCAGCCAGAAGACCGCGAGCGTGAGGCCAAAGAAATGCGCCGTCGGGACGGCGAACGAAACCCCCGCGAGCGCCGCGCCAACGACAAACTGCAGGAGAAAAATCCAGCGGCGCTTGGTGCCAAACAGGTCGACCACCGGTGACCAGAGGGGCTTCAGCACCCAGGGCAGATTCAGCGAACTCGTGTACAACGCGATGTCGGTATTCGAGATCCGCAGATTCTTGTACATCACCACGGACACCGTCATCGCGACGACATACGGGATGCCCTCGGCAAAATAGAGCGTCGGAATCCAACGCCACCCGCTCGGCGCGTCGTTTGGTGATGAAGCTGCCATCGTCCCAGCGTGGCTTGGCCAAGCGCGCGAGGGAAGGGAAAGTGACGAAGCGGTCACGCGCTCGCGCCCCCACGAACACGCATCGTTTTAAATTTAGCTCTTGCTTAATTAAGTTTTCGCTTAACTGTTGTGCCCATGCAAAGCCTTGCCGCCATCGCCGACCCCACGCGACGCCGGATCGTCGAACTGCTCGCCGTGCGCGATCGTACAGCGGGCGAACTCGTGGATGCGTTTGACCTGAGTGCGCCGGCGATTTCCCAACACCTCAATGTCCTCCGGGAGGCGGGATTGGTGGTGACACGCGCCGAAGGCCAAAAACGAATCCAAACGCTCAATCCGACCGGGCTCGACGAACTCGATGCTTGGTTGCAGCGGACGCGCCGCTTCTGGAGCAGCCGACTCGACGCGCTCGAGCGTGAGTTACGGGCGGAAGACCTGCGCGCCGGCAAAAAGAAATCTCCATGAAAGCCAACGATCAACCTGCCGAATTTCGCGGACCCGGTGAGGTCCGTCTCATCCGCACCCTCCCCGGTCCCATCGAGCGCTTGTGGGACTATCTGGTCGACCCGGAAAAGCGATCGCGCTGGTTCGCCGGCGGCCCGATGGAGCCGCGCGTGGGAGGCAAAATGGAATTGCAGTTTCACCACGCCACGATCGCGCCCGGCGAGGTCCCTCCGGAAAAGTTCAAGGAAGTTCACGAGCAAGGGATGAAAATGCCCGGGACCGTCCTCCGGTGGGAACCGCCCCGAGTGTTAAGCTACACCTTCGACGACAACTCCGACGTCACCTTCGAACTGACGCCACTCGGGCGAGAGGTACAACTCGTGCTCACCCACCACTCTCGCGGCGACGATTTGCCGCACGTCGCCGGTTACGCGAGCGGCTGGCACTCGCACTTGACGATTTTGGTCGCCTTGCTCGAAGAAACGCCGCGCCCGCCGTTCTGGTCGACGCACCTGCGTTTGAAGGCTGAGTACGAAAAGCTCCGGCTGGCTGCCGGGGGCACCTAACTCGCCTCACCTCCACCCCCCACGCGCACCGCTCCCGTGGGCGCCGGGCGGAGCTATGCCTGATTCCCCCCACCCTTTCCCCTTTCTCATCCGCATCATGAAATCAAATACCGATCATCCTGTCATCGTCTCATCCGAAACGTGGCTCGCCGCGCGTCGCGAGCTCTTGAAAGAAGAAAAGGAGTTCAGCCGCGTTCGCGACCGGCTCTCCGCTCGCCGCCGCGCGCTGCCGTGGGCGAAAGTCGAAACGAAGTACGTGTTCGATTCTGTCGACGGCCCCGCCTCGCTTGCCGACCTCTTCGTCGGACGCAGCCAGCTCATCGTGTATCACTTTATGCTGGCGCCGGGTTGGGAGGAGGGCTGTCGCGGCTGTTCCTTCGTGTGCGATCATGTCGACGGTGCGCTCGCCCACCTCAATGCGCGGGACGTTTCCTTTGCCGCCGTGTCGCGCGCTCCCCTCGAGGAGATCGAGCGCTTCAAGGCGCGCATGGGCTGGCGTTTTCCCTGGGTCTCGTCGCACGGGACGTCGTTCAATCGCGACTTCGGTGTGTCCTTTACCGAACAGGAAGTCCAAGCCGGGCATGGGGAGTACAATTTCAGCCAGCGCGAAATCGGCGGTGAAGAAATGCCCGGGCTTTCGGTGTTCACGCGCGGGGAGCCCGACAACGTTTTCCGGACGTATTCCACCTACTCCCGCGGACTCGATTTACTGATCGGCACCTACAACTTCCTCGACCTCGTGCCGAGCGGCCGCGCCGAGGATCCCGAAGCGCCGATGAGCTGGGTTCGTCACCATGATCGCTATGAGCCGGCCGCCATCGCAGGCTGAGCGGTGGCGGGCGCGGGCGCGGTGGCTCGCACTTGCCGGCACCGTCGGATTGGCGCCGAAGTGCGTCGTGTGCCTCGCCGCCTATGCGGGCGTCGGGGCTATTTTCGGGGTGTCTGGCGCTTCGGAAATTTGCGGCGCCGCACCGGCGTGGCGGACCTTGCCGGTAACGTTGTGCGCCGGTTCCGTGACGCTCGCGATCCTGTTGCGTCCGCGGTTGCTGAGGTGTTGGTGGGCAAAGGTGCTCGCCTCGTCCGGCGTTTCGGCAGCCCGTCGCAGACTGCCGCTACGTCGGTCCGGCATCTGACCGGCGATGCGTTACACCGCGCCAGCATCAGCGACGCGTGCAGGCGCCGCCTTCGTCGGCGGCGCCGCCGTGCTCACCGCGGCGGCGGCAGCGCTCGCGACCGGAGCCTCGATGCCCGGCACTTTGCGGTTACGGTAGTAATCGTAATCGGGCACGAGACGGTCGTAGGTCTCGTCCATCAGTGGCGAAGAGATCACGAAGTCAGCGGTCGCGCGGTCGCACGCGGTGGGAATATTCCACACGACGGCCATCCGCAGCAGGGCTTTCACGTCCGGGTCATGCGGCTGTTGTTCGAGCGGGTCCCAGAAGAAGATCAGAAAATCGATCGCACCGTCGACGATCCGCGCGCCGATCTGCTGGTCGCCGCCGAGCGGACCGCTCTGCAGCTTTTCGATCGGAAAACCGAGCTCCCGCTCCAGCAGCAGACCGGTCGTGCCGGTCGCGAAGATCGTGTGGTGCACCAGCAATTCCCGGTTAAACGTCGCCCACTCGATCAGGTCGCGCTTCATGTTGTCGTGCGCCACGAGCGCGATCTTCTTCTGTTTCCCCATCGCAATCTTTTTCCGGCTCATGGGGCCACCAGAGCATGCGATGCGCCATTCGCGAGATTGAAAATTCGGCGATGGTCGTCAGCCGCACCGCTGCGCACGCGCGCCGCGCCCTGCGCGCGCGCCGCCGGAAACTCCTCATGCTTCGCCGCAGCGCAGCCTGAGGAGTACCGGTGCAAAGCACGGGTTCGTCCGCGCGGCGGTATTCGCGACGGAAGGCGTCGACCGGGTCTGAGACGAACTCACTCCTGGCCGGCCTCGGGGTCCTCGCCGTTGTCGTCCGGAGCGTCCGAGGTCGCCGGCGTTACGCCACTTTGCTTTTGCAGTGCCGCGAGCGCGCGCGGTTGCGACGCGACGACTTTCGCGGCGGGCTTTTTCAAGGTTTCCAGGTACGCCACGAGATCCCGGATTTCGCTGCGCGTCAGAATTTGCGTGAAGACATCCGGCATCGAGGACGGCGCCGAGTCGCGCTTCACCACGGTGTCGGCCGGCACGGAGATCTGCGACCCGTCCGGATGCCGCAGTACGAATACCGCATCATTGGCACTGACCAGCGTGCCGGTTTCAGATTTGCCGGATTTCAATGTCAGGGTCACGACGTCGAACCCCGGCGCGATCTTCGCGTTCGGCTTCACGATCGACTCGACGAGATATTCCGGCGTCGACCGCGCGCCAACTTGCGTGAGATCCGGCCCGGCATCGCCGCCATCCCCGTCGATTTTGTGACAGCGCACACAAGCCAGGACCGGCTGCCATTTGAAGATGCGCGAACCAGCCGCTGGGTTGCCGCCCTCGAGCGCGCCATGCCACGCGGCCAGGGTATCCTGGGACGCCGCCCAGGTGTCTCGCAATTTCCGATACCGGGTTTTGACCGCCGGGTCGGCACTTTTTTCCGCGCTATCGATCAATTCGACCTGCTCCGCGACTGGCACCTCTCCCGCCGCCAAGCGATCGAGCGCCTGCGCGAGTTGCGCGGCGGCTTCGGGCGTGTCGAGGCGGCCGAGCGCGCGGTAGGCCGCCTGCTGCTCCTTCACCGAGCCATGCGCGAGCAGGCGTTCGACGATCGAAACCGCCTCCGTGGGCGCACGGCGCGCGAGGATTTGCAGCGCGGCAAGTCGAACGGCCGGCGCCTCGGCTTGGCCGGCGCTCGCCACGACGGCATTTACCTGCGGGTCGTTCAAGGCGTCCAGCACCGCCAGCGCACGCGCGCGGACTTCGGCGGCCGCCTGAGGGTCCTTCGCGACCTCCGCGAGTTTCGGGCCCAGCGCGGTCAACCGGAGCTGCTCGATGGTTTCCAAAGCGGCGAGTTGAACCCCATGCGAGCCGTCCCGCAGCAAAGCGTCGGCCACCGCGGACACGGCGGCGCCGGCGGGAGCGGCGTCCCGCTCCGGCAGCGGCCGGTACACGCCCACCAGCCGGTCGCGGGCGGGCGGCGCGCCCCAGGCACCGAGTTGGTGCAGCGCTTCGGCGCGCCATTTCACCGGCACGTCGGCGCGGGCGGCGTACTGAGCGAGCGCCTCGGCATCCGCGGGTTGGCCGAGGCGGAAATGCGCATTGATCGTACGCAGCACCACGGGTTCATCGTGCAGCGGTGCATCATCCAACCGCGCGGCCAACGCGGGAAAGGCGCCGACGATCGGCACATCGTTGATCGCGAGCGCCGCTTCGCGAACAATGAAGGCATCGTTATCATGGAGAAATTGCGCGACCGCCGGGTCGCCCAGCCGGCGGTACACGAGCAGCGCGGCGAGGCGAACCGGCGCGTCGGCATCCTTCGCCGCTTCCGCCAGCGCGGGCGTGGCGCCCAATTTCGAAAGCGCGAACACCGCGGCATGCCGCAGGTACTGGTCGCGATCGGCATTGCGGCGCAGCAGCGCGAACAATGCCGGGGCCGCTTCCGCCCGGCCGAGATGGCCGAGGCTCTGGGCGGCGAAAAACGCCACGCGCGGAGCCGGATCCGTCAAATGCGCCACGAGCGCGTCGTACGCGCCTTCGACGTGATGTTCGCCCAGCAGCTTCGCCGCCTGCGCGCGGACTTCCGCATCGGCGTCCTCCAGCAGACTCGGCAATTTCGCCAGCGCGCTCGGATTGGCCTTCGCGAGCTGGCCCAAGCCCCAGATCGCATGCAGTCGCGGCAAGGTCTTCGCATCCGCCCGGGTCGCGACCGATTCGAACGCCGGAATGCTCGCCGCGCCGCGTGCCGCGAGTTCGAACTGCGCTTCCTGCCGCACGCGCATGTCCGGGTGATCGAGCAGGTGGAGCAAACCCGCGGTATCTTGGCGCTGAATCCCGCCGGCCAGCAGTTGCTTCATTTCGGCCATGATCCGCGTCTGTGCGGGGTCCTCGTTCTTGGCGGAAATGGCGTAGATTCGCCCCTTCTTCGACTTCGGCCAGCCGGCCACCCAGTCGCACACGTACATCCGGCCGTCCGGACCAAACGTCACGTCGGTCGGCAGAATGCCACCGAGAAACTGCTGGCTGTCCACGATCTGAAACGTCGCACCGTCCTCCTTCACTTTGTACGACTGCACGCCGCTGCGCGCGATGTTGCCTTTGAAGTGGCAGATAAAAAAGTTGTTCGCGAACTCCGGGGTCAGGCCGGTGCCGGGATAATACGCGACGCCCGATGGGCCGTCTTCGATGTTGCAGATCGGCGGCAGCAGGTACGCGGGGCGGCCGGGGAAGGCGGGCTTCCACAGGCTGTCGCGCATCCACGGTCCGCCTTTGCCGAGTGGCGCGTGCTGGTAACCAATGCGCCAGCCGCTGTCGCCGCCTTCGACGATGTACACGAGGCGTTCCTGATCGCCGTTGTCACAGTCGTTGTCTCCCGTGAAGAGATTGCCGTGCTCGTCGAACGCGAGTTCCTGCGGGTTGCGCAGCCCCGACGCGAACACTTCGAACTCCGTGCCATCCGGGTTGCACCGGAAGCACGAGCCCGTGTCGGGCACATCGATCAGCTTGCCTTCCTTCGAGGTGACGTGCGCGCCGCGGTCGCCGATCGTGAAGTACAGCTTTCCGTCGGGCCCAAAGATCAGGCCGTGGAAATCGTGGCCGGTATAATTGAAATGCACGCCGAAGCCGCGAAGCAGTTGCTCTCGTTTCACCGCGACCTCGCCTTTGCCTTCCGTCAGCAACCAGAGGCTCGGGATGTTCGTAAACCAGACCTGGCCGCGGCGTGCGAGCACGCCCGACGCGATGCCGTCCAGCTCCGAACGGAAATCGGTGGCGAACACCTTGCTCGTGTCGGCCACGCCCCGCCCCTTGGTGTCTTCGACGAGGCGAACCACTTCGCTTTCGATCGCGAGCTGCTTCGCCTGTTCTTCGCCAAACACGCGGTGAATCATTGCCGAGCGATCCTCGATCGTCCGCGACGCGAGATCGTCTTCCAGCATCCCCATGTAGCTGCGGATATCCAGCACGCTGCTGCCATAGCGGTGCGTCTCCGACACGAACAGGCGGCCTTTCTCGTCAAACGTGATCGCGACGGGATTCGCGAGCATCGGCTCCGCGGCCCAGAGCTTCACCTGCAGCGATGGCGACAGACGAAACTGCTGGATCGCCTTCTCCGCCGCGTCCGATGCCGGATCGACGATCGGGTCGCGAACGCGCTCGGCGGGTTCGAGTTGAAGATGCGGGCTAGCTGCCGCCTGCAGCGCGGCGAGCGCCACCAGGAGGGACGTCAGGACGTGGGGTATACGTGACATAAAGTTCAGCGCAGGACGAAGCACACCGCCGTGGGTTGCGCGGATTTGCGCGGGTCAGCCGCGGTTGAGTCATGACGCGATGGGATTGCGAGGTTCGAGAAATTCGGCGGCGACCAGCGCCGACCTGAATCGTCCCGAGCAACGCACGGCGGAAGGCGCGTTCTTCAAAGCGCACAGGAGTGGGTCCGAGCGCGTCAGCGATCAGACGTCACAAATTCGAATCCCGGCGGCGAGCGACGCGAGCTTGTCCTTGGTCGTCGGCAGGAATTCCTGAGCGACGAAACCTTTGAAGCCCGTCGCGACGATCGCCTCCATCACCGCGGGATAATAGATCTCCTGCGTCGAATCGATCTCATGCCGTCCGGGCACGCCGCCGGTGTGGTAGTGCGCAAAGCAGGAATGGAACTCCCGGATGTGGCTGATCAAGTCCCCCTCCATGATCTGCATGTGGTAGATATCGTAGAGGAGCTTGAATCGCTCCGAGCCGACCCGCCGGCACAACTCGACGCCCCAGGCCGTGTGATCACACATGTAATCGGGGTGATTCACGCGACTGTTCAGCAGCTCCATGCACACGGTGACGCCGTGCTTCTCCGCCAGCGGCACGATGCGCTTCAATCCGTCGGCGCAGTGCTGCAGGCCCTCGTCGTCCGACATGCCTTCGCGATTGCCGGAGAAACAGATCACATTGGGAAAGCCCGCCGCGGCGACTGCTGGCAGCGTCCGCTCGAAAAATGCGGTGATCGCAGCGTGGTGCGCCGGCCGATTTAATCCTTTCGGGATGCCGCCGGG
>Ga0070679_100005991_pt1 | contig 11304 bp, 4 predicted proteins | sample KBSC63BmetaG_FD_65652 | JGI IMG/M metagenome (GOLD analysis project Ga0070679, IMG submission 65652) | Corn rhizosphere microbial communities from Kellogg Biological Station, Michigan, USA - KBS C6-3B metaG | ecosystem: Host-associated > Plants > Roots > Rhizosphere | place: USA: Michigan... | reverse complement strand
ACTCCACGACACCAGGTGCGACGGCCACGCCAGCCGGCGAAGCCCCCGAGGTCGCGGGGCGGCATCGCAGGTGGCGCTTGGGGATCGGGGCAAGCCTGGCACTGGGTCTCGCGGCGATCACCGGCGTCGTACTGTGCGGGCACGCTGTCGTCGAGCGCACGACCTTCAACGCCGTCGCAGCTGTCCGCAGCATCCAGACGGAGCACGAGCCTCTCGCCCGCAGTGCCAGCGCGGTCATCGAGAAGCTCGTCGACTACGATCGCTCGGTCACCGAGCAACTTCAAGCCACCAAACCCTCCAACCCGGACTCGCTGGCCACCGCGGCGGCGAGCCTCGAGGCCGCGGTGGCCGCCTACTTCGGGCGCAATACCCGCTCGAGCAGCTCGCCCGCCGACCTGGCGCTGCGCTCCCGGATCTCGCAGCACATCGACCTGGGCCGCGAGCTCACTCACAACGCGTCCGAACGCGCCAGGTGGATCGAGCAGCGCCGCGCCGCTCTGCAACGCGTTCACAAGCGCATCGCCTCCGCGGGCGGCACCGGCCTTGCCATCAACGGCAACCAGGTCGTCGCGCTGCGCTCGTTGTCGGAGCTGGCACTGGCGATCAATGCGTTGCGCAGCGATCCGGACGTTTCCCCCGCCAGCGCGCGGCGTGAGCGGGATTTCGTGGCCACGGTGGAGGCGCATGCCGCGGAGCTGCAACATTCGCCAGGGCCCACGTGGCTCGAGCTGCTGCACGAGGATTTCGAGCAGGCGGTCCGTGCGCGGCACGCGGTCGCACGCTTCGATGCGACCACCGGCCAGGCCAGGCACGAGTTTCTCGAGGAGAGCGCGCCGCTGATCGCGCAGGTGGAAGAGCGCTTCCAGGAGCCCGCCCGCCGTGGCCTGCTCGGCGCCGCCGCCCGGGCCGCCAGCGCGGCCAACATCGCGCAGCGCACACTGACGGTCACCGGCGCGGCCGTTGTCGCCGTTGCGTTGCTGGTCTCGGTGCTCCTCGCCTTCAGCATCAGTATCCCCGTGAAGCGCCTCATCGTCGCGACGCGGGAGCTGGCGAAAGGCAACACGATCGCAAGGGCGCCGCGTGGGGGCGTGGCGGAGCTCGACGTCCTCGCGGAGTCGTTCAACACCATGGCGGACCAGATATCCCACGCCGACGAGCAGCTGCGGGCCCACCAGATGCAGCTCGAGCGTCACGTCGATGAGCGCACGCGCCAGCTCCATCACCTGGCCCACCACGACCCGCTGACTCAACTCCCGAACCGCAGGCAGCTGGCTGCCCGGCTGGGAGGCGCGCTCGCGCGCGCCGCCGGAACGCCGCAGCGCCTCGCGCTGCTGTTCCTGGATGTCGACAACTTCAAGTCCATCAACGACACCCTGGGTCACAACTTCGGCGATCGTGTGCTGCAGGGCATCGCCGACAGGCTGCGGAGCTCGGTTGGAGACCACGGGATGCTCGCCCGCCTGGGCGGCGATGAATTCACGATGCTGCTCGAGGACGTGACGTCGGTGGAGGAAGTGGAGGCCAAGGCCGCCGAGATCGTCGCCTCGCTGCAACAGCCGCTCGATGTCGATGGCCGCGTGCTCGCCACGAGCGCGAGTGTCGGTGCAAGCCTGTTCCCCGATCACGCGGACAACGCGGAGGACCTGCTGCGCGCCGCCGATGTCGCGCTGTTCAGCGCCAAGGAGCTGGGGCGCAACCGCTTTGCACTGTATCGTCCCGCACTCTATGACGCCGCCGCGCAGCGCTTCCGGCTCGAGCAGTCACTTCGTCAGGCGGTCGAGGCCGGGGACCTGCTGTTGATGTTCCAGCCCGAAGTGGCACTGCACACGTTCGAGGTCACCGGCGTGGAGGCCCTGTTGCGCTGGCGCAAGCCGGACGGGCGCATCGCCACGGCGGCGGAGTTCATTCATATCGCGGAGAAGACCGGCTTGATCCTCGAGCTCACGGACTGGGTGCTGCGCTCGGCGACCTCGACCGCAGCGGCCTGGCGCGCGCAGGGCTGGCATCGCGCCTGCGTGGCGATCAATGTGTCGCCACCGCAGTTCTTCGAGAGTCGTTTCGTCGAGCACATCGCCAGTGCCCTGGAGCTCACCGGACTGCCGGCGGATGCACTGGAGCTCGAGCTGACGGAGACCGTATTCCAGACCGGCGCCCAGACAATCGAGTCCCTGCGGCGACTGCGCGACATGGGTGTCTCGATTGCGCTCGACGATTTCGGCATCGGGTACTCCTCCCTGACTTCACTGGAACAGTTGCCGATCACGCGCGTGAAGCTGGACCGGGGGCTCGTTCACAGGGTGGATTCCAATCCGCGCTCCGCGGCGATCGTGCGTTCCATCGTCGCCCTGTGCCACGGCCTGGGGTTGCAGGTGGTCGCGGAAGGCGTGGAGCGCCCTGAGCAGCTCGAATTTCTCTCACGCTGCGGCCCCGTGGCCGTGCAGGGATTCCTGTTGGCCTCGCCAGTCGAAGCAGAGCACGCAGCCGCCGAGGCGCAGGCTGCCGGCATGCGCGCGAGAAACCTTATCGAGGCCGCCGCGAGCACGGCTGACGCGGAGGGCACCACGGCGAGCCAGCTCATCTTCGTCGGCGCGTCCCCCCGCCGGCGCAACACCTGACTGCCGCAGCCGCACTTCGGCGAGTCCGGCTCACAGCACCCCGCCCCGCTTTCTCCGGTCGTCCCCTGTCCCACGCCGTGGCCATGGCACTGGCCCCTGCAGGCGCAGGCTGCGCATCGCGGCAGCACTGGTTTTTTCGGTATGGTAGCGTTACCACCCGCCGGCCGGATTTCCCGTGCTCCGGACCAGGCTGCACGAGGACAGTCAGCAGATGTCGAAGCCGCGATTCGCCTCCCTCGCACTGATCTTCTGCACGTGCGTCCTCTCACTGCTCGGCGCTCATGCGGCGCGCGCGGAGGACGGATACGACCTGTGGCTCCGCTATCAACCCGTCGACCCTGGCAAGGCGCGTGCATATCGGGCGACGGCCACCGAGCTGGTCTGGGGACCGGCCACTCACGCCGGTCCCGGGCAGGCGGCGCATGCCGGACAGGCGGCGCATGCCGGACAGGCCGCCGGTGCGGCGAACCCACTGGAGGCCGCACGCGCGGAACTGGCGCGAGGCCTGCGGGGGCTGCTCGGCGCCGCGCCGCCGGCGTCCGAAGCTGTAACGCGCGACGGCGCGATCGTGCTCGGGACCCCGGGCTCATCGGCGCCGCTCGCTGCGATGCACCTGGATCTGCATGGCGCGGGCACCGAGGGGTACGTGATCCGCTCTGTCACGGTATCGGGGCATCGCGCCACGGCGATCGCCGCCAACTCCGAGGTCGGCGTGCTCTACGGCGTCTTCCGCTTCCTGCGGCTCATCCAGACGCGACAGCCGATCGAGCACCTGGACATCACGTCCGCTCCCGGTGTCCAGCACCGGATCCTGGATCACTGGGACAACCTCGATGGCACCGTGGAGCGCGGTTACGCCGGTAGCTCGATCTGGAACTGGTTCACCCTGCCGGATTACCTCGACCGCCGCTACACGGACTACGCACGCGCGTGCGCCTCGATCGGAATCAACGGCACCGTGTTGACGAACGTGAACGCCGATGCGCTCGTCCTGACCCCGCGCTACCTGAAGAAGGTTGCAGCGCTCGCTGACGTGTTCCGCCCCTACGGCCTGCACGTCTTTCTCAGCGCCCGCTTCAGCGCTCCCATCGAGCTCGGTGGCCTGAAGACCGCCGACCCTCTCGACCCGACCGTCATCGCCTGGTGGCACGCGAAAGCCGACGAGATCTACCGCTACATCCCCGATTTCGGCGGATTCCTCGTCAAGGCCAACTCCGAGGGACAGCCCGGTCCCCAGGACTACCACCGCTCGCACGCGGACGGCGCCAACATGCTCGCCGACGCGGTGGCCCCGCACGGCGGAATCATCATGTGGCGGGCGTTCGTGTACTCGAAGCACCAGCCGGACGACCGCGCCAAGCAGGCCTACGACGAATTCAAGCCCCTGGACGGCCAGTTCCGCGGCAACGTGCTGCTGCAGGTGAAGTACGGTCCCATCGATTTCCAGCCCCGCGAGCCCTTTCATCCGCTCTTCGGCGCGATGCCGAAGACGCCGCTCATGCTGGAGCTGCAGATCACGAAGGAGTACCTGGGGTTGAACACCAACCTCGCCTACCTGGGCACGCTGTGGCAGGAAACACTCGCTTCCGACACCTATGCGCGCGGGCCGGGCTCGACGGTCCGGCGCGTCATCGACGGCTCGCTGGAGGGCTACCGCCAGAGCGGCATCGCCGGGGTGGCCAACGTCGGCGCGGACCGCAACTGGTGCGGCTCGGCATTCGACCAGGCCAACTGGTACGCCTTCGGGCGCTTCGCCTGGGATCCGGGAGAGTCCGCCCGCGCGGTCGCGGAGGACTGGGTGCGGATGACCTTCACGAACCAGGCGGCCTTCGTCGGGCCGGTGGTCGCGATGATGATGGGCTCCCGCGAGGCGGTCGTGAACTACATGGAGCCGCTGGGCCTGCATCACCTGATGGCCCGTGGCCATCACTACGGCCCGGGCCCCTGGGTATCCGGGGGACGCCGCGCGGACCAGACGGCCGTGTACTACCACCGCGCCGATGCACTGGGCATCGGGTTCGACCGTACCGCCACGGGAAGCAACGCTGTCGCGCAGTACTCACCGCACGTCGCGGCGGAGTTTTCCAATCTCGCCACCATACCGGACAAGTACCTGCTCTGGTTCCATCACGTCCCCTGGGACTACCGCATGCGCTCGGGGCGCACGCTCTGGGACGAGATGATCATCCGCTACAACCAGGGCGTTCAGGCGGTGATCGACATGCGCCGGACCTGGGCCGGACTGTCCTCGTTCGTGGACCCGCAACGCTTTGCCAAGGTCACCTCGTTCCTGAAGATGCAGGAGCACGACGCGAAGTGGTGGCGCGATGCGAGCATCGCCTACTTCCAGACTTTCTCGAAGCGTCCGATCCCGGCCGGGTTTCCCCTCCCCGCGCACCCGCTCGCCTATTACGAGGCGATCTGCATCCCGTATGTGCCTGGCGACCCGACTCCGTCGGCAACGTGCCGGTAACTACCAGTCCCACATCGTGCCGTCGGCAAGGCGCGCGACCGGCAGTTGCTTCGGCGAATACGGGAAGCGCGCCGCCAGCGTCTCGTCGATCCGCACGCCGTGGCCGGGCGATTCGCCGCAGTGAAGACGGCCATCTCGAAACACATAGTCTCCCGGAAACACCTCGCAGGCTTCCTTCGGGTGCGGCATGTACTCCTGGATGCCGAAGTTGGGTACCCAGGTGTCGAAATGCAATGCCGCGCCCAGGCATACCGGCGAGAGGTCCGTGGCCCCGTGGAAGCCGGTCCGGACGTGGTACAGCGCAGCGAAATCGGCAATCCGGCGCACGTGCGAGATGCCGCCGGCGTGAACGATAGTGGTTCGGATGAAGTCGATCAGGCGTGCTTCGATCAGGTGCTTGCAATCCCAGATGGAGTTGAAGACTTCCCCCACTGCGAGCGGCGTGACGGAATGACTGCGGATCATCTCGAAGGATTGCTGGTTCTCCGCCGGGGTTGCGTCCTCGAGCCAGAACAGCCGATACGGCTCGAGGTCGCGCGCGAGCCGGGCCGCTTCCGTCGGCGTGAGGCGGTGGTGGACGTCGTGCAACAACTCGATGTCCGGCCCGTGGTCCTCGCGCAGCTTCTGGAAGAGGGCCGGCACGGTGCGAAGGTATTGCGGGGTCGACCACTCTGTCTCGACAGGCAGTGCGCTCTCGGCCGGCTCGTAGGCATCCTTCAGGCTCGAGATGCCGTAGGGCTTTCTCACGCCCGGGACTCCGCTTTGTGCCCGGACTGCCTTGTATCCCAGGCTGATGAAGCGTGCGACCGCCTCGCTCGTCTCGGCCAGATCCCGCCCATTCGCGTGTCCGTACACGAGCGCTCCGTCGCGCGAGCGGCCGCCAAGGAGCTGGTAGAGCGGCAGGCCGGCGAGCTTGCCCAGAATGTCCCAGAGCGCGACATCGACAGCGGCGATCGCCGTCATGGTCACCGGGCCGCGGCGCCAATACGCGCCGCGATACAGGAATTGCCAGATATCCTCGATCCGCCCCGCGTCGCGCCCGATGAGGTTCGGCACGACATGCTCCTGAAGGTATGCGGCCACCGCGAGCTCGCGGCCATTGAGTGTCGCGTCACCGATGCCCGATGTGCCGCAGCGCGTCTCGATCACCAGGGTCACGAAATTGCGCCCGGGGCAGGTTACGATCACCCTGGCGGCAACGATGGTGCGGTCACGAACCGAACCCTCGGCCGTAACCCCGGTAGTGTGCTGGCTCATCGCAAATGCTCCTTCGTCTGAATCCGGCCTGTGCCATCGTACTCAGCGCCTGCGCGCTGATCCTCATCCCGCGCACCGCAGCCGCGCAAGCACCGGCCACCGCGCAAGCACCGGCCACCGCGCAGCCACCACCTGTCGCACAAGCGCCGCCCGTCGCATTCAACTGGTTCGAGTACACAGGCCACGATCCCGGTTTCGATGTGCCGCTGCCGCCTGGGCATTACCGCAATCCCATTCTGGCCGGCTTCCATCCCGATCCGGCCATTACGCGCGCCGGCAATGACTTCTATCTCGTCAACTCGAGCTTTGCCTACTTTCCGGGCATCCCGGTATTCGAGAGCAGCGACCTGGTGCACTGGAAGCACGTCGGCAACGTGATCGAGCGGCCTGCGCAGCTGCGCTTCGACGGGCTGGGCGTGTCGCGCGGGGTGTTCGCCCCCGACATCGCCTTTCATGATGGGATGTTCTACGTGATCGATACGGCAGAGGATGCCGGTGGCAATTTCATCGCCACGGCCCGCGATCCTGCCGGACCCTGGTCGGATCCGGCGTGGCTGCCGCTCGATGGCATCGATCCGTCGCTGTTCTTCGATCACGACGGCCGCGCGTACGTCCTCAACAACGGGCCACCGCCGGGCAAACCGCGGTATGAGGGCCATCGCGCGATCTGGATCCAGCAGCTGGACCTCGCGGAACGCCGGCTCGTGGGTCCGCGCACGGTGCTGCTCGACGGCGGGGTGAACCCGGCGGCGAAGCCCATCTGGATCGAGGGTCCGCACCTGTACACCCGTGCGGGTTGGTATTACCTCCTGTGCGCGGAAGGCGGGACCGGCATGCAGCATTCGGAGGTGGTCCTGCGCTCCCGCTCGCTCCGCGGACCCTTCCGGCCCTACGCGGGCAATCCCATCCTGACACAGCGCGACCTGTCCCCCGGGCGGCCCGATCCGGTGATCAACGCCGGACACGCCGACTTGGTGGAAGCGCCGGACGGCAGCTGGTGGGCGGTGTTCCTCGCCTCGCGCGCGTATGGGCAGGTGCACTACAACACCGGGCGGGAAACCTTCCTGCTCCCGGTGCGATGGCAGGGCGGCTGGCCTGTGATCCTGGGCCACGGTAAGCGCATTCCCGCCATCGTTCCCGCGCCCCGCCTGCCCAACACACAGACCGGTGCAGCGCCCACCACGGGTAATTTCACGTGGCGCGATGAGTTCGACTCGCCGGCCTTGCGCAGCCAGTGGCTCCAATTGCGCGCTCCGCATGAACCGTGGGCCGACCTGCGCAGCCGGCCCGGATGGCTGAGCCTCCATCCGCTGGCCGCGACACTGGACTCCACTGCCAACCCGTCGTTTCTCGCGCGCAGGCAGCAGCACCTGTCTTTCGACGCGAGCACGGAGCTGGAAGCACCGACCGAACCTGGCGTGGCAGCCGGCCTCGCCGCGTTCCAGAGCGAGCACTACTGGTATTTTCTCGGGGTTCACCGGACGGACAAGGCGGAGGAGCTGTTCCTGGAGGCCGACGGCGGTGCCGGCGCCGCGATCCTCGCCCGCATGACGCTCAAGACGCGCAACTTCATCAAGCTGCGAATCTCCGGTAATGGCGGCGCCTATTCTTTCTTCTATGACGAGGGCGGCAGCGGCTGGAAGCCCCTGAAGCAGGCCCAGGATGGCACGATCCTCAGCACCGATGTGGCCGGAGGCTTCGTGGGCACAATGGTGGGGCCCTACACGCGCACCGAGGCTCCGGCAGACTGACTCCCTGCCACGCAGTCCGTCCGCCGCACGGCCGGACTGCCGGTCGGTTTCCCTGCGGCCCGCCTCACGGCGACCCAACATAGCGTTACCTGACACACCGTTACCTGACACACCGTTACCCGACACGCGCGCTACAGCCCCGCCGGCTCGAGCCGGGGCGTGATCGCATGCACTATGCCCAGCGCCAGCAGGTACGCGGAGCCGGCCATGATGAACACCGGCACGTAGCTGCCAGTGGTCTGCAGCAGGAACCCGGTGAAGGTGGAAATGAGCATTCCGCCGACTGCCCCTGCGAATCCGCCGAGCCCCACCACCGAGGCAACCGCCCGCTTCGGAAAGAGGTCCGAGGTGAGGGTGAATTCGTTCGCCGACCAGCCCTGGTGACCTGCCGTCGCAAGTCCAATGAGCCCGACGGCGATCCACAGGTGCTGCGCGTGCGCGGCAAACACGATGGGAACGACGGCAAGGGCGCAGATCAACATCGCCCCCTTGCGTGCGCGATTGGCGGACCACCCGCGGGCAATGAAGCGCGCGGCCAGCCACCCTCCCGCGATACTGCCGCCATCCGCCATCACGTAAATCACGATGAGTGGGGGACCCAGCTCCGTCAGGCTGAGACCGAACTCGCTGTGGAGATATTTCGGCAGCCAGAACAGGAAGAACCACCAGACCGGATCCGTCATGAACTTGGCCGCGATGAATGCCCAGGCCTGCCGGTATCGGAGCAGGTGAGTCCAGGGGATCTTGTCCTGCGGCTCTGAAGGGTCCGAGCGGATATAGGCGAGCTCCTGCGCGGACACGCCGGGGTGGGCGGCCGGAGAGCGGTAGGTGGCCAGCCACACCACCAGCCAGGTCGCACTCAACACGCCGGTGAACAGGAAGGCGTACTGCCAGCCCCAGGCGACCGCGATCCAGGGAACGATCAGCGGCGCGAGGATCGCCCCGATGTTGGAGCCGGCATTGAAGATGCCCGTGGACAGCGCGCGCTCGCGCCGCGGGAACCATTCGGCCACCGTCTTGATCGCCGCGGGAAAGTTCCCGGCCTCCCCCAGGCCGAGTACGAAGCGCGCGATGGCGAATCCCAGCGCCGTGCGCACCAGCGCATGACTCATCGCCGCGAGACTCCAGATGCAGATCGCCAGCGCGTAGCCGATCCGCGTGCCCAGCTTGTCGATGACGGCGCCCGCGAACACCAGACCGATCGCGTAGGCCCCCTGGAAGGCCGTCACGATGTAGCCGTACTGGAGCTCGTTCCAGCCGATGACCCGCCCGAGCTCCGGCGCCAGCACGCCAAGCACCTGGCGGTCCACGTAGTTGATGGTGGTGGCCGCGAACAGCAGCGCGCAGATCCGCCAGCGGTAGCGGCTCATGCGCACACGTGAGGAGGCGCCGTCCATGGCGCCACTCATATCAGAACCGGGCGCGGACACCGAGCATGATCTGCCGTCCGGGCGAATATTCGGTGAACGTCGCGTCACTGAACTGGAAGTACTGGCGCAACTTTGCGTCGAACAGGTTCAGCGCGTCGGCGGTGAGCTCGACCTGGTGGTTCCAGCCGAGCAGCTTCGACAGGTCCAGGCTCCCTGAGAAGTCCCACTGACGGTAGTCGGCGATGAACAGCGCCGCCGCGGTGATACCGTTCTGGTTCGCGGCCGAGATCTGCGAGCCCTTGTTATAGACCTGCGACAGCCGCACGCTCACCGGGCCGTGCTCGTAGTAGGCGGTGACGTTCCAGGTGTGCGGCGCGACACCCAGTGCCACGGCCGGCGCGGCCCCCGTACCGAACTGGTCGATCAGGGTGTAGTTGGCGGAGAAGCCGAGTCCGTCGATGCCGAACTGGTCCAGCACGAAGTCGAGCGGCTGCACCCAGTTGAACTCGAGGCCATTGACGGTGAGTGCGCCGCTGGCGTTCACCTGCTCGGTCAGCACGACGTTGGCCGCATCCGGCCCGCCCCGCGAGTCGATCGCCGCCTGCTGCGTGGGAGTCAGGGTATTGTAGGTAATGCCGTACTGTGCGAGGTAGGAGAACGGGTACGTCGTGTTGCCGTTGGTGGTGAACCCCGTGAGGCGCTTCCTGAAGACGGCGACACCGACATAGCCCTCCTGGCCCGTGTAGTACTCGAAACCCAGGTCCAGGTTCTGCGACAGGAACGGCTTGAGTGCCGAGTTACCCACCGTGCCGATATCGGCCGAAGGATTGCTGAACCCGACGCCCGGCAGCATCGCATTCGGGTCCGGGCGTGTCATGGTCCTGGAAGCCGCAAACCTCACCACAGCGTTGTCCGCAACGTTGTATGCCAGCTCGCCGGAGGGCAGCATGTTCTTGTAGGTGTTGTGGGTGTACGCAAAGTTCAGGATGTTCGGGTAGCGGCTTCCGTCGGGAATCTGCGTAGTGGTCCCCGGAATGATGTTGCGCGGGTCGGGGATCGAAACGTATCCGCCGACTGTCTGATCCGTATGGACGTAGCGCGTTCCGATGGTGTACCTCAGCCGGTTTCCGCCCAGCAGCGTGTCGCCGGTGAGCTCGAGGTAGAAACCCGCCGTCTTCTCCTCGATGAAGCCGCCGTTCGCGCCCGTGTTCGAGGCGGTGGCGGCCGGCGAGTTCGCATGAAACTGCGCATAGTTGGTCGCGGCTGCGAAGGCCGGCCAGTTCACCGTGATGAAGCCGGCCGGTCCCGGCGACAGGTACTGGGAAAGCGCGCTGTTCGGAACGAGCGATCCGCCATAGCTCAGCGCCGTCGTGTTGCCCGCAGTGTAGCCCGTCCCGAGTCCCGGGTAGGTTGGATACCCTGCCGGGGCTGCACCCGGCTGGTTGAGGCCGGCGCACGGCGGTTGGGAGTTCGGGCTCTGCAGGAAGATGTTCGGATTGTCGCCACACACCGCGTTCTGCCAAGCCTGGCTGTTGTCGGTGGCGCTGATCCTCCTGAGGATGTCGTCGTAGGCGCCGCCGAACTGCAGGTTCACCGCGCCGCCCTTGCCCCAGGTGAAGTTCATGCGCGCACCCTTGGTGTCGGTGTGGCGCTGCTCGTCCTGGATGTTCACCCGGCTGCCCGGCCAGGCGAAGTTGGCCGGATTGTTCAGGTCGACATTGCTCGCGATCGTCGGGATGACGCCGTTCGTGTAGCTCACGGTCAGCCCGGAGCTGGCGGGAGTGGACACCAGCACCGAGGGCACTTCCCGGTGGAAGCTGCTGTCGGTCTTGTTGGCC
>Ga0070679_100005990_pt1 | contig 11304 bp, 7 predicted proteins | sample KBSC63BmetaG_FD_65652 | JGI IMG/M metagenome (GOLD analysis project Ga0070679, IMG submission 65652) | Corn rhizosphere microbial communities from Kellogg Biological Station, Michigan, USA - KBS C6-3B metaG | ecosystem: Host-associated > Plants > Roots > Rhizosphere | place: USA: Michigan... | reverse complement strand
CTTAAGCAGTGAAGGAGAGCTGCTCTGGACTCCCTTCACCCTTCCCAGCGCTCGAAGTGAGGACTCTCAGGAACGCCCATTTAGCTGATCAGACCCCGCAGCCACAAATAAGTTTCGCTGGCTCCAGCGAAACTTCACGCGGCTAGAGGATCGTCCTTCTCCTGGTTTTGGTTCTCTTTCTGACGTTCACCGGGGTCCTGGTCGTTCAAGTCGGCTTCCATCTCCGGCTCGCCTGGGTCAGGATCGATGCCTCGCTCCGGATTGTTGCGATTCTCTTCCGTCTTGTCTTCTTTCTTCTGCTCTTGATCGACTGGTCGTTTCATGCTTCCCCCTTTTATTTTCGATAGACGGCTTTTGCTTAGCGGGAGATGTATTACGGGAGATGTATTAAAGCTGCGAAGGCTCGCAGCAAAAAAAATCCCCGGGCACGACCCGAGGATTCATTCCAGAAAAACAGAAGTTTACTGCAATTCAGCCATGCATTCGTCGAGCACCGACTTAGGCGGCCGGACCATGCTCTCCGGCAGTTGCCCAAGCGGCTGGTCAGCGACGTTCAACAAATCAATAAAGCTCGGCGCCTTTGTATTCACGTAAAGCACGCCCGTAAGTACTTCGCCGGAAGCGTGCGACTCCGCCATGGTCTTCAGTGCGTTCACCTTGTCCGTGGCATCGTAATCACGATCAAGTTTCCGCAGACGCAGCGAAGAGCCGTCATGCATGGCCACGGTAGCTGTGGTGCCCGGATCGTAATCTATGTCAATGCTCTCAAAGCTGGGCACGAACCCGACTTCCTGGACAGGCTCGTCGTGGTCTTTCAGATATTTGTAGGACTTGGTTGATCCTTCGTGATCATTGAATGTCACACACGGTGAGATCACGTCGATCATGACGGTTCCCTTGTGCGCGATGGCAGCCTTCAAGAGCGTAAGCAGCTGCCTTTTGTCGCCCGAGAATGATCTCGCCACAAACGTCGCGCCCAGTTGAATGGCAAGGGCGCACGTATCGATCGGCGGCAGATCGTTGATGACCCCGGTCTTGAGTTTTGACCCCAGGTCCGCGGTGGCCGAGAACTGCCCTTTCGTCAGACCATAGACGCCGTTGTCTTCAATGATGTAAATCAGCGGCAGGTTGCGCCGCATCAGGTGGACAAACTGCCCCACACCGATCGACGCAGTGTCGCCGTCGCCGGAGACCCCAAGCAGCATCACTTTGTGGTTCGCCAGTGCCACGCCGGTGGCCACTGAAGGCATGCGGCCGTGCACCGCGTTGAAACCATGTGCGCGGTTCACAAAATACGCCGGGCTCTTCGACGAGCACCCGATTCCGCTGAGCTTCACCAGTTGCTCCGGCTGGACGCCCATCTCAAACGCCGCGTCAATGATGCGCTCCGAAATGGCGTTGTGGCCGCAGCCGGCACACAGTGTGCTCTTACCGCCACGATAATCGAGTACCGTCAGTCCGGCGACATTGGTCTTGGGCGCCGGCGTTGCGGGCGTGCTGGGTGTGGCCGACATTATTTGCCCTCCTGCGAGATGATTTCGTCTGTTACTGACCGCGCGTCAATCGGCAGTCCGTTGAAGTGCAGCACGCGACGAAGCTTGGTCACCTGCTCGGGCGAAACATCCAGCTTCAGCAGCTCGTGCATCTGGCCATCACGGTTCTGCTCCACCACATAAACCCGGTCATGGTTCCTGATGAACTCGTGCACTTCCGGCCCGAATGGATAAGCACGCAGCCGGAGATAATCGATCCTTACTCCGTAGTCATGCGCAAGCTGATCGCTCGATTCGCTCACCGCCCAGTGCGAAGTGCCGTAGGCAATCACGCCAACCCTGGATTTGTTGTCGATTTCAAGCACTGCCGGAGGCACAGCCTTGCGCGCGGTTTCGAATTTCTTCGCAAGCCGCTCCATGTTGTGGACATAATCGTCAGCACGCTCGCTGTACTGCGCCTTTTCGTTGTGACCACTGCCACGGGTAAAGTATGCGGCGGCTGGATGGTTCGTGCCCGGCAAAGTCCGGTAAGGAATGCCGTCTCCATCAACATCTTTGTAGCGCGCAAACCCACCCAGGCGCTGCAGGTCTTCCGCGCTCAGAACCTTGCCGCGATTGATCGGCTTTTCGGGATATGGGAACGTGTCGCTCGCCCAGTTGTTCATGCCCAGGTCAAGGTCTGACATGACAAAGACCGGAGTCTGGAATTTTTCCGCCAGGTCGAATGCCTCAATCGCCATGGTGAAGCATTCCTTCACCGAACTCGGCAGCAGCATGATGTGCTTGGTATCGCCGTGGGAAAGGAACGCGCACGCCAGGATGTCGCCCTGCGCTGTACGTGTCGGAAGGCCGGTAGACGGGCCGACACGCTGGACATCGAAGATCACGCCAGGAAGTTCAGCGTAGTAACCCAATCCAACGAATTCACCCATGAGCGAAATGCCCGGGCCGGAAGTCGAGGTCATCGAACGAGCGCCGGCCCAGCCCGCACCCAGCACCATGCCGATGGCAGCCAGCTCGTCTTCCGCCTGAACTACGGCGAATGTCGCCTTCCCGTCAGGACCAATGCGGTATTCCTTCAGGTATTCGGTGAGTGACTCAATCAGCGACGTGGAAGGTGTGATCGGGTACCAGGTCACCACCGTCACGCCGGCAAACATGCAGCCCATGGCGGCGGCAGCATTGCCGTCGATGATGATCTTGCCCTGGTTCTCGTTCATTGCCTCGATGAAGTATGGATCCTGCTTGGTGAAGGTGGCCCTGGCGTAATCAAAGCCGGCGCGCACTGCCGCGATGTTCAGTTCGGCAGCCTTCTTCTTTTTTCCAAACTGCTTCGTTACCGCTTTCTCCGTTTCATTCAGGTCGATGCTCAGGATCCAGTCCACCACTCCGACGTAGATCATGTTCTTGACCAGCTTGCGCAGCTTGGCTTCCGGACAAACCGGCCCCACAAGCTTGTCGTACGGCACCGGATAGAAGGTCACGTCCTGGCGGAGCCCGCTGAGGTTGAGCGGCTCGTCATAGACACACACGGCGCCCGGCAACAGGTGCATCACGTCTTCCTGCGCGGTCTCAGGGTTCATCGCCACCAGGAAATCGATCTCCTTCTTTCGCGCGATATACCCGTGTTTGCATGCCCGGATCGTGTACCAGGTCGGCAATCCGGCAATGTTCGAGGGAAAAAGGTTCTTGCCCGAGACCGGTACGCCCATCTGGAAAATGCTGCGCAGCAGCACGGAGTTCGCCGACTGTGAACCCGAACCATTGACCGTGGCTACCTGGATGCTGAAATCGTTGACGTTGCGGCCGCTCGAAGAAGATTGCGCCGCCCGCTCCTGAATGCCGACATCAATCGTTGCCATTGATTCTTCCTGAAAGGAATGAAGTAAACGAAAAATTACTTTTCCCAGAATCTCTTAACTACAGATTATAAGACAGTGATATGCGTCACAGCCGCGCTGACCGGAGCGGTCCTTTGTCGGGGTTAAGGCCTCCAAACTCTGCAATTTGCGTACGCCGAGGCAAGTTCTTCCCCGTTGCCTTCACGCCGTCCGTCAGCAAGGACTCACTGCCTCCGCCCGGGGAACAAGCTCTTGTCTCGATCTCCGTGTCCTCAGCCCTGATAACGCTTCTTGGAAAGGTGCGCTTGCAACGGTTCGGAGCTGCCAGGGACGCGGGGATCGGCGATGCGCTACAGGGGTGGACGCTGCTCGCGCTCTTTCACCAACAGGGCCGAAGGCCCGTCAACAAGTTAGCCCACCTCCGGAGCACGCCGGAGCGCAGCGACGGTTAGCGGAGGGGTGGGTAAAGGTGAATAAGAGAAACCGAGCCCCGGCAGCGGCGACACACATTCCTGAAATTCATCCTCCGAAGCCCTTTGAGGGTTCGTGCGGGACGCTATCCACTGACAAGTCTCGTGAACGGCTGTTACTTCCAGGTAAACCTTAGAGGGGGTGCCCCCTATTTTTTTGCTGTTTTGTTGCAAACAAAGAGAGTTGCCCAATTTCGACCCTTGGGTCACGCCGGGATTTTCACTGGGTCACGCCGCAGATGGCTTGGGTCACCCAAGGTTTTGCTTGCGTCACCCAAGCGTCAGAACCGCCCCGCTCAAAACGCTCATGTTTACCACATCGCTAACAGCTCCGAAGGTGAGCCAAAGGCCAATGGCTAACGGCCAAAGGAAAATACTCCAAACTAGCAGCTGATTTTCAAAGATCTTCACCAAGTACCAAATACCAACTACCAAGTACCGATCCTCGGCAATTCGCCTGAGCAAATCACGCTAGGCTACCATCTTTTCTCTCCCCGAAGCAAGAGCGAAATAAACCAGCGTCGGAGTGACCCTATTCCAGCCGAATTTTCGACGGCTGCCCATTTACAGACCGTAGAGACGCGGCATGCCGCGCCTCACATCTCGTTTTCTGAGCCTGTGCGCGGGATGAACAGGCCCCAGAAGCAACATTAAGAATTTCAACAATCCCAAACTAAGGACCGCTGCGTAAGTCTCTGGATTACAAATACTTGAGTCTTCAAGCATTAGAACTTTTAATGTTTTTCCAATCGCACTTTAATTTCGCGCATTGGATTTCACTCACAAACTTGTTCTATCGGCTTCACCGCACGTGTCTCACTTCACGTTGCGACATTCCGGCCTCAAGCGAAGGCTGCGAAGTTCGCAACACAAATCTAAGGGCCCCGGTGGATCAGTGAATTTCTGCACGACTTGATCTCCGTCCCCCTTTTACTCGGAGAGACATCCATGAAGCCTTACCCTGTTCGACTTCTGCTCTTAGTGTTTGCTCTTTTGCTTGCAGTGGCGCGTCCCGCCGCCGCCGCCGGACCTGCAGCGCCTTCCTTGCTTTCGCCTGCATCTGGTGCTTCCGTCCCTGAACCGCTTACCATTTCCTGGTCCGCCGTAAGCGACCCCAGCGGCATTGCCGCCTACAACTGGCAGGTCAGCACATCCAGCACCTTCGGCACAGTCATTCTTCAGAATTCAACCAACGGCCAGACGCAGGATACGGTCAGCGGACTTGCCAACGGCCAGTACTTCTGGCGCGTACAGGCCGTTAACGGACAGTTCGTGCAGGGCGCATGGTCAGCCGCGCGCAGTTTTACGATATCCGGCACTTCAGGCGGCCCCGCCGCCCCCGCGCTCGATCAGACGAAGGGCTACACCACTTTTCACCCGCTTGAGGTGATCACGTTTACGTGGTCGGCAGCGCAGGGTGCGACGAAGTACCTGCTCCAGTACGCCACCGATCCAAGCTTCCCGGTCGCAACCCGCGGACAGTTTGACAACATCCCTGATCCCACCATGTCATTCGCGATCGGCAATGAAGGCGCTTACTACGCTCGTGTCTTCTCCGTGGACGCCAATGGCGTCCTGAGCGCGCCGTCCAACACCATCCAGTTCTCCGTCTTTTACAAGAATCCTCTGCCGGCGCCGCCCACGATCATTTCTCCCGTCGGTGCCGGAACCATCACGCTGCCCGTCACCATGAACTGGAACCATGTTCCGAACCCGCAGCCCAGCGGCTATGAAATCCAGATCGCCAAAGATTCCGGCTTCAGCAACATCGAAATCGATTCTCCGCAGCTGAACGGTCCGAGCCGCACCGAACTTTCACTCACGCCGGGAATCAAATACTGGCGAGTACGTTCGGCTCAGGGCGACTCATCCGCCACAACGGCGGCCCTCACCGGCTGGTCTTCCGCAGGCTCGTTCACCGTGAGCCAGGCTCCTGCTTCGCCGGTCTCGCTCACGCCCACCAGCAATCCGGTTTACAGCGGCAACAGCACTGCGATTGCCATCCAGCTTTCAGCAGCCGCCGGCCCCAGCGGAGCCATCATTAACCTCACAAGTTCCAACCAGGCGGCTGCACCGGTTCCTGCCAGCGTGACCATGCCTGCAAACACCGCATGGATGCAGTTCCAGATCCAGGCAGGCCAGGTGACCGCCGACACCCCGGTGACGATCACTGCTTCGCTCAACTCCGGCAACGCCTCGGTTCAACTCAACATTCTGCCTCCGACGCTGAAATCGCTGACCATGAATCCTTCGAGCATCAGCGGTGGAGCGACCGCTACCGGCTTCGCCACGCTGAATGGTCTGGCTCCTGCGGGCGGCGCTGCTATCAACTTCAGCAGCGACAACCCGGCAGCAATGGCTCCGGCGGTTGCAACGGTTCCGGCCGGCGGCAATTCCGTGTCGGTTCAAATCCCAACCAATGGCGTGTCAGCGAACACGCTGGCAAACATCACGGCCAGCTATAACGGCGTGAATGCGCAGTCGTCACTCACCATCACGCCCCAGGGACAGCCCGCGACATTTACCCTGATCCCGGCTTCTGTAACCGGTGGCGGCGGCTCAGTGGGACGCGTAACCATCGCGGCGGCGGTGAGCTTTGACCAGACCTTCCAGCTCTCCAACAGCAACCCGGGCGCGGTCTCAATGCCGAACTCGGTTACCGTTCCAGCAGGCTCAATCCAGGCTGGGTTCAACATCAACACCTCAGTGGTCAGCACTGCGACTTCGGCCGTGATCTCGGTAACCGGAGGCGGAGTCACCAAATCGGCAACGTTAAGCGTTGCTCCATCGAGTACGACGCCCGCAAGCCAGCCCGTGACCGTAACGCTCAGCGTGAGCGGACGCAGCGGTGAGCGCGTCACCTCAACTCCGGCAGGATTGAGCGTTGCCGTCGGCAGCACCGGCTCCGCGCAGTTCGGCAGCGGAACATCAATCACCCTTACCGTCTCCAATGGACGCGACGCCATCTGGTCCGGCGCCTGCTCAAGCGGCGGCGGCAAAGCAAAGAGCTGTACCTTCAAACCCACGACCAACTCAACCGTGAGTGCGAACGTGCAGTAGAAATCACCAGGCTGTAATTCAGACCCGGGCTCTCGAAATGGGAGCCCGATTTTTCGTTTCCACTCTGTAGCACAGGCGCCTCGCCTGTGCAGCAAGGCCTGTACCGCAAGAATGCTAATGTACCGCCGCAAAACTACCGCACATTGAAAAAGACGGCGGTTCGTACTTCATCACGTTGCGTTACATGAGTGAAGCAGGCCGGTTCGGGGCTGTTGATTGATTGCTCGGAACCGACTTCTCTCTTGCAGGTTGAATGCAGCTCTTCTTCACTCTTTTACCCGATTGGGGCATTTGTGAGACAGCTTCGAGATACCTCATTTGAAACCACTTGCGGCTTCACAATAACTGGCATAGCTTGGCGCAACTGCGGACCTCCAGGCCGGCATCCTAACCCAGCAATCCGAACGAAGGAGAAAGGTTTCAAGAATGAAGACAGTCACAAGGCTCCTAGCAGTGCTGGTTCTGTGCGGCGCGTGGGCAATTGCGCAGAGCGGCAGCGGTTCAACAGGTTCATCCGGCCAGACCGGTTCAAGTCCCTCAAGCAGCTCGGGCTCAACCGATCAAACATCACCCAGCAGTTCCGGCTCACAGTCCACAACTCCCAGCAGTTCCGATCAAACCACCTCGCCCAGCAGTACATCACCGAGCAGCACTTCACCAGGCAGCTCTGATCAAACTTCTCCAAGCACCCAGACGCCTCCCAGCAGCACGTCACCAGGCAGTTCGGATCAAAGCTCACCAAGCAGCACGTCGCCGAGCACCACATCACCGAGCAGCACTTCACCAGGCAGCTCCGATCAAACTTCTCCAAGCAGCCAGACGCCTCCCAGCAGCACATCGCCGAGCGGCCAGACTTCACCCAGCACCAATCCGCCGAGTGGCAGCGCATCACCGAGTGGCACCGACCAGAGCTCTCCCAGTGGCACCAGTTCGCCGAGCCCCGGCAACACCGGAGGACAATCGCAATCCAAGGGCGGCGGTCTGCTGGCCCTCACCACCTTCCTGGGAATGGCCGGCGCATGGCACGCGCGACGTCGCAACCGGAAGTAGGTAATTGCCGGACCTTCTAACACAACCAACGACCACGGCCACCGCACAAGCGAAACCTCGCCGATTCCGGCGGGAGCTCATCATCCGCTTGCTGCTGGTGGCCGCGGCTGTTGGCTTCTGTTACCTGTTCAAGTGGCCATGGCTCCGCTATCTCACCTCGGAATTCAACATTCGTATCGATGCCCTCGCCGGCATGCACCAGATCCGGATCTCCAATGACACAGTCTGGTGGAACGGAATTTACTACTACTACGCGAACGCTTGCACCTTCGCCGATGTCTGGTGCGGGGCGATTCCGCTCATATGGGACGTTCGCAAGCGCTTCATCGGGAATCTCGCGCTGATCGCCGGACTGGCGGTCGCGCTGTTCGTGTTCAACGTACTGCGTCTCTCCGCTTCTGACATTCTGTTTGGCGCAGGCCTTCCCTGGCCGCTGGCACACCACATCGTCGGCGGACTCTCGTATTTCGTAGTGTGGATCTGGGTATGGGACCACAGCCCGCTGAAAGAAGCGTGGGAACACGATCATCCCAGGTCCATTGAGGCGTAAAGTCCAGAATCCAGTTAAGAAAGCAGGCTCCCAGGGAGCCGATCCAGTCACGCTACGGTCCAGTTCCGATTAGCCCGCCCAGGCGACAATCGTAACTTGAAGAGACCATCCTCAAATGCGGAATTGCCTGGAACGCCGTCGGCTGCGCTGTGCCTCCGCGTGGCGGAATGCACATGGGTCCGTACTCGCCAATATCAGCGAGCGCTTTATTTTTTACGTCCGGAGAATCACCCACGGAAGGAAGCAGGACTTTGTTGAAGAATCGCAACGCGTGGTCCTTGGCAATCCGCTCAAACTCGGGTTCTGACCCAGCACGATGCAAGCCAACTCCAAAGAAGAAAGCTCCTGTATTGAGCCGGGCGCAGCGCGCAAGATAATTTTCAACCTCAGTACGCTGCGTGTGGCGGGGTGGAAGAGCCGATTTGTTCCCTGCACTGCCCATTTCCTCCCTGAATTCGTTGTACAACTCTGCGCAAGGAATGGGCCTCAGTTCGTTTTCAGGTACCTTCTGGTTACTGCGCAGGCGCACAGTTTTCCAGTCGCGTACCTTGTACTCAAGGATATGTTGAATCGGCATGATCCCGGTTGTACCGTTCACAAACTGGACACCCTCCGCTGGCGGGATGTACGTGATGACGTCAGGCAATGGGAGGTCCAGCATGACGAAATAGTTGGCGGGATCGCGTTTCCAGTTCGGCGTGCGTACCGTGAAATCATCGAAACCGTGATCGATATAGGGGAGTTCCGGAGAGCCAGGGAAATGGTCCGCAGGGCTGAACTGAAAACTCTGCCGGACGTTTTCCGTCGCAAGCGGTTTTTGCAATCTCTGGAAGACGAACTCGTGAGCGTCCGCAGGTCCCTGTAATTCTTTACCTGCAAAAGGAACATAGGCGGTAAGCCTGCTTTTCTCCCGGTTCAGGATGACAGCAAAAGGACCATGCAGAAATACAGACAGGGTTGAACCACGACGCTTGTCATCATCGTCGCGATCTTTGGTGGAAGCGAACGCCGTCAACGAACCAGCAATGGGCAGTGTCGTGAGGCCACTTAAAAACTCGCGTCTTCTCATCGCCTTCTCCTGGGAATGGCCACATCATCCAAATCTGACAAATATGAACGCAAATTCGGGTAAGTTCCCTTAGGCCACAATATTACCGCGACGCGACGGTTCGGCCGGTAATACTGAATGCGGCCCAGTAGTAAGGATGTGCATGAAGTTTGCGGATTGTAAGTCGCGCGTGCCGGAGCGCAATCGGTGCACTAGCTTGCGGATAGGCGTGGAGGAAATCTTCCACCAGTGATGCCGTCGTGCTGGAATCCACATTCCAGCGGCTGGCGATCACAGCTGGAACGCCGTCGTTGAAAAATGTACGTACGAGACTGCGCGAATCGAGAAGTCCGCCCTCCGACGCGCTCGTTGAACACGCGGCCAGGAAAACCAGCGTGAGATTCGAGGCAGTAACAGGCGAAAGATCTCTGGTGGTGAGAAGCACGCCGGGAGACAATTCCAGGGCTGTGCCAGTGCCGTAAGGCCGTCCATGCCCAAAGAAGACCATCGCCCTGGCCGACCGAACTTGCGCAGCTAATTCGTTTCTTGAGGTCTGAGCCGTTGAAACAATTGATGTAGCGTAGGGCAAACGCTGAACCGCATTGACGACCACCGGATGCCCGGGAAGGTAAGCAGAACCGCTCGCAGATGATGCATCGGCTAGCAGGAAATGGTCATTCCGGTTCAGCCCAGACGGCGAACGCAATTTTTCTTCCACCTGTACGCCGGGAGAATATGAGATGAGGTACCGATCATCCATGTACCAGCCCTGCGGGCTTTTCACCGCTTCAAAACTGATCGCACCCACCGGATCATCAGTTTCGATCACCAGCGGCTCCCGTGCGTTCAGCAAGTCCTGAATTGGCGCTATTAGAGCGCCAAAGAGTTGTTCGCCGTATTCATCGGCCTTGGATGAAGCAACGGTTTCGGGCACCGAACAGGCAGTCAAAAATTTCTGGACGAGCTTCTCGATCTCAGCCTTTTTCATCGACAATGAGCGGCTTTCCATGCGGTCGCCGTCCACGAACCAGATCTGAAGCCGTGACGGGAATACGGCATAAATGGCGCGTTGCGCGTGCGCCGGAAACTTCAACAGCGGTAACCTCCGGTTCAAATCAATGGGTACTGGTTGCGCTCCGGCCCATACAGCCTCGCCGCCCTTGATCGAGCGGCTCCGTGACCACTCCCATACGCGCAGCGCATCAGCATCACGATTCTGTTTCAGATACAGGAGAACGATGCTCCGGTAAAGTTCGTCTGTGGACTTAACCCACGCAACCCGTTCTGAATCTTCCCGAAGGCGCGGCAAGGCGGAATCAGCAACCTGAATACCGTCGCTAAACGCTGCCGAGGCCTTATCAAGTTCACCCAATTCCAACCTCGCGGAGCCTAGCGCACGGTAATAATCCAGCTTAACGAAGTCATCCTGGCTTTCAAGCACATGCCCCAGAGGTTCAATTTCCGCCAGCGCCTGTTGCGCGCGTCCGCGCGTGAGATGCATGCCTGCCAGCTCGATGACTGAAATTGCATAGTATCGCTTGGCAGCGGCCTCTTCGGACGAAACAGAACGAAGCAATAACGCAGCAGCGGTCATCTCTTTCTCCCCAGCTTTGTCGTCATTCTGCTGGTAAAGCAGTTCGGCCAGACGGAGTTCGAGATGTGCGGTTAGGACTTTGTCGTCCGGCGCATCCGCATGCAGTACCGCAATGGAATGGCGCAGTAGGGCTTCGGCTGTATTCAGCATATTGAGATTGGCCGCGCTGAGATGCATCACTGCATAGAACTGGTACAG
>Ga0070679_100005988_pt1 | contig 11308 bp, 5 predicted proteins | sample KBSC63BmetaG_FD_65652 | JGI IMG/M metagenome (GOLD analysis project Ga0070679, IMG submission 65652) | Corn rhizosphere microbial communities from Kellogg Biological Station, Michigan, USA - KBS C6-3B metaG | ecosystem: Host-associated > Plants > Roots > Rhizosphere | place: USA: Michigan... | reverse complement strand
TTCCGCCAATGGGTCTAATGTGTTCCATCTTGCAATCACGGGGTCATAGAATCGCGCGCCATAATCATACTGGTTCAAAGCATTCTCGTCCTGTAGCTCTTTGCCGTTGTAAAGATATTTGTTTTGGGTGGTATTGTCATACCTGGGGACGTTGAGACCGAAGGCATAATATTCGTTTTCCTGAATAGCTGTGGCTGATGATATGGTGTTTTTCTGGATCATTACCCGCACATTGCCCAAATGGTCTTTCAGGTCATATTGGTAAACGGGCGACCCGGAGTTTTCGAACCGGCCTTCTTCAGTGGCGATAAAATCGATCACGCCGTTTTTATATTGAATGCCATCGATATAATCGGTGCTGTAGCCTGAGGCTGTGCTGACTTTCCTCAGCTTTTTTCCGGCTGCATCATAAGTATAAGTATTAAAAACGCCGCCGTTTAATTTCACGTCATTTGGCAGGTCCAGCATATTGTAATCATAACCAAAGGTACCTGCCGTGAGCGCGTTACCGTTTTGATCGTAGCTGTAAGTTCGGTAGGCATTGCCATTATTCAATATGGTGTTTACCCGGTTCCCCGTATAGGACGTATAAGCAAATGTACCGCTGTAAGTAAAGCTTTGATTACCATAGTTTCCCCGGATTAGCTGCAAAATATTGCCGAGATAATCATAGCTCACATTTTCGTCCAGGTCGCCGGTATGGGTACCCCCCACATAATATTGCGACGAAGTGAGCCTGTTCATGCTGTCGTAAACATAGGCAAAACCCTTGTTTGTCGCCGATGGCGAGTTGTACCAGGCTTCCAGGATATTGCCGTTATAAAGCCCGGTTAATCCGGCTATGCTTCCTGAAGGGCTGTCATAATACAGTTTTTCATCAAAATTGGGTGAGCTGGTTTCCGTAAGCCAGCCACGCGGATTGTACGAATAAGCTACCGTTTCGATAAAATTAGTTCCGTTATCCTCAGAATGCAGTTGCTTTTTATAGGACTGGCCGGCTTCGTTGTACACCAGTTGTGAAAGAATAATATTGTTGCCGCCATTCATCTGCTCCTGCGTTTGTGTTTTACGGCCTTCATGATCGTATAGGTAGGTGTTCGCGATCGTCGCATTCAATAATAAACTGCCAACATTGTTCACAACATGATTAATAAAATGCTGTCTGGTACTGTTTGTAACAGCATTGGTAAAATTATACGACGGAAGTATAACGTCGTAGTTATTAGCGCTTAATACGCCGCCAAAATAATGCTGCCGGTATGTTTTCATGTCGCGGCCCAGCGCATCGTAATAGTTGACGTTCCATAGCATATCGGTGCTTCCCAGCACGTTGGTTAATGAGGCGGTGGGCAGGCTACGGGTAGATGGATTATAGCCCGACGGGGCACCAAAAGCGGATGGCAGGGACGGGATGCTGTAGTTATCATAATAATTGACAGTGAGGGTGCTGCCGCTCCAACTGGCCGGCCATGCGTTGGCCGTATAACCGTTTCCTGTTCCGGTAATAGTTTCCCAAAGGTAGGCTTGCCCGCTCACCGTCGATTGTAAAGCAAGCCGGTAGCTGGTGCCCGGGGTGCTTGCGCTATACTGGAAAACACCAGTTAAGATAACACGGCCCAACTGGTCGTATTTGGTGAATGTCCATTCCTGTGTTGGCTTATTGCGCTGTACGCCATCCTGGGTGGCCACTATTTTATCGATCGCATTATAAACATAGAATTCCCAATCCTTGCCGGGTATTTTCTTTTCCACCAGACGATGGCGCTCATCATAATGATAGCCATATATAAAATTCAAATACACCGGGTCCGTTTCAGCGAAACTTGTTGGATAAGTGGTGCCGGCAGGGATAGGCGGGATCACATACGAAAGATTATTAAAATCGTCATAAATATAATAGGTCGACAGGTAGGTGCTGCCGTTTTGCACCCGCTTGCAGATGATCCTGCCCTGCATGTCCTTGTACGCGATCGAATTATTCCCCTGTTCGTCGGTGGTCGTGGTGGCGTATAAAGTATTAGCCCCGTAATAAGTGGTTCCCGTTGCGCCGCCGGTATTCACCGTCCAGTTAATTATATCGCTGGCGATATTGGTTCCATAAGCTGTTTTCACGGTATGCCCGCCGGCGTTTAGCTGCCACGAATCCCCCGGGGCCCCTTGTTCGATAACCCTGTTTAATGGCGAAGGCTCGTAATTGATACCCGCATAAGGCGACGGGATTCGCGCCACACCGTTACCCTGCTGGGTGCCGCTGCTGCCTGCCGGGTTGTAAAAATTCAGCTGGTCACTTACCGCTGTGTTTTTATAGCTGCCGTCGCCTACAGTGTTTTGCACCGCGTAAGGCAGGTATTTCGATATTTCGCGGCCCAGCTGGTCATAAACAACCGGCTGTACAAGGTCATTACCGAGGGGTGAGCCTTTTACCTGCACACTTTGCATAGGCCGGCCCAGGCCGTCGAAATATTGTATATCGGTTTGCACCTGGGTTTTATCATAAATAACAGCGTTAAGGCCAACGCTGGTGATAATATTCGGTACCCGCGGGGTGTAGGTGATAACAAAGTTTTGATTTAAACTGGGGTTGGGAATGGTTTGGATGCCTGCGCTGAAGGGCACCGAACTGGTGAAGCCCGGGGCCAGCGTAATGCTTACGCTGCTCGTATAATTACCGGTGGTATTGGCCGAGGATAAAGTTACCGGGCCGTTGCTGTACTGTGCCTGTGCTTCATTAAACGCGCCTAAACATAGAAGCACGCCGAGGAACAGGGCAAGATGGCTGCGCATTATTATTCTTTTAACAGGCAGCATTTGTGGGTTGATGGTTAATTTTTTCATGCTGCTTGTTATTGAACGGATAAAGTGAGATTGCTGCCTGTAGTTACGCCTATATTGGTAAAGCTCGTCCGCGGAGCCGAAACAGAACTCTGCCCCGTTAACGAAATCGTATGAACAACATACGCGCCCGTCGGATAAACGTTGACCGTATACGTGCCTAAAGGTACCTGTATGGTAGTGGTACCGGAGTTTGAAAAATCATATGTATAGCTCGAGGATGAATTTGAAAAATTCACCTGGTAGCCGCTGTTTGTCGTGTTGGTTAGCGTAAACGGCACATTAATAATGCAGCCTCCATTGATATTGGCGTAGGTTTGCCCGTTTAGCGCTAAGTCCTGCTGTGCCTGGTTATCCGCATCCTGCTGAGAGGAGTTTGATATATAGGTCCCGGGGGGCACATTGTAGGTAACGGATGTACCAGTGTAACCATTTGAACAGCTGCGTTGATATGCATTAAAAGCCAGCGCATTGCTGTACGACGGCATATTGATAAAACAGCCGTTCGCCTGCCCGTTATAGTTATAGCAAATGCTTTTAACGATATTTTTCTGGTAATCACGGATATTACGCAGGCGCAAAAAGCTGTCATATTCATAATACGTCGTCAGGTTTTTCGCATCCGTCGAGCTCGTTACGTTACCGTTGGGATCATACGAATACGTCACCATACTGGCGTTGGCGGGGTGAATACGTATATCATCATACGCGGTGCCACCGCTAAGCGCTATCGAACCGGTATACGGCTGCTCGGGCTGAAGACTCCATATGCCGTTGGCGAAATACCAGTAGCTGATCACATAGCTGCGGCTGTTCGGTATGGTCCAAGTCACTGTGTATGGCGCAAAAACGCTTTTGGTACCGGTGTGCCCGTTGCCTGTATAAAGGGTACTTACGGTACTTTCTTCAAACCCTTCATAATAGAATTCTTTAAGCGCAGGGGTATTCTGGGTGTTGTCTACCACCGCCACCGGCATTTTTAAACCCTTGCTCCATTGAACGCCCTGCGATTTGTCGAGGGTCAGCTGCTGGCTGATCAACTTACCGGTCGAAGGATCGTAAGTGAACCCAACCTTCGAGATAAGGCTGGTGTTTGGAAGCAATGTACCTACGGGGGCACTCCAGGTGGTATTTTCGTTGGCCTGGGCAGGGCTCATTGGCTGCGCGGTTTCAAGACCGTAAACAGCCGAGGGATAAATTAAGGCGTCAGGCGTACTTGAAAAATCTTTAAATGCCGTCACATGCTCGTTTACCAGGTTACCATTCTTCCAGTTATCAGTGCGAACAGGCTCCAGAAGATTCAAAGATTGCATTTTCCCGAATACATTGTCCGAAGTTGCTGCGGGGGCGTAATCCAGGGAGTAGTAAGTCTTGCTTACCAGTGTATTCCCCTGGCTGTCCGTCGTTGTTTCGCTGGTTTTCAACGTATGGTAGGGACTCTCAAAACCGAAGTTTTGGTTTACCGAAACAAAGTTGGCACCGGTGTAGGTTTTTCTTGTAACTGCGGTAAGGTGGGATATGCCGGTGTGATATTTATAGTAAGACAAAGCAGACCAATGAATTGTTGCGTTGCCGCTTTGCGTAGCCAGCGTATAGGCTTTAAGCCCGCGCGCCTGCACGTCCTCGTGGTAGGTCGCAGTGTAAGTGTTGTCGGTGCTCGACAACAGGTTCCCAGACGTGTCGTAAGTATACTCCGATAACAACTGGCCCTGTGTAAAATCCACTTGCAGCGGGGCGACAGGATAAAGCGTCATAAACCCGTAATAGTAACTTAAACTTTGGGGAGCGAGATCGTTGAAGTGGTCATTGCCATACAACCCGGAAACATTGTACATGGTACCGGGAGCGGTATAAGCGGACATGTCAAGCCTCGAGCTTAAAGAGTGTTGTGATACGGAATTGTTAAACGTACGGATAACATATCCCCCTTCCCCACTTGCGCCAAATGTTTCCTTTACGGAAGTATAGCCCACAAGCGTCCCCTGGGGGCTTTGCAAGGGGACAACGCTCTGTGACTGTTTGAGTAAAGCAAGTTGGTTACGTCCTGCGAAACTATACCCTATAAAACTCCCGCTTTCTGTAGAAGCATCCTTCCAAAAATATTCATTGTCAATATTGAATAAGTGTACCGGGAAGTTAAACAACACGCCGGTGCTGTTATTGTTCGCGTCTGAATAGCTGTATGTTTTAACTTGTGTAGTCCCTGTTACGTTATCTGTTACGTTGATTTGCCTAATTCTCAAACCACCCACAACTGTATTTGGCGCGGTTGCATACGCGACATTTCCTTCGAATGTAAAGGCTGTTGTTGCGCCGAGCGGGTTTTGAATACCGGTGAGTGCAAAGGACGACATATCGGGCCATCTGGATGTCCGTGTGGCTCCCGTGGCGCTGCCTCCGCCCGCACACATGCCATTGTAAACAACAGGTGTAAAATAAGGATTAACATTTCCGTTAAAATTATTCGAATAACCCCATTCGTCCTGGTCATAGCTAAGTCGCCTGGGCAATTGTAAAGTTTCATTATAAGTAAATACGTACGGTGGCTTTTGGATGCTCCCGTCACCGGACGTTTCTGTCACCGACAAAAGTTTCAAACGTTTTGTGTCGGTAGTGGTACCGTATTGATTGGATAATAAATAAGCCAATTGCGGCGTAGCATTGGTGTTAGAAACAAAATAATTATGATTTAACGCCCATTGGTCGATACACTGGCCAGTATTATTATAGATTTTTACAGCATCCAGCATATACGCCGTATTCGGGCCGGATCCATAACTATATCCGGGGTCAAGGTCGCTGCGCAGATTGCTGGCAACGAATTGGATGCTGAAATTTTTTGACTGAATAGAAGTCAGTCTCCACCCTTTTATAGTTGTTTGTATGATGTTCGGTATGATCGTGCTGTTATCGCAAGCCTGTAGATTTTGCTGTTGGTTGGCAGGCGGGATCATGGTCAGTTTGCTTTCACCTCCGAGGTCCATATAACCGTATGTTTCAGGGGTATAACTCAAAGTGACGGTATCTTTCGTATTGGGATTGATAATGGTAGTAAGATACCAACTTGAGGGGGCCGCCGAATCAGCATCGGTCGTGCCCGCTGATGCAATCGGAGTGGTTACTTCATAGGTATTGTTTTGCCCGAAAATATATTTGATCCCGTCCTCGGTAGTGATCGTCCATGTCGTAAATGGGCCATTCGAACCGGTATTTACATTTATTTTAAGGTTGTCATCTTCGAATGTGTGCGCGTTCCGGTTTTCATCAAAAATGAATTTTCCCACGTGACCGTTAAAATTAAACGTAAATAGATCCGGTTCGCAATCAAGGTACCCGGCCGCAAGTCCGGGTACTGTACTATTAAAAAAACTACTTGGCGGGGGATCGCTTGAAATGTTATTTGTTGGATAAGGTAAGTTCGGAAAAGTTGATAAACCATAGTTCAGCCAATACCCGGCGGGTCCGCTAGCATATGGCCAGCCGCCTTTGCGGCTCCCTTCATCCGGGGCCCCCATAACGGTGCGTGTAATAAGCCCCCCGGCATTTAATGCCCAACCCAGCCCCGCCCAGGTGGCCACTTCCGAAACGCGGATACCGCTGGCATGATAGCTTAAGGATATCGGAACATTGATCCCGCCATCCTTCAAATTATATAACGGTACACTGATATTGGGAACGCCCGTATAATAGCTCACGGGGTAATCCGCATATTTCCCCAATGCCGCCGCATTGGGAGCCGGCTGAACCATATTGTTCAAATATTGGTACGGCGCCGAATTTTGTGCAATTAGCTGCACAGTTATTAAAAGAAAAACAGCGGTACTAATCAGTTTTTTTGGTGTCATAAAAGTGATATTTAGGTCAGTTACTTTTGTCAGTTAATTTGGCAACCGCTTCTTCCAGTTTTTTGATCCTGGCTTCCTGCTCCTTCTCTTTTTGGTCCTTCTCTATTAAGTACAAGGTCAGCTCCTCCACCTTCTTCATCAGCAGTGTATTCATCTCGCCGATATCGAGTCCATTTTTGACCATTTCCTTTTCGGAAGGGATGTCCGGCAGATGGTGATTCTTGTCGATGTAGGCTTTTATTTCAGACAACGGTTTTAAGCGATATTCCGGGTTGAAGACATAATCGGCCCAGTTATTCAGGTCGACGTTAACCTGCCGGGCGTGGATATTGCCTTTTACCGCCAGTAAATAACCATTGGTATCGTAAGTGCCGATACCCACCCCGCCGTTAAAGTAATTTTCCCCGGCGCCGTTAAAGTAAAAGGAACGGTCAGTTGATATACCCCCGGAATTCACGTAGGCGTCGATCGTGGTCTTAAAGGTATAAGCAGGGCCGTTGGTTACCTGGTAAGGCAGCGGATTTTGGGCGCCGTCGTAAACCGCGGCGGTGATGGGGAAATTGGAGGTATAAAAGTAAGTGGTTCCCCCGCCGCGGAGCCAGACGACGATATTATTATTGCCGTTTTGCGGCGTGGCGTCCACCCACCCGGCGATGAACTGTACTACGCTGTTAGCAATTTTAGCATCAATGAAATTAGCGCCGTTTCCCCAGTTCGTGACATGGTAAGTAAGCTTTGCCATGAGAGCGCCGCGCCAGTTTGAATCATCATGGACGCTGGAGCGGTTAAGTTCCAGCGTGCTTTCCGCATTATTGAACCAGCCGCCATCGGTAAAGGAAACCGGGTAAAAATTATTGAAATCGCCGCCGACCTGGACGGAACCTGTCGCGCAGAAGCCATAGCCGGCCAGGCATACAAATGCGATAAGTAACACGGTTTTTTTCATTTATTATTGATTTTGTGTGGTTCATTATAAAGAGGCTCCCACCGATCCTTTGCCAGCAATACAACAAATCCGATCTTTTTCATACTTTCCAACTGTTGGTCATTTATTGCGGGAAGAAAGCTTTTTGTCCATTTCCGCCATTTTCGCTTTCATCAAAATGAGCTCGTTTCGTTCTGCCTGCACGCTTTGTTTTAAGTCTGCCAACTGCTTATCCTTTTCAATGAGATAGAGCGTTACCTCCTCGACCTTCTTTACCAGCAGCTTATTCATCTCGCCGAGGTTGAGACCTTCTTTAGCGACCTGTTGCTCGGTCGGCATTTCAGGCAGGTGATGATATTGGTCGATATAGTTTTTCACCTGGTTGAGATCGGGTAAGACGTAACCTTTTTTAAATACGTAATCCGGCCAGTTGGCATACAGCTGCACCGTCATGGACGTTGCTATGGCGCTGCCATTCACGGCGAATTTATAGCCATGAGTATCCGTTGTACCGATTGCGATATTACCGGATGATAATATCCTCATCGCCTCGCTGCTGTTTGCCGAAAAGGTGACTGGGCCGCCCTGTACTCCATTAATATTCAGCGAGCTGTTGTTCGAGTTAGTGTAAATATTCGCATAGTTAGTGGTGCCATGGTTGAAACTTAACATCGAAAGGGATGTAGGCTGAGACTGAAGGGTGACCTGCGCGCTGCTGGTGGTAGAAACCAACTCAAGCGAGGCATTCGCCATGCGGTTAACATAGAGCGTTTGTGTCGCTGCCAAATCCTTTTGAACGGTCAATTGTGCAGTGGGCGACGTGGTTCCGATGCCAACATTGCCGCCATTCGGATTCAGGTTTAATGGACTATAACTGCCCGAAAAAGCTTGCGCCTGAATTTCGCCGTAATTAGACGAAGTATTGTAAGCAAAAGAAAGACGTTTACCGGTTGATGTAGCACCTGTTATAAAAAATTGTGAATTATCGGGAGCGCCGGAGGTATTGGCGTCTGTAGATATATGCAGTTTTGTTGCAGGACTTGTCGTGCCGATTCCGATATTGCCATTATTTGCAATCCGCATTTTCTCAGTGGCGTCCGTATTAAAGGTATAAAACCCTCCAAAGCCAGACGTACCCGACTGGAATTGGAAATTGCCATTATTCGCATTAAATTTCTCTGAAGCATAGACAACACCGCCTTCCGCATATTCAATACCGCGATAGAAGTTATTGGTGGTGCTTTCAATACGGACTAACGGACCGCTGGAATAAATGTGAAATAGTGTTGCTGGTGTCGTTGTACCAATACCGACGTTTCCATCAGAGGTTATATTAAATCCCGATCCTGTATAACTATCAGGAGTTATCGTAAAGTTGTTACCTGTCACGTTTCCTAATCGCCAATTTAGTATTCCCGACTTTGTAAGGTTAATCACCGGTGCTGCCGACCGCAGGTGAAGCAGAAATAATGGCGTTGTCGTACCGATACCGATATTGCCGCTATTCGTATTAAAAATATCTGTTCCGTTTGACGCGGTGCTCCACTGGGCATATGAAACGCTGAAGGCAAAAAACATTGCCACTAGCGATAAGGCGGTTTTTTTCATTGTTTATTTTTTAAGGCTGAAACTTCTTTTTTTAATTCGTCCAATTCTTTTTGCAGTGAGGTATTGATTGCTTGCTGCGACTGATTTACTGTCTGTTGTTCAATTAGGTACAAAGTCAGCTCCTCCACCTTCTTTACCAACAGCTTATTCATTTCGCCCAGGTTAAGGCCGTCTTTTGCTATTTGCTCTTCCGACGGCATGTCGGGCAGGCGGTGGTTCGAATCGATGAATTTTTTTAAGTCGGCCAGGGAGGATAACTGATAATCCTTTTTGAAGACATAATCGGGCCAGTTGGCATAGAGTTTCACGGTCATAGAGGTGGCTATGGCGCTGCCATTTACCGCAAGTTTATATCCTTGCGGATTAGTTGTTCCGATACCGATATTGCCTTTTTGGGTACCGCCGCCGATGGTCATGGCAACTGAGCTTCCGGTTCCGTTGCCGGTTATAAAATTGATGTTTCCGTACGTGCCTTCACTTGCACTATAATTGTTTACGATGTTAGAATCCATATAGGTGCCAAACCTGAATGTCCCGTCACCTGAATTTTGTTCGATGTCCATAGTTCGGGTTCCGCTTAAAATACTGATATATCCACTGCCTTTTGCCCCTGGCTGGAGATATTCAAATTTCCCCAACTGCACATTCATTCCGGCTGCACTGGTGAAAACATGTAACAGCGCGTTAGGACTTGTTGTGCCGATGCCAATATTACCGCCGGATGTGATGCGCATAACTTCATTTGATGGAACGCCGCTTGTGCCGAGGGCGCTGCCGGTAAAAAACCGCATTCCCGCGGTCCCACCTATAAGAAGGTCGTTTGTCGTTGCAGATTCTAGGCCAAAGGTCACCTGTGTATTTCCCCCCTGGTCCTTGAATGACAATTCTGTATTGGAGGTGTTGCTGGCGCGCTGGATAGTAAACTTCCTGTCAGGCGCCGTGGTGCCGATGCCAACATTGCCGTTGCTTGCTAACCTCATCGTAAAATTACCATTCGAGGCTGTAGTATAATCAACAGTGTTGTTCGTGTAAAAGTCCAAATACCCACCAGCATTCGTATTGCCGGCCCGTATTTCGTTTTGGCCGTTGTTCCCGAAGATCATAATTGACTGTGCTCCGGCCTGAAGCCCCCAAATACTGTTATAATTTGCTCCGTAACTGGAATTACCTATTCTGAAGGAAGGTGTTGTTTGATTTTTGCCAATATCAAGTATACTTAGTGGGCTTGTCGTGCCAATCCCGACATTCCCGTTGCCGGGAAACGTATTGGTTTGCCCGTAACTAAAACTGTTGACTAAAGCGACAAACGAAATTATCAGTGTTCTTTTCATGTGATGAGGTTATAGGTGAATCTGGGCGCATAAAATTAACTGGACAAAACAATACACTGTTTAACGGTATCGCTGCGTTTTCTAGCAGCTTCGTTAAATTAGCAAGTCACTAAATAAATGTTTCAGAAAGGATTTTACCCCAGTTCTTTGATGAGGCGAAAGTTTGCTTTTCGGGAAATCTTCATTTTTGTGATGGCTTGAGGGTTTAATTATTGGATAATGCTTAAACCTAATCTAAAATTATATTTTGACAAATAAAAGACTGCCATGTGTAACATTTTTGTTACAATACAATATACGAGTCGGTTATTAAATTAATTCAAAAGGCAAAGTAACTTGTTGTTTAAGTACACCTCGGGCGTTAATTTTTGCTCTTGATGGTGCCCGCGTATTTATTTAAAATGTAAACTGTCATGGGCAACAATCTTCTTTCCGTATGGACAGGATGAAAGCCGGCCGAAGTGAAAAACTCTACCTGGCCATTTATTTTAACATACCACACTTTTTTCACAGAGCTGCGGGTGAGGGTATCAGGCTGCGTTATCTTTCTGAAATGAGCCAGCCTGATGCTATCCAACGCTATTATCGCGGTATCCCCAAGTTTTTGACTGCATGAGATCGGCTGGTAATGGTCACCGGTCCAATACATACACCGATCCGGCCCGGCGGGCCTGTGACCTGCGGCAGCAGTAACCGGCGGGCGCTGACGCACGACGTAGTAAATTATCCCGCCGGCCAGGGCCAGGGCGATTAACAGGATGAATATC
>Ga0070679_100005980_pt1 | contig 11310 bp, 12 predicted proteins | sample KBSC63BmetaG_FD_65652 | JGI IMG/M metagenome (GOLD analysis project Ga0070679, IMG submission 65652) | Corn rhizosphere microbial communities from Kellogg Biological Station, Michigan, USA - KBS C6-3B metaG | ecosystem: Host-associated > Plants > Roots > Rhizosphere | place: USA: Michigan... | reverse complement strand
GTGCGGCAGAAGTACGTCGACGATCTCGAGCGGGAGTTCGCGCAGGGCAAGCGGTTGCTACGCCACGCCTGCCCCGAACTGGTCGAGGCGGCCGAAGCCAAGCTGCGTGGGGAAACCCCCGACCCGGCGGTGTTCGCCGACGCGGCCGCCGGCCTGCGGTCGCAACCCGGCGGCGAGGCGATCGATACGGTGGTCCTCGCCTGCACCCATTTCCCGCTCATGGCGGACGAGCTGCGCGCGGCGATGGGGGATAACGTCCAGTTCATCGACGGGGCGCAAGGGATCGCCCGGCGAGTCGTCTATCTCACGCAAGGCCAGGGCTTCCTCCGGACATCTCCGGATGTCGCGGTGGTCACCGGAGACGTAGCGCGTGCCGAACCCCTTGCCCCGCTGCTGAGAACTTATGGCCTCGAACGACTTGAACCGCTCTAATGCGAATCCCTCGCAAACTCCGCGCTTTAAACCTCGGCTGGCATCCACTAAGTCGCCCGTGACTCCCCGGCCGCGGCCGGACGGCGACGCAGAGCGGACAGATTCGTTGAACTACGATCAGATTTTCGACCAGGCGATCGATCGGCTCCATGCCGAAGGCCGCTACCGCGTGTTCATCGACATCCTGCGCAACAAAGGCGCGTTCCCCAACGCCCGCTGCTTCGCCCACCACAACGGGCCGCAGCCGATCACCGTGTGGTGCTCCAACGATTACCTGTCGATGGGCCAGCACCCCAAGGTCATCGCCGCGATGGAAGAAGCGCTGCACGACGTCGGGGCCGGCGCCGGCGGCACGCGCAACATCGGCGGCAACACCCATTATCACATCCAGCTCGAGCAGGAGCTGGCGGACCTTCACCGCAAGGACAGCGCCCTGCTGTTCACCAGCGGCTACGTCTCGAACGACGCGACCCTGTCGACGCTCGGCAAGTTGCTGCCCGGCTGCGTGATCTTCTCTGACGAGCTCAATCATGCCAGCATGATCGCCGGCATCCGCAACTCGGGCTGCGAGAAGCGCGTCTTCCGGCACAACGACGTCGCCCATCTCGAAGAGCTGCTGGCGGCGGAAAACCCCGACGTGCCCAAGCTGATCGCCTTCGAGAGCGTCTATTCGATGGACGGCGACGTCTCGCCGATCCACGCGATCTGCGACCTCGCCGACAAATACAACGCGCTGACCTACATCGACGAGGTCCACGCCGTCGGCATGTACGGCCCGCGCGGCGGCGGCATCTCGGAGCGAGACGAAGCCGCCCACCGGATCGACATCATCGAAGGGACGCTGGGCAAGGCGTTCGGCGTGATGGGCGGCTACATCGCGGCTGACAGCAAGATCATCGACTGCATCCGCAGCTATGCTCCCGGCTTCATCTTCACGACCTCGCTCAGCCCGGTGCTGGCCGCTGGGGTGCTCGCCGCGGTGCGCCACCTCAAGCAAAGCTCCGAGGAGCGCGACGCGCAGCAGGCCGCCGCAGCCCGGCTCAAGGCCATGTTCCGCGACGCCGGATTGCCGGTGATGGATTCGACCACCCATATCGTTCCGCTGATGGTCGGGGATCCGGTTCGCGCCAAGAAGATCAGCGACATCCTGCTGGCCGAATACGGTGTCTACGTGCAGCCGATCAATTTCCCGACGGTGCCGCGCGGGACCGAACGCCTGCGCTTCACCCCCGGGCCGACGCATACCGAAGCAATGATGCAGGCACTGACCGCGGCCCTGGTCGAAATCTGGGACCGGCTCGACCTCGAGCTGGCGCGCGCCGCCTGACGTATTGCTGCCTCGGCGATCGAGGGCCCTAGGTCCGAATGCCGAGCCAATCCTCGCCCGTGGCTGTATCGCGCTCGCAAGAGCAGAGCTTCCTCGCGCGCCAGTTCGAACACCGATCGGGCCGGATCATCGCCCTGTGCCGGTTCGTCCTGGCGACGGTGTTCTTTGTCGCGTTGTGGGTCGATCCCTCCCAGCCGGTGCGAAGCACCGCCGTCGGTTATACGCTGCTGTTCGGGTACATGCTCGCGGCTTCGGTCTTGCTGCTGCTGGCCTGGCGCAACTGGTGGTGGGATCAGCGGCTTGCCTGGCCCATGCACGTTGCGGATATCGCGCTCTTTCTGGCGGCGGTGTATTTCACCGAGACCGTCAACGACGATTTCACCAGCCCATTCCTGGCGTTCTTCTCCTACCTGATGCTGTCCGCAACGATCCGCTGGGACTGGCGCGTGACAATGGTCACCGCGGTTGCGGTGACAGTGCTTTATCTTCTCGTCGGCATCGGCATGGACCAGCTCGGTCTCGCGATCGACATGTTCCGCTTCGGCCGGCGGGTCGCCTACATGCTGGTGCTCGCGCTGGTCCTCGTGTGGTTCGGCCTGCAACGCCGCGAGCAATCCGTGGCGCGGTTCGTGGAGCCACCCGGCGGCTCTGACGATGGCCTGCCGCCCCTCCTCGAAGCGTTGCGCTATACGATCGCGCAGACCGACGCCGAGCGCGGCGCCATCGCCTGGGCGGACGACGAAGAGCCGCACATTGAAATCCGCGCTGTCGGCCTCGACCGCGGCAATGGCCGCCTCGCGCCCGAGGATCTCAATCCCGATGACCCGTTCGCCGACAAGGTCCAGCTGTTCGACGCGGACCGCAACCGGGTCTTGCGGATGGGCAAGGGATACGCCGTCAGCTTCCAGGAAAAGGTGGACGACCCTCTGTCCCGGCACTGCGGCGTCCGCACGGCGCTGGCGCTGCCGTTCTCGTCCGTGACCGGTCGCGGGGAAATCCTGCTGGTGGGCATCCCGGGCGTATGCGCCGACCATGTCGAACTCGGCACGCTGCTGGCGCGTGAGGTCGGCGCCGGCTTCGATCGCCAGTCGACTCTCGCGCTGGTGCGCGAAACCGCGGTCGCCCGCATGCGCGATGCGGTGGCTCGCGATCTTCATGATTCGATCGCGCAATCGCTCGCCGGCGCCGCCTTGCGGCTCGAAGGGCTGCGCAGCTGGATCAAGGCGGGGGGCGACCCGGACGACGAAATCCAGACGATCAAGACCGCGCTGCGCGCCGAGCAGAACCAGGTCCGCGGGATGATCGAGCGGCTGCGCCGAGGCGATACCATCCTGCCCGACGGCACTGCCAGCGCGACGCTGACGCCGATGTTGCAGGATCTGTCCGAATACTGGGGCATTTCCGCGGAACTCGAGCCCGGCTCAAAGGGGATTGTCATTCCGGGCTGGCTGGCGCACGAATTGCGTCAGGTGCTGCGCGAAGCGGTTGCCAACGCAGTGCGTCACGGCGAGGCGAGCAGGGTCGCGATCGCGCTGGCCGAGGAGAACGGAATGCTGCGCCTGACGGTCGCCGATAACGGCACCGGCTTCCCTGCCGAGGGGCATTCGGCCAAGCCCAGATCCATCAGCGAACGCGTCGCCGCGCTGGGCGGCTCGCTGGATATCGCCTCGTCCCGCGCCGGCACCGAGCTGCGCTTCGCCCTGCCACTGGAGAACCGCCAATGACCTCGGTCGTGCTAGCCGACGATCACCCTTTCATGCGGGCCGGTGTCGAAGCGGTGTTGCGCGGAACCCAGTTCAACGTCGTCGCGATGGCGAACGACGGGGACGAAGCGCTGGTCGCCGTATCGAAGCACGATCCCGATATCTGCATCTTCGACATCCGCATGCCCAAGCGCAGCGGCGTGGAAGTGCTGCAGGCGATGCGCGAGAAAGGCGATACGCGCCCGGTCGTGCTGCTGACGGCGGCGCTGGAGGATCGATCGCTGCTGGGCGCCGTCCGCGCCGGCGTGAACGCCATCGTCCTGAAGGACGGCGCCGAGGATGCCCTGCTCAACGCCCTGGAGAAGGTCGCGGCCGGCCAGAAGTCGATCCCGGAGAATCTCCTGCAGCGGGCGCTCGACCTCTCGCTCACCGGCGGCAAGGCCGATCCGCTGGCGCCGCTCGCCCCGCGCGAACGGCAGATCGCCTCTCATGTCGGCCGCGGCTTGCGCAACCGCGAGATCGCCGAGGCGCTGGCCATGTCCGAAGGCACCGTGAAGGTCTATCTGCACACGATCTACCAGAAGCTCGGCATCAAGAACCGCACCGAGCTGGCGCTGATCGCGCACGAGCAGGAAACCCGGCCTTAGGGCTCGCGTGGACCCGGGAAGTCTGCCGCATCGTCGTTCTCAAGACCAAGTCAGACCTCACTTAAGTTAGGTATTTTCTGGCCTCCCGACAGATTTCGGCGGACCAGCACTTCGGCTACATCGGCGGGCGAACAGAGGCCGGTACGTCGCGAAGGACCCCCTTCCGATCGGGGCGCCCGGTCTCTGCCAAAGGTCCTTCCGGGACCCTGACCCCGGAAGTATGCGGGGCGGGAGCTCGTCTCCCGTCCCGTCGACCCTTTTTCCCTGCGTCGCGGTCGATCCGCGAGCGTCGTTAGGGCGATAGTAAGCAAAACCTGCGATGGCTCGCTCGTACCCCAGCGCTGCTTTCAGCGCTCCCGCGAGATCGAGCGCCGACGTATGGAATTGTCGAATTTCTTCCGCAATCGAAGTGCCTCCGTGGACGCCGAGGCAGCCGCGCCCGCCGGCGTCATCACGGCTTCGGATGCAACCGCCCGACTCGGCGTGTTCGACGATTTCGAGCAGGCCGGCATCGGCTGGATATGGGCGACCGATTCCGAAAACCGCCTGATCTACATTTCCGACAGCGCCGCGAAGAAGCTCGGCCGGCCCGTGCTCGAGTTGCTCGGCCATCCGCTGATCGAGCTGTTCGAAACCGACCCGGACAATCCCGAGCGGAGCGACCGCCCGCTCAAGTTCCAGCTTTCCGCGCGCAACAAGCTGACCGACCTGATCCTGCGCTACGCCGCCGGCCAGTCGAGCGATGCGCGCCGCGTGTGGTGGTCGTTCTACGGCCATCCCAAGTTCGACAGGAACGGCAAGTTCAAGGGTTATCGCGGCAGCGCCCGCGACGTCACCGTCGAGTACGAGCGCAAGCTCGAGGATTCGCGCCTGGCCGAATACGATTCGCTGACCGGCCTGGCCAACCGCCACCGCATGACCCGCCGGCTCGACAGCATCCTCGCCGCCTACAAGCAGGCCAAGCGCAGCTGCGCGCTGATGATGCTCGACCTCGACCGCTTCAAGCAGGTCAACGACACGATGGGCCATCCGGCGGGCGACGAGCTGCTGCGCCAGGTGGCCGAGCGGCTGAAGGCCATCGTCGCCGATCGCGGCGAGATCGGCCGCCTCGGTGGCGACGAATTCCAGATCATCCTGCCCGACCTCGACGATCGCGGCAAACTGGGCGAGCTGGCCAGCAAGATCATCCAGATCATCAGCCAGCCCTACCCGATCGATGGCAAGCGGGCGATCATCGGCACCTCGGTCGGCGTGGCGGTAGCGCCCTACGACGGGCTCGAGAAGGACGAGATGATCCGCGCCTCGGACCTGGCGCTTTATGCCGCCAAGAAGGGCGGTCGCGGGCAGTTCCGCTTCTACTCCGCCGACTTGCGCGACGAGGAGGAAGAGCGTCAGACCCTGCTGGACGACTTGCGCGAGGCGCTCGAGAACGAGAAGCTGGAGCTGCATTACCAGCCGGTCGTGCGCACGGCGGACAACGTCGTCGTCGGCTTCGAGGCGCTGATGCGCTGGGAGCACGCAGAGCGCGGGTTCGTCAGCCCCGGCGTGTTCATTCCGGCAGCCGAGCAAGGAAATCTCATCAACTTGCTCGGCGAATGGGCTCTCAAGACCGCGTGCCGGACGGCGGCGGCCTGGCCGAAGACCGTGCGCGTGGCGGTCAACGTGTCGGCGGTGCAGTTTGCCAACCCGGCCTTGCTCGACATCGTCGCCCAGGCTCTTGCGGCCTCGGGGCTGGAGCCCGACCGGCTCGAGCTCGAGCTGACCGAGAGCGTGTTCATGGGCGACAGCGAGACCGTGGACGAGACCTTCAGGAAGCTGAAGGAGCTCGGCGTGCGCCTGGCGCTCGACGACTTCGGCACCGGCTATTCCTCGCTGAGCTACTTGCGCTCGGCGCCGTTCGACAAGATCAAGGTCGACAAGAGCTTCGTCGATTCCTGCACCCAGAAGGACCAGAACAGCGCCAAGATCATCACCGCGATCATCGGCCTGAGCGATGCGCTGGGGATGGAGACGACCGTCGAGGGCGTGGAAGCGTTCGACCAGCTCAAGGTCGTCGTCTCTAAGGGCGCGCGGTACATCCAGGGATGGATCTACTCGAAAGCGCTGCGGGTCTCCGAGATCGGCGAGAAGATCGCCAACCAGGACTTCAAGATCGAGCCGGAAGGCCCCGAGGTCTACCGCGCCGACCGGCGCAGCGTGTTCCGCCGCATCGGCGTGATCCACGACGACCACCGCTACGAGGCGGTGATGCGCGACCTGAGCAAGACCGGCGCGAAGATCGAAGGCCTGATCGGGGTGCCCGAAGGGACCGGCCTGGTGCTCGATCTCGGCAGCGGCCAGCTCGCCGTGTGCATGGTCACCCGCGCGCAGGACGCGCAGATCGCCGTCGAGTTCGAGAATCCCCTGGTGAGCGACGGGGCCGGCGGCCTCGTCACCCGCCACCGGGTCAGCCCGTATGCTCTCGCCGCGGCGGGCATGCCCCTGACCACGCTGCCGCAAGGCAACTATCCGCTGTCGCAAATCGCCGGGGCTCCGAAGACCCAGCCGCAGTTCCTCCAGGTCACCGTCGGCGGGACTGCCTAGCCGCAGGCGCGAGCGCCCGCCCCGACCCGCCCGCGTGAGGCGGTCGAGGGCGCACGCGATGGCTTCGACTCACCCTCCCCCAGTTTCTCCGGCAAGCGGGAGGGGAGAAGGGTGCCCGGACTTACGCCCGCGCGTACGTGTGGTTGATCGGATTTGCGAGGGCGTAAGCTTCCGCGATCGTCCCAGGCCTGATGGGGTGCGGGCGCCAAGTTGACACACCTGACACGGTCTCGTTCTCTTCGATCCGCTCGGCGAGCAGGCGGTCGACCACCTCGCGGGTTTGCTCACGCCAGGCGTCCCATTGCGCGAAGGCGGCCGTGCGGGCGCGATCTTTCTCCTCCCTCAGGGCGGCGCTGTAGGCCTCATATTTGGCCTCTTCGCGCTCTTCGAGGGCGGCGATCTCTTCCTCGTCGGCCGTCTCGTCGGGTTCCTCGCTTTCGGGGTGGTCGGCGGCCCAGCCTTCCCTGAACGCCTCCTCCGCGTCCTCGACGGCGATTTCCATATGGACGAGCCGTGCGGCCGGCAGGCCTTCCTCGTCGCATTCGTGATCTTCCGAGGCCGCCGCGCCGCCGATGGTGGCGAGCAGCTCGTCGAAGCGCGCGGCGTCGCCGGCGGCGACTTCGTCCTCGGCGATCTTGTCGAGGCGGGCCATGTGCGCCAGCAGCAAGCGGCTGTCGTACTTGCGCCGCGTCCCGACGAGCTCGCCGCGGTACCACACTTCTTCCTCGACGCCGTGGATCGCCCGGTTTTCCAGTACTTCGGCACCGGCTTCGCGCGCCAGCAACAGCGCGGCGTTCCATGCCCGGGCGAACAGCGCGTCGCGCCGCCTCAGCTTGTAGGCCGCCTCGCGGCTCATCCCGACGCGGCCGCACGCGCCGCGCACCGAGCCTTCGACGGCGAGGTGATTGAGGAACTGCGTGGTGCGCGCTTCGGTCCAGCCATCGTGGCGAACGGCAGGAGCGATGATGGGAGCTTGGTCGGTCATGATTCGCGGGTCTCCAGAGAATGAGAACAAAAGGCGAATCGAGCCATTGATAGCAAACCGGGCGTGTAGGAAAGCGTTTTCTGCCTTTGGCTTGACTTTCCCCCGTTGGGCCCCATCCTCTTGTATGTGATGATCGCTGATACCCTCCTTCGCGCGACCGCGCATCCGGGCAGCAGCACCGCACGCCTCCAGGCTCCGGAGCGTCGCGCGCACTGACGCGCGTTCCGGAGCAGAGTCACCTCGCGGATCGTCGTCCAGGCCCCTCGGGCCGGGCGGTTCCGCACCCCTGACATCCGACGCAGCCTTGCTCGCCCTGTTCGGGCCAGGCTGCGCGCCTCTGGAGGATACTTTGTTCAAGAATTTCAAAACCGAGTCGACCGAACCGATCCGCGCCCACCTGGGCGAAACGTCGCCCGAGCGGCGCAGCCGGATGGAATGCCTGATCGTGCGGTATCCCGACCTCGAACCGTCGGAGCTGGCCGAACTGACCCGCTGGTATCGCCGCGAGGCGTCGGCAATGGACGTCGCGCTTGTGGCCAGCAGCGAGGTCGCCGGCGCGGGTTTCGCCCGCTTCGCCCGCGACCACATCAACCCGTTCAACTGGCGGGAGAAAATCGTCGCCATCGCGCTCAGCGCGGGGGTGCTCGGCCTGATCGGCTTCGCTTTCGTGGGAGACGCGTGATGGCCGCGTTTGCGCGCGGCGGCGCTCGCCCGCCGATCGTCCTCTCCAACGGCGAAGCGGACGTGCTTTACGCCCTCGCCCTGAAATGGCGGCAGCGCCATCCGCTGTCGGCCAGGCTGCTGCTCGACGAGCTTGAGCGGGCGCGCACCGTGCCGGAGGGCCAACTGCCGCGTGACGCGGTGACGATGAACTCGCATGTCGTGTTCGTCGACCACGCGAGCGGCGCGGAGCATTCCGTGCAACTGGTCTATCCGGCGGCGGCGGACATGGCGCGCCAGCGTGTATCGGTGCTGACGCCGATCGGCGCGGCGCTGATCGGCATGCGCCCCGGCCGCGAGATCGACTGGCCGGACCGGCTCGGCGGCCGGCGCAAGCTGCGCATCGTCGCCGTCGTCCAGCCCCGGCCGCAGGAGCGCGCCGCGTGAGAAGCTCCGCATGGCGCAGCTACCGCGGGCACCTGATCATCGAGGCGCGCGGTTTCCTCGGTCTCAGGCGCTTCGAAGTGTGGGACCGGCGCACGCTGCTCGGCGCTTTCGCCAGCGTCGTGCGGGCGGAATTGCATGTCGACCGCCGCCTCGCGGCGCGCGAGCCGGGCTAGGGCGCGGCGAGGGGCGGCGAGGCTGAACACGCGTTCAGGAACTTTGCCGCCCCCGCAATCGTTGCGCAGCCAAGATCACTTGGAGACCTCGCCATGCTTTGGACCATCGCTGTCATTCTCGTCATTCTCTGGGCTCTCGGCTTCCTCGCCTTCCACGTTGGCGGTGGCCTGATCCACATCCTGCTGGTGATCGCCGTCATCGTGGTGATCTGGAACCTGATCGCCGGGCGCCGCGCCGTCTAACGAAGCTCGCTTCACCGCTGGAGACCGCCGATGTCCCTGGGCCTGATCCTCGTCATCATCGTGGTGATCGCCCTGCTCGGCGGCTTCAGCGGGCGCTTCGGCGGCTATGGTTACGGCTACGGCCACCGCGGCACGGGGATCATCGGCCTGATCCTGATCATCGTCCTGGTCTTGTGGCTGCTCGGGCGGCTTTGACCCTTCACATCACCCGGCTGTCGTAAGCCCACTGCAGCAGCGCCTGGCGCTGGCGCGGGCGGCAGAACGGGTCGCCCGGTTCGCAGAAGCGCCGCACTTGCGCCGCATGCCGCACGAACGCGCGCCACCGGCCGATCTGGCGCGCGTCGTCTTCCATCCTGCGGCCCGACCAATAGCGGCAGTACCACTGGAACCAGCCGCGCGGATCGTCCGGATGGAGCCAGCCTTTCGCGCGCCAGACCGCGAGCCGCTGGCCGGCTGCGACACCGAAGTAGTTGAGCGCGGGATCGGCCTTGCCTGTCGCCAGCCTGGCGTTGGCGAACCAGCTTGCCGGAAACTCCTCCCGGCAATCGGTCATGTATTTGCCTGCGAACACCCCGAGCGCGAGCATCATGGCCGGGGTGAGTTCCGGCGCGAAAGCGGGATCGAACCCCTCGCCCATCGGCGCGCCGCGGATGTAGCGGTAATTGCGCTGCATCGTGTCGTTGACGAGGACTTCGTTGGCCATCGTCCGGCTTAGAACGATTGGCCTGCTTTTCCGCAAGCGCCGTGCCCGGTAAGGCGGCCGGATGATCGAACTTTCCTGCCTTTGCGGCCGGGTGTGCGTCGAGGCCGACCGCCGCCCCGAGTACGTCAACGAATGCAACTGCACGCTGTGCAGCAAGACCGGCGCGCGCTGGGCTTATTACGATCCAGCGCAAGTGCGCGTGAGCGGGGCCACGCAAAGCTATCGCCGGACCGACAAGGCCGAAGCGAACGCCGAAGTGCACTTCTGCGGCGAGTGCGGCGCGACGACCCATTTCGTGCTGACCGAACAGGCGATCACCCGGGTCGGCAACACGCTGATGGGCGTTAACATGCGCCTTGCCGACGAAAGCGATCTCGCCGGAATCGAGCTGCGCTTTCCGGACGGCAGGGCCTGGGATGGGGCCAGCGAGTTCGGCTATGTGAGCGAGCCCCGTCGGCTCGGCTGACCCACTGAGCCAGGCTCGCCCTATTCCGGCGCGATGTGGAAAATCCGCTCGGCGTTGCCGTGGCACAGCGCGTGGCGCTCGGCCTCGGTGCACTGGAAGTCCTCGATGAACTTCACCGCCGGCTCCATCGGCTGGTAGGGGTAGTCGATCGCCCACATCACGTTGTCGATGCCGAGCTTGTCGATCGAATAGCGCAGCGCCAGCGGGTCCTCGACCCCGCTGTTGGTGATCACGAAATTGTCCTGGAAGTATTCGGCCATGCTGCGCTTGGTCTTGGCGATGCGGCCGGACTTTTGCGCGCGGCTGTTCATGAAGTTGAGCCGCCACAGCCAGAACGGCACCGCCTCGCCCATGTGGCCGATGCAGACCTTGAGGCGGGGGAAGTGATCGAACACCCCGCCGGCCATCATCCGCACCGCGTGGGTGCCGACTTCCATACCGTAGCCCCACATCGCGCTATCCATGCCATAGTCCTGCAGCGGGCCCTTGAAGCCATAGCTGGCGGCGCGCGGATGGATGTAGAGGCAGCGGTCGAGTGCTTCGGCGGCTTCGAGGATCGGCCAGAACTTGGGATCGTCGAGATATTCATCGTATGTATGAGAATTGACCATGAATCCATTGAGCTTCAAGTCTTTTATCGCCCGCTCCATCTCTTTCGCCGCGCGCTTCGGGCTGTGCGGCGCGAAGCTGGCGAGGCCGGCGAAGCGGGTCGGGTACTTGTGCGTCAGCGCGGTCAGCCGGTCGTTGGCGAGCACCGCCAGCTCGTGCGCGGTGTCGGCATCGAACATCTGCACGCCCGGCGCGGTCAGCGCGAGGAGCTGCATGTCGACGCCGAGCTCGTCCATCTGCCGCAGGCGCGTCTCTTCGGCGTCGAGCAGCCCGCCGAGGAAGGGAAAGGCGTCGTAGCCCGGCTCGCCCGGCGCGACGCTGTAAACTCCGCT
>Ga0070679_100005977_pt1 | contig 11313 bp, 7 predicted proteins | sample KBSC63BmetaG_FD_65652 | JGI IMG/M metagenome (GOLD analysis project Ga0070679, IMG submission 65652) | Corn rhizosphere microbial communities from Kellogg Biological Station, Michigan, USA - KBS C6-3B metaG | ecosystem: Host-associated > Plants > Roots > Rhizosphere | place: USA: Michigan... | reverse complement strand
ACACAAGGGACTCGAGCTGGGCGCGCGCGCAGACGGATGGGCTGGAACGAGCTTGTTCGCGACGCTCACTCGACAGAACATCGTGGCGATGAACGGCGCCGACGCCGGGAGACAACTAAAAGCCGTACCGCGTCATGCGCTCTCAGCAGGAATCACCGGCGGCCCGGCACGATTGCAGGGCACCCTGGGCGTTTCCGAGATGGGCGGCGCCTTTCTCGACGATGCGAACCAGCGCCGTCTTCCATCGTACACGCGCGCCGATGCTCGCATCACCGCTACGGCCGGATCGCTGCGTTTCAATTGCGACGTGATCAACGCGCTCGACCGGAAATTGATATCGACGGGATTTCCTGACCCGTCGGGCAGCGACGTCACCTACTACTATCCCGCCGCGCGGCGCACGCTTCAGATCGGAATTGGTTCTGCGTGGTAATCCGGCAGCGCGTGCCCGTCGATATCTCGGTGAATTCCCACGCGAATGAGGCTGGCAGGTGCGCGGAGATGCGATTTCGCAAGCTCATCGCGGAGAAGCCGCCGCGCTCCTGAGGGTGTCTGCGCCCTCCGCCAATACCCTCGCGGGATTGGCGATCCATTCTCGGCGTCCGGGCTTTTCATTCCAACAAATTGACGCCGCGACAACCATGGTGCGCATCACAACAGTAGTTGGACTCTTGAGCGGGGCCGTGGCCGCGGTGGGATTCGGATGGAGTCGGGTCCCCGCCGACTCGACGCTCCCACCGACCCACGCTCGGCTCGCAGGCAGGAGCGAGCCCGACACCGTCACTCAGGTTTCAATGCGCGATGTCAATTTCTATCTGATGCCGAACAGCGCGCTCCGTATACGTTCGCTGCGAGGAACGATGCGCTCGCTGACGGGAGGGCCCGTCGCATTCGACGACAAGAATTCTTTCATCATCCACCTCACGTACGCCGAGATCGGCCTCAACGGCACAGATATCACGACGCTGATGAACGGGTACATCTTCGCGTATCCCGGCGCTCCGTTGAAACGACTGCAGGTGCATACGGCCGGTTCTCAGGTCGTTCAGACCGGCGTGATGCACAAGATCATCGACATTCCCTTTCAGATCACGGCCGATGTATCGGTCACCCCCGAGGGACTGATACGACTACATCCCGTGAAGACGCGAATACTCGGAGTCGATGGGAACGGTCTCATGCGCGCCTTCGGGCTGACCCTTCAGAAGATTCTCGATTTGAGCAAAGCGAAGGGAGTCACCGTGAAGGGGAACGATCTTTACCTCGATCCGGTGCAGATCCTTCCGCCACCCGCGATTGAAGGACACATCACAGCACTCCGGGTCGAGGGCGATCAGCTCGTACAGACCTTCGGCAGGGTGGCTGAGGCGACGCCTATTCCTCAACCCGACACTTCGGCGGCGGCCTACATGTTCTTCAAAGGCGGCAGCCTCCACTTCGGCAAGCTGGTGATGCTCGATGCGGAGATGCAGGTGGTCGATCTCCGTCCGACCGGTTTTTTCAACTTCGATCTGGACAAGTACAAGGACCAGCTCGTCGCCGGCTATGAACGAACGCTGCCGGATCTGGGCCTTGAGGTCTACATGCTCGGCGTCGACAAACTCTCGACCGCCAAGGCAAGCACGGCGGAGTTGCCGAAGTAGCTGCTGGCTCCGCACGATCGGGTTGCCGGGCCGCGATGTCCGACCTTAACGGAGGCGTCAATCAGATCCCCGCCTCCTGGCTGTAATACTGATGATCCTCGCGCCATCCACCCTGACCGGCTCCGATACGCCGGTAGTCGTGCACGAACTCGATCCGGCAAACGTACTTGACCATCGTGAAGCCGAGTTGAGTCTCCACCCGGAGGCGCAGTGGCGCACCATGCGGCACGGGCAGAGGACTGTCGTTCATTTCGTAGGCGAGGATCGTCTGCGGATGCGACGCCAGGGCGATGTCGATCGTGCCGTAGAAGCAGCCGGTGCCGGCGGGATCGGGTTCAGACGTCGACTTGTCGTCGAGCGCGTAGAACACCACGTAGCGCGCGGCCGCGAGCGGGCGACAGCGCCTCAAGATCTCGCCGAGCGACACGCCGCTCCAGCTGGCGACGGCGGACCACCCTTGGATGCAACAGTGTTTGGTGATCTGCGTCTGCTTCGGCCAGCGTCGGAGCTCCGCGAGCGTCAGGTGCAACGGGTGTTCCACCATGCCACCCACGTCCAGCACGAAGCTCGAGAAGCGCTCACGCGCCATCTCCGCATAGGCTGCGTCCGCGGGCGGGCGCCCGTTCACCCGAAAGTACGGCGAGATCTCAGCGGGGGCATACTGCTGCACCGAGCGACCATACCCGAACAGCGCTCGGCGCAAGGGATCCGTTATCGCCTGCGTGCGTCGCTGCACCAGTCGTGGATGGGTGAGCGAATACCGGGTCGCCACAATGTGGATCACGATGACGCCGGCGAGGCCAGCGAGCCCCACGATGAGCCCGAGCGCGCCGTGCGCGAGGCGGATGTCGCCGAGCACGATCAACCCCATCTCGCTGATCGCGCCGTGTGCGATCACCATCGAGAGGTGCACGACGAAGAACGCGAGGTACGCGCAGAGGCAGAGGAAGTGAATGCTGCGCGCGGCCTGACGACCCCGAAAGAGCCGGATGTACCAGGGAAACCGTGCCGCGAGCGAGGGTGACATGGCGAGCCCGGTCGCAATGGCGAGAGGCGACAGAAGAAAGACCACCGAGAAGTACGCGAGCTGCTCAAGTGCGTTGTAGTGTCCCGGGGTGACGACGAGATGAAAACCCAGATAGGACCGAAGAACATTCAGGGCGCTCGGGAGAATCGACCAGGAGGTAGGGACGAGCCGTCGCCACTCGGGCGTGACGCAAAGCATCCCGACATACAGTAAACCGGTAAGCAGCCAGCCGGCATCGGCGAGAAAGTGCCAGTGCCGCCCCAGCCCCAGATTCTTGCGTCCGGGGAGCGCGATCCATGACGAAAACGACGCCTCTTCGTCGCGCGACGTCCAGAGATCGTGCGCGGGTAGGCGCTTGCGCGTGAGCCGCAACCACTCGCTGCCCGGCGTGCAGTCGTCGTTCCAGTAAAGTTTGGGATGCGCGCTCAGGATTTCGAGTCCGCTGCGCACAAGCAACGAGATGAAAAGCAGATTGAGAAAGTGCGTCGCGCGCAGCCAGAGTGGGAAATCGAGAATCGTCATGACGAGATGGAGTGTGTACGGCGGATCCGTCCGGGGATAGGCACGATTCGCGCGACGGTGAATCGAGCGATCAATGTGAGAGCTTTCTCAGCGCCGATCCCTTGTGCATCGCGATGTGATCGGTCTTGTCGCTCTTGATTTCGTACTGCGGCTCGTCCTTGCTGGCGTGGACCGTGTACCCTTTGAACGTGCTCTCCGACGTCAAGACCCGAGTGATCCGGCCGCTCACGCGGCCCGCTTCCGAGTTCCAGCTCACGTGGTCGCCGCGCTTGAATCGTCGCGTCGTCATGGCAAGGGTCTCCCTGATGGCTAGTTGATTTATCGTGTCGCAGTGTGAGCGAAGTCGGCCTCACCGTCGAACCCCGCGGGATCATACACTGGAGCCACGCCGATGCGCGCGATTCCTGGCGAGCACAGCTCTCGCCGTCGCGATCACATGCTCGACGGTGAATCCATACTGCGCCATCACCACCGGCCCCGGCGCCGAGGCGCCGAAGCGGTTCACACCGATGATGGCGCCCGTGGGCCCGACGTAGCGCTCCCACCCGAAGGGGGAGGCCGCCTCGACGCTCACCCTGGCCCACACCGCTGGTGGAAGCACGGTATCGCGGTACTCAATCGGCTGCGCCTCGAACAACTCCCACGACGGCATCGACACCACGCGGCTTCGAACTCCGTCCGCGCTCAGTTGCTCGTGCGCGGCAAGCGCCAGCACTACCTCGGACCCGGTCGCGATCAGAATCAATTCCGCCGCCGCGTTTGGATTGGCCTCGATCAGCACGTAGGCGCCACGCGCGGTTCCCGCGGCCGATGCGAGCATGGCGCGGTCGAGCACCGGCAGCTTTTGTCGGGTGAGCACCAACCCGACTGGGCCAGCCTTGTGCTGCATCGCGATCCGCCACGCCTCGACGGTTTCGTTAGCGTCAGCGGGACGAATCAGAAGCATGTTCGGCATCGCGCGCAGGCTGGCGATCTGCTCCACCGGCTGATGCGTGGGGCCGTCCTCCCCGAGCGCGATACTGTCGTGCGTCCATACGTAGATAACGTGCGCCGCGCTCAGCGCGGCCAGCCGAATGCTGGGGCGCATGTAGTCGGAGAAAGTCAGGAACGTCGCGCCGAACGGAATCACGCCGCCGTGATGCGCCATCCCGGTGAGGATCGCGGTCATCGCATGCTCGCGAATCCCGAAGTGGATGTTCCGCCCCGCGTACCCCCACACCCCACCGGCCATCCCTTGTGTCGGCGGCGTCTGCCCGCTCTCGGGCACATCCGCGCTCTGAAAGTCACCCTTCTCTTTCATCATGGTCCGTGTGGATGGGTCGAGATCTGCCGACCCCCCAATCAAATTCGGCACCGAGTCGGCGAGCACCGCGATCACCTTACCGCCCGCATCCCGTGTAGCCATGTAACCATCTTTGGGAGTGAACACGGGGAGCTTGGCGTCCCAGCGCGGGTCGAGGTCACCCGCAATCGCGCTGTCGAAGGCGTCGGCGAGGTCGGTCTGCGCGGATCGATACTCGTCCATTGCCTGCTGCCATGCGGTCCGCATCGCCGCACCGCGCTCGCGGACTTTGGCAAATTCCCGCTGTGCCTCGTCCGGCACATAAAACTCCGCGTCCTCCGGCCAACCGTACGCGCGCTTGGTTAGCCGGACTTCGTTTTTGCCGAGCGCCTCGCCATGGGCCTCGAAGGTGTCGTGCTTGTTCGGACTCCCGAATCCGATGTGAGTACGCGCCACGATTAGAGACGGCCGATGTTCGTCGGCCTCGGCCGTCCTGAGCGCTGCGTCCACCGCTGCCACGTCCATTCCATCCACCTCCTGCACCTGCCAGCCGTATGCGGCGAAGCGGGCTCCGACGTCTTCCGAGAAGGTGATGTTGGTCGTGGCGGAGAGGGTGATGCGGTTCGCATCATAGAGCACGATCAGCCTCCCGAGGCGGAGGTCGCCTGCAAGCGACGCCGCTTCCGAGGATACTCCTTCCATCAGGTCGCCATCGCTCGCGATGACGTAGGTCCGGTGGTCGACGATCGCCTGCCCGGGCCGATTGAAGGTGGCGGCGAGCCACCGCTCCGCGATCGCCATCCCAACCGCGTTTCCAAAGCCTTGGCCGAGGGGCCCGGTAGTGACTTCGACGCCAGGAGTGACTCCCCATTCGGGGTGACCGGGTGTCCGGCTGCCCCACCGCCGGAAGTGCTCGAGATCGTCGAGGGTGAGCCCGTACCCGGTCAGAAACAGAAGGCTGTACAACAGCATGCTTCCGTGCCCCGCCGAGAGCACGAATCGGTCGCGGTTGATCCAATCTGGGTTCGCTGGATCGTAGCGGAGGTGGCGCGTCCAGAGAACGTAGGCCATCGTCGCGGCGCCCATCGGCATCCCCGGATGTCCCGACGCCGCCTTCTCGACGGCATCGATGCTGAGCGTGCGGATCGTGTTGATGCAGACTTCGTCAATGGTGCCACGTGGCGGCGTCATCTCGCGCTCCCATTCCGCGATTTCATGTACCGCTGCATGAGCACGGTGGTCGAGCTGTCGTGGCCACCGGCGGGCGGGCCGTTACCATGCAGCTCTGCGCCGATGCGCTGGGCAAGCTCCTTCCCCAGTTCCACGCCCCACTGATCGAATGAGTCGATGCCCCAGATAACTCCCTGGGTGAACACGCTGTGCTCGTAGAGCGCAACAAGCGATCCGAGAATCCGCGGCGTGAGGCGGTCGGCGAGAATCGTCGTCGTCGGGCGATTCCCCTCGAACACGCGGTGCGGTACGAGCCACGCTGGCGTGCCCTCCGCTTCCACTTCTGTGGCGGTCTTGCCGAACGCGAGAGCCTCCGTTTGCGCGAACACGTTCGCCATCAGCAGCTCGTGATGATCATCGAGCGGATTCAGCGACTGGGAGAACGCGATGAAGTCGCTGGGAACGAGTCTCGTTCCCTGGTGAATTAATTGGTAGAACGAATGCTGCCCATTCGTTCCAGGCTCACCCCACACGATAGGGCTGGTGTCGTAGTCGACGCGGACTCCATCCATGGTGACGTGCTTGCCATTGCTCTCCATCGTCAGCTGCTGGAGGTATGCGGGGAAGCGCTTGAGATACTGGTCGTAAGGAAGCACGGCGACGGTCCCCGCACCGAAGAAGTCCGCGTACCACACCGCGAGAAGCCCCATGATCACCGGCAGATTTTCGTCGAATGGAGTGCTGCGGAAATGACGGTCCATCGCGTGGAACCCGCCCAGCATCTCGCGAAAATGCTCGGGTCCGATCGCGAGCATCGTGCTCAGGCCGATTGCCGAATCCATCGAATAGCGGCCGCCGACCCAGTCCCAGAACTCGAACATGTTGGCAGGGTCGATGCCAAATTTCGCTACGCCAGCGGCGTTGCTGGACACGGCGACGAAATGCCTGGCCACCGCCCCGTCCGCGCCGAGTGCGGATACAGTCCACGCGCGAGCCGTGTGCGCGTTGGTAAGCGTCTCGAGCGTCGTGAACGTCTTCGAACAGACGACAAACAGGGTCTCGTGCGGATCGAGGTCCCGCGTCGCCTCCACGAAGTCCGTTGCGTCGACGTTGGAGACGAAGCGGAAGGTCATGTCCCTCTTGCTGTAGTAGCGCAAGGCTTCGAACGCCATCACCGGGCCGAGGTCGGAGCCGCCGATGCCGATGTTGACTACGTTGCGAATGGGCCGGCCGGTGTGGCCGCGCCAGCGCCCGCTTCGAATCTCTTCGGAGAAAGCGGCCATGCGGTCGAGCACCGCGTGCACTTCGGGCACCACGTCGGCGCCGTCAACGAAAATGCGCTCACCCAATGGCGCGCGCAGCGCAACGTGAAGCACCGCCCTCTTCTCGGTTACATTGATGATCTCGCCGCTGAACATGGCTTCGATTCGGTCGCGCAGGCCGCTGTCTTCGGCAAGGCGGAGCAACAGCCGAACCGTCTCGTCGGTAATGCGATGCTTCGAGTAATCGAAGTAAAGTCCCGCGGCTGTGGCCGCCAGGCGCTCCCCCCGCCGCGGATCCTCGGCAAAGATCTGCCGGAGATGCAAACGGCGAATCTCACGATGGTGCTTCTCTAACGCTTTCCACGCTGGTCGATCGGTTAGCCGGTGCGCCTTTCTCGCCTTCTTTTTAGTCATGGCTTCCATAAGGTTGTATGAGGTTGTTGCATCACCGCCGCTCGTTTCGCGACAAGGCGATCGAGAAGATCCTTCCAGATGGCGCGAGAACACCGATCTGGCCCGCGTGTCATTTGGACGTGGGGTTGTGCCAGCCACCGGCCGCCGCAATGAGCGCGTCGGCCGCCTCCGGTCCCCACGTTGCGCGCTTGTACGGAAGAACCCGGGAATACTTCTTCAGAACGGGATCGACCACTGCCCATGCGGCTTCCACCGCATCTTCGCGCGCGAAGAGTGCCCCATCACCAATCATGGCGTCGCTCAAGAGTCGCTCGTAGGGCTCCTCGGCTCCGAGCAAGTCCTCCGTTAGATAGAGTTCCCGTTGGTCGCCTACGAACTCCTTGCCGGGACGCTTGACACGGGCCGCCAGTGCAATCGCGGCGTCAGGAGAGAGCCGGAAACGCAGATAGTTCGCGGGCCCTGACGTTGGAGCCGAGTCCGCGAACAATCGCGCCGGTGGCGGCTTCAGCTCGACCAGCACTTCAGCAGCGGTCTTGGGGAGGCACTTTCCGGAGCGCAGGTACCACGGCACTCCATCCCACCGCCATGAATCAATGAAGAGTCGCAGGGCGCAGAAGGTCTCGACGTCGGAATTACGCGCGACGTGCGGCTCCTTACGGTAGCCGGCGTACTGACCGCGCACCAGATCGCTCGACCCTAGCGGCCGCATTGCTTCGAAGACCTTGGCCTTCTCGGTGTGGACAGATCCATACCCGCGGTATACCGGTGGCTCCATTGCCAGCAGAGCGACAACCTGAAAGACATGGTTTTGGATCACGTCTCGCAGGCATCCCGCCGTTTCGTAGAACGCGCCGCGGCCGTTCACGCCGAACTTCTCGGCGAGAGTGATCTGGACACTGGCGACATAGTTGCGATTCCAGATCGGCTCGAAAAAGGAATTGGCGAAGCGGAAGTAGAGGATATTCATGATCGCCTCCTTCCCGAGATAATGATCGATCCGGAAAATGGAGTCTTCGGGGAACACCGCCCGCGCAACGGCGTTGAGCCGGCGCGCCGAGGCCAGATCGCGTCCGAAAGGCTTTTCGACGATGACGCGCCCCCCCTCCCCCAAGCCCGCTGAGCCGAGCCCATCGATCACTGTTGCGAAAAGCGCGGGGGGGATGGCGAGGTAGTACGCGGGGCGTCGCGCCTTCCCCAACTCGCGCTTGAGCGCCACGAACGTCTCAGCGTCGTTGTAGTCTCCGGACACGTACCGGAGGAGGGAAAGGAGGCGGCCGAGGGTGCGACGCTGCACGACGGCACCGGACTCCTTGATGCTGTCGGTCGCCCGTTTTCGCAGTTGCGCCACACTCCACGGCGTAGAAGCCACTCCGATCACTGGAACGGTGAGGGTACCGCGGCTTGCCATCGCGTAGAGCGCGGGGAAGATCATTTTGTGGGCGAGGTCACCCGTCACGCCGAACAACACCAGCGCATCGGACGATGCCGGGCGGTAAGTCATCTTGCGGATCTCGAGCACTCAGCGTGGGGGTAACTCATTTCGAAGTGTGCGGCCGCGAAAGCATGTTCACGCGTCCGTCGGGATGGCCGACCAAGACTCGGTCCGCCGTGCCTAGAAAGAGTCCGGTGTCGACCACGCCCGCTATCGCTAGCATCGCGCATTCGAGTCCGCGGGCTTCGTTTCTGTCGCGGAGCGGCTCCGGAAGGGCGCAGTCAAGAATGAGATTCTGATTCTCCGTGATGTAGGGCCGCGATCCGCCAGCATCCATGCGCAGAGTGGGCCTGAGCCCGAGCGACTTGAGCTCGCGCGTGGCGAGCCACTCGGCCAAGGGAATTACCTCCACCGGCACCCGCCCCCGTTGACCGAGCGCGCGGACGAGCTTTTCCTCGCCGACGATGATAACCTGGCTGATGGACGCTGCTGCCACGATGCGCTCGCGCAGGAAGGCGCCGCCCCAACCTTTCACGAGATCGAGGTTCGGCGCGACTTCGTCCGCACCGTCGACGGTGAGATCCAGCGGCCCACCTATTCCCAACTCTACGAGCGGGATTCCGGCCTTATATGCCTGGTCCGCCGCGGCCCGAGATGTCGGCACACCCGACACGCGAAGGCCCTCGCGCCGGCGAACGCCCAGCCGCGCGATGAATACCGACGCGGCGCGCCCGGATCCGAGCCCGACCCGTGCGCCATCGGTGATAAACTCGATCGCCTTTGCGGCCACGGCGTGAATGCTCGGATCATCGCTGCCACCCGGCGTATAGGCTGGGCGCGTCACCCCACCTCCGGCGTCGTCACTGCGTCGCCTTTCCCAGGACAGCCCGCACTCGATGGCTCCGCCCATCGTCGGCGAGTAGAATGCCAGTACGGTCGGCGAGTGCGACGCCCTCGAGCTCGAGCATCGCAACACCTCGACAAACTCCGTTCGGATTCTCGACGACTATGTCGTATTGCGCCGAGCGATACCGCAGTGCCACGGTGAACCCGGGCCACCCCGAGGGGATGCATGGGTTGATCATCAGTCTCGAGCCATGCACTCGTACGCCGAGAAGCCACTCGATCCCCGCACGGTACAGCCAGCCCGCCGACCCCGTGTACCACGTCCACCCGCCGCGGCCGACGTGGGGTGCCTCAGAATAAATGTCGCCCACGACGACATAGGGTTCGACGCGATATTTCCGGACGCCATCAGGAGTCGCTGAGTGTGTAATCGGATTGAGCATCGTGAAGAGCGCGGCAGCCTTGTCGCCGTCACCGAGCTCGGCGAACGCGATGACCGTCCATATGGCGGCGTGAGTGTACTGCGCCCCATTTTCGCGAACCCCGGGCACGTACGCCTTGATGTAACCAGGTTCGAGCGCGGTATGATCGAATGGCGGCGTCAGCAGAAGGATCACGTCGTCGTTCCGCCGCACCAGGTGTTGGTCAACCGAGCCCATTGCCCGTCGCACTCGGACAGCATCGGCAGCGCCCGAGAGGACACCCCACGATTGCGCGATCGAAGTGATGGCGCAGGCATCGCTGCCGGCGTTACCGAGAGGCGTGCCATCGTCGAAGTACGCGCGGCGGTACCAGTTGCCGTCCCATGCTTCACGCTCGACTGCTTCCTTGATCGATCTGGCGTGCCCGATCCACGCCTCGGCTCGCTTTGTCTCGCCGCGAGCGGCCGCGACCGGAGCCCATTTCGCGAGGACCGCGTGCAGGAACCAGGCGAGCCACACGCTCTCCCCTTTGCCCTCGACGCCTACGCGGTTCATTCCGTCATCCCAGTCGCCCGTTCCCATTAGCGGGAGTCCATGGACTCCAACACCGAGGCTCCGATCGAGCGCACGAGCACAATGCTCGAAAAGCGTTCCATGCTCGGCCGAAATGCTCGGCTCGAAGTAGGCATCCAACTGGCCGGCGGCCAGCGCTGGTCCCTCGAGAAACGGGATGGCCTCGTCGAGGATACCCTGGTCGCCGGTCACGTCGAGATAGTGGGCCGCCGCGTAGGGCAGCCAGAGGAGATCGTCGGACACGCGTGTGCGCACGCCGCGGCCCACAGGTTCGTGCCACCAGTGCTGTACGTCGCCCTCAACGAATTGGCGCGACGCCGCCTTCAGGATCTGCGCGCGCGTCAGATCGGGGCGCGACACGGTGAGCGCCATGACGTCCTGCAGTTGATCGCGGAAGCCGTACGCGCCGCTGGCTTGGTAGAACGCCGATCGCGCCCACACCCGGCAAGCGAGCGTCTGGTAGAGAAGCCACTGATTCAGCATGAGATCGAGCGCGCGATCGGGGGTCTTCACCTGCACCGTGCTCAACACCTCGGCCCACCCATCAGTGACTGCAGCGAGCCGTGCGTCGATGTCGTCGGAGCGATATCGCCGAATCAGCGCCCGCGCCTGCTCACGCGTCTCGGTCTGACCGAGGAAGGAGACGACTGAAACGCGTCCACCGGCAGGGATCTCGATGGTCGTCTGAAGGGCGCAGCAGGGGTCGAGCGCAGCGCCGGT
>Ga0070679_100005972_pt1 | contig 11317 bp, 7 predicted proteins | sample KBSC63BmetaG_FD_65652 | JGI IMG/M metagenome (GOLD analysis project Ga0070679, IMG submission 65652) | Corn rhizosphere microbial communities from Kellogg Biological Station, Michigan, USA - KBS C6-3B metaG | ecosystem: Host-associated > Plants > Roots > Rhizosphere | place: USA: Michigan... | reverse complement strand
TACCTGGATCGCAAGAACGACTACAACGGCTACGCGGACGTCACCTATCGCACGCTGGCGCCCTGGTGGCGCACCACCGACACGTACGTGAACCTCGCGCTGTCGCACCGGCAAACGCTGGACGGGATCGCGCTGGGCGACAACGCGCGCATGCAGGCCGGCGCCACCTTCAAGAACTTCTGGGTCACCGCCATCGCGGGCTACTTTCATTCGCGTTACTTCGACGATCGCGAGACGGGCGACGGCCTGGCGCTGGAGCGCGCCTCGCTGTGGGGGGCCGAGTGGTACCTGGCCAGCGACACGCGGCGCCTGGTCAGCGGCGCGATCTGGGCGCAGGCGCTGGACATCGCCGACGGTGTTCAGTACACGGGCAACGCCACGGTGGTGGTGCGGCCGCTGTCGCGGCTGGAGATCGAGCTCGATCCCACCGCGCTTTACACCAGCGGCGAGCCGCGGTTCATCAGCAAGGCCGGCGACGGCACGTACCGGTTTGGCAGACTGACGGCCACCGATGTCGGGCTGACCTTGCGTTCGACCGTGGGACTGCTGCCGACGCTCACCTTTCAGCTTTACGGCCAGCTGTTCCTGGCCACCAAGCACTTCTCCGACACCAGTTCGTACGCGGCACCAGGGATGACGCCGGCGCGCGCCGAGCTGCACCTGGGGAGCCTGACGCCCGATCCGACCATTGCGTCCCCCAGCTTCGACGCGCAGCAGGCCGTGCTGAACGTGAACGCGGTCCTGCGCTGGGAGTACCGGCTGGGTTCGGTGATCTTCCTCGTCTACACGCGCGCCCAGAGTCCCACCATCGGCCCCGGGTGGCCCGGGTTTCCCCGCCTGGACCTGACGCCGTTGCGGGGCAATCGCGGCTCGACGGACATCCTGTTGTTGAAGGCTTCGTACTGGTGGGGATAGGGGCCGCCCCCGAGGCGCGGCGGTCTTGCGCGGGGCGCACACAGGACCGCCCCACGCCGGATGGGGAGGCCTGGCGCGAGGGCGGCGAAGGCCCGGATCTTCGGGCTGATCGCGCGGTCTGGGCGTTGGCATCCGGGCTGCAATCCCCTTCGACATCCCCGACGCGGCGTCGGGTCAATCAACGGAGGTTCCCCATGATCCGCACCAAGATGATGATGCTCGCGTTCGGCGCTCTGTCCCTGACCGGCGTGTCCGCCATGGCCGCCACGAAGACCAGCCACCACCAGACCAAGACGAACACGGCCGCCGTGGTCGCGCAGGCCGAGGGCGGCGACGCGGCCAAGCCGGCCGACGAGGGCAAGACCGACAAGAAGGCCAAGAAGAGCAAGAGCTCGAAGAAGGCGAAGGATAAGGCCGGCAGCGAGGCCGCTCCGGCTCCGGCGCCCGAGACCAAGTAACGAACCGCAGCCAGACTCCCTCGAGAAGCCCGCGGCGAGGTGCCTTTCCACCTCGTGGCGGGCTTTTCATTTTGCAACGCTTCCGCGCCCTGGCTCCGGCCTTTCCGGAGGCCGAAGCGGGGGGGCGCTTTTCCAGCCCTGGCGTTTTGCCAACTCCGGATTGCCCGGCGGGGCAAGTCAGGTTTCTTCTCACAACGGTTGGTGTCGGGCGCGGGATCCATTATCCTCGCGGCCAAACTACGGCGCTGGTGCACGTCCTGCCGGCGCTGGCCCCACCCTTCGTAGCGAGGAGTGACCATGAGAGTTCGCCCACGGCGGAGTCGATTTTCGAGCGCGGTTCTATTCGGTGTGTTGGCGTTCCCCGCGGCGGTCTGGGCCGCCCCCACTGATGCGGACAGCGCCCCCGCCGCGCAGGAGCCCCCGGAGTACCGCTTCGAGTTCGGCCTGGACGGCGGCGCGCACTTCTTCAACAAGAAGAGCGGCCTGGGCCGGAACGTCAACGATCCCGAGGGGCTCTCCCCGAAGACCACGGTGGCCTTCGGCGGCCACCTGGCGTTGAACTTCAACCGCTGGGTATCGATCGAGGCCCAGGCCTTGATGATGCCGACGCACTCACGCGCCTCGGACAACGATCTGGTGACGCCGGGAACCAAGCTGACGGTGTTCGGCTATCGGGGCAACCTGGTCGTCCACCTGATCCCGACCGGCGTGTTCCGCCCCTTCGTGTTCGTCGGTTATGGGGGCATGTCGTCCATCTCGAACGACACCAACCGCATTTCGAGCGACGATGACAGCGAACTGCACGCCGGTCTGGGTGCGAAGATCGCGCTCGGTGACCATGCCGGGCTGCGCGTGGACGGCCGGATCATGGTTCCCCCCGCCGTCTTCGGGAAGAGTGTCCCCGTCGGTCACGAGACCGGCTACGAGGGCCCCGACTTCGAGGCGCTGGGGAGCTTCTTCGTGAACTTCGGCGAGGTCGAGCGCGTGAACCGCACGGTGGTGAAGAAAGAGGTCATCGTGCAGGCGCCGCCGGCCAACCCGGATCCGGACGGCGACGGCATCGCAGGCGCCGCCGACAAGTGCCCCGACGTGGCCGAGGACAAGGACGGCTTCGAGGACGAGGACGGCTGCCCCGATCCCGACAACGACAAGGACGGGATCCCCGACGCGCAGGACAAGTGCCCGAACCAGCCCGAGACGGTCAACGGCATCGACGACGAGGACGGCTGCCCCGAGACCGATCCGGACGGCGACGGCATCGTCGGCTCGCGCGACAAGTGCCCCGACGAGCCCGAGACCAAGAACGGGTACAAGGACGACGACGGCTGCCCCGACGAGGTGCCGCAGGCCGTGAAGAAGTTCACGGGCGTCATCGAGGGCATCAACTTCAAGACCGGCTCGGACAAGATCCTGCCGGGCTCGTACGCGATCCTCGACCGCGCGGTGGCCGTGTTGAAGGACTACCCGGACATCCGCATCGAGATCTCGGGCCACACCGACTCGAAGGGCAAGGCGGACTACAACCGCGACCTGTCGCAGCGCCGCGCCGACGCGGTGAAGGTGTACTTCATCGGCAAGGGCATCGATACCTCGCGGCTGACCACGGTCGGCTACGGCATGGACAAGCCGATCGCCGACAACGCGACGGAGTCGGGGCGTTCGAAGAACCGCCGCACCGAGTTCCGCCTGCTGATGGGGGACGAGGGCACGCCGGGCTCCGCCGGATCGACGGGGTCGGGCCCGTCGCCGGCGAACAAGTTCGACTCGGGGCCGCCGCCCAGCACCCCGTAAACGGGTGACGGCAGACTGAACCAGCGAGGGGGGATGCGACGGCATCCCCCCTTCGCTTTTCTGGGCAGGAGATCAGGCCAATGAGGAGGGCGTGGAGACCTGGGAGCCCGGCGCTGGCGCTCCGCTCGTAGGCGTCAGGCGGGGCTCGGTCGAAGCTGCGCCAAGACGTCGCCGTGAAGCTTCCCGTCGCGTCGGCAGACCAGCTCCGCCTATAGGGTCCGGGTCTCGAGCGGGAGGGGCGCGGCCATCGTTATACGTAGGTTGGCCTGATTCTACGTATAACTCCATATCGGGCGCGTCACCGGGCTGGCGACGGGCGGGCACGGCGCTTCTGCAGCAGCCGGGCGCCCTTGATGGCCAGCACCAGCAGGGCGGCCCCCCACACCAGCCAGATCATCGCCCGCCAGTAGAGAAAATCGTAGCGATCCTTCCCGTGCGGCGTCAGCAGGCTGGGCAGGCGGCCCTTGCGATCCAGGGCCAGGATGTCGTTCAGCAGCGCGACCGTGACGTGAACCAGCACGCCGGCCCAGATGCTGCGGGTCTGGATGGCCAGCGACCCCAGCACCACGCCGGCGATGACGGCGGAGCAGGCCTCGAGGTACGGCTTGCCGAAGTGGATCATCGCGTAGGGGACGGCCATCGAGAACAGCGCGCCAACCCCGAAGACGCGGGTGGTGCGGATCCACCAGCCGCGGAAGAACATCTCCAGCGTGATGAACTGCCCGATGTAGGTGACTTCCCAGACCACGAACTCGGCCCACGAGCGCCCCGCGTTCGCGCAGATCGGGTAGTACGACCCGAAGTCGGGCTGACGCGAGACGATCAGCAGCAGCGGGACCATGATCACGATGAACAGCGCGTACAACCAGGCGTGGGCGCGCATGCCCGACACGCGCAGCCCCATGTCCAGCAGGCTGTCCTTCGGGAACGCGAAGCGCCACACCAGGTAGGGCGTCAGGTATCCGGAGATGCGGGTGAGGCCCCACCACAGCCGGCCGTAGGTCTCGGCGAAGAAGGCGAGATGCACGCCCACCTCCGGACGCTGGTTGGCATGGAATCGCCGGGCCAGCCAGGGAGCGACGCTCTCCTCGTAGAAGCGCAGCTGGCCGTAGTACTCCTGCATCGTCAGGATCAGCAGGCCCAGGGTCAGCGTCAGCAGCGGCCGCAGGTCGATCTTCCCCTGCGCGGCCAGGTCCTGCCGCATCGCCGCCGCGTCGTTCTCCAGCCCCAGCCAGGTGCGCCGGAAGAACAGATAGGCCAGCGGCGCGACGGCGAGCAGGATCGGCACCGGCAGGAACCACTTCACCACGGGAATTTCCAACCAGCCGAACACGGGCCCCGAGACATACCAGAGCGGCACGGTTCGGCGCTATGTTCCCGGTCCTCATGGCGAGCACCACCGAAAAGGCCAAGCCCGACGAGGCCGCATCAGAACTTCATTTGCGGCCGTCCCGGCTGGGCCACTTCATCCAGACTTACTCGGGCTTCCTGTCCAGCTTCGTCATCGGCGTGGCGGGGCTGGTGGCCACGTCCATCTGGCAGTACCGGCAGTCGCAGACGGCCGAGCGGCAGGCTTTCTCGGAGCAGGCCATCGCCCGCACCAAGGCCGAGAACGACTGGCGCATCGCCCGCGCCGAGATCCTGGCCAAGAACCTTTCGGTGCTGTCGTCGCAGGCGCCCGACACGGCCGACCAGCGCTTCGGCGTGCTGCTGTCGCTGACCCGCGGCAGCATCCTGGATCCCGAGCTGGCGGTGTCGTACGCGCTGGAGCTGGGGAAGGTGAACCCCGACTACATGCGCAGCGTGCTGGCGAGCACGTCGGACAAGAATTACACGCAGCTGTCCCACGCGTTCGCCCTGACCTGCCTGGAACGCTACGGGGTCGAGAAGGCCGCCCCCATCTGCAAGGATGACAAGCTGTCGGATCGCTCGGACGCCATCGCCCAGCTGATCGAGGACGAGCTGGAGGCGGCCGGCGCGGTCAACGTCAACCAGCAGACCGATGCGGCGTCGAAGGGGGCGGCCCCGGCAGCGGCGGAAGATGGGGCGGGCCCGTCCTGGAAGACCGGACCCATCGTCCTGCTGCGCGAGGAGCGCGACGTCCAGGCGCGTCCCGCGGCGTTGATGTGGCTGTTCGAGCCGTATTTGCAGGATCTGTACGAACGCCGGCAGTGGAGGGAGATCGCCCGCTTCGAGAACTCGAGCGTGGGGGCGCGGTTGATCGCCGCCCTGAACCTGGCCACCGCGCGCACGGGCGAGCTAATGCCCACCGCCGAGCAGGCCGCGCTGGTCTCGTTTCACGCCGATCGCCGCAAGTGGCTGACCTCGTACATGTACGGGCCCACCTGCGACGCCGAGTGCCGCGGCAAGCTGGTCGACGTGATGCTGTCGACCTACGGTGAGGCGCAGGGGGACTACGACGAGGCCCTGCGCAAGCTGGTGCTGCTGTCGCGCGCCGAGGCCGGCCCGGCGGTGGCGCAGCTGCACGCGCGGCTGCTGTGGTGTCAGGTCGACGCCGACGATCTGGAGGAGTTCCGCGACCGCGTGCTGGTGCCGGCGCTGGTGAAGGGCCTGAGCACGCCGACCACCGACCGCGCCATTATGGACGACCTGCTGGGCCTGGTGGCGCTGGCGCCGGAGCCGCAGCCACCGGCCGCCACCGAGAGCGATCCCGACCGCGTCCGCCGCATGACCGCCAGCGTGACCGCCTGGAAGGCCATGCAGGCGGCCATCGACAAGGCCGGTGACAAGACGGCCCGCGCCTTCGCCTCCCGGCGCGCCGCGGTGAAGCGGGAGCGGACCGACCCGCCGCCCATGATCAAGAAGGTCAGCTTCTGCACCGCCGCCGCCGCGGACACCCACGCCCCCACCACGCTGAACCAGTGAGCGCAGGATCGATGAACGCCGCCGACGAGAGGCCCCTGTTCTGGGGAATGACCCGCTACCAGTGGACCGTGCTGTTCGCCGCCTGGCTGGGGTGGGGCTTCGACGTGTTCGACGGGCTGCTGTTCAACTACGTGGCGCCGAACTGCATCCCCACGTTGCTGGGGTTACCGATCGGCTCGGCGGCGGCGAAGAAGGCGACCCTGTTCTGGGGCGGCACGCTGACGTCGGTGCTGCTGCTGGGGTGGGCGGCGGGGGGCATCCTGTTCGGCGCCATCGCCGATCGCATCGGGCGCACGCGGACGTTGCTGCTGACGATGCTGTTCTACGCGTTCGGCACGGCGGCCTGCGCGGCCGCGCCCAACCTGCCGGTGCTGATCGTGTTTCGCATCATCGCCAGCCTGGGCATCGGCGGTGAGTGGGCGGCCGGCGCCGCCATGGTCGCCGAGGTGGTGCCGGCGCGCCGGCGTGTCGAGGCGGGCGCGCTGCTGTACACGTCAGCGCCGGCGGGGCTGTTTCTGGCGACGTTCGCGAACTTCCAGATCGCCGGTGGCTTCATGAAAGCCTCGCCAGAGACGTCCTGGCGCTACGTGTTCCTGTGCGGCCTGATTCCGGCCGTGGTGGCGTTCGCCATCCGCCTGTTCGTCCACGAGCCCGACGCGTGGAAGCGTGCGGCGGCCAGCGCGCCGCCGCCGCGCCTGCGCGAGCTGTTCTCGCCCGCCGTGCGCCGCCTGACGCTGAGCGGGTTCGCCATGTCGCTGGTCGCGCTGATCACCTGGTGGACCTGCGCCGCGTTCCTGGCCATCGTGGCCAGCGGCCTGGCGCAGGCCGCGGCCAAGCAGCGCGGGCTGGACCTGCCGGGCACGCTGGCGCTGGTGGAGAGCTGGAAGGCGCGCACCACGAACTTCTTCAACCTGGGCGGCTTGCTGGGAACTTTGCTCACCATCCCCGCGGCGAAGGCGTTCGGCCGGCGCAAGATGTTCGGCCTCTACTACGCGCTGTCGGCGGTGGCCACGTTCGCCACGTTCGGGCTGGACCTGCCGCCCGAGACCCGACTGGCGATGTATTTCTTCGAGGGGCTGACGGTGTTCGGCGTGTTCGGCGCCTTCACCTATTACCTGCCCGAGCTGTTCCCCACGCGGCTGCGCGGCACGGGATCCGGCTTCTGCTACAACATCGGCCGCATCATCACGGCCGTGGGGCCGTTCGTGGTGGGCAACGTGGCCATGCGCGGCGCGGACGCGCTGGGGGCGGCGCTGAAGGTCCTGACGGTGGTGGCGATCGTACCCGCGCTAGGCTCGCTGATGGCGCTGTTCGCCCCCTTCATCGTCGAGACGAAGGACCGGGCGGCGGAGTCGTTTCCAGATCGGGGAGCAGCATGAACGACACAGGATCGGCAGCGAGGATCACGCGCTTACCCGCAATGGCCGCCGTGCTGGGCCTGATGCTGGCCACCGGGGCGGGGGCCTGCCGGGGCGGAAGGAACGCGCTTCCGCCCGCGCCGCCGCTGGGCTCGGGCGGCGTCGCCGCGGATGCCAGCGGTCTCGCCGGACAACCCAGGGCACCTGGCGTGGATGGCCCCAGCCTGGGCATCGTGCTGCTGTCGAAGCAGTCGCACTACAAGTTGCACGGCGACGAGGCGGGGATCCCTGCGCGCCTGCACAAACTGGAGGAGCGCCTGAACGCGCCCGAGAAGCCCGAGAAAAAGAAAAGCAGGGCGAAGGACAAGGCCACCCCGGCCGACGACCACCCGCCCGAGGCGCCGCAGGTCGACATGACGTTGCGGATCGTGAACCGGTCGAAGCAGCGGGTCGAGTTCTGGTCGGACGGCGACGCCGTGGCCGTGACGTTGCGCCTGCAAGGCCCCGGCGCCGTCACCGCGCCGATGCCCGTCATGCACACGATGGAACTGCGCCTGCCCAAGGTGGTGACCCTGGGCCCCGGCGAGACGTTCGATCTACCGATCACGAAGCTGGAGTACGGCGAGCGCGGCGACAGCGCCCGCGCCTACTGGACCCGCCCCGGCGACTATCTGATCGTCCCCTCGCTGGAGACCGCCGTCCGCCCCGCCTGGCCCGGCACCACCGCCGACAGCGAAGGCTTCGGCCGCGTCATGCTGGCCGGCCCGCCGCTGCGGGTCCACGTCGATCCGAAATGAAGAGTGCCCGATAGACCGAGGGGCCTGAGGGATTGGCGACTCTGATCGCTCAGGCCACGCGGGCGCGGCGGTGGCGCTCGCTGCGGCGGTGGGTGCGCTCGGGCGGGCGATCCTGGCCGCGGTCCTCGGCGGCGTTGCCGGCGCGGTCGCGGATGGTGGCGATCAGCTTGGCCTCGGTCGCTTCGTCGACGCCCAGCACGGTGCGGCCCTGCAGGATCGCGGCGACGATCTCGTCGCCGACCACGTCGCCCACGTAGATCCCCTCGCGCTTGGCCAGCGCGTTGGCGAACCGGACGATGTTCGACACCGCGTGCGGCCCGCCAGTCTGATCGTAGGCGTCGCAGTGCAGGATGGCGTCGGCGATCGCCGGCGGCAGCTTCCAGGACGACGCCACCACCGCGCCCACGCCGCGGTGGGACTCGGCCACCGTCTTGCGCCACAGCGTCTCCGTCATGAACGGCACGTCCAGCTCCTCGATCAGCTTGCGCTCCGCTTCCAGCAGCAGCCCCGCCACGATCGGCTTGCCGATGTCGTGCATCAGCCCCGCCAGATAGGCGACGTCCGAATCCACCCGCGTGGCCAGGTTGCTGGCCAGGTCGCGCGACAGCATCGCCACGGCCAGGCAGTGCTCCCAGATCTGCTTGAACGACTGGCGGATGCCGCTGCTGCGCGACGTGAACACCTGGCAGGCCGCCAGCTCGACCAGCAGGATGCGCATCGGCTTCACGCCGATCTGGCTGACCGCTTTCTCCAGGGTCTTCACCGGATCGCGACGTGAGTACGCCGCGCTGTTCACGACCCGCAGGACCCGCGCGGCGATGACGGGGTCCGGCTCCAGGATGCGCGCGATGTCGGCGAAGGTGGCGTTCGGATCGCGCAGCACGTCCAGCGCTTTCAGCGCCACCAGCGGCATCGACGGCAGCTGCAGCCGGTTCTCGTTGATGCGGCGGAGGATGATGCTGGACAGCGCCTTGCCCACCATCTTCGCCTGCACGCGCTCGGTCCGCTGCGACTCGGCGCCGGCGGCGGGAACGGCGACAGGAGGCAGCACGGTGTTCGTGGGAAGGCCCTGGCTGTACGGCGCCGTGGCGCGCTCCAGGGCGCGGCGGAACTCGCGCATGCCGGGCCAGCGATCGTCGGGATCGTGGGCCAGCGCCCGCATCAGCACGTCGGACACCGCCCGCGACACGCCCGGCTGGCGCTCGTGGGGGGGCATGGGCGGCATCGGGGTCTCGTCGGGACGTAGCCGTTCGTGGGCGCGCTTCCAGGGCGGGCTGCCCACCAGCATGTGGTAGCCCAGCACGCCCAGGGCGTACATGTCGCTGGCCGGGCTGGCGGCGCCGCCCATCATCAGCTCGGGCGCCAGGTACGGGGACGACGCGAACGTCACCCCTTCGGTCGGACGCAGCGTGGTGGCGCCGAAGTCCAGCACCTTGACGAAGTTGGGGTAGTCGGCGCTGTTCGTGACGAAGACGTTCTCGGGCTTCAGCGCGTCGTGCGACAGTCCGCGATCGTGCGCCGCGCCCAGTGCGGCGGCGATCTGCCCCAGCAGCCGGATGGCGGTCGTCTCGTCGAGCTGCTCCGCCCGCTCCAGGCGTTCGCCCAGCGTCTCGCCCTCCAGCATCTCCATCACCACGAACGTCAGCTCGCGCGAGCCGTTCGGGAACGCCGGATCGGGCATGCGCCCCACGTCCAGCACGTCGACGATGTTGGGGTGGCGGATGCCGCTGACGATCTTCAGGTGGGTCAGGAAGCGGTCGAGGCGCGGTCCTTCGCCCAGGTCAGAGGCCAGGACCTTGATCGCCGCGCGGCGCCCGATCATCGGGTGCTCGGCGTAAAAGACGATCCCGGTCGGCCCGCTGCCTAGCTCCGTGACGACGCGGTATCCCCCGATCAGCTGTCCGACCACCTGTGGAACATCGGCGGCATCGCGCGAAACTTGACGATTTGGCTGCGGTTTTCGGGGATCGGTGGGGTAGCGGCGGCGAAACGTTCACGGCAGGTTACCGCCCACGCCGAACACGGGGACGCGGGGACCTGGCTGGTTGGCGGAGGCCGTCACGATGGGCGTCCAGCTGGCCGGCCCGGACGCGACCGGCGTGCTCTCGGGGGGGATGCCGTCCAGGCTGCCGGTGGCCAGGAACGTGATGCCCAACCCGACCAGGGAGCCGACCGTGATGCCGCTCCAGATGCCCCGCGCGCTGTCGCGGCTGGACGCGCCGATCAGGGCGCCCAGCACCGCGCCGCCGTAGCCGCCCCACGTCGTCACGCGCACGCGTTCCAGCGAGATCTCGGTGTTCCGAGCGGCGATCAGCCCGAGCCCCAGTCCGCCATAAAGACCGACCAGGCCGGCCACGGCAACGGTGCGCGCGGCCGGCGCTGTGACCGTGCCATACGCGCTGTGACTGGCGCCGAACCCCTCCGTGCCGGTCACCGACAGCACCAGCCCCCAGAAGGCCGCATCGCGTATTAGCTGCGTGTCGCCGGGATCGAGATCCAGGTGCTGGGCCGCCACCACGGCCAGCGGCAGCGACACGACGCTGCTGACGGTCGTGGCCACTGCCTGATCCTTCGAACTGGCACGGGGATAGGCGGCCGCCGAGAACAGCAGCGTGGTCATCGGCACGTACGACACGATGCCCAGCGCCAGCGGCAGATCGCCCCGGTCGGGGTTCGCCGCAGCGAGAAAAGCCACCGAGGCCCCGGTGTACGCCAGCGCGCCCAGCACCACGGGTCCCGCGTCGTTCGAACGCGTGGCGATGCCCAGCGAAACCCCCAGCGACGCGCCGTAAATGAACGACGTCACGCCGAAGTCCAGCTTCTCCCAGGCGGTCAGCCGCAGCCGCTCGGATGTGCGGAGCGAATAGGGCTCGTTCCGGATCACGATGTCGCGGTTGGGCGGCGCCAGCTTGTACGCGGAAGGTGGCGGCGTCGTGGGCGCGGCGCCGGGCGGCATGGTCGCCGGAAGCGCCAGCGCCTGCAGCAGCCGTCGCGCCTGGATCGCCTCGGCCGACGCGGGAAACTCCGTCACCACGCGCTGGTAGGCCGCCTGCGCCGCCCCGCGATCGCCCGCGTCCAGCGCGGCGTCCCCGGCCTTCAGCAACTCCGCGGC
>Ga0070679_100005964_pt1 | contig 11323 bp, 11 predicted proteins | sample KBSC63BmetaG_FD_65652 | JGI IMG/M metagenome (GOLD analysis project Ga0070679, IMG submission 65652) | Corn rhizosphere microbial communities from Kellogg Biological Station, Michigan, USA - KBS C6-3B metaG | ecosystem: Host-associated > Plants > Roots > Rhizosphere | place: USA: Michigan... | reverse complement strand
TCAGCGCTTACTATCAGTTCTGAAAAACAAAATCAAACTGAAAAAAATGAAGATAATTATAGCCGGAAAGAATTCAGTTACCAGTCATTTTATAGAACTTTTCATTTGCCAAAGGAGGTAGTTAACGCGGATAAAATTGAAGCTAAATACGAGAATGGGTTACTGCATCTTGAAATTCCTAAACGCGAAGAAGCGAAACAAAAACCTGCAAGGTTGATCAACGTTCAGTAACATCATAACAAATTAAGGCAAGGCTTTCCTGATTAGTGAAAGCCTTTTTTGATTTATCGCAGCTTATTAAATTGCAGAATCTTGTAACAAAAGGACTTATAAAATATTTTGATAAAATGGATTTCGTTAATTTGATTTAATGGATTTACCCGATTTTACAAAGCCTTACTGGCTTATACTTATTACTTTGATTTTTTTTATAATAATCACCGGCAGGTATTTTTTGTTTGCAGGAATATTCTATTTTATATTTTATATATGGTTTCGCGACAGGTGGAAAAGCCGAAAAATAAATACAAGAAATTATAAGCCAGGTCAATTCAAAATTGAAGTGAAATGGAGCATGATAACCGCTTTGCTTTTTTCCATTGCGGGTACGGCTACCGTTATATTATGGCAAAGGGGCGATACAAAAGTTTATAATGATTTGGAGGTATATGGATGGTGGTATGTGCCTGTAAGCCTTATTATTTTTATGCTGCTCCACGAAACTTATTACTACTGGCTGCATCGCTGGATGCATAAGCCTGACGTTTTTAAAATAGTTCACAAAATTCATCACGATAGCAATATCACCAGCCCCTTTACCGCATTTTCTTTTCACCCGCTTGAAGGTTTATTGCAGGCAATTTTTTTACCCATAATGCTGATGATTTTACCCATGCATTACTATGTAATTATTATTCAATTGACTTTAATGACTATAAGCAGTGTAATTAATCATCTTGATATTGAGATCTATCCCCATTCATTTAATAAAAATTTTATAGGAAGATGGATTATAGGAGCTACCCATCACTCGCTTCATCACAAACAGTTTAAATACAATTATGGATTATATTTTACTTTTTGGGATAAAATAAAAAAAACAGAAAGCCCTGTATTTAAAGAGCTCTTTGAATCAACAACTCGAAAAGCGGCACGTAAATAATTGATTATTCTTTTGATAAAAACGCCGTGATTATTTGTGTGGCAAAGAAAATTATGCGTGCATTGTTATATTTCCTATTAAGATTCTGCAAAATTTTTTTATTGCACATTGTGCCTCTTGTAAAATATTCCTGCAAAACGCTTACAGCTCCTTAACAGTTCAAATAATTAAAATATCTTCCGTCTTACAGCCCAACCGGCTTGATTTTTAAATCAATTTCAACAAAAAGATCATGAAAAGCCTACTTTTTAAATCGTTGTTTATTCCAATCGTTATTTTTTGTTCAAGTAAGGCTTTTAGCGAACCCATTCCATATCCCTATCCTGTTCATTATTTCTCTTTAAATGCTGATGGAACAAACCTCCAGATGGCTTATATGGACGTAAAACCGGAAAGTGCAAACGGGTCATCAGTTATTCTTTTTCATGGAAAAAATTTTAATGGATTTTATTGGGAAAAAGTAATTAAAGCGCTTACTACCGCGGGCTACCGCGTAATAGCTCCGGATCAGATTGGCTGGGGCAAAAGCGCCAAGCCAAATATGAAATATACTTTTGAAATACTTGCAAACAACAATAAATTATTATTGGATTCTTTAGGCATTCATCAAGTAAATGTTATTGGCCATTCAATGGGTGGAATGTTAGCTGCCAGATTTTCTCTTATGTATCCGCGACTCGTTACAAAATTAATACTTGAAGATCCGCTTGGCCTGGAAGATTATAAAAAGTTTATCCCGATGCAAACTATTGAGTCATTATATAAAAATGAATTAAAGGCCACTTATGTTTCTTATAAAAAATACCAGCAGTCATATTATCCTCTTTGGAAACCTGACTATGAAATTTATGTAAAAGTGCAGGCAGAACCATTACAGCAAAAAGATTTTGCCAGCGTGGCCTATGTAAATGCATTGACATGGCAAATGATTTATGAGCAGCCTGTTTTATATGAATTTAAAAATCTATCGATGCCAGTCCTATTAATTGTCGGAGGAAAAGATAGGACTATACTTGGGAAGAAATTACTTAACAAAAAAGAACAGGCATTGCATGGCAACTTTCCCATCCTTGCAAAAAAAGCAGCGGCGCAAATAAAAAATGCACAGGTTATTATTATACCAGGCGTTGGGCATATTCCACACATTCAAACAACAGAAATTTTTAATACTGATGCCATTAAATTTTTAGGCAAGGCTAATAATGCAACAGATTAAGATTCTTTTACTAATCAGTTAATTATTTTCAGCGAAGGTGCCTTTCATAAAAACTGAAATTATTTCAAGACGATTAAAGGCTTGTTTTATTATCGGTAATGTTTACCAAAAGGAATGTTTTATTTTTGAAAAAAAATTATGGCAAATTATGATACCGTTTCTGTTGCACTTAACTCTTTAAAAGAAAGAGGTTTTACCAAGGATTTTAACATTGCTTTTGATAAAATTATTTGCAAAGAAACAAATGAATGCCTTAATCCTCATGAATTTGAAATAACCGAAGTTTACAGGTTTGAAGGAGAATCAAATCCATCTGATGAAGCAGTGGTATATGCTGTAGAATCGCAGCATGGAAACATAAAAGGGGTCCTGGTAAACGCTTATGGCCTTTATGCAGATCCAATGTCGGATGACATGATTAAAAAACTTTCTATTAATCGAAAATAAATATCCTGAAATCTATTTGTTCCAAAAATAAAATAACGATGCTCAACAGAAGAAAATTTTTACAACTTTCAAGCTTCTCTGCTCCTCTGCTTTCTGCAAAAAATATTTTTGCTAACGGTACAGCACAAACGAAACCAATTGTAGTGTCCACATGGCAAACTTATAAAGACGGCAACACAGAGGCCTGGAAAGTTTTGGCTGCAAACGGAAGAGCGCTTGATGCAGTGGAAGCGGGTGCACGAAAAGTGGAAGACAGTATTGATTGTTGTGTTGGCCTTGGCGGCTATCCCGACAGGGATGGCATAGTAACATTAGATTCCTGCATTATGGACGAACATGCCAATTGCGGTGCGGTAGGCGGTATAGAGCGCATTAAACATGCAGTTTCGGTTGCCCGAAAAATAATGGAAACCACACCACATATAATGCTTGTGGGAGAAGGTGCACAACAATTTGCCGTTGAAAACGGCTTCAAAAAAGAACCGCAGGAATTGTCGCCATCAGCAAAACAGGCTTATGAAAACTGGCTGAAAAAAAGTGAATATAAGCCACAAATAAATATTGAAAACCAGCGTGCCGCCGGCCAGGAAGATAAAAAAGATAATGTCTTTGCACCATCTTTTTTTGATAACGGCTCGGCTAATCACGACACGGTTGGGTTGATTGCACTTGACGCTGCAGGCAACATGAGCGGCGCAGTTACCACAAGTGGCCTGGCTTTTAAAATTCACGGAAGGGTTGGTGATTCACCAATTATTGGCGCAGGATTATTTGTTGATAATGAAGTGGGCGCTGCCACTTCTACTGGTGTTGGCGAAGAAGTAATGCGTATTTGCGGAACACACCTTGTTGTTGAATTTATGCGACAGGGAGATTCTCCTGAAATGGCCTGTCGTAAAGCAGTTAACCGCATTATACATCGCGATATGGCTAAAGCCAAAACATTGCAGGTTGCTTTTTTAGCCCTTAATAAAAAAGGTGAGTATGGAGCTTATGCTATACAAAAAGGATTTGTTTTTTGTGTAAGAAGTAATGGCGAAGAAAAGACCATTTCATCAAAATATGTTTTTGGGTAATTTGTTTATTAGGTACTTGTTACCCGCTACTGAAAAAAAATGAAATTAGAAATAATAGGCTTTAATATTGAAAGCTGTATCACTGCACAGGAAGCGGGAGCTAATCGAATTGAGCTTTGTGATAATCCGCAGGAAGGTGGCACTACGCCCTCGTATGGATTTATAAAAGCTGCCCGTAATAAACTATTGATTGAATTGTATGCAATGATAAGGCCACGCGGGGGTGATTTTTTATACAGCGATGAAGAGTATGAAATAATGAAGGCTGATATCGAAATGTGCAAACATCTGGGATGCGATGGTATTGTTACTGGCATTTTAAATAAAGATGGAAATGTAGATAAACAAAGGACTGCAGCACTTGTCGGGTATGCTTACCCGTTAGGTGTTACATTTCATCGTGCATTCGACCGGGTTAATGATCCTTTCTCTGCAATAGAAGATGTTATTGATGCTGGTTGTGAAAGAATCTTAACTTCTGGGCTTCGCCCAAAAGCAATTGACGGTATTCAAACAATTAAAGAATTAATTGATAGGAATGAAGACCGAATTATTATTATGCCGGGATCAGGCGTGAATTCAGAAAATATAATTCATATTGCCAAAAGCACTGGTGCAACTGAATTCCATAGCTCTGCAAGTATTTCAAAGGAAAGTAAAATAAAATATCAAAATCCTTTTATGGATGAAAAATTGAGCCACATAATTGCTAACGATAATGAAGTAAAAAAGATGGCAGGCTTATTAAAAGATTTTGAAAACACTTTGTCTAAATAATGAACCTGGCAGAAGAAATTTTAAAGGAACATTCAAAAAAGCAATGTGATAAAATTGTGAAGTGGATTGGCAGTGATAGAAATAAATTTAATGAATTGTTTAACTTATTTCTAAATGGTGATAACAGGACCACGCAAAGAGCCGCTTGGCCACTGAGTTATAGTGCGGTTATCCATCCTGAATTCATGAATAATAATTTTGAAAGGTTAATTAATAATTTAAAAAAAAACGGACTGCATGATTCTATAAAAAGAAATAGCGTAAGGGTTTTACAGGCTGTAAATATTCCGGAAGAATATGAAGGTGATGTGATGGAATTATGTTTTCAATATTTGGCATCGCCATCTGTAGCAGTTGCCATAAAAGCTTCTTCATTAACAGTGTTGAATAACCTTTCCAAAAAATATCCGGAGATAATTAGTGAAATAAAATTATTAATAGAAGAGCAATTGCCGCATCAGAGCGCCGCATTCAAAAGCAGGGCGAAAGTGTTTATGAGATGAGTTTCATGAGAAACGAGGGAAGGAAATCATTTATCATAACCCTGGAGAGTTTTTTAGCCTGTGCACATTTTTTCTAAATATGAAATTGAGCGAAGTAACAATCATAGCCTTATATAAATTCTTTTCTTATCCATTATCCACGCAAGACACCAGCATATCATTGTGAAAGAAACGGCAAACAACAATGAGCCAAAAGAACCCGGTGCAATTTTTTGAAAAAATATTTCATTGATCCAGTCGATAAAAATTTTATCAGGTGTTATATTGAGAATGAAAAAAAATAAAAACAGGTTTGACAATACATAAATAAACAACGGATTTTTTCCCAGCACTGAAAAGAAATGTATGCCGTGTTTCCATTGTTTTATTTCAATTGCAAAAAATAAAACACTTATTGTAAGTATATCAATTGCTGAAGTGTAAAGCACATAAGAGCTCGTCCAAAGTTTTTTATTGAACGGAAAAAAATAATTCCAAAACAATGCAATTATTATTAAGAGACTACCTGCAATGGCAAGCTTTGCAACACATTCATACGTCTTTCCTTTTTGAATAATGAATGCGCCTGTAAGATAACCGGCAAGAACATTTACTGTTGCCGGGATAGTGCTAAGCAAACCTTCGGGGTCAAAAATAATTCCCTGCTCACGATACATGTGTTGCACACCGAGAATTGAAAGATCAATCTTTCTCACAACATTTCCCGTTATAGTGTATTGCATGGCCGGATCGCCTAAAGTATACAGAAACATCCAATACACTATCAGAAATATAATAGAGGTAACAACAATCATACGTAAAGAAAAATAATGCACTATAAATGCTGCAATGCAATAACACAAAGCGATACGCTGTAACACAGCCATAATACGGGTTTGTAAAAATGGTGTGAATTCAATATGCCCGTTTATAAAATGCATGGTGGTGTACCACGTAAGTAAATAGCCTGTAAGAAATATGAGAAATGTTCTTTTCAAAATTTTATACACAATCTTTTTTCCTGGCAGACCTTCCCATTTTTTCATTGCAAAAGGCATAGCATTTCCAATGGCAAAAAGAAAAGAAGGAAATACAAGATCAGTTAGTGTGCAACCATTCCATTGTGCATGTTCAAGAGGCGGATATGGGGCAGCGCCACTGCCTTGCGTATTTACAATAATCATAAGGAAGATAGTGATACCGCGAAATACATCGAGTGTGGTAAAGCGTTGTGATGTTGTGTTCATTCTTGAATATCTATTGCAATCTTATGTTGCTGTTAATCCGCTTGAACTATTCCTAATAAAAAATAAAAATAAAATCATCCTGTATAACCTATCTCGGAATTTATCTATTTCTTGCAAACTTTGTTATATGAGCTAAATGTACTTTTATTATTTGAAGGTTTTGGTTGGCGCACAAGGACCGGAGGTCCATTAAAGAGGTAATTCTATAAAAATTTATTCAAACTAACGCCTTCTTCGTATGTATTCTTACTTCTGAGCCTTTAGCCATAAAAACAGAAGACGGTTTTGTTTCACCTAAAAAAGCAAATTGATCGCCATAAATGTCTTTAAAATCGCAGTTTATAGTATAATCCGATACCTTAAAAATTTCCCACCGTGGATGCATGATTTCATATTCGTAAGTTTTATTTTCTTTATACTTTGTATAGCCCCAGTAATGTTCTGCAATAAATTCTTCTTCACTATCCTTGCGCATGGGCTGCGATTTTTTATGGCATGATGCAGCCAGTCTATTCCATTTATTTTTGTACTGCCATTCGTAGCAGGTTTCAATTATATCATCTTTTTCTACATGAAAATGTTTCATTTTCATAGTCTCATATCTTTCCCTGTATAAATTATTTGCGATGAAACTTATAGCTGGCTTAGGTACAATTTCTTTTATAAAAACAGTTCCTCTTTTCCATTTGCTATTATCGTTATGCCTTACATAAAAGCGCAGGTTTACCTCTTCAAAATTTATATGGTATGGAACGCTGAAGCCACGAATTCTTGTGTTTAAAAACATGAAGCCAACGAGGCTTACAAATGTTTTACCGTGGTATATATCAAGCTCGGTTTTGTAAGGAACATAAGGCGCAAGTAATTCTTCGGGAACGGCATAATTTGCCATGATAAGATTGTTCCATTCTGCACGTAAAAAATGTGAGATCATTTTATAGGTTTTATGGGTTTTTTAAACGCCCGGAATATGAGCCTTAAATTTTGATCATAAGTAATATAATTATAAATCCAGTTATAAAAAACCGCTATTCTATTCTTTACGCCCAGAAGCAAAAACAAATGCAATCCCATCCAGAAAAGCCAGGCAGCAAATCCTTTAATATGCAATTTTGGTTTGGGAAGATCAACTACAGCCAGATTTCGGCCAACCGTAGCAAGCGACCCTTTATCATGGTATTCGAATTCTTTTAAAGGCTGTTGCTTCGAATGTTTTAAAAGATTATCAGCTAAAGCCTTTCCCTGCGCAATAGCCACCGAGGCCACCTGCGGATGGCCATGAGGGTACTTTTCAGTTTCCATGTAAGCGATATCGCCTATTGCATAAATATTTTTCGAATTAATAACTTTATTAAACCGATCGACTTTTATGCGGTTTCCTTTTACGATTAAATCTTTATCAATTCCGTCTGGTACATTTCCCTTAATACCTGCAGCCCATACCACCATTGAAGACTCAATGATATCGCCGTTTTGCATCGTTACGGTTTTTCCATCATAATTTTTTACGATTGTTCCTGTTTTCACAATTACATTTAACCTTTCTAAATATGCCTGCGAGTCATGGCTTGATTTTTCACTCATTGCTGCAAGTGTTCTCGGGCTTCCTTCCAGCAGGTAAATTTTCATTTTAGTAAAATCAAGCTCAGGATAATCTTTCGGAAAAACAAATCTTCTCATGTCCGCAATAGCGCCGCTCATTTCCACACCGGTTGGGCCGCCACCCACTACCACAATTGTCATAAGGCTCTGCAATTCTTTTTCATCCTTTGCATACAAAGCATCTTCAATATTTTTCAGCAACCTGTATTTAATTTGCAGAGCTTCTACAGTGCTTTTCATCGGATAGGCGCATGACATTAGTTCAGCATTTCCGAAAAAATTTGTGTCCGCACCGGTTGCCAATATTAATAAATCATAAGAGAATACTTCAGGGTCTGCAATCACTTTATTTTGGCTTGAGTCAATGGCCTTAACATCCGCCATGCGGAAATGGACATTTTTTTCTTTGTGAAATACCTTTCTTAGTGGAAAAGAAATACTGCTTGCGTCAAGTCCGGCAGTAGCAACCTGGTAAAACAAAGGCTGAAACTGGTGGAAATTAAACCGGTCAATGAGTGTTACATCAAAACCTTTTTTTTTAGTGAGTTTTCTGGCCACCTTTAATCCGCCAAAGCCTCCGCCTATTATTACAACTTTCATATTTTTTTATTTAAGTCCGGAAGGAAAAGAAAATTATCAGTTGTCACGTATTAATTGTGAATTGCCAATCACTTTCAATACAATAACCTTACCTTAATTGTTTCTTTTACCTGTTTGAGTAATTCCATTGCATCTCCCGAAATATTTTTGCTTACATCAAGTACAACATATCCTATTTCGTCATTGGTCTTAAGGTATTGACCCAGAATGTTTATTTTATGTTCTGAAAGTTTTGTATTTATTTCTGATAATACACCCGGCACGTTGTTATGAATATGAAGAATACGATGGGTTTCTTCCTGTGGTGGGAGATTTAAACCAGGAACCGTATGCGATCCTGTGGTAACTCCTTTTTCAAGAAAATTAAAAAGCTTGCTGCTTACATCCTCGCCAATATTCAGTTGCGCTTCTTCAGTAGAGCCACCAATATGCGGCGTCAATATTACATTGCTCAAGCCCTGTAAAGGCGTTACAAAAGGATCACCATTCTTTTGAGGTTCGGTGGGATAAACATCTACAGCCGCACCACCCAGTTCGTTATTTACCAATGCATTTGCCAGAGCCGGAATATCTACCACCTGTCCCCTCGCATAATTGATAAGCATAGCAGTAGGCTTGCAATATTTTAATGTTGTTTTATTAATTATATTTCGCGTGGTTGGCAAGTCTGGCACATGAAGCGTAATAACATCAGACAATCTTAGTAAATCTTTTAAAGTAAGCTTAGCCTCTGCATTGCCTAAAGGCATCTTTGTTTCTGTGTCGTAAAAAATAACTTTCATGCCGAGGGCTTCTGCGAGTACGCTTACCTGTGAGCCGATATTTCCATAACCAATAATGCCTAAAGTTTTACCGCGAAGCTCATGGCTACCTGCTGATTCTTTAAGCCATCTGCCTTCATGCGCCGCCTTATTTTTATCAGGGATTTTTCTTATCAGCATTATGGAAGATGCAATTACAAGTTCAGCTACTGACCTCGTGTTAGAATAAGGGGCATTAAAGACGGTAACACCTTTTCTTGTAGCTTCAGGAAGATTTACCTGGTTCACTCCTATACAAAAGCAGCCTATTGCCTGTAACTTATGAGCGTGGTCAAGCACGCCTTTCGTAATCTTCGATTTAGAGCGAATGCCAAGCAAATGAACATTCTTAATTTCTTTTATAAGGTCGCTTTCGCTTAAGGCGCCTGTTACTTGTTTTATTGAATTGTATCCTGCATCTGTAAATTTTTTTGCTGCCGCTTTGCTAATATTTTCAAGAAATAAAATATTAATTTTTTCTTTAGGGTAACTTGTTGTTTTTTTGTCTGCCATATATGTTTAGTATTGTAAGTTTGCAAATATAGTCCCTTAATCTATGAATGTTTTCTAATGAGAATCGTACAATTTTTTTTTTATTCAATATCTTTTTCTTTAATTTTTATTTCCTGCAAATCAGGCGAAGCTAATAAACTCATCAAAAAAAAGGTTGACTCTTCGGCGTATGTTCCGCCCGCTCCCGGCTATATTCCGCCACATGATTTTGAAAGATATTATAATGATGTAAGTGACTTTTATCAAAAAAATCTTGTGGGAAGAGGTTTCAACGGAGGCATACTCGTTGCGAAAAAAGGCCGCGTAATTTTCGAGGCATATCATGGATTCTTTAACCTGAATAAAAAGGATTCCCTTACACCGCATAGTGCGTTTCATCTGGCTTCTATTTCCAAAACCTTCACAGCCATGGCTACGCTAAAACTTATACAAATGGGAAAGCTTAGCCTTGATGATGACCTTAAAAAATTCTTCCCTGGTTTTCCTTATGATAATGTGACTGTAAAATTATTATTAAGCCATAGAAGCGGTCTTCCCAATTATATTTATTTTATGGAAAAACTTGGCTGGGATACCCATAAATATTGCAGTAATGAGGATGTACTTTCTTATCTTATCCAATACAAACCTAATCCTAACAGCAAGCCAAATACTCACTTTGAATATTGTAATACTAATTATGCTTTATTAGGGCTGGTTATTGAAAAGGCCTCTGGTGAGCGGTATGCTGATTTTCTGCAAAAGGAATTTTTCACACCATTGCACATGGATGATACTTATGTATTTAATATGAACGACAGCGCTACAGCAATGCCTTCTTACGACTGGCGCGGAAGGTGGGAAAAGCTTATGTATCTTGATACTGGCTTTGGAGATAAGAATATTTACAGCACACCTGAAGATTTATTAAAGTGGGATCAGGCCATGTACACTAACGAAATTTTTAGCAAGCAAACCCTGGAAGAAGCTTACACTCCTTACAGTAATGAAAAGCCAGGCATCAGGAACTACGGCTATGGCTGGAGAATGAATGTATATCCCGATGGAAGGAAAATTATATATCACAATGGATGGTGGCATGGAAATAATACTGTTTTTATCCGAATGATCCAGGATTCTGTAACAATAATTGTTTTAGGAAATAAGTATAATCCAAATATTTATCAATCAAAAAAGATGGCCGAAATATTTCAACCACAATCAGTAATGCAAGATGAGTAATAATAACCGTATGATCTGCTGTTAACTGCGGAATTCTGCCACAATTTTGTCTTTTATATTAAAAATTTTGCGGTTTTTGCGTTTTTGCCTTAGTTTTGGTTAACAATTATTTAACTAATGCTTAAAATGGAACGCCATGCCTTTATCCTGCACCAGGTTAATTTGCACAATAAAGTGTTG
>Ga0070679_100005963_pt1 | contig 11327 bp, 8 predicted proteins | sample KBSC63BmetaG_FD_65652 | JGI IMG/M metagenome (GOLD analysis project Ga0070679, IMG submission 65652) | Corn rhizosphere microbial communities from Kellogg Biological Station, Michigan, USA - KBS C6-3B metaG | ecosystem: Host-associated > Plants > Roots > Rhizosphere | place: USA: Michigan... | reverse complement strand
AAGATAGCCTCGCCAACATAGCCCTGCACGTTGTCGACGAAGAAGTCGGCTTCGTGAGTCGGGTCGCCCATACCGGCGAAGTGGTAAACCCCAAGGAGTTTGCCTTCGCCCTTAGCCCGTTGGTACTTGTTATCGCAGTCACTATCGACGTAGAGGCCGTCGTCACCGCCGGTTGCTTTGAGTATGACGAAATCTGGAGCGTCATCGACAGCGCTTGTGGGCTGCCACTTTGAGTCGTCTTCACCTTGTAGGCTCATTTTGTTTCTCCTTGTTTATTTGATGACGAATGCTGTACCTAACACAGCAGCTATCACTATCAGCAGTATAGCTCTAATCACCCAGTCCTTCCAGCCTTCCAGAGATTTTATGCGGGCTTCCAAGGCTTGGTCCTGTTTATCGAGTTCTTTGTGCTTCTCTTCGCCATTAGCGATAGTTAAGGCTAGCTGTTCGGTAGTGACGAAGCTTTTAATAGCCACGTCGAACTTCTGTTCTACGCGCAACAGCGTTTCGTTAATGTGTTTTATATCGTTGCGCATAACCGCTTGTTCAATCATTACTTCGGGTGAGTCTTCCTTTGGGCTCATCTCTTTCTCCTGTTTGTTTCTCGTACGAGCCATGACTACATTATCGCCTTTAAGACTCCAATCATGCCGGAAGCTGGTGTCGTTTTAAATGTAAACGTGCTGCTTGTGGCAGTGTCCCCGTTATTGTTGAAACACGTAGCGTAGTACTCATACGTCTTGCCTGGCTTGAGGCCAGTGGCATTCCAGTAGTTGTACCCTGCAGCATCACCTTGCTGACCAAGGCTAGTCCATGAACCTGCACCTTGGAGACGATAGAACATCTCCCAGGTAGCACTAGTGCCATGTCCGATACTGCTAATTTCGCCCCCCAGCCGAGCGCTGGTGGTCTTAACAGTGTCAGATATGATACTAGTAATCGTGGGGGCTAGGGCTAGACGAGTCAAGCCTAAGCTACCACTGTTACTGGCAGTCGTGACGTAAGGGCTGTTGGTCATGTCGGCGCTACCAGACCAGCTAATCGTAGCGTTACCGTTAGCGTCGTGGCCGACGACGGTGTCGTAGGTATTGAGGTCTATGGTATTGGCGTTGCCTCGAAAGTCATAGCTGAAGTTCCCGCCATTGGTATTACCGTTAACGTTAGCGTGCCAGTTGGGGGCGTTGTCAATGTCGAAAACGCCTGTTGAGCTAGAGTCACAGGTAATGTAGGTGTGGCAGCGAACGGTCGAGGTATTAGCCCCGACGTTGGTCGCCACTTCAGAGACGTCGGTGTGTAGCGTAAAGTGGCCTCCGAGCGAGCCAGCGAAGTTTCCCATTGCCTAGCCTCCTACTGCTGGTTTATGCCTTGCACTTCCCACTTGGAAGTGTTGGCGTTATACATGTAACCGATGGTCAGGAGCTTACTAAGAACCGTAGTTGAAGGTAGCCCGATACCCGTAACGTCTACCCAACCTGACGCCCAGGTCAATCCTCGAGCAGTACCGTTATCGAGGATACGGATAATCCCTGCCTGGCCGTCGTTGCTACCGATAGTTGGTAAGGCTATCGTAGCTGCGCTACCGAGGGCAGTGACGTTGTAGATTTGAGCTGAAGGGGTAATAGTCGAAGCAGTCGTGATAGAGACCGGTACGTTGCGAGACGTACCCGTCACAGTCAAGTTGCCTCCGACGGTTTCATTCCCAGTAATGGCTGCGCTAGCAGCTGACAGGGCACCAGATAGGGTAGAGGAGACGGCAGTGATGTTACTGTGGGTTCCGTCGTCGTTGTGCTGGACCTTTGCCCACTTAGTGAGCATGTTGATGATAGTCCCTGTCTCGTAGTCCACAATGGTGGCTCCAGCTGCGTGGGAGACGTTAGCTCCCCGCGTCCACTTGACACCAGTAATCTGGGAGCCTGCAGTATCGACAATACCGGTAAAGACTTGCTGGTTAGTGGCACCGGGCTCAACGATACCCACAAATGTAGAGCCGTTGACTAGTGAACCAACGCTAGCTAGCGGAACGGTTGCACCACCGGATGTGACTCCAGCAGCACCGACCGTAGTGGTGAAGCCTTCGTTTACGGTGGCCAGTAGGTGTGTTACTGCTGATACGTCTGACATTTTTTGTTTTCCTTATTCTTCCTTTAGTTAACCATATTTTCTACTGTGCAACAATACGCCATTGTGTTGGGTGACCCGCGTCTGTCGGCGTACCCCATACTTGTAATGAGCGAAGAATACCCCCGGCATCGAGGCTGCGGGTATAGACGTGCCATTGGACGGTGTTAAGCTCTCGCTGGACAACGGTGTAGCGCTTACTGGAGACCTCCGAGAAGGTCTTGGGGACCACCGAAGTGTCGTCCCATGATTTCAGGTCCCAGCCTGCGGTATCCCAACCGGTGTTAGTAACGGTACTGTCAGCGGTGAACTTGGAGATTTTAACCGAACCGAAGCCCTTGAAGCGGTCGTAGCCTAAGAGCTCGATGTAGGTGGTGCCACTTGGGTTAGAGAACTCGTATTCGTTCTCCTCAACGAAGAGGAACTCGTAGCGGTTCTTAGTAGCGGGGAACAGCCCGGTCAAGAGGTCAGCGTTAAAGGCGACTCCATAGTCACCCTGGATAGAGGAGCTAATCTCACTAAGGCGGTTATCGCCCGGCTTGACAGCCAAGAGACGCTTCGTACCGCCAGTATCGGTGTAGCGCAGGAAGCGCTTAAAGCCCTTATCGAAGGCTTCTGGGAGCCAAGCCTTAAGCTCGGTGTCGTACACCATAGTGTAGTTGTTGGTGCTAGAACCAATCGGTACGGACATGTATACCTTACCGAAGAAGTACGCCGTAGCGATACCCTTCTCGCCAGAGGTAGAAATAGACTGCACATTCGGGCGAATGTTAGCGCTCGCCTCATCAGTTGAAAGGATAGGGTTGTACTGGGCAGAGCCCAAGTTGTAGACAGCCTGGGAGTTATAGAATAAGTAGTTGTTAAGCACGTTAACCACACTGCGTGGAGCAGGCGTACCACGGGAGCCAGGCAATAAGAAGGCACTTGGTACGGTAACCGAGACCTCACCGATTGTTAGCGTGTCCAGAGACATCTGCAAGATACCGCCTTGGCCATCAGCACTATCGCACCAGATGGTAGCCAGCGGGGTACCCTTACCGTCTCGGTAGTCCTCAACGTGAACCGGGATAAGCTTACCGCCCGGTTGCCAGTCTAGGTATCCACCGTCATAGGCTCCAGAGAAAGCACCAGAGTAAGAACCAGCACCAGTAAACCAGATACGGTAACGGTTGTCGTAGTCACGGACTCCGTACTGACGCACACCGACGTTCTTCAGTTCTGCCACCTTTGGTCCCTGGGTAGTGTTACCTGTAGGGGCTTTAGTGCTTGGTACCACGATAGAGGTACCGTCATCCTTCCAGTTCAGGGTAGGATTAGTTGCCGAGCCTAAGTAGAAGAAGTCGACGTTGTCCTCGGAGATATAGATGTCGAAGCGGGTTTGGTTCGTCTGGTAAGCCGGGAGGGTTAAGGTCACGTAGTTAGCGGTTGAGTCGAAGTTCTCCCGAGGAGAGCCCGTTTGGATTAAGACACTTGGTGAGGCTGCGGAGAAACCAATCTTGTTAACCGCTGCACACTTGAAGTAGTACGACCAGCTAGAACCGGTCAGCCCGGTCTTGGCTGCTGTAGGCGCTGCTGGTGTTGTCAGAGCGGTGTAGGTCTGTAGGGTGGTAGAGCCGTCATAGAGCACGATAGAGTCGCCAGAGGCACCGGTTGTCAGGTATAAGTACGAACCGTTCTGGTTCATATTGACTTCCTTGCCGGAGGTCAAGGTGGCACCGGTACACTGTGTCCAGGTCACTCCATCATTTGTTGAGCGGTATACAACACCCCCACCGACTGCTACAAGGTGGATAACCCCGTTGAAGTCGAAGTAATCATAGCCATCTATTTCGGCACTGTTTGGCAGAGCAGAGCCGTACCAGCCGATACCAGGTCGAAGAGCGGGCTGGCCATCTTCCAGCAGGAAGAAGTTGAGCGCCTTAGCCAGGGCGTTCTTGGGTAAGCGTCCAGCGTTTATGAGGGTAATCACTCCTCGGCGGAAATTGTCGAGGGTTATCAGCTCGGGGTCCGGGAACTTGGTTGGCGAGTCGTCGTTAGTGTTTAGAGGCATCTTCTAAGCCCCCCAGGTTGAACCACTCTTATCCTGCACTGACCACGGGTTGGACCAGTTGCCACTGTTATTCTCCAGCTGCATGGTCTTCAGGACATCTTCAGCGTCAGTTTTGGCAGAGGTGTAGTAGGGGTTTCGTGAGGAGCGGAACTTGTTAGCAAGCATTCGGTGGACAATAAAGTAGGGTTGGCTCATCTCGGTGATGTCGCTTCCCTGGGTAAACGTGGTGGGCTTCTTGTAGTAGATGTAGTCTATGTCCAAGCCATCTAGGGAGTCGGGGATGTTGTTTATGTGCAAGGTAAAGCCATTGTTGGGGTCACCGGTGAAGTAACAGTAGTTAGCTTCATCAGTCTGGAACTGGACATCCTGGGGCTCGACTATAGGGTAGCGCATGACTGTGTTACCGTTAGCGTCCTTTACCCACACGTACCCACCAACCATCCGCATGTCGTCAGGAGTGGCGTAGTCAGTTGTAGAGCTGTCGATAGTCAGGTCGCCGTCACCGCTCTCTTGGAGCGTAGTGAACAGCTCCTTCCACATAGTGTTGTCGTAGTTAGCCCAACGGTTAATAGCCTCGTTAGCAAGAGGCAATGCTACTTTATACTCGTCTTCGCTACTGGTTGGGACGGTAGCTTCTGCACGGTAGAGTGTGTAGTAGGCTGTGAAGATGTCATCGTAATTCATGTTTGTTTTACCTTTTCCTTTATCTTACCACTAAACAGTTGATTTCTTTAATGTTACTTTTGGCTTATTAACACTGGTAATCCGTTTCGCAGGCTTCTTGATTTTCGCTCCAGGCAGCTTTGCCTTGTTGACTTTAAAGCCAGTCTTGGGGCCTTTCACCCGACCGTCTGACTTGTTGTTGTCAACATTGAGGCTGACAGCGTTCGATAGGTAGCGGGCGTCCTTATAACCTGCAGAACTCTTGTAGGAGCTAGAACTGGAGTACTTGGTGTAGGGGGTGTAGCTGCTTGAGCCACCAGAGCTACCGCCGAGGCTATAGGTACCGTCGCTGTTCTTACCGACGTCGTACTGGCCGAGGTTGTAAATAGCCTTCAGAAGCTTCTGGTTAACGTCCGAACCCTTGAACTGTGCCAAAGCTGCGTTCTTAATCAACGAAGACATTGAGGCTTGGGTGTAGTAGTCGGTCATCTTCTTAAAGGCGTCAGGGTGCGCCTGTATCCAGAGTGAGCGTGACTTGTTACCACCCTTCTTACCATCGTGAGTCGGCAGAGCGTTGTACTCGTCAATGATGGCTTGAGTTTCCTTATCGGCCTGTGGGCGGTCTTTCAGTTCTGGAGCACCCTCTGCCTTACGCATGGCATTGGTCCAGTTAGCCACCTGGTTCCAGGCGTTAATGAGGGTATCGCCGTGGTCCTTAAGGAGCTGTTTCTGCTGGTCCACGTCAGCGTTATCGTAGGCATCGAGAGCGTCTTGGGTCGGCTTATCGAACTTCGGATACTCTGGGGTCTGGTCGCTGGCCTTCGGAGGCTTAGAGCCTGGGCGGTGAGGTAGGCTGTCGTAGAACTTGCTCTCGGCATCTTGGACGTCTTTTATCCAGCTGTGGCCTTTATCATCCATAGATTGAGCCAGCAGGAAGGTCTTAGCAGCGTCACCAGTGAACTGCTCTTTGTACTGCATGTATGCCTTGAGCTTGTCATCTGGCAAGTCCCAAACAGGGGAATGGCTCGGTTGCGACTGCTCGAACTTCTGAATAGTCTTGCGGAGCTTATCGTTAGCGAACAGGGCCGAGGCGTTCTGAATGGACTCGCTCGGACTATTCTGAATGGTTTGACCGGTGTTCTTATCCTTGGAGCGAGCCAGGTAGTCATTAAAGGCAGCGAGCGTCTTTTTGTTATCAGGCCCAGCGAGAGACTTCTGCGCCTGTTTGAGACCACTAAAGTACGCCCGCTGCTCTGCCATACCAGTACCCGGTAATGAGTCCTTGGTGTTTAGTGCCTTGCCGACCTTGCCACCCTTTGGCGCTACTTGGTAGCCCTTGGCATGTGGAGTGTATATACCTAGTTGGTTTAGGCCAGTCTCGGCGAGACTACGACTTCCGTTGCCTGCTCGTTCAACCACCTGGGCTGGGGCAACCAACGTCTTGCCAGCGTGCTGCAGCCGACCAGTATCAGTAACGTGCTGACCAGTAAAGAGGTCCTTGTCAAAGACCTGCTGGGCAACTTCCTTAGCGACTGGGTTAACCCGGTTGGTTATTATGCTCGGAGCTTCTCCGCTAACGATTTCACCTGGAGCCTTGATGGCTTCTTTAATAATGCTCAACTCACCAGGCATACGAGCGTAGGCATCCTGGTTGCCGGTCCACTGCTGGTACTCGTGCGAGACGGCAGCGGTAATCGCAGCCAGTGTTACGGTATTTATAATCGAACCCTTTTGCTGGATAGGGTGACGCAGTTGAGTGCCAATAGCGCCCCCCATCGTCTTGAAGTAGTGCAAGAAGAGAGTAAAGCGACGAGCAGTCGGCCCGAACTGGTGCTTATCACCTAAGAAGCGGTCAATGTTCTTAACTGCCTTAGTAGCGTCCATACCAGCTTCACGGCTGGCTTTATAGAGACCGACACGGAGCCGGAGCTCGATGGCAGCCATAGACTTGCTGTTGACCTTAGAAGCCCCCTTAGTCAGGTGGGACAAGAGGTTTTCTTTGCTGGAGCCGTAGGTTGGACTGTGACCACCCTCTTCGAAGTAATCACGAATGTCGCGCTCACTAACTTCACCGACACCCTTGGCAAGCCGTATCCAGCCGTTACCGATACCAGGTAGGTTACCGGCAGCAATTGCAGCCTGGTACAGCTGGTTCATGCCGTGGAAGAATGGGTTAAGGACAATTGACTGGGTAGCAACGCTTGAAGGTACGTCATAGAGCTTCCACCAGCGACTCTCTCGCTTCTTGAAGCCGAAGGAGTCTTCTAGGGCTTTCACGTCCTTAGCGGAGGCGTAGAAGTGGCCACCGTCTTTAGTCGCCAAGTCAGCCACCTTGGTAATAGGTACAGCGTCCTTGGGGCCTTTACCAGAGCGGATTTCAGCTTCAGTGAATAAACCGTGCTGTTGCGGGCTCTTCTTAAGTGCAGCGACAACTTCGCCACGGACCTTGAGAGCTCCGGTGTCAGCGTGGTAGATACCAGCGATACGCCCAGCGTGGTGCTCATACACCCCTTGGCCATTGGCTTCCAGCTCTCGCTTACTGACTTCTACTTGCTGCCATGGACGGCCCTTACTGTCACGCAGCATTGCGCCGTTACCCTTACGGACAAGGCCGAGCTTAGCTGGGTCACCGTAAATAGCTTTGCCGTTCTTATCTACGAACTTACCAATCTTTCGGGATTGGGAGAAGACACTGTTTAAGTCAGTGATGTCACCGATGTCACGGATTTGCCCCAGTACCCGACCAGTGTTCTTGACGGCTGTACGGACAGCGTTAGCAGGGATACGAGGGTTGTAGTGCTCGACTCGGTTAATATCAGGTTTAATGTTCTGACGAACCTTAAAGGCCTGTTCCTGTAGCTGACGCAGCGAAGCAGCTACCTTGCGAGCCCGAGCAGTCGCCTCAACAGGGTGGTTGTCTAGGAGGTCACTAATCTGCTGGTTCTCGTCCTTAGTAAGGTTCTTGGTTAACGTCTTGCGGAGATTGTTAGCAGCCCGAGTGGCATTAGTAATTCTTCCCTGGGCAAGGTCCATAATCTGTGGCACGTCACCCTGTATGCGAGTGGGGTTAGCGTGCATAGCCGAGACGTCAGCGATTGCCTGGTCAATCTCGGGGATACCGGTCTTTTGGATAACAGTCCTACCCGTAGCGACCCTGCCTGGCGTAGGAATATCACGGATAACAGCTGGGGCAGAAGCGTCGGTTATCTTCGGTGCTGGCCCTGTCTTCATAGAAACCTTGGCTGTCGGCTCTTTCAGACTGACACGCTCTACCCCTGGGTTAACAGCTTTATAGGTCTCTACAGCGCTCTTAGCAGCGTCGGCTGTCTTGAGAGCCACCTTTGGAACGTTACGGACAACTTTAGGTCCTACACGAAGTCCTGCCTTAGCAATACTCTTCCCTCCCAGGGCATCCATAACAGCGGTTAGTCCAGCGTTTGCAGAGGCATAGCCCCTGCCGTGCTCCTGTTTATCCAGCTTGTACTGGGTCTGCATTGAAGGTATCGGGGCACTGCCGAAGATAGCCCGAGCCAGCGGGTTCTGAAAGGTGTGGTAGCGGTTATAAACATCCCCCCCAGCTGGGTTAAGGCTTTCGCCTAATGAGTACGCAGCGTCAGGGGCAGCCCGCAAGATACCGAGTGCCGAGTGGATGTCAGTACCAAAGCGCTGCTTAGCTGCATTCTCGGCAGCCTGGTCGTGGGTTAGAGCAGCCACTCCGGTACGAGCAGCTTCTATGGGGATACCCCCGGTATGGATGACGGCTTCACCTAGGCTCTTGCCAAGATTAACCACTGGGGCGACGACATGCCCAGCACCACTGTTAGTTAACTGTTGCCACGCTGAAGGAGGCGCTTGATGTTGCGCCTGCTGCTGTGGAGCGCTCCCCTGTGGATTGCTGAACGTGCGTCCATTATCAAGCGGGTTAATCTGGTTCCAGACTCCTGTAGCCAGTTTTTTCAGGCTAAGGCCCATGGGTTATGCTCCTGTGAATATAGGTAGTGTAGAGGCGAACGGCCCAGTACCCTGGTATTGTGTTGGAATGTTAGTAGAGTATTGGAATAGGTTGTCAGGTACCGTACCTGCAGAGAATAGTTGTGCAGCTTCAGACCTGTTTTGGTCAACGCTGTGTGGAGCGTTAGCAGCAAACCCAGAGGACAACACGCTGTCATACTTAGAGAGAGCGTCCAGCGCTTGTTGACGGATTTCAGCCTTCTTAGCCTCTAGGTCAATGCGGTCAGGGATAGAAGCGTAGGCTGCGTTCTGGTTCAGTTGTCCAAGTTGCTGCAAAGCGTCCTGCAAGATACTGTTTATAATCGTGTTCTTCTGCTCGCCAGCGTGGCGTAGCTCGGTAGCGTTAGCTTGGTCGAGGTCTTCTTGTTGCTGGTGAATAAGGTCAGCGCCTTGAGCGTACTGGCCATTAACCTTAGCCATCTCGCCCTTGCCCATTTCACCGTAAGCCCGAGCAATAGCGTCAGCTGCGCTTGAGTTAGAAGCGTTCTTGTTGGCCAGGATAACCCCGCCTGACTGAATACCGTGCCCAACCATGTCGAGGATAGAGTGAGCACCCTGCATTTTGGACAATTCATTCTGAACTGCAGCGTGGTCAATTGAACGTTGGTTGGTCTTGAGCTGGTCCAGGTAGTCAAGCAGGCTAGAGTTGTACTGATTAGAGTCATTCCCTACCCGGTCGTTGATAGAGCCGAAGAGACTGTCACGCAGCTTCCCCCAGTCGCCCTCTGCTTGGGCAACCCGAGCAGCTTCAGCAGCTTGCTGGGCTTGTATATAGGCTGCATACGGGTCATACGTGCTCCCGCCCCCTGAACCACCGCTACCGCTACCGTAACCTGAACCACCTCCTCCGCCACCACCATTAGTAGAGGCTTTTGGGGTTGGCGCAGCACCTATCGCCTGATTAGTCCGAGGGATACCGGTATTCTGTAAACGAAGCGGGTTGTTTATGGTGAGCGGAGCGTAGGCACTTTTAACACCAGGCGCAGAATATGCTGGCTTATTAAGAGCCAGCGGGTTGCTTATAGTAAGTGTGCCGGTCCCGTATGGTGATTGGAAGGGGAGTGCCATTTTTGTTTTTCCTTATTTCTATTTGGATTATAGCATTAAAGTGACCGCATTAGTGCCATATATCCTCCATTAAATGTAGTGGTCGTAGTAGTGGCTGCTGACTTGTAGCTTAGGCTGATGGCTGTAGCAGAGGTTGTGTTCAGCGTTGCAGTAGCAGTTAAACTAGCCACCGTGGTTGCTGCAGCAGCAATACCGGTCGTACCGTTGTTAGTTAGGTTCATTGCTCCAGCAATCGTACCGGTGGTACCTGTAGCGGTTATAGTGAAGACTATGTCCACATAGAAGGGGATACTGGTGCCGGAGGCAGCAGCAGTTACCGTGGCGGTAGCAATAGAGGCGTCGGAGGTTGTCCCGCCTGTTCCGGCTCGTAGTGTGAAGGTTGATACGTTAGCGACTGAAGACGTACAGGTTCCCCATAGTACGCAGTGGATAGTATTGCCGACCTGCCAGATACCAGTGCCCATGCCTGCGTCTACCAGAACGATTGTTTCCGTCGTGTTAATACCAGAAGTAGCTGTGCTCCGGCCTGCCAAAGCCCCAGTGATACCGATGTTGGTGTCAGGAAGCCATGCTAGACGGTTACCCGTATTGTTGTAAATCTGCAGGGCTGCGCTGGCATTGTTGACGCCGAGGTTGAGTTGAGCTTGAAGTGCCATGATTTTATCCTATGCCGTTAAGTTATTAGCCACTATTGAGCTAGTGTTTTGAGTAGAAATCTGGGCAGTAGCAGCGTTCAGCGCTACGTTCCCAGTTATGATGTTCGGGCCATCATTAGCGGAGTTTTCGCGGATACCGTAACTGTGCTTGTTAGTTACCGTGCTCTTAATGGTGTTGTCAGCAACTTTGTTGTAGATAGAGTAAGCAGTACCGGTAGACGTCAGTAGGATGGCCGGGTAGGTGTTTGCAGTCTGGCTGCCCGGGTTGGTGACCATGTTACCGCAGACACTAGAGTAGGTGCACCCCTGTAGGTTTATGCCAATTTGTTTACAGTTAGAGATGGCGTTGTTGTCAATCATCAGGTTGTCCATTTGGGCAGTGTTCACCGCAGTCATACCTGTCTCTAGGTTAATCAAGCGGTTGTTATTCACCTGCATCCAAGAAGCACTCGTCAATACGATACCGATACTACCGGTCCCGCTCGCCATGTTAATCGCATTGTTACTTACGATAACCATGTTGGAGCTCGTGCAGTCTATAGCCGTGCCACCAGCAAGCGACATGGTATTGCCGTTGACGACTGAATAGCTAGCCGATGTCACTTTAACTGCGGTTACACCGCTCGTACGGCCAGAGAAGAAGTAGTTGCCAGAAACATTTGTGTAACTGACTGCGTTAAGGGATACCATTATATCGGTTTGGGCAGTCTCGTTAAGACGGAACTCGTTGCCCACAATCCTACTGTTACCACCATCAGCCA
>Ga0070679_100005961_pt1 | contig 11328 bp, 7 predicted proteins | sample KBSC63BmetaG_FD_65652 | JGI IMG/M metagenome (GOLD analysis project Ga0070679, IMG submission 65652) | Corn rhizosphere microbial communities from Kellogg Biological Station, Michigan, USA - KBS C6-3B metaG | ecosystem: Host-associated > Plants > Roots > Rhizosphere | place: USA: Michigan... | reverse complement strand
CGATATCGTCGGATCCGCGTTCTGCATCACCGCGTACGAGCCGGACGAACGCATCGGAAGCCTCGCGGAGCTCGACGCCGCGCGCGCCGCGCTGCATGCGCGAGGCATGCGGTTGATCGTGGACTTCGTCCCAAACCACGTCGGGTTCGATCATCCCTGGATTGCCGCGCATCCGGACTGGTTCGTGACGGGCGACGAGGAAGCGTTCCGGCGAGCGCCGGCCGCATTCCGCCCGATCGAGCGGCGAAACGGCGACGTCCAGTTCATCGCGTGCGCCCGCGATCCGTTCTTCCCGCCGTGGACCGACGTCGCGCAACTGAATCACTGCAGCGCCGGGATGCGCGCGGCGCTGATCGCGGCACTGCGTGAGGTGGCCCGGCACGCCGATGGCGCCCGCTGCGACATGGCGATGCTGGTCCTCTCCGACGTGTTCGCGCGCACGTGGGGCGAGCTGCGGCCGGGCGCGCCGCTCGCCACCGAATTCTGGAGCGACGCCGTCGCGGCTGTTCCCGATTTCTTGTTCATCGCGGAAGCGTACTGGGATCTGGAATGGCGTCTGCAGCAGCTCGGCTTCCACTTCACGTACGACAAACGCCTGTACGATCGCCTGCTGAGCGGATCGGCCGAGGAGGTTCGCGCGCATCTGCGCGCTGAGCGCGGCTATCAGAACCGATCGGCGCGCTTCATCGAGAACCACGACGAGCCGAGGAGTGCGGCGTCGTTCGGCGATCGCGCGCTGGCGGCGGCCGTCGTGATGAGCACGGTGCCGGGCCTGCGCTTCTACTTCGACGGGCAGTTCGAGGGACGTCGCGTGCACGCGCCGGTCCAGCTCGGTGTCGTCGGCGACGAGCCGATCGACGCGCGGATCGCCGAGGCGTACGCCCGGCTGCTCGCGATCGTCGACGCGCCAGTGTTTCACGAAGGGGAGTGGCAACTCTGCGGCGTTCTCGGCGACGACCGCGCGCGCGATCTCGCCGCATGGCGCTGGCGAGGCGCTGATACGTGGCGCCTGGTCGTCGTGAACCTCGGCGGACAGACGGCCGAAGGACGCGTGGACATCAGCGGCGAGTTGCCGCCAGGTGACACCCTCGTCTTCCAGGATCTGTTGAACGCGGCCCGATATTCGTGGATGCGCGCCGATCTCGCCGCCGGCCTTTACGTGCGGCTCGACGCCGGCAGCGCACACGTACTTACAATTAGCAGTTAGCAGTTTGCATTTTGCGAATTTTATGAGATCCATCGTCGTCAAACCCGAGCTGAAAGACAGCATCCACATGCGCGACATGCCCGATCCCCGCATGCAGCCCGATCAGGTCGCGGTCAAGATGCTGCGCGCCGGCCTCTGCGGCACCGATGTCGAGATCAACGAAGGGCGCTACGGCGAAGCGCCGGACGGCGACGAGTTCCTGATTCTCGGCCACGAAAATTTTGGCGTGGTCGAGGAGGTCGGCAAGAACGTGAAGACGCTCAAGCCCGGGGATTTCGTCGTGTCGACGGTGCGGCGGCCGTGCGGCCAGTGCTACAACTGCCTGCACGGCGAGAGCGACATGTGCGCGAGCGGCCGGTATCAGGAGCGCGGCATCCTGCGCCGGCACGGGTTCATGGCGGAGTACTACGTCGAGTCGCCGCAGTGGCTGAACCGGATTCCGAAGGCGATCGAAGCAGTGGGCGTTCTCCTCGAGCCGATGTCGGTCGTGGAAAAAGGAATCGACCAGGCATTTCGGCTGCAGGAGCGCTTGAAGTGGCGACCGAAGACCGCGCTGGTGCTCGGCGCGGGGCCGGTTGGTCTCCTGGCGGCCGCGGTGCTGCGCGTTCGTGGTCTCCAGACCTCCATCGTCGGCCGCGAGCCGGAAACCGATTCGCGCGCGCGGATCGCGTCGCGGATGGGAGCGACTTACATCTGCGTCGCGGACACGAGCCTGCTGGAGGTGCAGAAACAGATGCCGCCGATCGATCTCGCGATCGAGGCCACTGGCGCCGCGAGCGTCGCCTTCAACGCCATGCAGATCCTCGGACGCAACGGCGCGCTGTGTCTGCTCAGCGTCACCGGTGGATCACACATCGCGGAGGAGCCAATCGATCGCATCAACCAGCGGCTGGTGCTCCGGAATCAAGTGGTGTTCGGGAGCGTGAACGCGAACCCGAGGCACTTCAAGATGGGCATCAAGGACCTCGCCGCGATGCAGCGGCAGTGGCCCGGTCTGCTGCCGCAGCTGATCACGACGCGCCTGCCATGGACCGATTACCGGCAATGGTTCGGCCCCCGGCCGATCGGGATCAAGACGACGCTCGAGATGGCTGTGTAAGGGTGCGATGGGTTCGATAGGTTCGAGGGTTCGAGCGGTTCGACGGTTCGAGGGTCGCAAGGTGCCAGGGTTCGCGGATTCCAATTTCCCAGATCCTCGGATTCCCAGATCCTCAGATCCTCAGATTCCCAGATCGACAGTTCACTCCAGGCCGCGGGCTCTCTTCGTGATCACGTACAGATGATGGCCTTCGTGGACGAGGAAGAACTCCATCCAGGCGCGAAGTGAGAGGTCGCCGAATCGTGGATGACGGCCGGTGCGTGTCCACTGTTCGGGCGTAATGCTCTCGAGGATACCGATGAGCGTCGCGCGAGCGGCGTGCATCCGAAGGCCGGCGTCCTCGAACGAAACGCCGCGCCACGCGGGCCACTCGGGATCGGCTTCGGCGCGGTAGGCGTCGAGCGTGGGATTGTGTTCGGTGAGGATCAGCCGCACCCGCTCGATCGTCACTTCGTGGTAGCGGGCGAGATGCGCCACGTGTTCCGTGACCGACCATTTGTCGCCCACGCGGACATCGTAGTCGCGGCGCCGCGCGCCGCCGAGCAGCGCGGGCAGGCTCGAGAGCTGCATTCGGAGACGCGTCAGAATTGCGCCCGAGGCATCCATGACTCTGCCTTCATTGTGCGCCCTTCGGTCGTTCGCGTGCTACCGCCTCCACTCGTCGATGAGGTTGGCGATCAGTCCGGTCCATCCGGTCTGATGATTGGCGCCGAGGCCGGCGCCATTGTCGCCGTGAAAGTACTCGTTGAAGAGCAGGCAATCGCGCCAGTGCGGATCCTGCTGGAAGATCTCGGCCGCGCCATAAATCGGACGCCGCCCGTCGGCGCCCCTCGTGAACAGGCCAATCATGCGGTTGCTGATCTCCTGCGCCATCGCCCGCGGCGTCAGCGGCGTCTCTGGCGACCCCGGCGTCGTCACCGCGAACGACGAGTCGTATGCCGCGTCGAATCGGCCAAGCCCCTCGATCAGCAGGAACGAAGTCGGAAACCAGATCGGTCCGCGCCAGTTGGAGTTGCCGCCCTTGATCTTGACACGGGCTTCAGCCGGCTCGTAGCCGACGACGTTGTCGCCAAACACGACGGGGTGCGCGTCGTGAAACTTCGAGAGGCTGCGAATGCCGCCGCTCGAGAGGAACTCGTCCGGATCCCATAGGCGCTGCAGCAGCATCTCGAGCTGGTGCCGGTCGACGATCGACAGGACGTGGCGCGTGCGCCCGCCGCGCGTCTGCGTAAAGCACGCCTCGCCGATCAGGTCCGATCGATTGCGGACGAACCACTGCAGGCTGCCGAGAAACGCCGGCATGTGCGCAACCGCGTCCTCGTCGACGACGTCGATCGCGAAGAGCGGCACCAGCCCGACGAGCGATCGGACTCGAAATTTGTGGAAGGTGCCGTTCGGGTATCGCAGGATGTCGTAGAAGAAGCCGTCGATCTCGTCCCACAGCTGATAATCGCGCCCGCCCATCTTCTTCATCGCGCCGCAGATGTAGACGAAATGCTCGAAGAATTTCGTCGCGATCGTTTCGTACGTGCGGTTCTCCTTCGCGAGCTCGAGCGCGATGCGCATAAGCGAGAGCGAGTAGAAGCCCATCCACCCCGTGGCATCCGACTGCTCGAGGATCGCGCCGTTGGGCAGGCGGGCGCTGCGGTCGACGACGGCGATGTTGTCCAGGCCGAGGAAGCCGCCCTCGAAGACGTTCATCCCTTCGCTGTCGACCTTGTTCACCCACCACGCGAAGTTCATCAGCAGCTTGTGAAAGCAGCGCTCGAGGAATTCGCGGTCGCCGGATCCGGTGCGCTGCCGCCGCATCTCGTACACGCGCCAGCACGCCCACGCGTGGACCGGCGGGTTCAGATCGGAGAACTCCCATTCGAACGCGGGAAGCTGGCCATTCGGATGCTGGAATTGCTCGAACAGCAGCAGCCAGAGATTGTCCTCCGCGAAGTCGGGATCGACCAGCGCCAGCGCGACGCAGTTGAACGCGAGATCCCACGCGGCGAACCACGGATACTCCCAGGTGTCCGGCATCGAGAGGATCCGCATCGAGTTCAGATGCCGCCAGTGCACGTTGCGGATCGTCTTGCGGCTCTCCGGCGGCGGACTGGCCGGGTTGTCGCCTTCGAGCCACTGCCGCACGTCGAACAGGTACACCTGTTTGGACCACAACAGCCCGGCGAGCGCCTGCCGCTGCACGAGGCATTCGTCAGCCGTTGCTTGCGGCGGGTGAATCGCCGCATAGAACGCGTCGGCCTCGGCTTTCCGCGCGTCGACGATTGCGTCCACGTTGGCGAGTGGCGCGCCGAGGACGTCGGGCGTGAGACGGAAGCGCCACACGATCGATTCGCCCGGCGGAACGAGCGCGCGGTAATGCAGGCACGCTTTCGTCCCTTCCGGAACAGGATTCGTCGCGCGCTCACCGCAGACGATCTGCCGGTGGAACGCGTCCTTCGTAAAGGGAGATGCGCTCGCCGCCCCGGGGCCCCACGCCGCCGCACCGTTGGTCTCGTTGTTGGTGAACAGCGGCTCGCCGTCTGCCGGTCCGTACAGGCGGCGCGGACCAAGCTGATAGGCTGACACGAGGTTCTTGAGCTGCTCGGCGCCGGTGTCGTCGGCCTCGAGCGCGACGAACGCGGCGTCCCCGGGACGCGTGCCGATCTGGATCCGCGGTGCCTTCTCGCGCGTCTGGCCCCACGACCAGGTGTTGCGGAACCACAACTGCGGAATGACGTGCAGTTCCGCCGCGTCCGGTCCACGATTGAAGGCTTCGATGCGGATGCAGATGTCTTCCGGGCTCGCCTTCGCATGCTCGATGACGATGTCGAAGTAGCGGTGATCGTCGAAGACGCCGGTGTCGAGCAGCTCGAATTCCGGACCGCTGCCGTCGCGCGCGCGGTTTTCGTCGATCAGGCGCTGGTAGGGAAAAGCTGCCTGCGGATACTTGTAGAGCATCCGCATGTAGCTGTGCGTCGGCGTGTTGTCCAGGTAAAAGTAGTACTCCTTGACGTCCTCGCCGTGATTGCCCTCGGACGGTGTGAGGCCGAAATACCGCTCTTTCAGGATCGGGTCGCGCCCGTTCCAGAACGCCGGCGCGCAGACGAGGAGCTGATAGCGATCGCACAGGCCGGCGATCGCGTCCTCGCCCCAGCGAAACGCCTTGCTCCGCGCCATGTCGTGCGTCACGAACCGCCACGCGTCGCCGTCCGCGCTGTAGTCTTCGCGCACCGTTGCCCAGGCGCGATCGCCGACGTAGCAGCCCCAGCGCCGCCAGGGCGCGAGGCCGTTTGGGTGCGGCTCGGTCAGTCGATGATGTTCAGCAGTGTCCGTTAGCGGCATGCGGGCCCGAGTGCACGCCGATGCGCGCTCCGGCAGATCGATTGTATTCTCTTACCCCGTTCCTGAGGCCCGTCGCGGCTCTGAATCGCCACGAAGGAATGTGCTCTATAGTATCGGTTCGTGCGGAAGCTCCTCGCAGGCATTCTCGTCGGCGCATCGGCGTCGGCCCTCGTGCTCGCGGCGGATCTGGCGCTCGCCCGCGTGAGCACGTCGGGCTCCAGCCCGCTGCAGACGGTGGAGTTGAAGACGTTCGACTGGCGCCTGTCGCACACGGCGCAGCCGCAGACCGCGCGCCGGGATATCGCGCTCATCGACATCGACGAAGGCTCGCTGCGGACGCTGCAGCCCTACGCGGGCCGCTGGCCCTGGCCGCGCGTCGTCCACTCCAGCCTGATCGATTTTCTCGCGAGCGCCGGCGCGAAGCTGATCGCCTACGACATCGACTTCGCCGAGCCCGATACCCGCGTGGGCTTCAAGTACGGCGACTCGACGTGGTCGGGCGCCGATTCCGATCGCGCGCTCGCCGAGTCGATCCGCAAAGCGGGCAACGTGATCCTGCTCGCCGACGCGTCGTACGATGCGGAGACGCCCGAGATCGAGCGGATCCCGCGCGCCGGGTATCGGCTCGACACGCCCGGCGTCATCGAGCGGCGCGGCGTGCTGCCGCCCTTCGACGTCCTCGCGCAAGCGGCGTCCGGCCTCGGCCACAACCTGTTCATCCTCGACCCGGACGGTCCGCTCCGCCATACCGTACCGTTCATCCGCAGCCACGGGCGCGTGCTGCCGTCACTCGGCGCGGCGGCGGCGCTGCGTGCGGCGGGCATCCGGCCGGAGGAAATCCGCCTCGACGGCACGCACCTGCGCTATCGCGACCGCGTGATGCCGATGGCCTGGCGCCATGTGCCGTCGTCCGACGGCACGATCAGCTACCTGTGGGGGCTGATCGATTTTCGCGGCCCGGCGTTCCTCGCCGACTTGAAGAGCCGCACGTATCCGACCTATTCGTTCTTCGACGTGCTGCAGTCGCAGGAGCAGATCGACGCGAAGATGACGCCGACGGTCGATCCTGCGGTGTTTCGCGACAAGATCGTGTTCGTCGGCACGACAGCCGCCGGACTGTTCGACGTCTTCGAGACGCCGTTCGCCAACGGCAAGATGCCCGGGATCAACATTCACGCGGCGGTGGCCGACGATCTGCTGTCGAACCGCTTCCTCGCGCCGCCCGTCGATCGCGTCCGCGTCGCTTCCGTCATCGCGGCGGCGCTCGTGGTGGGTGTCGTCGCGGCCTTCGTGCCCGCGTGGTGGGCGACGGCGATCACGCTGGTGATGGTCGGCGGCATGGGCTGGCTGGCCACGGGGCTGTTCGCGCACGGCTACTGGGTGAATCTGTCGCAGCCGGTGCTCGCTTCGTCGTTCGCGCTGTTCGGCGGCGTCGGGTACCAGTATTTCGTCGAGGGCCGCGAGAAGCGGAAGATGAAAAAGCTGTTCGGCCAGTACGTCTCGAAGGACGTCTACGAGCAGCTGGTGGCGAACCCGTCGCTCGCGCGGCTCGGCGGTCAGCGCCGCGAGATGACGGTGCTGTTCTCGGACATCCGAGGCTTCACGACCGTGACCGAGCGCGGCCAGCCGGAAGAAATCGTTCACATGCTGAACGAATACTTCACGAAGATGGTCGACGTGGTGTTCAAACACGGCGGAACGCTCGATAAGTTCGTCGGCGACATGGTGATGGCGCTGTTCGGCGCCCCGTTGGCCGATCCGCACCACGTGGATCATGCCGTCGAGGCGGCGCTCGAGATGATCGTCGAACTCGGCAAACTGAACGAACATTGGAAGGCGCAGGGGCGGTTCGCGGAGCTCGATATCGGCATCGGTATCAACACCGGACCGATGATCGCCGGCAACATCGGGTCCGAGGCGATCATGAGCTACACCGTCATCGGCGACGCGGTGAACCTCGGATCGCGGCTCGAATCGTTGAACAAACAGTACGGGACCCGGATTATCATCAGCGACGCCACGCGCGAGCGCCTGACCGGACGCTACCGCTTCCGGCCGCTCGGCGACGTGGTCGTCAAGGGCAAGACGCAGCCGGTCGCGATCTTCGAGGTCGTCGGCCGCGAACCCGTGAGTGAAGAGGCGAAGATATGAAACAGTCGATGTTGATTGTCGCGATGCTCGCGTTGACGGCGCCGGCCTACGCGCAGTTCGGCGGATTGAGCGACGGCCTGAAGCGCGCGCAGCAGGCCAAAGCCGCCAAGGACAAGTTCGACGATTTGAACGTGACCGACGAGGAGGAGCGGAAGATCGGCGAGGACGTCAGCCTCAAGATCCGCGATCGCTTCGGCGTCGTGCAGGACCCGGCCATCCACAAGTACGTGACGCTGGTCGGCACACTGCTGGCGCGCCAGTCGGAGCGGCCGAATCTGGCGTGGACGTTCATCGTGCTCGACACCGACGGCGTCAACGCCTTCGCCTCGCCCGGCGGCATCATCCACATCACGCGCGGAGCGCTCGGGCTGATCCAGAACGAAGCGGAGCTGGCCGGCGTGCTCGGCCACGAGATCGGCCACGTCGCGCACAAGCACACCGTCAATGCGATCCGCAAGAACAAGGCGGTGCAGCTCGGCACGAACGAAACGCTCGCCAATCGGGGACCGTTCCTCGACAAGATCGCGAACAAGGCGTACGAGATGGTGCTCGAGAACAAGTTCGATCGCGGCGACGAGATGGACGCCGACAAGGAGGGCGTCGCGCTGGCGGAGAAGCTCGGCTACGCGCCTGGCGCGCTCGGCCAGTTCCTCACGCGGCTCGACGATCGCAACAAGGATCAGCCGGCGCAGAACGGCTTGTTCGCCTCGCACCCGGAGACCAAAGAGCGCATCGAGACGATTCGCAAGCTCGCCGGCGCCAAGACGGGTGTGATGGTCGAGGCGCGCTACAAGGCGAACGTGAAGTACGAACCGACGCCGGTGACGGCGATCGCCACGGTCGAAGACGGCGCCTCCGGCCTGACTGGATCCACGGCGCCCGCCAAGGGCGACAAGAACGCCAAGAAAGACGATGAGGAGCAGCCGAAGAAAAAAGGCTTCGGCCTCAGCGCCCTGAAGCCGGCGTCCGCGCCGGAGCGCCAGACCGCGCAGGTCTCGGCGTCGGGCGGATCGCGAGGGCTCGGCCCCGATCGCGCCGCCAAGGGCGGCGCCAATCACAATCCGGTGAAGGTCGCCGTGAACGACGCCGAGCTGGCGGCGTTCAAGAAGGGGATTGCGTAGAGAGGCCGAGGAACTGGCGGACGCGCGTCAGCAGGCTGTGGGGCGCCTCCGGGGCGCCCGCCGCCGTCGCTTTCGTCGTGCGGTGGTGCTCCAGGCTGGCGCGGCGCGACTCCACCGCCGCGCTCACGCGATCGAGAATCGACGGATCGGCGACGACCACGCCGCGGAAGGCGTCGACGCCGATTTCGATCACGTCGCAGTCGGTGAAGGCGGCGACGGTCGCCGTGCGCGGCTCGCCGGTCAGCAGGGACATTTCGCCGAAAAAATCGCCGGCGCGCAGCCTCGCGACCTCGCCTTGCGTACCGGCCAGCGACACCGAGGCCTCGCCGCGCACCACCACGAACATCGATGTATCGCGATCGCCTTCCCGCACGATGATCTCTCCGGCCGCATAAAGCGCCGGCCGCACGCCGCGCACCAGCTGCAGGCGCTGATCGTCGTCGAGGGCGGCGAACAGCGCCACCGATCGCAGCGACGCCGCCAACCCCTCCGGCGGCGCCGGCGCCGGCGTCTCGCCCTGATACTCCACCTGAATCGGATAGGGAATCGTGATCTGATGGCGCCGGAACGCGTAGTAGACGCGCGACCGCACGGCATCGCGCACGCGCGAGTCGGCGGCGAAATCCGCCGTCCACACCCGCACGAGGTACGCGATCGATGATGCGGCGAAGTCGGCGATCAGCACCTCGGCGTCCTGCTCGGGCGCCAGCAGCGGCTCCCCGCGCAGCGCGTCGACGATCACCGTCTTCACCTCGTTCGGCGGCGTGTCGTAGCTCGCGCCGATCAGCACCTCGATCCGCGTCAGCCGCGTCGGTTCCGAGTAGTTGGTGATCGTCTCTTTCGCGATGACGCTGTTGGGCACGATCACGAAGTTGCCCGCCTTCGTTCGCATCTTCGTCGCGCGCCACGTGACCTCCATCACGATGCCGTCGGTGCCGCCGATCGTCACCCACTGGCCGACGCGGAACGGTTTCTCGATCTGGATCGCGAGGCCGGAAAAGAGATTGCCGAGCGTGTCCTGCAGCGCGAAACCGATGACGACCGCGCCGACCGCCGTCGTCGCGAGAATCTTCTCCTGCATGAACAGAATCGCCACCAGCGCGAACAGCGCGATGATCAGCGAGTCCTGGACGATGGTCGGAAAACGATCGGGGAGACGATCTTCCCGCCACGGATTCACGGTGGCGACGACCGCGAGCATCGCGATCGCAAAGGCGAGCAGCAGCGGATCGAACGTGCGGATTTCCGGAGCGACCTCCGGCGGCAGCGGGGCGTAGGTGGCGAGCGCCGCGCCGGCGGCGTACGCGGCGAACAGGAGCGCGGAGGTGAGGAGCCGGCTGCGGAGGTGCCGGTTGACGCTGGCGCCGCGCAGCGCCAGCGTGACCAGAAAGAGCGCGAGGCCGACGATCAGCGCCGTCTCTCCACGCTCAGTGATCTTCGCGCCGGTGCATTTCCGCTTCGCGTTCCATCGCGATGTTGTCGCGCCGCGCCGTGATGGCGGCCTTCCGGCGGGAGATGTCGGCGGCCGCCTGCGTCTTCTCGGCGGAGCTCACCGCGAAACTGGACAGCAGCCGCTCGAGGTCGCGGCTGTGGCACGACGGACATTCGGGCGCGTCGTCGTGGGGACGCACGAGCGCTTCGAACTCGTGGCCGCACGCCGAGCAGTGAAAATCGTAGATGGGCATGACCCAGGGCCTCCGGCAGCCGATTTTACGTCACTCGGCTGCCGGTGGCTCGCTCCGCACGTCAGTCGCGGCCGCTGGCGCCGCGCTTCTCGGCGGTCAGCTTCTTGATCTCGGCGATCGAGTTGTTGATGCCGAATTCCGCCACGACCTTGCCGATCTCCTTGGTCGCCGGGTGCGGATCGCCCGTGAGCCCGTTGTTCACGCGAGGCGCCGCGTTCGGATCGTTGGCGCGTCCACGACCGCCGCGGCCGCCGCCCGCGGGCTGCGGCGTACCGGCTGCCGCCGCCGCTTCGCGCGCCATGCGGGCGTCGCGCGCCGCCTTCCACTGCTCCGGCGTCTGACCGGTCGGATCGAAGGGCACCGTCTTGTACGTGGGGCGCACGTACATCCCGGGCACCGGCTCTTCGTACAACTCCTCGGACGTCTCCATCATCGCGCCGTGGCCGCCGATCGGCAGCTTGTGCTCGTACATGTACATGTCCACATCGTCGTGCGTCTTCTGGTAGAAGTCGGCGATGTAGTAGACGTGCACGCCCTTCGGCGCCAGCTTCTCGTCCATTTCCGCCGACGCCGCTTTCATTTCCGGCTGGCCGCCGCCGTGATCGCCCATGACGTAGATGTCCTTGAAGCCGCTCATCGCCATGCTGTCGATCTCGGCGAGGACGACCTGCTTGAACACTTCCGGCGAGATGCCGATGGCGCCCGGCGTATTCGTGCCTTCACGCAGGCCCG
>Ga0070679_100005952_pt1 | contig 11338 bp, 11 predicted proteins | sample KBSC63BmetaG_FD_65652 | JGI IMG/M metagenome (GOLD analysis project Ga0070679, IMG submission 65652) | Corn rhizosphere microbial communities from Kellogg Biological Station, Michigan, USA - KBS C6-3B metaG | ecosystem: Host-associated > Plants > Roots > Rhizosphere | place: USA: Michigan... | reverse complement strand
GCGACTTTGTAGACCTTGCCCGGCTCCATCATCTTCACAGGCTTGTCATAGCCGTCACGGTAGCGCAGCCGCTGAATCGTCTCGTCGAGATTGTACGCATGCCCGTCGGGATAGACGTCGAGCACTTTCACGGTGATGTCGGTGTCCTTTCGATCGGAGGAGACGTAAACGGTAAACGTCATCGGACCGCTCACTTCCGTGCCTTCCGTGAACGGATCCGTCGTGTAGACGAGGATGTCCGGCTGCGCTTCCATCTCGCGCTGGTCCAGCGAGCCGCCGTTCAAGGCGTTGGCCTGACAGCAGACATTGCCGCCGTGCGACATCACCGGGTGCATCGGGTCGTACGTGAAGTTGTCCGGCGTGTCGCTCGACGGCGCTTTCGTCGTGAGAACGCCATCGCCCTTCAACGTGTTCGCCTTCCCACCGCTCGACAGATAGAACGTCATCGGCTCGGCGCCTTTCGGCGGCCACGTGTCCGTCGACTTCCACTGATTCGCGCCCATGAGGTAGTACCGCACCTTCGGCAGCGTGTCGAGCAGCCTGTTGTTCTCGCCCTTCAGGAAGTGGTCGAACCAGCCGTACATCAGCGACGCGTAGTCGTAGCGCGCATCGCCGACGCTGCGCTCGCCCACGACCGTGTTCTCCGTCGCGCGCGTGTACGAGCAGTGAAGCGTCGGCGCGATGATCGCATACTGTTCGTTCGCGATCGCCGGATCCGCCGTCTTCCGCACATGGTTGTACGCGGCGAGGTTCGGACCCACCGAGACGTCGTACCACGACATGTACCAGAGGCCAGGCACGTTGATTTTCATGTTGTCGTGGAACAGACCGCCCTTGTACCACGCCGGATCGTTCGGCGTTCGCTGAATCATCGCGCCACCCGTCGCGATGCCCGGCATCGAGTCCGAGAAGATTCCCTTCGGGCCGTCGAGGTGCTTGATGAGATCCTTTTCCGGCAGATACCAGAAGTTCTTGGCCCAGTCCGCCGGCGGGGCGTGCTGTGCGAGATCGAACGACTTCGCGGCGCGAATGAGATCTTCCTGCGTCGCGTTCTTCGGCAGCATCGGACGAACCTGATTCTGCTCGCCCATCAACCAATCGATGAAGAGCATCTGCACCGCGCCGCCGCGATACCAGTTGCCCTGCTCGTAGTAGGGCCCCATGCGGCCGACGCCCGCGCCGAAACCCTGCGGGTTGAATGTCGCGAGACCCTTCGGACCCTGCGCGACGACGGCCATCTGCCACTCAGCGGTCGACGAGCAGCCGGTGAGACCGACCTTTCCGTTCGACCACGATTGAGTGCTGATCCACTTGATCTCGTCTTCACCATCGGTGAGCGGCGGCCCGAGGATGTCGTAGTTGCCCTCGGAGAAAAAGTGTCCGCGCTCGTTGGCGCCGACCCAGGCATAGCCACGCTTCACAGCGTCGAGCTGTTGCGTCATGTCCGCCGGGGCACCCAGTGCGACGTCCCAATAGTTCATGTTGTACGGCGTGCGGACGAAGATCGCCGGCACCTTGCCGGTCGCGTTCTTCGGACGATAGACGTCGAACGGGATCCGCGTTCCGTCGCGCATGGCGACGATGTGTTTGCGATCGATGACGGCAATCGACTCGAGCGCTTTCTCGAGCGAGTCTCGACGGGCTACGAGCACGGTGTCACGGGTGCCGCGACCCTGCGCCGCCGAGGATGACGTCGCGCCGACAAACGCGACGAGAGTGAACAGCGCGAGGCGCGCGCGCTGAAGCGTAGGTGACATGAAGCCTCCGGGGAAAACGGCAGTTGCGTGCTTCAAGCATATGAGATGCGCAGGCTCGACGCGAGCCGCGACAAGCCCAAGGACGCTTGCCGATCCGCGGCGAAATGTGCTTAGTTGTGCGACATGGGCTGCTCATGCGCCGGCCAGACCACGGCGCCTCGTTCACTCATCCGGGAGCCATCATGCATCGCGCCAAACGCACCCCCCGTCGAACCCTGGTTGCCGCCGCGGCCGCGCTCGTGCTGAGTGGCATCGGCGTAGGCGTCGTCGCCGATCGCATCGCGCTCGCGCAGCAACAGCCGGCGATCAAGCGAACGATCCTGCAGCGCGTCGACGAGCCGGGCGCTCCGAACTATGAGGCGATCATGGGCGTCTCCGAGATTGCGCCTGGCGGAACGTCCGGGCGACATCGCCACCCCGGCATCGAGCTCGCTTATGTGCTCGACGGTTCGGTCGTCATCGAGCATGATGGCAAGCCGCCGGTCACTGTGACCGCCGGTCAAGCCCTAAAGAACGAAGCTGAGATACACAACGCGACGAACAAGGGCACGAAGCCGGTGAAGATCCTCGCGGTGTATCTCGTCGAAAAAGGAAAGCCACTCGCCGAGTCTGTTCCCTGATCTTCGATTTCACAAAAAGCAGTTGTCCGCGTCATTCCACCCGATCCGCCATTTCCGCGAATCAAGAGTCGTTGTGGCGTCCAAGGCGCGATGTGGCCGGTCAGACAGCGACTTCAGGACGCGGATCGCGCGGATTTGGCGGATGTACGCGGTTTTTTTCTGATGACGTTGTCCCGTTCGTTGTCCGTGATGTTTTGGGTTCATTTCCGCATCTCACCGTTCACTCTCTCGACGTGATCGCCCGATTTCTGATCGCTGCCGCCGTCATCGGTTCAACGGCAATCCGACCGCTCGATGCGCAATCCAGACCGAGCGCGGTCTTCGACTGGTTCGAGTACACCGGACACGATTCGGTCTTCGACAAGATGCGTCCGGGTCCGAATGAGTTTCAGAACCCGATTCTCGCCGGCTTCTATCCGGATCCAAGCATCGTGCGTCGCGGCGACGATTACTATCTCGTCAACTCGTCGTTCTCGTATTTTCCGGGCGTTCCACTGTTCCATAGCAAGGATCTCGTCCACTGGACGCAGATCGGCTCCGTGCTCACGCGTCCGTCACAGCTGCAGCTCGACTCGGCGGGTGTTTCGCGCGGCATCTTCGCGCCGGTGATTCGCGAGCACGCGGGCACGTTTTACATGATCACCACGATCGCCGATCGTGGAAATTTCGTCGTCACCGCGAAGGATCCCGCGGGCGCATGGTCGGATCCGGTGTGGCTGCCGGAAATCGCCGACGCGATCGATCCGTCGCTCTTCTTCGACGACGACGGCAAGGCGTACGTCGTGAACAACGGTCCGCCCGTGGGTCAGCCGCTGTATAGCGGCCATCGAGCGATCTGGGTTCAACAGTTCGACGTGGCCGGTATGAAGCTGATCGGCCCACGCAAGGTCATCGTGAACGGCGGCGTCGACATCTCGAAGAAGCCGATCTGGATCGAGGCGCCGCACATCTTCAAGCACGATGGGAAGTATTTTCTCATCTGCGCCGAGGGCGGTACGGCCGACCAACATTCTGAGGTCGTGTTCCGCGCTGATTCGCCGATGGGCCCATACGCGCCCGGGCCGATCAATCCGATCCTCACGCAGCGACATCTCGATCCGAATCGCCCGTTCCCTATCACGTCGACCGGTCACGCCGATTTCGTCGAGACGCAGAACGGCGAGTGGTGGGCTGTGTTCCTCGGCGTTCGGCCGTACGGCGACAACTTGTACAACACCGGGCGCGAGACGTGGCTGCTTCCCGTTCGCTGGGAAAATGGCTGGCCAATGATTCTCGCGGGGAACGCGACAGTGCCCTACGTGCTTCAGCGACCCAAGCTTCCCGCGGAGTCGGCCCCGAAGATCGCGATGTCGGGCAACTTCGCCGTTCGCGACGACTTCGCGTCCAAAACGCTCGCGCCGTACTGGGAATTCGTTCGCACGCCGCGTGAGTCGTTTTTCGATCTGATGTCGCATCCAGGCTCGCTCACGCTCAGCGCGCGCTCGGCCGCGCTCGGCACCCGAGCCCAGCTCTCCTTCGTCGGGCGGCGGCAGCAGCACATCGATGCGTCCGCGTCGACTGCAATGCGTTTTACGCCGACGAAGCCAGGCGAGATCGCAGGCCTCGTCGCGTTCCAGACCGATGACTTCAACTACCTGCTTGGCGTGACGCTCGTCAACGGGAAGCGTTCAGTGCAGTTGATCGAGCGAGACGGGCGCGTGCCGAACAAGGCTCCGATCACGGTCGCTACGGCGCCGATTCCCGGCGCCGCCGGCGCGACTGTCTATCTCAAGATCACCGCGCGCGGCGATAAATACGACTTCTCGTATGCGACCGAGCCGGGACAATGGACGACACTCAAGGCTGATGCCGACGGCACGATCCTGAGTAGCAAAGTCGCTGGCGGCTTTTCGTCGAATTTCGTCGGCGCGATGTTCGGGATGTACGCGTACAGTCCTTGAACAACGGGTCGATCACGGATCAGCACAGGCACAGACCGACGGGCACGGAACAGCGTACGACATCCTGTCATCCCGAACGCAGCGAGGGATCTGCACTTCTGGGTTCCCCTGCAGATCCGTCGCTGCGCTCGGGATGACTGTCAATGAGCAGCGCCTTCGCGCGCTCACGCACGATCTCCGGCAGCTCGATCGACTTTCGCGCCTCGAGATCGAAGTACACTCCAACGAGCTCCGTCGCCGCGACCTCTTCGTCATTCTCACTGTCGTACATACGGTGCACGAAGCGAATGCTCTTCCGGCCGACGTCGAGGAGCTCCGTGCTGACGTGAATCACACTGCCCGGCAACACCTCGCGCTTGTATTGCGTCTTCTGGTCCGCGGCAACCGCGCTGTGACCTGCGCGTTTGAGAAAGCCTGGAGTCAACCCGATCTTGGCGAGAAACTGCCACGTCGCTTCATCGAAGCGCGCCGTATAGGACGCGACATTCATGTGGCCTAACTGGTCGATGGCCGTCGGATAGACGAACCCTCGATAGGTCTCCAGCGATCGATACATTGTGGTGGAGTTTGGAGGGAGACGAAGCGCAAAGTGCGGATCCCTCGCTTCGCTCGGGATGACAGGTGCCGATAGCTAAGCCAAACATCCGACCGGCGACAGTCTGATCCATGTCGGGCGACTGGCGCCAGCGCGCGATCGAGCGTACTTCATTGAAACGTTCAAAAACAAACTCGGGGGACTTCATGGCTCGCCGTGCAGTACCGCTGATCCTTCTTGCGACACTCGCCGCTTGCGCGGCGCACAAGACGTCGCCGGGGCCGGTCCAGGCCGGTTCGCACGACATGGCATCGATGCCTGGTCACGACATGGCCGCGATGAGTTCGCACTCCGCCGCGGAGAAAGCCTTCCTCTTTCCCGACGGCGACGACAAAGGCTGGTCGAAGATCGAGAACGGCCAGCAGCACAACATGGCGCCCGAGGTTCCCCTCGCCAAACTCCCGCCCGAGACGCGCGCGCAACTGCTGCATCAGTTGTCACTCACGATGGATCTCATCAAGAAGTACCCGACGGTCAAAGATGCCGAAGCGGCCGGATATCGTCGCGCGGGACCGTTCATTCCAGGATTGGGCACTCACTACGTGGGCGGACGTACGGGCCGCGGCAGCGCGCTGACCGATGACGACATTCTGCATCCGTCGACGATCATCTACGAGGGCAACAAGCCCACGTCGCCGATCGCGGGCTTCATGTACATGTCGAGCGCGATGGCGGGCGCACCGGAGCCGGAGGGGTTCGCCGGACCGAATGATCACTGGCACTATCACACCGGGATCTGCCTCGTCCGCGGTCCGAACGGCGCGCAAGAAGCGCTCGGCTTCGACGGCAGCATCACGCAGGACGGCTGCAAAGCGAAGAGTGGCAACTGGGTCGCGACGACAGGATACCTGCTGCACGTCTGGACGGTGCCCGGCTATTCGAATCCGCTCGGCGTGTTCGCACACGCGAACCCTGCGCTCACGTGCGGCGACGCTACGTATTACACGGACGACCACGATATCACGAATCAATGCAAGCAGCCGTGACCGTACGACGCGCCGTCTGCATCGCGTTTGGCACCGCGGTCGCGGCCAACGCGCAGACGACGACCCCTGAGCTCGAGCGGGCGCGCGTTCCGCTCGAGCAGCTTCCGATCGTCGCGCGCACGGATGTTCCGTCGTCTGCAGACTGGATCACGTTCAGTCGCGGATCGGTGTGGGTGGTGAACTACTCGCCCGATCGCGTTTCTCGTATCGACGTCGCGACGAACCGCCTCATCGCGGACATTCCCATCGGGCGCAACGGCTGCCTCGGCATTCTCGAGGCGGCCGATCGCATCTGGGTGCCGACGTGCGGCGACGGCGTGATCAACGAGATCGATCCGTCGACCAACACGGTGACACGCCGAATCCCCGTGCCGATCACTCGAGGACGCGAAGGATCGTTCGCGTACCTCGACGGCAGCTTTTGGGTGCCGGACAACAAGAGCGATACCGGCTCGACGTCCATCGCGAAGGTGGATGCGAAGTCTGGTGCGATCGTCGCGCACGCTGGCGTAGGCGCGCGCTCTGACGTCGCCGTCGCCGGATTCGGAAGCATCTGGGTCGCGAGTAGCGGCGACAACATCGTCGCGCGCATCGATCCAGCGTCCGCGAACGTGATTGCGCGCATTCCCGTCGGCAAATCGCCAAAGTTCATGACCGCGGGCGAAGGCGCGATCTGGGTGCAGAATCGCGACGACGGTTCGGTGTCGCGCATCGATCCCGCAACGAATCACGAAGTCGCGCGCATCGAAGCACACGCGCCAACACGAGCCGGCGACATCTCAGCCGGTGGCGGCGCGGTGTGGCTCTCGGTCGATGGGAAGCCTGTCACGCGCATCGACCCGACGACGAACACGGTGACGCATCAGTTCGTCGGCGGACGTGGCGCCGACGCGATTCGATGGGGTGAGGGCGCACTCTGGGTTGCCGACCATGGCGTCGGCCAACTCTGGCGCATCGATGCGACGCGCATTCGCGGCGTCGGTGCTCCGCCGATCGAGAACGTGATCACCGCGGCGGCGCGGGCTCGCATCGATTCCACGCTCAGATCGCTCACGCAGACTGGCGCGATCGCCGGCGTGTCCGCGTTGATATTCGAGAAAGGCAGGGAGGCGTATTTCGGCGCGTTCGGCATGGCCGATCGCGAAGCCGAGCGTCCGATGCGGCGCGACGCGATCGTGCAGATCTTCTCGATGACGAAGCCGATCACCGGCGTCGCGCTGATGACGCTCTACGAGCAGGGCAAGTTCAAGCTCGACGATCCGCTGTCGAAGTACGCGCCGGAGTTCGCGAACCTGCAGGTCTACGCGGGCAGCGACGCCAACGGCGCGCCAATTCTCGTCGCACCGCGACGGCCAGTGACGATTCGCGACATTACGCGACACACGGCGGGCTTCGCGACGGAAAGCACCAACCCTGGCGTTGGGCCGCTGCTTCGCGCGGCCGATCCACTCAACCGCAACAACACGCTCGCGCAGTTCGCGCAGAAGCTCGGCACGGTTCCGCTCTGGTTCCAACCCGAAGCGAAGTGGGAATACGGCCCATCAGTAGACGTGCAGGCGTTTCTCGTCGAGAAACTCTCTGGACAGCCGTACGAGCAATACGTTCGCCAGCACGTGCTCGATCCGCTCGGCATGCGTGAGACGCGGTACTTCGTGCCTGAAGTCGATCGCGGTCGTCTCGCGGCGATGTACAATCGAAGCGATGCGGGCGTCCTGACTCGCGCTCCCGATTCGTCGGCGTTCGCGTTCAACACGCATCATTGGCCGCTCACGCCGGGAAGCTACGGCCTCACGTCGACGCTCGACGACTACATGAAATTCGCTCGCATGCTGCTCAACGGCGGCGAGCTGAATGGCGTCCGAATCCTGAAGCCCGAGACCGTTCGTCTGATGGCGACGAGCCATCTCTCCGACACGATCACCGAGCGTTCGTGGCTTCCGAGCAAAGGCCAGGTCGGATTCGGCATCGACTTCGCTGTGCGACTTCGGCCGCCGGCGTCCGCGGAAGAGAACAACGGCGTTGTCGGAGAATTCTTCTGGGACGGCGCGGCGAGCACGCTGTTCTGGGTGGATCCGATCGACCAGCTCGCGGCGGTGCTCTTCGTGCAGCTGATGCCCTTCGACAAGGTGCACTTGCACAAGAGCTTCCGTGACGCCGTGTACGGGCCCTACTCGAAGCCCTGACGCAACTCTGCTCGTGTCTCGCGTCTTTCTCTCGGCGGAATGGCGGTATCTCGCGCTGCTCAACTATCGCGTCGATCCAGCGTTGCTCGAGCCGTTGGTGCCCGCGGGCACCCAGCTCGACCTCTGGCAGGGTGCTGCGTACGTGAGCGTCGTCGGATTCTTGTTCATGAATACGCGAGTGCTCGGCATTCCGCTTCCATTCCATCGCAACTTCGAGGAAATCAATCTTCGCTTTTACGTTCGCCGCGAGGTCGGCGGCGAAGTACGCCGCGCTGTCACGTTCATTCGCGAGCTGGTGCCGCGTCGCGCGATTGTGGCGGCGGCACGAGCAACGTACAACGAGCCGTACCTCGCACGGCGTATGCGTCACCATATCGGCGCGACACTCGATGAAACGACAGTGGACTACGAGTGGTTGAATGGATCAGCATGGTCGGGCGTTCATGTCTCAGCGACCGGAACGCCGGAGCCAATCCGTCACGGCAGTGAGGAGGAGTTCATCGCCGAGCACTACTGGGGATACACGCGCCAGCGCGACGGGTCGACGATCGAGTATGAGGTCCATCATCCGCGGTGGCGTGTATGGCCTGCGCGCACCGCGCGGTTCTCCGGCAGCGTCGACGATGTGTATCCAGCGAATCTCGCCTCGTTCATCGGCCACACGCCGGATAGCGCATTCCTTGCTGACGGATCGGCTGTGACGGTGCACATGCCAGTCCGCCTTCGCGCTTGATCTCGATGGCGCCGAATCCCGTTCCGCGTCGCATCGTGGGCTTTCACCAGGATGATGTCGGTGACTGGGTCGCCGATCTCGAGTGCGGTCATACCCAGCACGTCAGACACGACCCGCCGTGGCAGCAGCGGCCCTGGGTGATCACCGAGCAAGGGCGCGCCGAACATCTCGGGACGATTCTGATGTGCGTGCTCTGCGCAACGGAGCCAAGTCGATGACCGCGCCATGCCCGATCCTCGGGTTCACGATAACGATCACTCTTCACACCGCCGAGCGAGAAAAGATCCTGGCCTCGCTGGTCGAGCTCCTCGATCGCAATGATCTCACCGGAGCCGTTCGCGGCAACCGCGTCGTTGATGTCGTCGTTCGGCGTGAGGGCTCGCAGGCAACCGATGCCGATCGCGCTCTCGTCCGAACGTGGGCCACGGACTGGTCCACCGGCGCGCAGATCGCCATCGGTGATGTCGTCGACCTGACGTCGGCGGGGTGAGGCAAGGCGGGTCGTCCCACCCGCTTGACGGCGATAGTCAGAAGTCCTACATATGAGCTGTAGGACTTCTACCTATACCATCGTCCATGCCAGGTTCGTCCAACAGTCCGAAGAACGAGCTGCTGAAGGGCACGCTCGACATGCTCGTGCTTCAGACGCTGAGCACGCAATCGCTCCACGGCTACGCCATCGCGCAGCAGATCGAGGCGCTCTCCGGCGATCTGCTGCGCGTCGAGCAAGGATCACTATATCCCGCGCTCGAACGACTGCAGAAAAAAGGCTGGATCACGGCGAAGTGGGGCGAATCGCCCACCGGCCGCCGCGCGCGCTATTACACGCTCACCGCCGCCGGTCGCAAGCAACTCGGCACCGAGATCTCGAGCTTCGACGCGATGCTCGTCGCGATCAACCGAGTCCTCCGCCGCGCGTAGGAAGGACTCGATGACGCCCGAATACACGCCGATTCAACGCCCCCGACTCTCGGACGAGCTGGTGCGGCGGATCCTGAGTCTGATCGACGAGGGGCGCTTCGTCGCGGGCGATCGTCTGCCCCCGATCGCCGAGATGGCGCGTCGGTTCCGCGTGGCGCGCGCGACGGTGCGTGAGGCGCTGTTCAAGCTGGAGTTGCTGCGCGTCGTGGAGATTCGGCACGGCACGGGTGTCTACGTCCGCGTCCGCTCGGCGGATGATAGGGCAGCCTGACGGAGCCAAGTCCGCAGTTCCGTCGTCATAAAATCATTTTCGTAGTTCTCCGCGACAATCCGCCAAATCCGCCAGATCCGCGATCAAGAAAGCTGTGGAGCATCCCGAGGCTGTTCAGGAACAGCCGCTCGGGACGTCCCGAAGGCTTTTGGATTCGCGGATCTCGCGGATTTTGCGGATTCGGCGGAGACCAGAAGAGAATTGAGCGACGACGGGAAACACTCCTGTTGACATTCTACCCAAGCGACACCTATACTCGGGTAGAATGCCCACCCAAGACAATTCCGCCGAGCGAGACTCGCTGCTCCAGGGCACGCTCGATCTGCTGATCCTGCGCATTCTCGCGCTCGGAGCACATCATGGGCAGGGAATCGCCCGCGTCATCCAACAACGTTCCGGCGACACGCTGCTCGTTGATCACGGGTCGCTCTATCCGGCGCTCCAGCGTCTGGAGACGCGAGGCTGGATCAAGGGCGCGTGGGGCACGTCCGACAACAATCGCCGCGCGCGATTCTATTCGCTCACCGCGGTCGGTCGAAAGCAGTTCGTCACTGAGACGGGACGATGGACCCGATTGGTCGACTCGATCGCACGCGTGCTCGGGCCCGACCTCGCGGAGGGATGATTCATGCGCCGCAGCCAACGCGACTTTGAAAACGAGATTCGCTCGCATCTCGAGCTCGAGGCGGATCGACTGATTGCCGAAGGCATGAAGCCCGAGGATGCATGGCTTGCGGCGCGGCGAAAGTTTGGCAACGTCGGAGCGGCACAGGAGCGCTATCACGACGGCAGTCGTTGGCTGTGGCTCGAGCAGCTCGCGCTCGACCTGCGCTACGCCGCGCGCATGCTGTGCAAGAGCCCGATGTTCACCGCGATGGCGATCATCACGCTCGCGCTGGGCATCGGCGCCAACACGGCGGTGTTCAGCGTCATCGATGCGGTCCTTCTACGATCGCTGCCGTATCGCGATCCAGAGCGGCTCGTGAAGATCTGGGAGACGCTGCCCGGCTCGCCGCGGATCATGGTGTCGTACCCCGACTACAAGGACTGGAAGGTCCGGACGCGCGTGTTCGACGACATCGCGCTCTACAGTCCTTATCGCGCGATGACGCTCACGGGAGGCGCGTTGCCGGTGCGTGTCAGCGCCGGAGAGGCCACCGGAAACCTGTTCGACTTGCTCGGCGTCGCTCCTGTCATCGGTCGCGGTTTTCGCGACGAGGACGATCACGACGGCGCGGAGCGCGCCGTGTTACTGACGGCAGGCTATTGGAAGCGCCAGTATGCGTCCAGTCCCAACGTGATCGGAACGTCGCTCTCGCTCGACGGTGAACG
>Ga0070679_100005948_pt1 | contig 11346 bp, 8 predicted proteins | sample KBSC63BmetaG_FD_65652 | JGI IMG/M metagenome (GOLD analysis project Ga0070679, IMG submission 65652) | Corn rhizosphere microbial communities from Kellogg Biological Station, Michigan, USA - KBS C6-3B metaG | ecosystem: Host-associated > Plants > Roots > Rhizosphere | place: USA: Michigan... | reverse complement strand
CAGCGTGCGCTCGAACTGGCCCATGTTCTCGGTGTTGATCCGGAAGTAGGCCTGCAGCGGGATGTCGACGTGCACGCCCTTCGGCACGTAGATGAACGAGCCGCCCGACCACACCGCGGTGTTGAGCGCGGCGAACTTGTTGTCGCCGACGGGGATGACGGTGTTGAAGTACTCCTGGAAGAGCTCCGGGTGCTCCTTCAGCGCGGTGTCGGTGTCGAGGAAGATGACGCCCTGCTCCTCGAGGTCCGCACGGATCGAGTGGTAGACGACCTCCGACTCGTACTGCGCCGCGACGCCGGCGACCAGGCGCTGCTTCTCGGCCTCGGGGATGCCGAGCCGGTCGTAGGTGTTCTTGATGTCCTCGGGGAGGTCCTCCCACGACGCGGCCTGCTTCTCGCTGGACCGGACGAAGTACTTGATGTTGTCGAAGTCGATCCCCGACAGGTCGGAGCCCCAGGTCGGCATCGGCTTGCGGCCGAACAGCTTCAGGCCCTTCAGGCGCAGGTCGAGCATCCACTGCGGCTCGGACTTCTTGCCCGAGATGTCGCGGACGACGACCTCGTTGAGGCCGCGCGTCGCGGCAGCTCCGGCGTCGTCGCGGTCGGCCCAGCCGAACTGGTAGCGCCCGATGCCCTTCAGCTCCGGGTTGAGCTCCTCGATGGAGGTCATCGCTTCCCTTCCTTCTCGTGAATCGTGGGGTGGGGGATGCAGGTGGTGCACACCCCGTCGCCATGGGCGATGGTGGCCAGGCGCTGGACATGGCGGCCGAGCACCTGACCGATGGCCTCGGTCTCGGCCTCGCACAGCTGTGGGAACTCCGCCGCGACGTGCGACACGGGGCAGTGCTGCTGGCACAGCTGCTCACCCGCCGCCAGCCCGTCGACCAGCGGGAGCGAGCGCACCGCAGCGGCGTACCCCTCGCTGGAGAAGACCTTGGCCAGCGCCTCCGCCGGGCTCAGGCCGGGGTCGGCCGCGACGACCGCCTCGTAGTCGCGCTCGATGAAAGCGACCCGCCGGCGCGCGAACTCCAGCACCGCCTGGTCGCCGCCGGTCTCGGCGAGGTAGCGCAGGGCCTGGACGGCCAGGTCGTCGTACTGCTGGTCGAAGTGCGTCCGGCCGGCCTCCGTGATCGCGAAGATCTTGGCCGGGCGTCCGCGACCACGCGACGCGGACGGACGCGGGTCACGCGCCTCCAGCGCGCCCTGCGCGAGCAGGTGGTCGAGGTGGCGGCGTACGGCGGCGGGCGTGAGATCGAGCCGGACGGCCAGGTCGGCCGCCGTGGAGGGGCCGTTCACGAGGATCGCCCGCGCGACGCGCTCGCGCGTCGGCTGGTCCCCCTCCTGGAGCATTCCCTCGAATTCCACAACACCAGTGTGCCGTTAATGATTTGGGTGAATCAAGTAAGGGTCGCCTAAGCGCCTTGGAGAGCCGAGTCCGAGGGCACCCCCGCACGTGAGCAGCCGAGCCGCGGTGGGTACCGAGTGGTCCCGACGGGCTATCTGACCATGACCTGACCGGTTGTGCGGATCGGCCCCGCTCGGGCCGATTGCTTGCTTGACTTCGGGCAGGCCCAGCCGGGTCGCCCGTCCGGTATCACCGAGGACCCGCATGAACCTTCGCTCACTGGCACGGTCGAGGGCCGCGCTTGCCGTCGGCGTCGTGGTGAGCGTGCTCGTCCCGGTGGTCACCCTGCCCAGGCTGCCCGAGGTCAGCCCGTGGCCGGTGCTCCTCGGGGTCGCGCCCTGGCTGATCGGCAAGTACCTCCTGTGTCCGCTGCGCTGGCGCGTGCTCACCAGCGAGCCGCGCAGCCGGCGCTGGCACGTGCGGGTGAACGCCGAGGGCGAGCTGCTCGGCCTGCTCACGCCCGGCCACGTCGGCGCCGACGTGTGGCGGGTCCACCGGCTCACCCGGACCGGACTCGGTCGCGGCGACGCGATCCTCAGCGTCGGCACCGACCGCCTGGTCGGGGCGATCGGACTCACCGCCTTCGTGGTGTTCGCCGGCACCGCGCTGCCCCTGTCGTGGGCGCTCGCGTCGGGCGGCGTCGTGACGCTCCTGCTCGTGGCGGCCCTCGTCGTACGACGGGTACGACCCGACCTGCTCCCCCGGCGACCGTTGCCACCGCCGCGGCTCCTGGCCCAAGCGCTGCTGCTCTCGACCGCCTACCAGCTCTCGATCGCCGCGCTGCTGATGGGCACCATCGATGCCACGGGCCACGACCTGTCACCGCTGGCGATCCTGGGCGCGTTCGGCGCCAGCCAGGTCGCGGGCGCCGTACCCGGCCCCAACGGGGCGAGCCCGCGCGACGGGGCTCTGGTCGTGGCGCTGATGACCTGCGGCATCCCCTGGCAGGCCGCCCTCGCCGCGGTCACCGTCAAGGCCGCGATCGCGTGGGTCCCGGCCCTGCTCCTCGGCGGCGCGAGCCTGCTCCTGACCCACCGCGCCCAGCGACGCGGTGACGCCGTCGTCGCCGCCTGAGCCGCTACCGAGGACCTTCCGGAGAGGCTCACCGGTTCGGGCGTAGGGTCCCCCTCATGCCGGGATCGATCCTTGGAACCGAGGTCCGTCGCGTCGAGGACCTGGAGCTCCTCCTCGGGAGGGGCACGTTCGTCGACAACCTCCCCAGCGACGGTGTCGCTCACGCGATCTTCGTCCGCAGCCCGTTCGCGCACGCCCGGATCACGGGCATCGACACGAGCCAGGCCCAGGCCGCCGAGGGCGTGCTCGCGGTCTACACCGCCGACGACCTCGGCCGGGAGTCGCTACCGAGCTTCGCGACCGTGAACGAGCAGGCGCCGCGGGCAGCGCTGGCCGTGGACAAGGTGCGGTACGTCGGCGACCCGGTCGCGCTCGTGATCGCCGAGACCCGCGCACTCGCCGTGGACGCGGCCGAGCTGGTCGACGTCGACTACGACGACCTCCCCGCCGTGACCGACATGGAGGCTGCGCTGGCCGACGGCGCACCGCTCCAGTTCGAGGCCATCGGCTCCAACATCGCCACCCTCCGCGCGGCCAAGAACGCCGGCGAGGACGTGCTCGACGACGCCGACCACGTCACCCGCGTCCGGATGGTCAACCAGCGCATCGCCACCGCCCCGATCGAGGGCAACGCGATCCTGGTGCGGCCCACCGCCGACGGCATGGAGGCCTGGGTCTCGACCCAGCACCCGCACATGGCCAAGGACATCCTCGCCAAGACGATCGGGGTCGAGCCCGAGCACGTCCGGATCGTCGCTCCCCACGTGGGGGGCGCCTTCGGGGGCAAGGCGGGCACCAACAGCGACCACGGGGCGATCGCCCTCGCCGCCAGGAAGCTCGGGCGGCCGGTGAAGTGGTCGGAGACCCGCAGCGAGGCGATGCTCTCCATGCACGGCCGCGGCCAGGTCCAGTACGCCGAGCTCGGACTGCGCAACGACGGCACCATCACCGGCCTGCGGATGCGCGTGCTCGGCGAGTGCGGGGCGTACGCCGGCTTCGGCGGCGCCCTGGCCGTCGGACCGTCGTACATCATGGCTCCGGGGCCGTACGTCGTCCCGCGGCTGCGCTTCGACGCCCTCGCGGTGATGACCAACACCGCCCCCGTGGGCGCGTTCCGCGGGGCCGGGCGCCCCGAGGCCGCAGCGGCGATCGACCGGGTCCTCGACCTGGCCGCGCAGGAGCTGGGCATCGCGCCGGAGGAGATCCGCCGCAAGAACCTGATCCCCAAGGACGCCTTCCCCTTCCGGACCCTCACCGGCCAGACCTACGACGTCGGCGACTACGAGCTCGCGCTGCAGGAGGCGCTGCGCGTGGCCGACATCGACGCCGCGCGCGCCGAGCAGCGGCGGCGCGTCGAGGCGGGAGAGACGAAGCTGCTCGGCATCGGGATGGCGACGTACGTCGAGATCACCGGCTTCGGGGGCTCGGAGTTCGGCTCCGTCCAGATCCACGCCGACGGCTCCGCGACCGTGATGAGCGGGACCTCGGCGCACGGCCAGGGCCACGCCACGTCGTTCTCCATGATCGTGGCCGACACACTCGGCATCCCGCTGGACAAGATCACCTACCGCCAGTCCGACACCGCCCTGGTCCCCACCGGCGGCGGCACCGGTGGCTCCCGGTCCCTCCAGCTCGGGGGGAACGCCGTCAGCAAGGCGGCCGACGAGGCCCGCACGGCCGCGCTCGCCGTGGCCGCCCGGATGCTCGAGGCCAGTCCGGAGGACGTCGTCCTCGACGACGACGGATTCGGGGTCGCCGGCGTGCCCGGCTCCACGATCTCCTGGCCCGACCTGGCGGCCTGGGCGCACGAGCACGACGGTGGGCTGGGGGTCGACACGGAGTTCACCCAGGACGGCGCGACGTTCCCCTTCGGCGCGCACGTCTCGATCGTCGAGGTCGACACCGAGACCGGACGCGTCAAGCCGCTCCGGCACGTGCTCGTCGACGACTGCGGCCGCATCGTCAACCCCCTGATCGTCGCCGGGCAGCAGCACGGCGGCGGCATCCAGGGCATCAGCCAGGCGCTGTGGGAGGAGATGCTCTACGACGAGTACGGCACCCCGATCACCAGCTCCTTCGCCGACTACGCGATCCCCACCGCTGCCGACGGCCTGATGCTCGAGGCGTCCAACACCGAGACGCCGACCCCGGTCAACCCGATCGGCGCCAAGGGCATCGGCGAGTCCGCCACCATCGGGGCGACCCCGGCCGTCCAGAACGCCGTCGTCGACGCGTTGAAGCACCTCGGGGTCAAGCACATCGACCTACCGTGCACACCCGAGCGGGTCTGGCGCGAGATCCAGCACCCGCGCTCCGACGTGTGGCGCGAGCCGCCCGCGGCGTTCGACGGCCTGAGCAACGACGGCGACGAGCCGGAGATGGTGGAGGCCTGACCGCAGGGCGCGCGGAGGCGGTTCCTACACTTGGCGCGTGTCAGCGCCGCTGGAGTCCCGCGCCGCCGGGTCCGCCCCGGCCGTGGCCATCGACGCACTGGTCATGCGGTACGGCGAGAAGGTCGCCGTCGACGGGCTGTCCCTGACGGTCGAGCGGGGCTCGATCACCGCCGTCCTCGGCCCCAACGGCGCGGGCAAGACCACCACGCTGGAGACGGCCGAGGGCTACCGTCGGCCGCACAGCGGCAGCGTCCGGGTGCTCGGGCTCGACCCGGTCACGGAGCGGCGTGCGCTGCTGCCCAGGATCGGCGTGATGCTCCAGGGCGGCGGCGCGTGGAGCGGCGTACGCGCCGACGAGATGCTGCGGCACGTCGCCCGCCTGCACGCCGACCCCCTCGATCTCGACGCCCTGTCCGACCGGCTCGGGCTGGCCGAGTGCGGGCGTACGCCGTACCGACGGCTCTCGGGCGGCCAACAGCAGCGGCTCGGGCTGGCGATGGCGATCGTGGGGCGTCCGGAGATCGTGTTCGTGGACGAGCCGACCGCGGGCATGGACCCGGCTGCGCGCCGCACGACCTGGGAGCTGCTCGAGGAGCTCCGCTCGGCCGGCGTCACCGTCGTGCTGACCACGCACTACATGGACGAGGCCGAGCGGCTGGCCGACCGGATCCACATCATCGACCACGGGCGACTGATCGCCAGCGGTACACCGATCGAGCTCACCCGCGGCGGTCACTCCGCCGAGAGCCGGGCCACGATCCGGCTGGTGGTCACCAAGCCGTTCCCACCCGACGCGCCCGACTCGCTGCGGCAGGCGCTCGGCACGGGCGTCGAGGTGACCCTGCTCGACGAGCTCTCGATCGTGGTCACCGGACCGGCCGACGCCTCCAGCCTGGCCGTGGTCTCGCGCTGGTGCGAGGAGAACGGCGTGCTGCCGGAGTCGCTCACCCTGGGCCAGCGCACCCTCGAGGACGTCTTCCTCGAGCTGACCGGACGGACCCTGGAACCCTCATGACCACCCTGGACCTCACCCCCCGACCCGGAGCCGCGTCGTTCCCGCGCATGGTGGCCGCGCAGGCCGCCATGGAGGCCCGGCTGATGCTCCGCAACGGCGAGCAGCTGCTCCTGGCGGTGGTCATCCCCGTGATCGTGCTCATCGGCGGCGTCGAGGGCGCCAAGCACGTCGACCTCGGTCTGTCCCGTCGTCCGGTCGACGTGCTCACCCCGGGCGTGCTGGCGCTCGCGGTGATGTCGACGGCCTTCACGTCCCTGGCGATCGCCACCGGGTTCGAGCGCCGGTACGGCGTGATCAAGCGCCTCGGCTCCTCCCCGCTCCCCCGCTCGGGCCTGCTCGCCGGCAAGGTCGGCGCGCTGCTCCTCATCGAGGTGCTCCAGGTCGTGGTGATCTCCGTGGTCGGCCTGGTCCTGGGCTGGTCCCCCGCCGCGGGCGTCGTGGGAGCCGCTCTGGCGGTGGTGCTGGGGACCTTCGCGTTCGCGGCCCTGGGCCTGCTCGTGGCCGGCGTGCTGCGCGCCGAGGCGACGCTCGCGGCCGCCAACCTGATCTACCTGCTCCTCCTGGCCGCGGGCGCCGTCGTGCTCCCCAGCACGTCGTACGGCGCCTTCGGCCATGTCGCCCGCCTGCTCCCCAGCGGCGCGCTGGGCGACGCGATGCGCACCGCGTGCCTGGACGCCCAGGTCGGCTGGCGCGACCTGCTCGTGCTGCTGGTCTGGGGTGCCGCCGGCACCTGGCTCACCGCCCGGACGTTCCGATGGGAGTGAGCGTCTGGTTGCGCCGGTTCGCCTGGGCGACCCTCGTCGGCAACATCCTGCTCATCGTCACCGGTGGTGCCGTGCGCCTGACGGGCTCCGGGCTCGGCTGCCCGACCTGGCCCCGCTGTACCGGCTCCTCACTCACGCCGCACGGCGCGGTCGGGCCGCACCAGTGGATCGAGTTCGGCAACCGCACCCTGACGTTCGTGCTCGTGGCGATCGCCGTGGTGACGTTCGTGGCGGCCCGGGCGGAGGCCCGCCGCCTCGCCCGGCCCGACCTGCTGCGCCTCTCGGTCGTGCTGGCCCTCGCGATCCCCGCCCAGGCGGTGCTCGGCGGGATCACCGTGCTGACCGACCTCAACCCCTGGGTCGTGTCGCTCCATCTCGTGATCTCGCTGGTGATCGTGTCCGTGGCGGTGCTCTTCCTGCACCGGCTCGACCACCGCCCCGCCCCCCTGGCCACGGGGATGGTGCCCGCGCTCGCGTGGACGACGTACGGCGTGACCTGGCTGGTGCTCTACGCCGGCACCGCGGTCACGGGGTCCGGCCCGCATGCCGGCGACGCCAAGGCGCACCGCAACGGTCTGGACCCGCTCCAGGTGAGCCAGTTCCACGCCGACCTCGTGTTCCTGCTGATCGGTCTGACCGTCGGCCTGTGGTTCGCGATCCGCGTGACCGGGGGTGATCCCCGGCCGGTCGTGGCCCTGGCCGGCGTCGAGGTGCTGCAGGCGGTCGTCGGCTTCGTGCAGTACTTCGCCGGCCTCCCGGTGGGAGTGGTGATGCTGCACATGCTCGGCGCCGGTCTGGTCGTCGCGGCCGCGACCTGGCTGCTGGTCAGCGTGCTCGGCCGGGTCCCCGCCCCCGAGCGCCGGGCCGACCTCGTCGGGCGGTGAGCTGCGACCGGTCTGCGGGCTTCGGACCCGTCCTGCCGCACCGCTCCCGGGCGACTCTGCCCTCGGGCGGTGAGCTGCGACCAGTCTGCAGACACCGGACCGGTCCTGCCGCACCCCTCCCGGGCGACCCGGCCCTCGGGCGGTGAGCTGCGACCAGTCTGCAGACACCGGACCGGTCCTGCCGCACCGCTCCCGGGCGACCCGGCCCTCGGGCGGTGAGCTGCGACCAGTCTGCAGACACCGGACCGGTCCTGCCGCACCGCTCCCGTGCGACCCTGCCCTCGGGCGGTGAGCCGCGACCGGTCTGCGGAAACCAAACCGGTCCTGCCGCACCGCTCCCGGGTCCCCCCGTGACGTGGACGACGGTTGGCCTACACCCCCGTGGGTAGGCCAACCGTCGTACCACTACAGACGCACGCTAGGGCGGTTCCGTTGCCTCGCGCAGCGGATTACTGGGAAATGGCCGGGACCGGCCAGGGGTCTCGCGCAGGTCTCGCGTGAGGGGTCAGCGCACCAGTGGTTCGAGGGCCACCGCGACGAACAGCAGCGACAGGTAGAGGTTCGAGGCGTGGAACAGGTTCATCGGCTTGATCACGCTGAGGTCCTCGGTGCCGCGGGTGCGGGCCCACATCCGGTGGGCCTGCACGAGGAACACCGCACCCAGACCGGCGGCCACCACGGGATACAGCAGGCCGGTCCCGGCCACCGGCCACAGCAGCAGCGAGGTCGCCACCATCACCCAGCTGTAGAGGACGATCTGCCGACCGACGACCTCGGCGCGCGCGACCACGGGCAGCATCGGGACGTCGACGCCGGCGTAGTCCTCGCGGTAGCGCAGGGCCAGCGCCCAGGTGTGCGGGGGCGTCCAGAAGAACACCACGAGGAAGAGTACGACCGGGGCCCAGGCGAGGCGGTCGGTCACGGCCGTCCAGCCGATCAGGGCCGGGAAGCAGCCGGCGAGCCCGCCCCAGACGATGTTCTGCGTCGTACGCCGCTTCAGCAGCATCGTGTAGCCGAACAGGTAGAACGCCTCGGCCAGCAGGGACAGCACCGCCGAGAGCGGGTTGACCCAGACGTAGAGGATGACCGTCGCGAGCACGCCGAGGGCGATCCCGAAGACCATCGCCGCGGCCGGGGTCACGATGTGGCGTGGGAGCGCCCGGCGCCGCGTGCGCCGCATCTGCTCGTCGATGTCGCGGTCGTAGACGCAGTTCAGCGCCGAGGCCGACCCGGCCGAGAACGCACCGCCGACCACGGTCGCCACCACGAGGCCCAGGTCGGGCACGCCACCGGCGGCGAAGAACATCACCGGCACCGTGGTCAGCAGCAGGAGCTCGATCACCCGGGGCTTGGTCAGCCCGACGTACGCCGCGACGACGTCGCGCACCGTCGTTCGGCCCGTCGACCGAGGCGCATCCGGCTGCGAACGAGCCGGGGCTCGGTGGCCGACGTATGTCACACAGGATCCTCGGGTACGGGCGGGTCTCGGAGACGAGCTGGGCGGACGCCCGGTGAAGAGCCACGGGCACCTCGCAGTCTATCGCTCGACGTGAGTAGGCTCGGAGACGCCTGACGAGGTCCCTGCACAGGGTCGTCCCCGACACGTTTCGGAAGGGAAATCTGCGTGAGCAACACACCCGCGAAGCTGGACTGGAACGAGCTGGACGACAAGGCAGTCGACACGGTGCGCGTGCTCGCGATGGACGCCGTCCAGAAGGTCGGCAACGGTCACCCCGGGACGGCGATGAGCCTGGCCCCCGCGGCGTACCTGCTGTTCCAGAAGGTGATGCGGCACAACCCGGCCGACCCCCACTGGCCGGGCCGCGACCGGTTCGTGCTCAGCTGCGGGCACTCCAGCCTGACCCTCTACATCCAGCTCTTCCTCGGCGGCTGGGGTCTGGAGCTGGAGGACATCGAGGCGCTGCGCACCTGGGGGAGCAAGACTCCCGGCCACCCGGAGTACGGCCACACGGCCGGCGTCGAGACCACCACGGGTCCCCTGGGCCAGGGCATCGGCAACGCGGTCGGCATGGCGATGGCCGCGCGCCGCGAGCACGGCCTTCTGGACCCCAACGTCGCCATCGGCGACTCGCTGTTCGACCACCACGTCTACGCCGTGTGCTCCGACGGCGACATCGAGGAAGGCGTGTCCGCCGAGGCCTCGGCGATCGCGGGCGTGCAGCAGCTGGGCAACCTCACGCTGATCTACGACCACAACCGGATCTCGATCGAGGACAACACCGACATCGCGCTCGCCGAGGACGTGGGCGCGCGCTACGAGGCCTACGGATGGCACGTCCAGCACGTCGACTGGACCAACGACGGCACGAAGTACGAGGAGGACGTGCCCGCGCTGTACGACGCGATCCGCAAGGCCGAGGCGGTCACCGACAAGCCCAGCTTCATCGTCCTGCACACGATCATCGCCTGGCCCGCGCCCGACGCGCAGAACACCGGCAAGGCTCACGGCTCGGCGCTCGGCGAGGCCGAGGTCGCCGCGACCAAGAAGGTCCTCGGCTTCGACCCCGAGAAGAACTTCGAGGTCCCGGCCGGGGTGCTCGAGCACACCCGTCAGGCGGTCGCGCGCGGCATGGCTGCGCAGGCCGAGTGGGACCAGGCCTTCGCGGCCTGGGCCAAGAAGCCCTCGGCCGACGTCGCGCTGTTCGAGCGGATGGAGACCCGGTCGCTGCCGGAGGGCTGGACCTCGCAGCTGCCGACGTTCGAGGCCGACGAGAAGGGCATCGCCACGCGCTCCGCGTCCGGCAAGGTCATCAACGCCGTCGCCGGGGTGCTGCCCGAGCTCTGGGGTGGCTCCGCCGACCTGGCGGGGTCCAACAACACCACGATCGAAGACGTGCCGTCGTTCCTGCCGGGCGACCGGGCCACGAAGATGTGGAAGGCCGACCCGCTGGCCGGCCGGGTGCTGCACTTCGGCATCCGCGAGCACGGCATGGGCGCGATCATGAACGGCATCACGGCGCACGGTGGCACCCGCGTGTTCGGGGGCACGTTCCTGACCTTCTCCGACTACATGCGGGGCTCGGTCCGCCTGGCCGCGCTGATGGGGCTGCCGGTCACCTACGTCTGGACCCACGACTCGATCGGGCTCGGCGAGGACGGGCCGACCCACCAGCCGGTCGAGCACCTGGCCGCACTGCGGGCCATCCCGGGGCTCGACGTCGTGCGCCCCGCCGACGCCAACGAGACGACCGCCTGCTGGCAGACCATCCTGGAGCACACCGACCGGCCGGCCGGCCTCGTGCTGAGCCGGCAGAACCTCCCGACGTTCCCGCGCGGGTCGGACGGGTTCTCCGACACCAGCAACGTCCACCGGGGCGGCTACGTCCTGCTGGACGCCCCCGCCGACCTGCCGGGCGGGCTGCCCGACGTGGTGCTGATCGGGACCGGCTCGGAGGTCCAGCTCGCGGTCAAGGCGCGCGAGCTCCTCGCGGCCGACGGTGTCCGGGCCCGCGTCGTGTCCATGCCGTGCCGGGAATGGTTCGACGCCCAGGAGGTGTCCTACCAGGAGACGGTGATCCCGCCGACGGTGCGCGCGCGGGTCTCGGTGGAGGCCGGAGTCGCCCAGGGCTGGCGCGAGGTCGTGGGTGACCACGGCCGGATCGTGTCGCTGGAGCACTACGGCGCCTCGGCCGACTACGAGCGGCTCTACCAGGAGTTCGGCATCACCGCCGAGGCCGTCGCCGCCGCGGCCACCGACAGCATCCGGAGCGCCACCGACTGACGCTTCTCCAGCTCAGCACAGGAGGAACCATGACCGACCGCCTCAAGCAGCTCTCCGACGCCGGAGTCTC
>Ga0070679_100005945_pt1 | contig 11346 bp, 14 predicted proteins | sample KBSC63BmetaG_FD_65652 | JGI IMG/M metagenome (GOLD analysis project Ga0070679, IMG submission 65652) | Corn rhizosphere microbial communities from Kellogg Biological Station, Michigan, USA - KBS C6-3B metaG | ecosystem: Host-associated > Plants > Roots > Rhizosphere | place: USA: Michigan... | reverse complement strand
TTGGCGGCGTTTTGGGCTCGCTGGCGGACTCCCTCATAGGGGGCACCGTTCAGGAGCGGCGGTGGTGTGACGGTTGCTCGGAGGCGACGGAACGTCGCACGCATTACTGTGGCGGAGCAACTCGCGTGATTGGTGGCGTACCCGGGGCGAGGAACGACTTCGTGAACGTGGTGTGTACCCTGGTTGGCGCAGGCGTTGCCGCAGCCCTGACTGGCTAAACCAATTCGCGACGTTTCTCTCGCTTGCTGGTTCTCCGTTCCCGGTTCCTAAAAGCTCCGATTCCCGATTCCCGACGTGCTCCGTCGCCCACTGTGCCTCCTGCTGCTTTTCGTCGCCGCTTGTGATGGCGGACGTCTTGGCGCGCCAGGCGATGGAATGCTCGGCACGGCCGGGACGGGCACGACCGGAACGACCGCGTCCTCCGAGCTCGTCGGTACCTGGCGTCGTATTCTCTACTTCCTGGCAGAGGACGGCTCCGCGAGCTCCAGCGAGACGACATGGCGATTCAATGGCGACGGGACCGCGAGCCGCCTCTCGGTTACCCGCAACTACACCGCAGGAGTCGCCGATTCGCAAACAATGGACGCCCGTTGGGAACCGCTCGTGCAGACTGTCCGCATCACGTATCTCCCGCCCAGCGCCGGAACGTTCGAGTATTCCTACCGCGTTGCCGGTGACACGCTGTACTTGGCGTCCCAAGCGTACGCGCGCATCGGTCGGTAGATCGCGGCTGACGGCACCTCGCGGATGCATGGAATCTCCCGGTGGCTGAGCACGTGACGCAGGTGATCGTCGTTGGCGGCGGCCCGGCAGGCGCCGCTACGGCGTTTTATCTGGCCCGCGCGGGCGTTCGCGTCACGATCCTCGACCGAGCGCGCTTCCCCCGCGACAAGCCGTGCTCGGAGTACATGAGCCCCCAGGCCTCGCGCATCCTCGATGCGATGGGCGTGCTCGAGCAGATCGAACAATCCGGAGCCGCACATCTCGCGGGAATGCGCGTTCGCGCGCCGAACGGGTCAACGTTTCATGGACGGTTCGCGGACGTCCAGGGCTTTCGCGGGTATCGGGATCACGGCCTCGCATTGCGGCGCACGATTCTCGACAACCTGCTGCTCGATCGAGCCCGCGCGGTTGGCGTGGTCGTTCGCGAGGGAGTTCGCGTCAACGCCCTCCGGCGGGACTCGAGCGGCCGAGTGATGGGCGTCGACGCGATCGACGGAACCGGGGAAACGCAAATGCTTTCGGCCTCGATTGTCGTCGGTGCCGATGGCTTGCGATCCGTCGTCGCGCGTCGCCTCGACCTTGCCGCGACGAGACTCGCGCAGCGACGCGTGGCTTTCGTCACGCATTTCGCCGGGATCGAGATGGGAGACAGCGGCGAGATGCACGTCGACCACGACGGCTACCTCGGTCTTGCGGACGTCGGCGGCGGTATGACGAACGTTGCCGTCGTCGTTCCCCGATCTCGTGCGCGCGAAGCGTCGGGAGATCCTGCGGCGTTCGTCGATGCCTGGATCGCGCGCCGACGTCACGTGGCGCCACGCTTTGCCAAGGCGCTCCGCGTCACGCCCGTTCTCGCAACGGGTCCGTTCGCGTCGGCCTCCCGCCAAGCGTGGGCACCGGGCGCGGCCCTCGTCGGCGACGCCGCGGATTTCTACGACCCGTTCACGGGTGAGGGGATTTACGCCGCGCTGCGCGGCGCCGAGCTCCTCGCGCCGCACATCATGGCCGCGCTCGCGGCAACCACACCGGCGGATCGCGACGCGCCCTTGCGCGCGTACGACAGCGCCCGCATCGCCGAGTTTCGTGGCAAATGGGCTGTCGAGCAGATGATTGGAGTGGCGGTTACCTTCCCTGCCGTCATGAATGTCGCCGCACGTTCCCTCGCGCTCCGGCCGCACATGGCTCACACGATCGTCGGCGTGACGGGCGACTTCGTGCCCGCGCGTGAAGTGCTTCGCCCGAGCTTTCTTCTCCGTCTTCTGGTGCCATGGACCCGCGGAACGAAGCGTCAGGACCAGGCGCTCGTGAACCACGAGGCGCCGTGACCATCGATCCCGACACCTTTCGCAGTGTGCTCGGACGGTTCGCGTCGGGAATCACGGTGCTCACCGCGCGCGATGACAACGAGAATGATTACGGCATGACGGTGAGCGCGTTCTGCTCCGTGAGCCTCGTTCCGCCACTCGTGCTCGTGTGCGTGGACCGCGTTGCGTCCATGCACGACATGCTGCTTCGCGCGTCGCAGTTCGCCGTGAACATTCTCGCCGCGCACCAGGAAGCGATTTCACGACGGTTCTCCGGTCCCGACGAGCACAAGCGCTTCGATGGCGTGGGCTACGCGCGAGGCCAGAGTGGAGCAGCGCTGCTCGACGACGCGCTCGCGCATCTCGAGTGCCGGCTCGTCGCGCATCACGGCGCGGGGGATCATACGATTGTGGTAGGCGAAGTCGAATCCGCGACGCCGTTCGCCGATCGGCCGCTCCTCTACTACCGTGGCGGCTACGCCCAGCTCGAGCGTTGACATGACCCGTCTCGTCCTGGTCTCGTGACTACACTCATCACTCCGCCACGGCGCCGCGGGTTCGAGTATCTCGATGCGCCCGGTGTCGACCCCCGCCTGGTTCGTCGCTCGCTGGCCGACGTTGCCCTGGCGAATGCGTTATTCGGGGGAACGCGCGCGGTCCTGCTCGAGCTCGGGGACGTCCTGCCGGAGTTGGAGGCAAACGCAACGCTGCTCGATGTCGGCAGTGGCGTCGGGGACATCGCGGCTAGAGCACGTGAGCTCGCGCGCCAGCAGCGTGTCGACCTCTCACTCATCACGATCGACATGGCCGAAACCCTCGCCGTCGCGAGCCGGGCACGAACCGGCAACGCGGTGCGCGGCAACGCCACCGCGTTGCCGTTCGCCGATCGCTCGGTGGACGTCGTCATGTGCTCGCAGACGCTGCATCACTTCGACGACACGAGCGCGGCACGCGTGCTGAAGGAGCTCGATCGCGTCGCTCGGATTCGCGTCATCATCAGCGACTTGCGCCGAAGCTGGTTCGCCGCGGCTGGACTCTGGCTCGCGTCGTTCCCGCTTGGCTTCCACCCCGTCAGCCGTCACGACGGGGTCGTCTCGATCATGCGAGGGTATACGAGAGACGAGCTGCGTCGTCTTGTGCAGGCCTCGACGGGGCGCGCGCCTAACGTCAAGCGGCACATCGGGTGGCGCGTGACCGCCACGTGGCGACCCGAACTCCGCCCCGTTTCGTGACCGACCCACGCCCTGCCCGACGTCCGTCGGGTCGCCCGCCATACCAGCTCGGCCCCATGCCGGCCGGTCGCCCGATGGAGACGATCGACCAGCAGGTCGTCCGGGCCAAGGCACGCTCCGTCTTCGAGGTCGTACGGCACGTCGAGGAGTGGCCGGCACACCTCTCGCATTACCGCTACGTTCGATTTCGGGAATATGCGACCGACGGCGGTGGTCTGGTCGAGATGGCGGCCAATCGTCCATTCGGGCTCGTCGGCTGGCCAACGTGGTGGCTTTCGGAGATGGAAGTCGACCACGCGACTCCGGCGATCCGATTTCGGCACATCGGTGGTATAACAACCGGGATGGACGTCGAGTGGAGCTTCACGCCGGCTGACGGCGGGACGCTCGTTCGCGTCGTCCACGTCTGGGACGGGCCTCGATGGCCGTTCATCGGAATCTTCGCCGCCACGAACGTGATCGGCCCTGTATTCATTCATGGGATCGCCTCGCGAACGCTCGCCGGACTCGCTCGCGTTGCGGAGCGCGAGGGCGGCACGAGCAGTGCGAACCGCCTCCCTCGCCTCTGAGTCACTACTGCCTAACGTGTACCGCGCATGCGTCGTCGAGTCGTCATCACCGGAATTGGAGCGATCACCCCGATCGGCATCACTGGCCGCAATCTGTGGGACGGCGTACGCGCGGAACGCTCCGCCGTCCGCTCGCTCACCCGGTTCGACCCGTCGATCTTCCGCAGTCACAACGCGGCCGAAGTGAATGATTTCGTTCCCTCGGATCACCTCGAGGCCAAGCGAGCAAAACGCCTCGACCGATTTGGGCAGTTCTCCGTCGTCGCGGCTCGCCAGGCCCTCGAGGACGCGCAGATAGATCTCGCGTCCGAGGATCGCGATCGCATCGGCACAATGATGGGCAGTGCGCTCGGCGGCGTCGCGTACGCCGAACAGCAGCTCGGGCTGTTCCTGACGCAGGGGTTGCGCGCCGTCGAACCGATGCTGGCACTGACGGTGTTCGGTGGCGCGTCGAGCTGCAACATCGCCATCGAGCTCGGCGTGCGCGGCCCGAACTCCACGAACTCGATGAGCTGCGCGTCCGGGACCATCGCCGTTGGCGAAGGATTCCGTCAGGTTCGCGATGGCTACGCAGACGTCATGATCAGCGGCGGTGCTGAAACGCCGCTCTCGCCACTGTGCTTCGGCGCATTCGCGCTCATTCGGGCGATGTCCACGCGCAACGATGACCCTTCCTCGGCATCGCGCCCGTTCGACCGGGACCGCGATGGTTTCGTGATGGGAGAAGGATCGGCGGTGTTGATTCTCGAGGAGCGCTCGCGAGCCATCGCTCGCGGCGCTCCCATCTACGGCGAAATACTCGGCTACGGGTTGACCAACGACGCGCACCACATGACCGCGCCGCTTCCCGACGGCTCGCAGGCGGCACGGTCGATCACGCTGGCGCTCGCGGACGCGAGGATCGCGCCGACCGAGGTCACTTATGTCAACGCACACGGCAGCTCGACGCCGCTCAACGATCCGACGGAGACGCTCGCGATCAAGCGAGTGTTCGGTGACCACGCGTACCGGATGCCGGTGAGCAGCACGAAGGGCTACTACGGACACGCGCTCGGCGCCTCAGGAGCGATCGAAGCGGCCATCTGCGCCCTCGCGCTGCAAAACAGCTGGGTCCCGCCGACGGTGAACCTCCAGACGCCGGACGAGGCGTGCGACCTCGATTACGTCCCGAGCGTCGGACGTCCCGCCGACCTGGATGTCGTGGTCAGCAACTCGTTCGGCTTCGGCGGCATCAACGCCGCGATCGTAATGCGGGGCGACAACTAGGGCGGGACTCCGGGGTGGCGGCGGTCCAGCGTTCCGCCTAACTTCGCCGCCCAATTCCACGTTCCCTGGAGCACGTCCCAATGAGAGATGCGGCCCGGCATTTCCTCGCCGAGTTCATCGGAATCTTCGCGCTCGTGTTCGTCGGCAGCGGCGCGATCATGGCGGCCCAGCACTTGAAGGCCGCCTCGCCACTCCTGCTGGTAGCCACCGCACACGGCTTGATCCTGTCCATCATGGTCACGGCGACCATGCGCATCTCTGGCCATCTGAATCCGGCAGTCACGATCGGATTCCTCGCCGCGAGACGCATCGAGCCGCTCATGGCAGGCATCTACATCTGCGCGCAGATCCTCGGCGCGATCGCGGCAGCGTACGTGCTCAAGGCGACCATGCCGGCAGACATGTTTGCAGCAACGCGCGGAGGGGGCCAGGCCATCTCGCTCGACGTGACGACAGGCCAGGCATTCACGCTGGAGCTGATCGCGACGTTCTTCCTCACGTTCGTCGTATTCGCCACCGCCGTCGATCCGAACGCTCCGAAAGTCGGCGGGTTCGCCATCGGCCTCACTGTGGGCGCCGACATCCTCGCGATTGGCCCGCTGACGGGCGCGTCGATGAACCCGGCCCGCTCGCTTGGCCCTGCCGTAGCGAGCGGCATTTTTGAGGGACAGGGTGTTTACTGGGCCGGCCCGATCGTCGGCGCAATCTTCGCGGCCGTGCTGTACGACCAACTGTTCCTGCGACGCGCGCCGGAGCTTCCGCTGCACGGCGCCGTTCGCGCCGATGATGAGCCGCCGCCGGAGGTCGGGCCACCAGCGCCGCCGGCACGATCACGCAAGAAGCGATGACTCGTTAGGGCCCCATGCGCAGGTATGTGTCCGAGTAGCGCTCGATCGACTTCGTGATCACGCGCATGGCGGAATCGCTCTTCTCCCAGCCGGCGATCTCCATCCGCTTCCCCTCGAGATCCTTGTAGATCAGGAAGAAGTGCTCGACCTCCTTGAGGTAGTGCGCGGGGAGGTCGGCAATGTCGAAGTACTCGTTATGCTGCGGGTCGTGGCTCGGGACGGCGAGAATCTTGTCGTCCGGCTCGCCGCGATCCAGCATCTTGAGCACGCCGATCGGGCGCACGTCGATCTGGCAGCCGGGGAACGTCGGCTCGTTGATGCGTACGAGGATGTCGAGCGGGTCGCCGTCCTCGTGAAGAGTTCGTGGGATGAACCCGTAGTCACCCGGGTAGTGCACCGCCGAGTAGAGCACGCGGTCGAGCTTGAGCATCCCGTGCTCCTTGTCGAGCTCGTACTTGTTTCGGCTGCCTCGCGGGATCTCGATCACCGCCGTGACTTCTTCGGGTGGATGCGGGCCTGGCGGCAGATCGCGCCACGGATGGATCATGGAGCCTGTTCGAGAGAAACGGTCGCGGATAGTCGGGCGGCGATAATTCTACTTCGCCCGCGGCAGTCCCGGAAAAACCGTCAGGCGCGCCGCGGAAGAGCAGCGCGCCTGACGAGCGAACGTTCGGCCCATCGGTTCCCGGCACCCGGTCGTCACATCGTTGGACCCGACAGTGCTCGCTCCCTCCGATTCAGTCGTCGCTCCAACGCGCGCCGTTCGATGACGTGCGGTTGGGTGCTGTCGATCTCGGCTTCTATAGCCACCAGCTCTTCGAGCGAGGCTGCGCCGTCAATGCGATCCCTCAGTCGAAAATACAGGCTGGCATCCATGGCGATTGGGTCGGGGTTAGCGTGACGTTGCCTGCCGCAAAAGGGCCGCAGTGTCTCGATCAATGGGCAAGGATCGCGCCCGGTACTATCGGCCGCTCCCCGGTCGGTAACTCCCGAATAGGCCGTCAGATGTCGCGGGCGCGCCGCAAATTCACCCTACAACTCGCTGTTGACCTCTCGCGCAAGCCCCCGCTGCATCTGACGGCGTTCACGAGCTCGCGTGCGCCTGCTGCGAACGACGAGGGAGATCACATAGCCCCCGTAAATGACGACCGCCGCTGCATAGGCGGCGTGGTAGAACACGGCATTGTCAGGCATTATCGGATGGGTTCAGCACGAAGGTTCGGCATGGGAGCCGGCTCGAACTCCTCCTCCGCCACAAGGGCGTCGACTCGTGCGGCCAACCGGTACCGTGCTCGAAGTAGCGCCACAAAGAGGAGCGCGAACGAAACGAAAGACATTGCGAACGTTGCCAGCATGCTGTTCGGCAGCGACGGATGCCCGGGCTTGAGCACGATCGGCATCGGGTGCAGCGTGCGAAACAGGTACACGCTGAGATGGATGAACGGCACGAGCAGCGCTCCAAGCACGCCGAGCACGGCCGAGTAACGGGCGCGTGTGCCGTGGTCGTCGATCGCTCCGCGAAGGATCAGATACCCAAGGAACACGAACCAGAGGAACAACGTCAGCGTCAGTCGCGCATCCCACGTCCACCACGTGCCCCAAACCGGCTTCCCCCACATGGGACCCGTAATGAGCACCACGGTCATGTACACAACGCCCACTTCCGCCGCCGACGCGGCGATGCGATCCAGTCGCTCGTCGCGAAGCCACAGGTAAAGCGCGCCCGAAACCGCCACGATCCCAAACGCGACGTACAGCGCGATGAAGGCCGACGGGGCATGGACGTAAAAGATCTTTTGCGCGAGGCCCTGACGCGCCTCGGCTGGCGTGAAGAAAATCGCGCGAACGAACGTCGCAGTCACCGCGAGAACGGCGATGGTCAACAGCCAGTCGATGCTGCGGCGGTCTTCGGTCGGGGCAGGAGTGGTCATCGGAACTGAGGGCTAGTCCTCGAGCGTGAACGGGAACGCGAGCGCGCACGCGACTACGAACACGATGTCGAACGCGATGAGGATTCTCAACCAACTCATCGCTTCGGCAATTGGACGGCCGGACAACAACCGCGCGGTGGACTGCGCGGCGGGGAGAATGATCGGCACGAAGAACGGCAGTGCGAGGACCGGCAGCAGCAGCTCGGCGAGTCGCGTATTCGCGGCCATCGCGCTGAAGAGCGTGCCTACCGAGACGAGTCCTATGGCCGCGAGCACGGCAATGCCCACGAGCGGGCCCAGCACGCGCGAGAGCGGGAGGTTGTAAAAGAGCGCAACCGCGGGAATAGCGATCGCCTGCACGCCGAGCACGAACAAGAGATTCGCGAGCGCTTTCCCGAGAAACACTGCCTCTCGATCCACGGGCGACGCGAGCAATGCATCGATCGCCCGATCGGCCTCCTCGACGCCAAACGAGCGATGCAGACCGAGCAGACCTGAAAAGGTGAAGATCACCCACAGGACGCCGGGCGCGAGATCCACGGCATTGACCGCCGTTGCATCCCAGGCGAAAAAGAAGATCACGATCGCCAGCAGCGAAAAGACGATCGCCGCGAGAAACGCGCTACGCGTGCGGAACTCGATCGCGAGGTCCTTACGGGCGATCAGCGCGGCGGCAGCGAAGGTGCCCGGGGGCACACGTGTGCTCATCGACCGATCGCGTCGCGGTACACGTCGCGATAGGCATCGAGCTCCACCGTGCCGCGCGGCTCGTGCTTGATGAACTGTCCATCGCGCATGATCGCCGTGTGCGTTGCCAGCGCGAGTCCCTCGCCGAGGTGGTGGGTCACCAGCACGAGCGCCGCCCCGCTGCTCTTGAGCGACTCCAGCGCCGCACTGAGCGCCGCAGCACCCGTCTCATCGAGACCGGTGTACGGCTCATCGAGCAGCACGACGCGCGGCTCGTGGACGATCGCGCGGGCGATGGACACGCGCTGCTGCATTCCGCGACTCAGGGAGCGAACCGGTGACTCGGCTCGCTCCTCGAGCCGCATGCGCTGCAGCGCACGCATCGCCGCGTGTCGCGGGGACCCGAGCCCGTACAATCGCGCCGTGAACTCGACGTTTTCTCTCGCGGTGAGTGCCGAGTAGAGCATGCTCTGGTGCGATATCAGACCGACGACCGCCCTCGCTTCGGCGCCGCCGGGAAGCTTGACCCCGGCAATGTGCGCCGTTCCGCTCGTGGGTCGGAGGAGCCCGGCGAGAATCCGCAGGAGCGTCGTTTTGCCTGCCCCGTTAGGGCCGAAGAGCGCCAGGCATTCGCCATCGTTCACGGCGAAGGTCAGCCGGCGGATCGCCACTCGGCGGCCGAATGCCCGCGTGAGCGCGTCGACCTCGATGGCGGGACGAGCACTGGTGGCTTCCGCCGCATGCGGCGTGCGCGGTATGTGCTCGATAGGCGTGATCGCGTGGGACACGCCCGAACGTTAGCCGTCGGCCGGTGGATGCGAAACGGCGGCCGCAATGCACGGCCGCCGCTCGCGAGTGAAGTCTGAGTCGCTACGCCGAAGGGGGCCACGGCGCACGGCCCTTGATCACTCGTTCGTGAACTCGAATAGAAATTCGAGCATTGTGAGCTTTAGCAAATTGCGGACCCTCTCTGGCGCCTGGCGCAGGTTGGTCGAGAATCCGCGCTCTTTCGCGCGTTTCTGAATGAATACGAGCATGCCGAGCCCGCTGGCGTCGATGTCGACCGTCTGGCTCAGGTCGATAACGAGGACACTCGCGTGCGCGCCAAGACGTTCGAGGTAGTCGAGAGCGACACCGCGGAAGCTCCCGCTTGTCGACGAAATCAGTCGATCCGGGGCCATCAACACGGAGCCGTCGTTATTCGCAATTGCCTGCATAACAAAACCCTCCCATCAAGGGCATCGAGCACTGCCACCGAATGAGGAGGATTCGAAACGCGGAGCGATTTCGTCTTACCACCTTCGGCAACCGGACGATCTCGAACGGTCTTGATCGAGACTCCTGGCTTTGCGGCCCCGCCTCACGACGGGTGTGCTCTTGTCGAGTGTTGCGTTGCCCTTCAGTTGTGACCTCCGTCAATGCGACTTGCATGCCAGGCTGAGCACATGGCGGCACTGCCTTGCGTTGGTTGCACTTAACCTTTGGATCCCCAGTTCGCGTGCGCATTGTGCCCCTGCACTTTGCATCGGCATCCGAACATCGCGTTGGTGTAGAATTTCTGGGCAGCCATCTCGACCGAACGACCGCTCACGTTGAACTTTCGTGACGGGCGGTGCACAATCGGGCCGCTCCGACGCGATTTCTGATTCTCCCATCGGCCCGCCTGCGGCGGGCTCCCGCCGATTCCCGAGCATGTCCGACATTGACGTTCTGCTTCAGGAAAACCGAAAGTTCGCCCCGCCTGACGAGTTCCGGCGCCAGGCGCACGTCTCGTCGCCCGAGCTGTACGCAAACGCCGAACGCGATCCGGAGCGTTTTTGGGCGGAAATGGCTGGGTCACTCGAGTGGTCGCGCCCCTGGGACAGGGTTCTCGAGTGGACGCCGCCGCACGCCAAGTGGTTCACTGGCGGAAAGCTGAACGCGTCGGTGAATTGCATCGACCGCCACATCCGCACGGCGCGCCGTAACAAGGCGGCGCTCGTCTTCGAAGGCGAACCCGGCGACCGCCGCACGCTCACGTACTGGGACCTCTACGTCGAGGTCAACAAGTTCGCGAACGTGCTCAAGAGAATGGGCGTTAGGCGCGGCGACCGTGTCGGCATCTACATGCCGCTCATCCCCGAAGTCGTCGTCGCGATGCTCGCCTGTGCGCGCATCGGTGCGATTCATTCGGTCGTGTTCGGCGGGTTCTCGCCCGAGTCGCTGCGCGATCGCATGAACGACGCGCAGGCGAAGGTCGTGATCACCGCCGACGGCGGCTATCGACGTGGCCAGGTCATCCCACTGAAGCGGAACACCGACAAGGCGCTCGAGGGCGCGCCGTCGGTGGAAAACGTGATCGTGGTGATGCGTCGCCCCGGATTGGGCGGCGATGAAGCGTTCGCGCAGATGAAGGAAGGGCGTGACCACTGGTGGCACCGACTCATGGCCGATGCCCCCGCGTACTGTGAGCCAGCCGAGATGGATGCGGAGGATGTACTCTACATCCTCTACACGTCGGGCACGACCGGAAAGCCCAAGGGAATCGTGCACACGACGGGAGGCTATCTGACTGGCGTCACCGCGACGACGAAGCTCGTCTTCGACCTTCGCGACGACGACGTGTTCTGGTGCACGGCCGACGTGGGTTGGGTGACCGGTCACTCGTACCTGGTCTACGGCCCGCTCGCGAACGGCGCGACCTGCGTCATGTACGAGGGCGCGCCCGATTGGCCCGACAAGGGTCGATTCTGGGACCTGTGCGAGAAGCACGGCGTCACGATCCTGTACACCGCGCCGACCGCGAT
>Ga0070679_100005943_pt1 | contig 11348 bp, 11 predicted proteins | sample KBSC63BmetaG_FD_65652 | JGI IMG/M metagenome (GOLD analysis project Ga0070679, IMG submission 65652) | Corn rhizosphere microbial communities from Kellogg Biological Station, Michigan, USA - KBS C6-3B metaG | ecosystem: Host-associated > Plants > Roots > Rhizosphere | place: USA: Michigan... | reverse complement strand
GGACGTCCTCTACAGCGGCATGACGGCGCTGCCGGCCGACTTCTGGGAGCGGCACGGCGCTGACATGCGCTCGTGGAAGGAAGGCGAGCGCACCTTCTACGAGGTCACCGGCCCGCAGGTCTCGCGCTGGGGCACGAACGAGGGCGTCTTCGAGGACAGTCCCGAGGGCGTGGAGGGCATTGTCCGGCACATTCAGGGGCAGACTGCCAGGATCGAGCTGCTGCGCGACTATCGCAGCGAGCGGCACAACATCTGGGGGATCGTGGCGCGCAACCGCGAACAGAACTTCGCGCTCAACCTGCTGATGGACCCGGAGATCGACTTCGTCACCGTGCTAGGGCCCGCGGGCACCGGCAAGACGCTCCTGGCGCTCGCCGCCGGCCTGACGCAGACGCTCGAGAGCAACCGCTTCGCGGAAATCATCATGACCCGCGTGACCATCCCCCTGGGCGAGGACATCGGCTTCCTGCCGGGCACGGAAGAGGAAAAGATGGAGCCCTGGATGGGCGCCCTGATGGATAACCTCGAGGTGCTGACGGGCAGCCAGGAGGGCGGCAACTGGGGACGCGCTGCGACCAACGACCTGCTGCGCAACCGCATCAAGATCCGCTCCCTGAACTTCATGCGCGGGCGCACCTTCCTGAACCGCTATATCATCCTGGATGAGGCCCAGAACCTGACGCCGAAGCAGATGAAGGCGCTGGTCACGCGGGCGGGACCGGGCACCAAGGTGGCCTGCCTGGGCAATATCGCCCAGATCGATACCCCCTACCTGTCCGAGATGACCAGCGGCCTGACATATTCGGTGAACCGCTTCCGGGGATGGGCGCATTCGGGGCACATCACCCTGGTGCGGGGCGAGCGCTCACGACTTGCGGATTTTGCCTCCGACACGCTGTAACCTGTATGGGCCGGGGCGGGACCGGCGCAGCTCGCGCTCCCGGATGCGCCGTCAAGAGACCCCGCAATCGATGAGCGATCCGCCTGTCCGAGTCATCAGTTGTAAGCAGACGTAACCTCCGGAAACTCGGCCCCGATCCCCGCGGTCAAATCCCACCATGCGCGCCCTACTCCTGGTCCTGCTGACTGCTGTCACCACCGCAGCGACCGTAGCGTTCGGGTCGACGCCCACTCCCCCGCCGCCCTCGGCCATCAGCTCGGAGCTGCCGGATCTGGGCAGCCCGGCCCAGGCCGCGGTCTCCAAGCAGGAGGAGGTCGAGTACGGCGCCATGGTCGCCAAGCAGATACGAGATCAGAACGGCCTGATCGAAGACCCGGAAGTCAGCGAATATCTGAACAGCATCGGGAACAAGCTCGCCGCGCAGACCCCCGATGGCGCCCGGGGCTACCACTTCTTCACGGTCAAGGATCCCGAGATCAATGCTTTTGCCGTCACCGGCGGCTATGTCTTCATCAACTACGGCTTGATCCTGGCGACCCATAACGAGTCGGAGCTGGCGGGCGTGATGGCGCACGAAATCGCCCACGTGGCGCAGCACCACATCATCCGCTCGGTGCAGGCACAGGGTCATCAGGCCCTGACTTCTGCCGCCGCCATCCTCGCGGCCATCATCCTGGGCGCCCTGGGCGGCGGCGATCATGGCCAGGCGATCGAGGGCGGCATGATCGCGGCCCAGAGCCTGGCTGCGCAGCAGCAGATCAATTTCACGCGCGACAACGAGGCCGAGGCGGACCGGGTGGGCATCGGCTACCTCATCGCTGCCGGCTACAACCCCAGCGGGCTGGCCGATTTCTTCGAGACGACCAGCCGCTCGACGGGGCTGTCGATGACCTACGCGCCTCCAATGCTCGTCAACCACCCGATGTTTCCAGACCGCATTGCGGAGGCACGCGCGCGGGCCGCGCAGCTGGGCGGCCAGGTCAAGGTGAAGGAATCCCAGAGCTACGAGCTCATCCGGGAACGTCTGCGGGTGCTGACCGCCTCGCCGGATACCGACATCGCGCGCGATTTCCTGCTGCGCATCAAGAATGGTGAGGATTATCCGGGCGTGAAATACGGCTACGCCCTGGCGCTCACCCGGCAGGGCAAGCCGGCCCAGGCCGAGGAGATCCTGCAGAAGCTCGTCAAGGATCACCAGGGGCTCACCCTGCTGTATACGGCGCTCGGAGACGCCCAGCTCAAGCAAGGCCACAAAGCCCAGGCGATTGCCACGCTCGAGCACGCCGAGAGCCTGTTTCCACGCAATGTCCCGGTGACGGTGCGCTACGGGCAGGCGCTCATGGACGTGGGGCGCAACAAGGATGCGCACCTGGTGCTGCTGGACCTGTTCAACAATGTGCCGCCCACTCCGGACCAGATCCGCCTGATCGCGAATGCGGCAGCTGCGGCGGGCGACCAGGGCGATGCCTACTTCTACATGGGCGAGTATCAGATCGCCGGCGGCGAGCTGCCGACTGCCGTTCGGCAGTACCAGCTGGCCCTCGAGACCCCTAATCTCACCCAGGTACAGCGCGAGCGGATCCAGGCCCGCATGAAGGAAGTGCGCGAGTACCTGGCGATGGCGCGGTTGAAGCGTACGAGCAACGAGCAGGGGCAGTAGGTCCGCACCGCCGACGCCAGCTGACGGCCCGCTGCGGCGCCTGCAGACCGGCTGCCGGCCACCGCGGGCTGCTACGCTGCTACAATGCGCCCCCCAAAGCTCCCGCTGCGACCCATGCCCCGACTGTTCCACGCGTCCAGCCTCGTCTGCGCCTGTGTGTTGCTTTTCGGCTGCGCCAGCCAGAACTTGCCCGGCAAGCGCGATCCCCGCGATCCGTTCGAGCGGATGAACCGCGTGACGTACCGGTTCAACGACCGCCTCGACAAGGCCATCGCCCGGCCGATCGCCCGCACCTACGTGAAGATCACCCCGCGCTTCCTGCAGACCGGGGTTTCGAATTTCGTCGACAACCTCACCTACCCCACCACGATCGTGAACGACCTGCTGCAGGGCAAGATCGTGCAGACCTGCGCGGACACGGGACGGCTGGTGCTCAATTCGACGGTGGGCATCGGCGGGCTGCTGGATCCGGCCTCGGCGGTAGGCCTGGACAAGAACGACGAGGACTTCGGTCAGACCCTTGGCCGCTGGGGAGTGAAGACCGGACCGTACCTGGTCCTGCCGCTGTTCGGGTTCTCCGACTTCCGCGACGGCTTCGGCCGCGTTGCCGACATTTTCACGACCCCGACCTACTACATCGACAACAGTACGATCGGGTGGACGATCTGGGGCGTTGAATTCCTCGATACACGCGCCCGGCTTCTCAATACGGAAAAGCTCCTCCAGGGCGTCTACGACCCGTATGCGTTTACCCGGAATGCCTACCTGGCGCGGCGCGAGTACCTCGTGACAGACGGTGAGGCTGTGGAGGAGCCGCCTGGGGAGGACGAAGACTTCGACCAGCCCTCCGGTGAACCCGAAGGAGGCGCGACTCAGCCGCAGTCCCCCGGGACGCCGCCGCCGCCGGGCGCCCCGCGCTCGCCTCCGAAGCCACCGCAGCCCCAGCCCAAACCATAGCTCAGACGCGGCCAAGCCCTGATCAAGCCCTGGCCAAGCCCTGATCAAGCCCTGGCCAAGCCCTGATCAAGCCCTGGCCAGGCTGCGGCCACGCGGTCGTCAGGTCTGGACGAGCCCTATCCAGCCCCGGGGGCGACGCCGCCCGCGCTCTCCAGGGCGCCGTTCACTTCGCTGATGCGGGCAAGGGCCAGGATCGCAGCGGGAATCCGGCGCAATTGCAGCGAACGGCCCTGCTGCCGCGCATACGCCAGCCAATCCAGCAGCACCATGAGGCCTGCGCTATCGGAAGCGTCGACGCCGCTGCAGTCGATCTCCAGGTCCCGGGCACTGGCCGACGCGAGCCAATGCAGCCCCTCCTGGCGGGCCTTGCGCGCGGTCGCAAAGGTCAGCGCGCCGCGGACCTCGAGTCGGCCGTCGGAGCCCTCCAGGATCTCGACGCTGCGCCCAGCAGCGGCTGCCACGCCGCCGCTGACCACGGGGGACGCGTTCATCCCTTGCCGCCAGCCTTGCCGAGCTGCCCGGGCTTCTCGCCCTTCTCGAGCCTGGAGATCACGGCATCGATCCCCTGCTGGTCGATCTGGGCGCCGAAGTCCTGGCGGTAACTGTTGACGTAGCTGATGCCGTCGATCACCACGTCCCAGGCTTTCCAGCCTTCGGGCGTCTTGTGCATGCTGTAGTTCACCGCGGTCCTGTCGCCATTGCCGGTCCTCACCTCGGTGCGCACGGTCGCGCGATCGGAGTTCGGAGCCACCTTGGCCGGAAACACCTTGAGGCGATCGGAGGTGAAATCCACCAGCGCAGTGCCGTAGTTGTTCAGCAGTGAATGATAGAAGGCATCCACGAAGCGCTTGCGCTGCTCCGGCGTCGCGGTCCGCCAGTGCGACCCGAGCACCAGGCGCGCGGCGTACTCCGTATCGAAATGCGGCAGGAGATATTTGTCGACGAGCTGGGAGATCCTGGCAGGGTCCTGCCGGTAGGTGGCGCGGTTCGCATCGAGGTCCTTGAGCATGCCCTGCGCGGCTGTCTGCACGATGTCGCTCGGACTCTGGCTGGCATTCGCGGCCGCGGCCTGCGGCGCACCGCCCTGGCCCTGCGCAGCGCCGCCCTGGGCATACGCCTGGGCGCCGCCGGCCAGCAGCGCGCCGGTCAACACAACGGTCAGGATTCTCATTTCTTCGGTCCCTCCTGGGAGTCGGAGCTGCTGCGGCTTGCCTCGGAATCGGAGCCCTTGCTGGCGAAGCTGGCGAACAGCTTGTTGATGAGGCTCTCGAGCACGATCGCCGACTGCGTCTGATCGATGTGTCCGCCGTCCTTCAGATAGGTATCCAGTCCACCGGGGCTGATGCCGATGTACTTGCCGCCGAGCAGGCCCTGGGTCTGGATGCTGGCGAAGCTGTCCTGGGGAATCTCGTTGTACTGCGGATCGATCCTCAGGTTCACCACCGCCTTGTAGGTCTGCGGGTCGAAGCGGATTCCAACGACCTCGCCGACACGCACGCCCGCCATGGTAACGGGCGAGCCCGTCTTGAGGTCCCCGATGTTGTCGAAGTCGGCCGTGACGCGGTACCCGCCGGTCGTGCCGCCGAGCTTCAGGCCGCTCGAGGGGAGCTGCGTGGTGAGGAACAGCAGCGCGGCAAAGCCGAGCAGCACGAACAATCCGGTTCCGATCTCGAGAGTGCGGTTTGAGCGCATGGTGTTCAGTCCCGCGAGGCCTCGCGGCCGTTCGCTGTCAGTCCAGGAAAGCTGCTGTCAGTACCAGGTCGAAAAACAGGATCAATACGGATGAGGCCACGACGGTGCGCGTGGTGGCAAGTCCGACACCCGCAGCGGTCGGCTCGGAGTTGTATCCCTCGTGGACGGCAATGAGGCTGCAGGTCACGCCGAAGACGATGCTCTTGAGGATCCCCTCCCACACATCCCGAAGCTCCACGGCCGCCTGCATCTGCGACCAGAACGAGCCCTTGTCCACTCCCATCTGCTGCACACCGATCAACTGGGCGCCGAAGATGCCGATGATCCCGAAAACGGCGGTGAGCAGCGGCACCGCGATCACGCCGCCCAGGAAGCGCGGTGCGGCCACATAGCGCAGCGGATTGACCGCCATGACCTCCATTGCCGTGAGCTGGTCGGTGGCGCGCATGAGGCCGATCTCGGACGTCAATGACGTCCCGGCGCGGCCGGCGAACAGCAGCGCCGTGACGACCGGCCCCAGCTCCCGCAGCAGTCCGAGCGCAGCGGCCGTGCCGAGCGCGTCTTCCGAGCCGAATCGCTGCAGCAGCGTGTAGCCCTGCAGGGCCAGCACCGCGCCCACGAAGAAACCGGACAGCATGATGATGATCAGCGAGCGCGCACCGGCATTGTAGACCTGGTTCACGATCAGCCGCGGCCGGGCGAGTGAGGGGACGCACTGCACCAGCAGATGCAGCAGGAAGATGAAAACCGCCCCGAAGCGGCGCACGCCCTCGGTGAGATACCCTCCGCGCGAAGCGCCGGTCACGGCTTCTCTGCCATCAGCTGCGGCAAGTAATCGGGCGCGGGATAGTGAAACGGCACCGGGCCTTCGGCCGCGCCTGTCATGAACTGGTGCACGACGTCATCACGGCTGCCCGCGAGCTCCTGCGGCGATCCCGAGGCGACTACGCGGCCACCGGAGATAAGGTAGCTGTCGTGCGCGATCGTCGAGAGCTCGTGGACGTCGTGCGACACCACGATGCTGGTAATGCCCAGAGCTTCATTCATCTGCCGGATCAGGCGCAGGATCATCCCGAGGGAGATCGGGTCAAGCCCGACGAACGGCTCGTCGTACAGCAGGATCTCCGGATCCATGACGATCGCGCGCGCCAGGGCCACCCGCCTGGACATGCCCCCGGAGAGCTCGGAGGGCATCAGCTCGGCCGCGCCCCGCAATCCGACCGCCTGCAGCTTGGTCAGCACCAACCTGCGGATCAGCGGCTCCGGCAGGTCGGTGTTCTCGCGGACGGGAAATGCAACGTTCTCGAACACGTCCATGTCCGTGAGCAGCGCACCGTTCTGGAACAACATGCCCATCCGCCGGCGCAGCGCATAGATCCCCGATGTGCCGAGGGAGGCAAGATCCTGCCCGAACACGACCACCTGCCCGCGCGATGGTGCGGACTGCGCCGTAATGAGCCGCAGGAGGGTTGTCTTTCCCGTGCCGCTCGGACCCATGATCGCGGTGATGCGGCCACGGCGAACCTTGACATCCAGTCCGGAAAAGATCGCCCGCGACTCGATGCCATAGGAGACATCGCGCACGTCGACGACCACGTCGTCGTCCGCGGGCGACGCGATTATGGGGAGATCGTTATTGGTCACGCAGGCTGTTCAGGCGCTCAGGCGGCCTTGTTCTCCATGTCGGCGGAATACCGTCCCGAGGTGGCGAGCCCGTTGAGCCTGGCGCGCTTCGCAAACTCCTTCTGGCCGGCCGCGAAGTTCGCCTCGACCCCGCCCCAGGTCTTGAGGGCGGTGTCCTGCAGGGCGCGCCCGTAGCTGAACGTGAGCGTCCAGGGAAGCGGCGCGAGCTTGTTCATGAGCGACAGATGCAGCGTCGCCTCCGACGGTGACTGGCCTCCGGAGAGGAAAGCGATACCCGGCACGGCCGGTGGCACGTGGCGCTTGAGACAGCGCACGCTCGCCTCCGCGACCGCCTCGGGCGAGGCGCGATTGGCAGCCTTCTTGCCGGAGATCACCATGTTGGGCTTGAGGATCATTCCCTCGAGACAGATGCGGTGCCGCGCGAGCTGGTCGAACACGACGCGCAGCACCGAATCGGTAACCTCCTCGCAGCGCTCGATGCTGTGTGCGCCGTCCATGAGCACTTCCGGCTCGACGATCGGCACGATGCCCTGTTCCTGGCAGAGTGCGGCATAACGCGCGAGGGCGTGTGCGTTGGCCTCGATGGCGAACGAAGTGGGAATACCGTCAGCGATATCGATGACGGCGCGCCACTTCGCGAAGCGGGCACCAAGCTTGTGATAGTCGATGAGCCGCTCACGCAGGCCATCCAGGCCCTCGGTGATCGTCTCATTGGGGAAACCGGCGAGCGGCTTGGCCCCGGTGTCGACCTTGATGCCGGGTACGATCCCGAGGCCGGCCAGGTATTCCGGGAAGGGCTTGCCATCGCGGGTCTTCTGCCGGATGGTCTCATCGTACAGGATGACGCCGCTGATCGACTCCGCCGCGCCGGGGGCGGTGAACAGCATCTCCCGGTAGCTGCGGCGATGCTCCTCGGTCGAGTCGAGCTTGATCGAGCCGAACCGCTTCCCGATCGTGCCGGTGCTCTCGTCTGCGGCGAGAATACCCTTGTTCCTGGCAACCATTGCATTGGCGATGCGCGCAAGCTCGCTGCGGTTCATCAGTCATCTCCTCGGCGAAAATCAGGACAGGGCGCCGGGCGCGAAGCGCCGCAGCGCCAGTCGGATGCCAGTTGTGCGTGACGCGGCTGGCGAGTTTATCAAATGCGGCGTACGCAGGTCCGCCACCCTGCCCGCGACGGCGGCACAGCCAGCGCTTGGCGCGCGGGCGCAATTAGTACTAAAATAGTCCTACTTACCACCCCGGGGACACCGGGTTTGCGAAACGAGCGAACAGAAACGCCATGCTGCGCATCAGCCGCCTCACCGATTACGCCACCGTGATCCTGGGCCTGCTCGCCGAGCACCCGGAGCAGGTGCAGACCGCCACGGCGCTGGCGGAGCAGACACGCATTGCCGCCCCCACTGTCAGCAAGCTGCTCAAGCAGCTGCACGGCGCCGGGCTTGTCGTGTCCACCCGCGGGCTGCACGGCGGCTACCAGCTCTCCCGCCCGGCGACCCAGATCAGCGCAGCGGCGATCCTGGACGCTCTGGAAGGTCCGCTCGCGTTGACCGACTGCGCAGTCGGCCGCGGCCAATGCGAGATCGAGGACAACTGTCGCGTCGGACGGGCCTGGCAGCGGTTGAATCTCGCGATCCGGCGATCACTTTATGAAGTGAGCCTCGCGCAGCTCGCGGGAATCGACCCGAGCCAGCCGCAGCTGGCCGCGCTGGATCACGAGATGAAGTCCATGCCGTCCCGGGCACTGGTCAGGTAGCCCACGGCCGGCACCGTTTCCGCCCGCCCCCGCCCGCATGAAGAAGACCGCACCATGAGTGAAACCGCCAACCAGATCGAGAGCCTGATCGAGCGCAGCTACCAGCACGGATTTGTCACGGACATCGATTCCGATACCGTCGCACCGGGCCTGGACGAGAGCGTCGTGCGGCTGATTTCACGCAAGAAGGGCGAGCCGGACTTCCTCACACAATGGCGGCTGAAGGCACTGCGGCGCTGGCTGCAGATGCCGGCGCCTGAATGGGCGCACGTGAGAATCGCGCCGATCGACTACCAGGCGATCTCCTACTACTCGGCTCCCAGGTCGAAAACGGATGGGCCAAAGAGCATTGACGAGGTCGACCCGAAGCTGCTCGAGACCTACGCGAAGCTCGGAGTGCCGCTGCACGAGCGTGCGCGCCTGGCCGGAGTGGCAGTCGATGCGGTTTTCGACAGCGTCTCGGTGGCCACCACGTTCAAGGAGCGCCTCGCCGCCGCCGGCGTGATCTTCTGCCCCTTCTCCGAGGCGGTGCGCAATCATCCGCAGCTGGTGGAACAGTATCTCGGCACCGTCGTCCCGTACGCCGACAATTTCTTCGCGGCCCTGAACTCCGCGGTGTTCTCCGACGGCTCGTTCGTGTACGTGCCCAAGGGAGTGCGCTGCCCGATGGAGCTGTCCACGTACTTCCGCATCAATGCGGCCAAGACGGGCCAGTTCGAGCGCACCCTGATCATTGCCGACGCCGGCAGCCATGTGAGCTACCTGGAGGGATGCACCGCGCCGATGCGGGATGAGAACCAGCTGCACGCCGCGGTCGTCGAGCTCGTGGCGCTGGATGACGCGAAGATCAAGTACTCGACCGTGCAGAACTGGTATCCGGGGGATGCGAACGGCGTCGGCGGCATCTACAACTTCGTCACCAAGCGCGGCGACTGCCGCGGGCGCAACTCGCACATCTCCTGGACCCAGGTGGAAACCGGCTCGGCGATCACCTGGAAGTACCCAAGCTGCGTGCTGCGCGGTGAGAACTCGATCGGCGAGTTCTACTCGGTGGCCACGGTCAACAACCACCAGCAGGCCGATACCGGCACCAAGATGATCCACATTGGGCGCAATACGCGCAGCACCATCATCTCCAAGGGCATTTCCGCGGGCCACGGACAGAACACGTATCGCGGCCTGGTGCGGATCCTGCCGAGTGCCCACGGCGCGCGCAATTTCACGCAATGCGATTCGCTCCTGATGGGAGCCGACTGCGGGGCGCACACCTTCCCCTACGTGGAGGTGAAGAACCCCTCGGCCATCGTCGAGCACGAGGCGAGCACGTCGAAGATCAGCGACGACCAGCTGTTCTACTGCCTGCAGCGCGGCATTTCGCAGGAGGACGCGGTCAACATGATCGTCAGCGGCTTCTGCAAGTCGGTGTTCCGGGAGCTGCCCATGGAGTTCGCCGTGGAGGCGCAGAACCTGCTCGCCGTGAGTCTCGAGGGGGCGGTCGGATGAGGACGGATGCGGTGAGCGACACGATCATGCTGAAAATCGACAACCTGCACGTCACGGTGGACGGCAAAGAGATCCTGAAGGGCCTGAGCCTCGAGGTCGGTACGGGTGAAGTGCACGCCATCATGGGGCCCAACGGCTCGGGCAAGAGCACGCTGGCGCACGTCCTGGCCGGCCGGCCCGGATACGCGCTCACCGCCGGCAGCATTACTTTCGAGGGCCGCGATCTGCTTGCGCTGGCGCCCGAAGAGCGCGCCCGGGCCGGGGTGTTCCTCGGCTTCCAGTACCCGGTCGAGATCCCCGGCGTCAACAACGTGTATCTGCTGAAGGCTGCGATCAACGCCGCCCGCAAGGAGCGCGGTCTGCCCGAGGTCGATGCGTTCGAGTTCCTGGAACTGGTGCGCGAGAAGATGAAGACCATGCGCATGGACGACAGCTTTCTCTCGCGCGGTGTGAATGAAGGTTTCTCCGGCGGAGAGAAGAAGCGCAACGAGATCCTGCAGATGCTGGTGCTGGAACCAAAGCTCGCGGTGCTCGACGAGACCGACTCCGGCCTCGATATCGATGCCCTCAAGGTCGTGGCGCACGGTGTGAATCTCCTGCGCAGCCCTGCGCGTACCTTCCTGCTGGTGACGCACTATCAGCGGCTGCTCGAGTACATCGTTCCGGACTTCGTGCACGTGCTGGTCCGGGGACGGATCGCGCGCAGTGGCGATCGAACCCTGGCCCTGGAGCTCGAGAAGCGCGGCTACGATTGGGTGTCCGGCGAGGCAGCCTGAGATGGTGACGACCTCCCCGCTCGCCGCCCGCATCGCGCAGGAACATGCGGCCGCGGCCGCCACTCTCCCTGATCTCGTCATCAGCTCCGAACGCCGGCGCACGGCCGTGCAGGAGCTGCAGACGCACGGCCTGCCGGGTTCCCGGGACGAGAACTGGAAATACACCGACCTGCGCTCGCTGGAGAAGGTGAGCTTCGCGCCCGTCGCGGGCCTCGCGGCTGCCAACGAACGCATCGCCGCGGGCGTCTCACCGATCCCGTCCGCCGGGCATCGCCTGCCCGCGCCCATTGCAGGCTACAGCCGCTACACGTTCGTGGATGGCGTCTACTCTCCCGGGCTGTCCTCCCCGGGCGTGCAGCAAGGGGTCTCGGTGACCTCGCTGCGACTGGATCCCGGCGCCGCCCGCTCGCCGCAAATGCTGGCGGCGCGGCCAAATGACGCGGCCCTCAGCGCGGATGC
>Ga0070679_100005940_pt1 | contig 11348 bp, 10 predicted proteins | sample KBSC63BmetaG_FD_65652 | JGI IMG/M metagenome (GOLD analysis project Ga0070679, IMG submission 65652) | Corn rhizosphere microbial communities from Kellogg Biological Station, Michigan, USA - KBS C6-3B metaG | ecosystem: Host-associated > Plants > Roots > Rhizosphere | place: USA: Michigan... | reverse complement strand
TATGTCGGCGCGGTTCGAAACGTCCTTGTCGAGAATGTCACGGCCGACCCATGCAGCCTGGTTGCCTTCTTTAAGCCGGGTGCGCTCATCTACGATTGGCGCAACGGACTGGTCGAGCATATCCGCCTCCGAAACCTCAGTCTGAACGACACGATTGGCAAGCGCTTCGGCGCCGGAATTCGAATGATCGCGGCCCGCGGCGCAATCATTCGCGACGTGGTGGCGACCGGCATTCAGATCCACGCTCGCGCGTTGAACCGCGGCGTCTCGTCGACCGCGGCCGTCGATCTGACATTGCTGGAGCAAGGCGCGCCGGCGCGGATCGAGGATGTACGGTTGCAGGTTTCGTTCGTCGATCCTTATGCCGGCGGAAAACATGGTCCGGGGGTTCCCGGCTATCCGATCGAGCATGTCGTGCGAATAGAGAAGGCGAATCCGGCGAAAGGCTCCATGTCCGGCATTGTTCTCGACATCGAAGGAGAAGGTTCGGGATTTGGCGGCATTTATGTCGGTTCGGGCCTCGACGGCGCGGTGACTGTTGAGCGCGCCATTCTCAAAAGGGTGGCGATGAGCCCGCCTGCCTCCGTGGGAGGCGGAGGGATCTGGAGCGATTCCCGCCTGACCCTCGGCAACGTGCAGATTGATTCCATTATGCTGCCCAAATTTGGCGGCAGCGCTTTTGCGACGAGAAGATAGAGTTTTGCCAGCCGGTTGGGCCTCGTCTAGCGAAAATGGCGAACAGGGTTATGGAGCCACCGAATGAAGGATAGTGTCGCCATCTCGTCCGGCCTCGGCGAAGAACGGCTCGCGCATCTTGGCGGCTACGTCCACGGTTGTGATCCGAACACGTGGTATCCTGAGCTCTGGACCTGGCTCAAGGACCGCTTCAAGATCGGCTCGCTGCTCGATGTGGGCTGCGGCGAAGGATATACGACGCAATTCTGGCGTTCGATCGGCTGCGACGCCCTGGGAATCGACGGAAGTCCGAGCGCGCTTCGCGACAGCGTCGTTCCAGATGCCGTCCAAAGCCACGATTTCACCAAGGGACCGTTCCGCCCGGGCCGCGACTTCGACGCGATCTGGTGTTGCGAAGTCGTCGAGCACATTGACGAGAAATATGTCGATAATGTCCTCGACACCTTTGCGCTCGGGCGGGTCATCGCCATGACCCACGGTGTTCCGGGGCAAGCGGGCCACCATCATGTTAATTGCCAGCCGTCGTCCTATTGGGTGCGCCGTCTGGAAAGCCGGGGCTACCATCTGCAATACGGCCTGACGCGCGCCGCCAGGGCATACGGGCACAGCTATTTCGCGAAGACGGGAATGATCTTCACCCGCGATCGCGCAGGTGTTCCAGCGGCGCTGGCGCTGCGGCTGCTCACGCTGGAATGGGTGCCGCGGCGGATTTGGCGCAGGCTTCGCAAGCGCGGGCTGCGGGGCGTCGTGCGGACGACTCGCGGCTAAGCAGCCAGCCCCATTCAGCGCCGACTGTGCGCACCTTTGTAATGCGCGATCATCTCGCGCGGGCCAAGTGTCCGATCCGATTTCCTGCCTAGAAAGTAGACGGCCGAGGCCGAGTCCGCGGCGTGGCGGGGATCGGCGAGACGGTCGAAATACTTGATCCAAAACAGGGCCAGCTTGGCGAGGACGCCGGCTCTAACGGATCGCAGCACGGAACGAACGAGATGGTCGACGGACCAAAGGAATTGGGTTGCCGGGCCAAGTGCGACGCCGGAGTCGATTAAGTCGAATTTTCGAAACAGCCACCGGTGGCCGCTCTCGGTAAAGCGGGTGAAGTCATATGGTCCCTCATGGACCTGCTGCATAAACGGGGTTTCGGCGTAGACAACTCCGCGGTGCTTCAACACCCGGTGTATTTCTGCAACGACGGCCCACGGATCGAGCACATGCTCCAGCACAGCTTGGACCCAGACCGCATCGACGCTTTCGTCAGTGAGTGGGATTCGATGCGCGTCGGCGATGAATTGGGTGATGGGAGACGCGTAAATGTCGAAGCCGACGAGATCGATCGAGGGATCATCGTAGAGGTGAGCCGTCCCTTCGCCGGGGGAGCCACCGCCGACGACGAGCAGAACCGGCCTTTCAACCGATTGCTTTGCCAGGGCGAGGAGGCGCCGAGCATTGTTTTCAGCCACGTCGTTTGACGGCAACATGGTCCGGAGAACCGCCGATTTCCTTGCCATTCCTCCGCCGCGCAGGATCGCGCTGCCGCCGCCGCTTTGCAGTACTTCGTCTTCGGCGAGGATGCTGTCGGCGAAGTCGACAAGCACCGGCTGGCCTCCGGCGGCAGGAAACACCTTTTTGCTCATCGCGCATTGGCCGTCAGAGCAGATGAATCCGAGGCCCGTCGAACGCAGCGGCGATCGACAGGTTGGACAGCTAAGAAGCTCGGCCAGGCGATCGGGCTCCATCAGCGGCATCCTTATGCCTCGCTCCCCTCCGCCGGCTTGCGGACAAGCACGATGCTTTGCCGATACGAGCGGAACAGCCAGCGCAGGCGGCTCGCGTTCGCACGCCAGTTCTTGCGGCGGTAAATGGGGACTGCGACCCTCGCGAGCTGATGGAACAGGCGCCGGATCCCGTCATCGACCTCCTGCAGGTCCTTCCAGTAATTTCCGGCCTCGAGCTCGCAGCTTCGGATCACTGTCCATCCGGGCAATAGGGCAGCAAGCTCGTGAGGCTTCAGTCGAAGCATCGTGTCGATCGGGTCGGGATGATAGGGGTAGCTGAGCGGCACCGAGAAAAGTCCGTAGCCGCCTTCCACGACGAGATCTCCGCAGGCGCGGGCAAATTCCCCTGGGTTCGTCAGGTGCTCGAGGAGATTGCTGCAAATGATCAGCCGGGCGCCGTGGCGTTTAAGGCTCGCGCGGAATTCAGGGTCGAGGATGTCACCCACCTCGTCCACGCCCGGATCCGGTTTCATGTCGCAATGGATGAACCGCATCCCGGACGCTTCCAGCGGCCTGATGAAGCGGTCGCTGATGTGCGGCTGATCGACTTCACGGAAAACCTTGGTCGACGATCCGATGTTGAGGCACAACGAACCCGCCGGGAGGCGGAGGTCGCGAACCCAGCTCGCAAGCGTTTCTGCCTCCTGAGGCCTCATTTTTTCCGCCTGGTCCGAATCAATTCCGGGCGGGAGTCGAATCCCTGCTTTCCCCATCCGCCGGAAACGGGGGTGTCACGTAGCGCGAACTGGCAGAGGATCACTAGCGCCAGTCCGAAGACAAGCTGGGCAACCGCCGTGCCGGTGATCGACAAAACGAACGTGAGAGGTATGGCTGCTACCGAGAATGCCACGATCGCTGTGACGTAGACGAACAGGAGGCGTTTCGGCCCGGCGTACACCTGGACATACATCGACGGAGTCTGGCTGACGAGTTGCGCGGCGGCGGCAGCTGTCAGGAAGATCAGAGGGACGTAACCGTCCTCGAACCTCGCGCCGAACAAAATCTGGATGACGATGTGGCCGAAGAACACTACGCCGACAACCGCCGCCACCCCCATCAGAAACGTTGCCGACATCATCCTGGTCTTCAGGCGGCGCGCTCCTTCGACATTGTCCTGCGCGGACAGCATGGAGACTTCGGGGAAGATGGTCGCCGAATAGACGGTCCCGAACTTGCGAAGAACACCGGCCAGCTGCCTTGCGACATTGTAGATGCCGGCCGCCTCGACGGACACGACAGCACCCACAAGCAAAGAATCGCCGCTCGATCGAAGCGTGTCGACGGAGCTCGTCGCCCAGGTGCTCCAGCAATATTGGATGAACGTTCGTCCATCGCCGCCCGAGAACATCCGCCGCTTCACCTGAAGCGGAATCGCCGCTCGTCGGACGAGATACAGGCTGACCCACAGCTGAAGCTGGTAATTGAGAATGAAATAGCCGGCCCAAGCGAGGACGAATTCGTCGAACGAAGAATGCCCTATATACAGCGCCGCCGAGGCGATGAGCAGGCCCGCGGCGCAGAGTGTCTGGATAAGGCTCAGCAGGCCGAACCGGTTGAACAGACGAAAGATTCCGTTCGACGTCGGGTAGCCGGTAAAGATCAGCGTGGCAGCCATGATCCGAGCCGCCGCGAGATCGCGATCGGCAAGGCCGATCGCTCCGGAGAAGAACTCAATGGCTGTTAGCGCGATCGCCAGTGCGATGAGCGACGAGAAGAGATCGGTTAGAAGCCCCATCGAGATGATTTTTCCGAGCCGCGACTTGTCGCCCTCCGCCTGCGCCAGCGATCCGAGCTTGATCACCGGCTGCTGCGTAAAAAATGATGTCGAGATCGCGACCATCTGAGTCGCCGACTGAAGCAGGACGAGAACGCCGAACTCGCGCGGCGACAATGCCCGCGCATTCACCGCAACCGTCAGCATCGTAAACACCGACGCGGCGGTCGTGCCGCCGAAGAGGTAGGCGGTGTTGCGCGCAATCCGGCCGTAGAGCGAGTCTGTCACCGGGACGTCGGATCGCAGATCGGTCACGGCTGCGATCCCAATGTTTGGTAGACGTCCTCGTATCGCCGGACGACTTCATCTGGAGCGAACAGCCGGCTGGCGGCTGCGTGGCCCTTTTCCCCGGATACGGATGCACCTTCCGCATCGGTGCAATACCTCACGATGGCGTCGGTCATTGCATCGAAATCGCCGCCGCTCACTACGACGCCCGCTCCGCCAGATTCCTTCTCGAGTAGCTCGCGAGCAGAGCAGACGTCGAAGCTTACGACCGGACGGCCGCACGCCATCGCTTCGATCATCCCCCGCATCAGCCCTTCATGGGTTGACGGAACCGCCACGGCCCGTGCCTGCTCGATCAGCATCGGAAGATCGGTCCGATAGCCGAGGAAGCGGACGTTTCCAAAAGGCTGCGCGGCCGCGGCGCATTGGGCGGCATATGCATCGCGCGGATCGAAATCGCCTGTGAACCACACCTCAATGCCTTGCTCGTAAAGTCTGGGCACGACGTGCCGGATGAAGTCCAGCTGCCCCTTTTTCGGCCAGAAGACGCCCGAGACGAGCACGGCGGGCGGCCGCGCGCGGTCGATTTGAGAGAAAGGAAAGCGTTCTGGATCGACGATGGAATACGTCACGGTGTATGAACGCATCGCATTGGGAGCCACGTCGCGCCAGCGTTTCGCCATGTCGCTCGAAAGATAGAAGACGTGGTCCGCGGCGGCGAAGAGAAAGGAAAACTTTCGCCGCGGCGCGCGCCGGCCGGGCGCAAGTGTATCGCGCAGGTTCAAGACAATTTTCGCTCCCGAGAGCTTGGCGGCGGACATCGACAGCTGGAGGGCAAGGGGATCGTTGGCATGGACGACCCGTACTCCGTTAGTAACGATCAGCGCTCTCAGCCGACGGTGATAGCCAAAGTAGCTTTTCGCATATCCCATCGGTGCGGAAACGAGACCGGCCGATGCCGCTTCCGGATGGACATGCACCTCGATTCCCCGGCGTCGCCATTCGTCGGAAAATTGCCCCTGCCGATTGGTCAGCACGATCGGCCGGTGTTCGCGAAGACGGCACATAATTTCGGTGACGCTTTGCAATCCACCGTTCGATCGCGATTCGGTCTGGATGATACAGAAGAGGATGGCAGGCTTCATCTCGCGCTGCTGCCTGTCAGCCGCCAGGTTGGGATCGCGTGAGGACGAAGACCCAGACCCGCGCCGCCTTTCCGTATTTCACAGCTTCGGCATGCAGAATGTCCGCGAGCCGGTATTTCGAGCGACCCCATTCGAACAGAAGGTAGGGCATCGCCATCGGATGCGCCCCGAACGGGTCCATTTCGCCAGCTCCGGACGTGGAGTGCTGCATGGTGTGCTCGATGTAGATGCAGCCGTCGTCGGTCAGCTGACCGGCCCAAGCGGTCAAGGCTTTTTCCGGGTCGAACGCCTGGTCGAGCGAGTTCGTGTAGATGAAGGAAAACTGGCCCAACCAGTCCGCGCGAGTTTCGTGGAAATCGTGGGTCACCATGTTGGGAATCGATTCCGCGGTTTCAGAAATGTCGGTTCCGGTCACTGGACAGTTCAGCGCCTCCGCAAACCAGGCGACCTCCCAGCCGTTGCGGGCGCCATGGCACAGGCCTCGGCGATCGAGGCCTCGCCGCCGGATGTCGTCGGCGATCGCCATGAGGGTGACTGGGTCTGCGGAAACCCAGTCGAGCTTGCGTTTGTTGTGGAAAATCTGAGTCTTGCGGTACTCTGCGTAGCCGCCTGCGTAATCGTGCTGGTAAAGCAGCTCGTCGTTGCGGCTCGGCACCAGCTTGAGCCCGAAAGGCTGAAGCGCCTTGTTTATCGCTCGTCTAAGCACGATCGCGAGCCTTCTTGCTGTAAAGGGGGGATCGATCTGGTGGATGGCCGCGTACCGGCAGTTTACGGACCGTGTCCACCCTGATTCGACCACATTGAATAGGCCTATGTGTGAATCCTCGCCAGGTCAGCCGAAAAGAGCCGTTTCGGGTTGACAGCGCCGACGGGGGAGCTTCCATTTTCAGCGAGGAGTTGGACGGTTTGTCAATGTCGAAAGCACAAGCTGGCCTGATTAGCGTCGTCATGCCGGTCCACAACGCGCTCCCGTACCTCGACGATGCTGTCAGCAGCATTTTGGAGCAGACCTTTAAAGATTTCGAATTCGTCATTTTCGACGACGGTTCGACAGACGGCTCGACGGAGAGGTTGCAACAGTGGGCGAAGCATGATTCGCGAATCCGTCTCATCCGCGGCCAGCAAAATCTCGGCCCCGCCCGAAGCTCAAACGAGGTCGTGCACCATGCATCATCGCCACTGATCGCCCGGATGGACGCCGATGATGTTTCCTATCCGGACAGACTAGAGAAGCAGGCCAATATTTTGGCGATGCAGCCCGATGTCGGAATCATTGCCTCTCTTTGTGAAGTCCTCGACGCGGGTGGGCAGAAGGTACGGGGCCCAGAAATGTGGCGCCTGACTCGAAAATCATGGTTCACGCCGTTTCCTCATGGGTCGATGATGTTCCGCCGTTCTCTTTACGACGCTATTGGCGGTTACCGCGAGGAATGTGAATTCTGGGAAGACTTGGACTTTGTCCTCCGCGCATCGGAGCGATCGCGCATCTTGGTCATACCCCGCCCGCTCTATTTCTATCGCCAATCCAATACTAGCACCCGGATCGCATCGAAGCAGGAGCGCGTCGAGGAAGCCATCGACCTGAGGTACCGATCCATCGAGAGAATCCGACAGAATCGCTCCTACAATGACGTCCTGAGCAGGGGACCCGCACGGACCGGCGAAAAGTTGGACCCTAGGGTGTTTATTTCGCTCGGCTCACTTGCGCTGTGGACGGAGCGTCGGCCGAACCTTGCCCGCCGCTTCCTGGCGCGGGCGCGTCTGGGGTTCAATTTCCCGACGCTCGTAGCCGGCGCGTGGGTTTCATGGATATCGGTCAGCCCGGGCAGCCTACGGGCCTTGATGAACGCCATGTCACGGCTGCGCAACTTCTGGGTGCACCCCAAGCCGATGGATAAACCTGTGGAATGGATCACGCCGCCCAAGGGAGGACGCGCGAACCGCGCAGCCTACTCACTCGCAAATGGCAGTTCAAAATAGTGGCGGCGGCCCTGGGCGCGAGATCACGTCTTCCGGACTTCGACCAAACGGCCGTTCTGGAGCTTGACCACAATGTCGCAGCCGATAAGGGTTGATGCCCGGTGCGAAATGATCAGCATCGTGGGCTGGTCCTTTGTTCCAACTACAGCGTTCAGAACCGCCGCCTCGGTTTGTTCGTCAAGCGCGCTGGTGGCTTCATCGAGCACGAGGAACTGCGGATCCTTGTATATTGCGCGAGCAATCCCGAGCCGCTGTCGCTGTCCAGCCGATAAGCGGACGCCGTTTTCGCCGATCGGTGTCGAATATCCACCCGGCAGTGACATGACGAATTCGTGAAGCTGGGCAATTTGCGCGGCCAATGTGACGCGTTCTGAATCTAGCTTTTCCCTAGCGGTAAGGGCGATGTTCTCGGCGATCGAGCTGTCAGCGAGAAAGACGGAATGCGGGACGTGTGCAATGCTCCGCTGCCAAGCGGCGCGATTGCCTGCGTGGAGTGGAACGCCATCAACGAGAATGTGGCCCTCGTCCGGATCAAGCAAACCCATCAACAGGTCGGCCAGAGTACTCTTGCCACTGCCTGTCTTGCCTACCAGTGCAACCCGCGATCCGCGTGGGATCTCCAGCGAAACCCCATCGAGGGCAGCACAATCTCGGGTGGGATAGGTGAAGCTCACGCGATTAACCGCGACGATCTCCCGAAACGGCATCCGCGCCGGCCGCTCCGCTTCGCTTTCGCTTGAAATAGGAAGATGAAGAAGATCAAGGACTTGCGCCAGCATGGAATGATGTGCGCGGATATAGGATCTGGCCAGGTACACCGTCTGAACTAGCGGGAGCAGGCGCTGGGCACCCAGCGCGAGGACGCCGAGAAACGGGATGGCTACCGCAATGCTCCCCTCGCGGTACCAAACCGCGACGGAAACGATGGTGATCAGAGCAATCCCGAATGATTCAATCACGAAACGCGGAGCGGTCGCAATAAAGGCCGTGGTCGCGCGCGCCCTGTTGAGCTTTCGGTCGACGGCTGCGAATGCCTCCAAGGAGAGAGACTGCGACCCGTCGATAATCACGTCGCGGATGCCGCCGAGGCTCTCTTGGAGGATCTTGATGCGCTTTTCGTAGGCCTTCGCGAGCACGGCGGAGTTTCGCGCCAGTCGTTCTCGGGTCACGAGCGAGACGAGATAGTAAATAACAGCGAAAATCGCTGCAGCGCTCACCGCAGTCCATGGGTCGATCGCCAGGAGAGCCGCCACGATGAATATGGCGAGCACAAGAGCAATCACGGCCTGCAAAAAGGGCAACAGGACCTGTGTCACGACGCCCTGCACCTTATCGAGCGATGAAAGCAGGACGCTTGAGCTCTGCTCAATGTGAAAGCTGTAGGGCTGCATCAGAATTCGGCGCTGGATATCTACGGCAAGATCGTGGCCCACTCGCGACACGAAATTTTGCGTGGACCAGGCAAGCTGTATCCTGATGGCCCCGGCAGCGAGCGCGATGAAAACAAACAGCGCAGACGCACCAAGGATGGGATTCACCCCGGCGTCGTAAGCTAGTTGGCTGGCCCTGGTCGTAAAGCCAGGCACTTTTCCGCCACCCTCGGGCCCCACGAGGAGAGTCAAGAAGGGAAGAACCGCGCCGATCGATGCAAGCTCAGCAATCGCTCCTGCGAACATGAGGCCAAGGAGCAGATAGAGCTCACGTCGCCGCTGGCTGCCAAGATAGCCGAAAAGCTCCCTGACATTCGCGATCAGCCGCGGAGGGCGTCCGACATCTGAGCTCATCTGGGTGGCCGCGCAGCTAGTCGCTCCATGTCCGTCATGCTGAAGGACTTCGTGGAGCTCGTGCGCGGCCGATAATCGGGGCAGGGTGCCAGATAATGGGATCCGCACGGCTCATCCGGGAGCGACGGTTTGCGCTCCTAACGACCGCGACAGTCTTAAGGAACAATCGCAATGACGAAGGCTCCGTAGCGGCCCAAGCGGCCCAGCAAACTGCCGTTATCGATCGTAAATCGGTGCGCAGGCGACCTCTGGCGAAAAGCCCGCGCAGCAAGCGCGGCCTCCGGCCGGACCAAAGGACTAACGAGCCAAGGGATACGAACACACGGGGATCAAGCGAACGCCCGGGTTCCACGGGGGCGTTAAGCAAATCATCATATGGACGACCGTCCTTTATCCGGTCGAGGCAGCGGTACATGAGGTCAACCGCCGCTTCGACCCGGGGCCGTTCCGAAGCGACCCGCGTGCTAGTCGGCGAATTACGGTGGCGGTACAATACCGCGGGCACGATTGCGATTCCGCTCGCATCGGAGAAACGCAGGACAAGGTCTTGATCCTCCCAGAATTGGCATGCCTGACGATAGCCTCCGATCTGCTCAAAAATCTCGCGACGGTACATTATCGAACCATGAGCGAAAGGTGGCAGGCACGAACTTCGGGTCAAGCGCCAGATTTCTGCGCCTCGAACTTGCTCGCTTTTCTCGTTGATAATCTCTGTCAGCGCACCGACGAGCCCGATATGATGGTATTTGTTAAGGACATCGAGTTGTAGGCGCAGACGATCGGGATGAGAGACGTCGTCGGCATCCATTCGTGCGATGATCTGCCCGGAAGACTCCGCGACGACGCGGTTGGAACTTCCCGCGGGCCCGAGGTTGGCCGGGCTTTTCACAAGCTTTATCCGCTCGTCCTTCGCCGCCCACTCACGCAGCCGCTGCGAAGAGCCGTCCGTCGAACCGTCGTCGAGGATGACGAATTCGAAGTCATGGTAACTTTGATTCAATATGCTCCTGACAGCATCGTCGAGGTGCGGCAGTGCATTGTGCACAGGCATCACCACGCTCAATGTCTGATTCTGCTTCGCTGGAGCCATTAGTCGGATTAACTACCAATCTGAGCGGCCAACGCCCCGAAGTTCAATCGAAAGCACAGAAATCTTTGGCAAAGCAAGGGTTGCAAGGTGGGGAAGAGTGCGGCCGCTCGTAACCTTGTGGGTCGGCGATGCACTGGGCTCACTCGAGCGCGCGTGCCTCAAATCGATGGTGCGGCAGGGCCATGACGTGACGCTTTATAGCTACGGCACGCCTGAAGGCATTCCGCAGGGCGTCAGTCGTGCCGACGGGTGCGAAATTCTCCCGGAGACCAGCATCTTCCGCAATCCCGAAGGCAGCGTCGCTCTGTTTTCCGACTGGTTCCGCTACGAACTTCTTCGGCGGGGCGCAGGCACCTGGATCGATACGGACGTCTATCTTGTCGCGCCCGTCGACATGGACGCCCCAAATCTTTTTGCAGAGCAGGCGCCCGGAGTGCTGAACAACGCGATCCTGCGCCTGCCGCCCGACTCGCCGCTCCTGCCCGAGCTGCTTGCGGTATTCGAGCGGGGCGAGGTGCCGGCGTGGCTTCCCATGCGCCGCAAGACGGCGGCCCACTTACGGCGCGCTTTCAGCGGCGGCGCAGCGATTCCGCGACTCCCATGGGGAAGCACCGGACCGCATGCGCTGACTGCGTTGGCGAGGAAACACGGCCTTTTTCAACAAGCGCTGCCGGTCGACGTTTTCTATCCTGTGCCGTGGCGGAAAGCAGCTTGGATCGTCGACCCTTCGATCAGCCTCACTGACGTCGTCACTCCGCGCACTGTCGGAGTGCATCTTTGGAACGAATGCATCCGCAGCTTCAAAGACACACCGGCTGCGAAAGGGTCCTTTCTCGACCGTCTCCAACAGGAAGGACGGTGATGGGCGTGACCGCA
>Ga0070679_100005938_pt1 | contig 11349 bp, 8 predicted proteins | sample KBSC63BmetaG_FD_65652 | JGI IMG/M metagenome (GOLD analysis project Ga0070679, IMG submission 65652) | Corn rhizosphere microbial communities from Kellogg Biological Station, Michigan, USA - KBS C6-3B metaG | ecosystem: Host-associated > Plants > Roots > Rhizosphere | place: USA: Michigan... | reverse complement strand
AAGGCCTGGGCCTGGTCGGGCGTGAAGTTGCCGATCGTCGAGCCGGGGAAGAAGCCGGTCACCGGCCGCCCCTGCGCCTCCACCGGCAGGGTCAGGGCGCGCGTGAAGTCCTCGAGCAGCGGCGCCACCGCCAGGGCCGGATAGTCCCTGCGGATCGCCGCGGCCGCCTCTTCCAGGGCCGCCAGGCTGATGTCGATGGGGGCGTAGACGCCAATCTGCGGCGCGGCGTCCAGCAGGATGCGGGTCTTGACGCTGGCGCCGCTGCCGAACTCGACCAGCGCCGCCTCAGGCGAGATCAGCCCGGCGATCTGCGGCGCGACCCGGCGCAGCAGCGTGATTTCCGTGCGGGTCGGATAGTATTCCTCCAGCCCGGTGATCTCTTCGAACAGCCGTGAGCCCTCCGCGTCGTAGAAATACTTGGGCGCGAGCGCCTTCTGCGGCTGGGCGAGGCCTGCGAGGACGTCGGCCTCGAACTGGCTGGTCACGTCGGCCCCCGCCGACGCCGCCGCGTCGCGCGCCAGCCGGACGCCGGAGAACATCCAGCGTTGCTGCGGATAGAAGAAGTTGCGGTAGCTGGCCCGCACATGGCCGGCGGGCGTCACACAGGCGCCGCCGCGCAGCACGAACTGGCCGGCCATGAACTTGCCGTTGTATTCGCCGACCGCGCCGGCCGCGGGCGCAAACCCCGGATAGGGCGCGTAGGCGCTGCGGGTCCATTCCCACAGGTCGCCGAACATCTGGCGCAGGCCAGACCCCGGCGGCGGAGCGGTTTCCGTCAGGCGCCCGGACGCGGTGAAGTTCCCCACGACGGAAAGGCCCTGGGCGGCGTGCTCCCATTCCGCCTCGGTGGGCAGGCGCGCGCCGGCCCAGGCGGCATAGGCCTCGGCTTCGTAGAAGCTCACGTGGCTGACGGGCGCAACGGGATCCACCGGCCGCAGGCCATGCAGGCTCATGGCGCTCCAGCCGTCGCCGTCCGGCGTCGGCTGCCAGTAGAGCGGTGCATCCCAGCCCTCCGCCTGGGCCCGCGCCCAGCCCTCGGCGAGCCACAGCTCCGCGCGGCGGTAGCCGCCGTCGGCCATGAAGGCCAGCCATTCGGCGTTGGTCACCAGCCGGTCGGCGAGCTCGAACGGTTCGAGCCAGACCTTGTGGCGCGGCCCCTCGTTGTCGAAGGCGAAGCCGCCGCCCGCGTCCGGGCCCGAATGGCCGATCTCGACCAGGCCGCCGTCGAAACGGACGAAGCGCAGGGGTTCGGCCGGCTGGCTGTGGGCGACGCTCCAGCGCGGCGGAGCGTAGGCCGGCTGTAGCGGCGACTGGGCGAAGAGGTGCAGGATGTCCATCAGGATCAGCTCCTGATGCTGTTCCTCATGGGCGAGGCCCAGGTCGAGCAGGCCTGTGGACGCGCCAGCCCCGTCGGCCAGGAGCCGGCCCATCGCCTGGTCCACATGCGCGCGGTAGGCCAGGACATCATCCAGCGAGGGCCGCGTGAGCAGGCCGCGCTGCGGCCGCGGCTGCCGCGGGCCCAGCGCCTCATAGTACGAGTTGAAAAGGTAGTGGAACCGCGGGTCGAAGGGGCGATAGCCCGCGAGGCGAGGGATCAGCAGGAAGGTTTCCCAGAACCAGGTGGTGTGCGCCAGGTGCCATTTGGTGGGGCTGGCGTCGGGCATGGACTGGGCAAGCTGATCCTCCGCGGTCAGCGAGCGGGTCAGCGCCACGCTAGCCTGGCGCACCGCGCGATAGCGGTGAACGGCGCTGGACAGCCGCTGGGCCGCCCGGCCTTCGGCTTGGCGGGAGGCGAGCGCCTCCGGGTTGTCCGCCGTCGGATTATGGGCGTGCGGGTCGGACTGCAGGTCGTCGGAATGGGCCATGCGCCTCCTCTCCCCGTCCGTCGCCGGACGCGTCTTCCCCGCAGGGGCAGACCTAAGCACTCCAAGCCCCGACGCCAACCGCCGGCGCCAAACCGCATTCATAAAAAGCGACGGTCGCCACCGGAACGGACGATTTGGGGCCGCGTTCCCCGACCGCCGGAGAAGCGGAGCGCTGACCGCCCTGTCGCCGGAAGTTGATTGAGGCCGCCATATGAGCGGAATGTCCAGTTGGCGGGACGAGGTCGTCAGCCTGATCCCGGCCCTGCGGGCCTTCGCCTGGTCGCTGAGCCACAACGGCTCGGACGCGGACGACCTGGTGCAGGACACCCTGATCAAGGCCTGGACGAACCGCGACAAATTCGAGCCGGGCACGAACCTGCGGGCCTGGCTGTTCACCATCCTGCGCAACACCTACTACACCCACGTCCTGCGCCGCCGCCGCGAGGTGCGCGACGAGACCGGCGAATACGCCGGCATGCTGAAATGCCCGCCGACGCAGGACTGGAGCGTAGCGATGCATTCGCTGCAGGCGGCCTTGCAGAAGCTGCCGACCGAGCACCGCGAGGCGCTGATCCTGGTGGGCGCGGCGGGGCTCTCCTACGAGGAGGCCGCCGAGATCTGCGGCTGCGCGCTCGGCACCATCAAGAGCCGGGTGAACCGCGCCCGCGCGCGGCTGCTGAAGATCATGGAGGCCGACGACGCCACCGACGTCATGGCGCTGGAGACCCTGGCGGTCGCGGCGCGGGCGTAGGCGTCTACTTCTCCTCCGGATAGACCACCGGCAGGACCAGCGCCGAGGGATGGGCGGCGTCCATGTAGACGGTGTTGGTCGCCACGCGGGGGGCGAGCTTGTGCTCGCCGGGGGCCTCGCCGTTGTTCTGGTTCACCTCGAACCGCGGGCTGTTGGACGAGGTGATGTGCACCGCGATCCGGTGGCCCTTCTCGAAGGTGATGGCGGTGGACCAAAGGTCGATGTCGAGTTCCTCAGGCGCGCCGGGCGTCATCATCTTGACGTCGTCGGGCATGCGGCCGTGGCGGTAGCGCGCGCGGACGGGGGCGTCGAGCACCAGGGCCTCGTAGCCGTCGGGGTAGACGTCGACCAGCTTGGCCATGAAGTCCGTGTCGGGGCCGTCGGTGGCGCCGTAGAGCTCGACCTTCACGGGGCCGGCGATGGTCACGTCCTTGTCCAGCGCGGGCGTCTGGAAGCGCAGGTAGTCCTGGCGGGCCGGGATCGCGCGCTGGTCCATCGGCCCGCGCTCGAAGGTCAGGTTCGCCCCGCCAACGGTCGGGACCGGGTTGGCGGGGTCGAAACGGTAGGAGACCTTCACGCCGTCCGCGGCCGGCGCCTTGGCCGACAGCGTCTTGTCCGGCGTCAGGTAGTAGCGGACCTCGCGGTTGGCCGGCGGCCAGTTGGCGGAGGTCAGCATCTGGTTCTTGGGCGAGACGTGGCCCTTTTCCGCGGCGGCCATCATGAAGTAGCTGACCGGCGGCTCGTCCATGATCCCGTTCTCCTCGCCCTTCAGCCAATAGGCGAACCAGCGCAGTTCCTGGTCGCCGGCGAGGTTCAGGCGGTCGAAGCCGGGATACTCCAGGTCGCCGCTGAGCGGGCCGTGCCCGAACGGGCCCATCATCAGCTTCTGGTTGCCGCGCGCGCCCTTGGCGCCGTGGTTCTGCAGGTACTCGAAGTTCGAGATGTTGCCGCGGTTGAAGATGTCGTACCAGCCGCCGACGTTGTAGATCGGGATCTGGATATACTTGCGGTTGGTGCTCATCGCCGACCGATTCCAGAAGATGTCGTCGGCGACGCGGCGGCGCTGGGTGTCGAGGACCGCGTCGGAGACGCCCTGCCCCTTGGACCAGCCGAGCACGTCCTTTTCCTTCAGCACGCCGCCCATGTAGCTGTTCCGCATCAGGTCGGTGGGCGCCACCACCACATAGGCGGCCTTCAGGTGCGGCGGGGCGGCCATGGCGGCCTCGTTCGAGGTGATGCCCATGGCCGAGCCGCCGGAAAGGCCCACCTTGCCGTTGCTCCAGGGCTGGGCCGCGGCCCACTCGACGCTGTCGTAGCCGTCCTCCACGTCGTTCTCGAAGGCGGAGTAAAAGCCCTGCGACCGGCCCTTGCCGCGCACATCCTGGTGGACGAAGACGAAGCCGGCGTCGGTGTAGTGCTTGGCCTGCTTGACCTGCGCCTCGCGCATCTTCGAGCCGTCGGGATCGTGCTCTTTGTCGATGCGGCCGTCCTTCAGGTAGGGCGTGCGCGTCATGATCACCGGCCAGGGGCCCTTGCCGGCCGGCTTGTAGACGTTCGCCGCGAGGCGCGTCCCGTCCCGCATGACCGCATATTCCTCGACCGCGCCCGGCGGCAGGCCCGGCCATTTGGCGGGCGCGGCGGCCGCAGGCTTGGCGGGCGGCCTGGCCGACGCCGGGGCGGCGCCCGCGGCCAGGGACAGGGCCAGCACCGAGGCCATGGCGAAACGGGTCAGCTTGCTCATCGTGGATCCCCCCGGCGGATCTGGCGCCCGCGCGAAAATGCGTTGGTTCAAATTCGGCGGAGGTGAGTCCGCCGCGGCATCTAAGCACAGCCGCCGTGCGGTCGTCAGGGGGCGTTCCCTCGCCGGACAATCGGCGACACCGCGACAGCGACGCTGGAACTCCGCGCCAAGCGACAGGTTGAAAGCGGTCCATGGAGGACAGGAGACGGAAGAATGAAGAAGAAGATCATGGTCATAGGCGCCGGTGCGGCCCTGCTGCTGGGCTCCGTCGCCATCGCGCAGACCTCCTCGAACTCCAATAACGGGAGTTCGAACTCGGCCACGACCCCAAGCACTTCGGACCAGTCGGCCAGCGGTTCCTACAACAGCAGTTCGACCAACAGCGCCAACTCCGCGGGCGCCTACGGCTCCAACACCGCAGCGACCACCACCCAGCAGGCTGGAGAGCGCGGCTGACGACAGGCTCTCGCGCAAAGGGGACGCACGCCGGCGATGGCCCCGACGACGGCTTCGGTCCGGTCGGGATTCTGGCGCTGGCGTGCGTCCTGGCGCTCGCACCCTCGACGGACCTCGCGGCGCGGCTGCACTTCGCCAAGCAGACCAATCGGTCGACGCCGTTCAGCGAGGCGATCCGCACCGAACTCGCCCGCCATGACCCGGAAGGCCTCGACAGGGTCTATCGCGAGCGGAGCTATCAGCCCTTATGGACGGCGGGCGGGCGGCCGCGGCCCGAAGCCTTCATCCTCGTCGCCGACCTGAAGCACGCCGAGGCGGACGGGCTCGACCCGCAGGCCTACGGCGCCGACGACCTGGCGGCGGCGCTGTCCCGCTCGGCGGCCATGACACCCGCCGACGCGGCGCGCCTGGAGCTCTCCCTTTCCCGGGCCTATGGGCGCTATGCGGCCGACCTGCGCAACCCGCCCGCCGCCGCGGAGTTGGTGGCCACCGACCCGACGCTGGTGCGGCCGCGCCTGACCCCGCGCAGGGCGTTGCTCGCCGCCTCGCGGGCGCGTTCGCTGGAGCGCCACCTGGCCTCGCTCGCCCCCGAGAACCCGATCTATCAGGGCCTGCGCGCGGCGCTGGCCGACTATCGCCGAGACCACCCGCAGGCCGGCCCCGGCGCCCCCTACGAAGCGCGCCTGCGCATCAACCTGGCGCGGGCCAGGGCCTTGCCGCCCGAGGCGGACGCCCGATTCATCCTTGTCGACGCCGCGTCCGGCCAGCTCTGGCTCTACGACGGCGGCAAGGTCCGCGAGACCATGCCCGTGGCGGTCGGCAAGGTGACAGAGCCTACGCCGCTGATGTCAGGGGTGATCCGCTACGCGGCCTTCCACCCTTACTGGAACGTCCCGCCCGATCTGGTGCGCGAGAGCTTCGCTCCGCGGGTGCTGCGCCAGGGACCGGCCTACCTCGCCAGCCAGGGCCTGGAGGTGCTGTCCGACTGGTCGGACCAGGCGAGCGTGGTCGATCCCGCCACGGTCGACTGGGAAGCCGTGGCGGCAGGCCGACAGACGATCCGGATGCGCCAGCGTCCCGGGCCCGACAACATGATGGGCGCGGTCAAGCTGATGCTGCCCAATCGCCTGGGCGTCTATCTCCACGACACGCCGGACAAGACGGTGTTCACCAGGAAGGAGCGCACCTTCAGCGCCGGCTGCGTGCGGGTGTCGAACGCCATGGCGCTGGCCCGGCTGCTGCTCGGCCCGGCCGCGGAACGTGCGGTGGACGGGAGTCCGGAGCAGCGGGTGGACCTGCCCGAGCCGATCCCGGTCTACATCGCCTACTTCACCGCCCTGCCGGGCGGGGACGGCGCGGGCGTGGACCTGGCGCGGGACGTCTATCAACGCGACGGCCCGTTGCTGGCGGCGCTCGGGACCTCCGATCGCGCGCAGCCGGTGCAGTTCGCGGCCCGCTGAAAGCCCGGCCTGGGCGGCGCGGAAGCGTGGCGGCGGCGGCCCTGGCTTGCTAGGCTCGCGCCCGTGTCGCTCGACCTGATGTTCAAGGAGGCCAACGCCGCGCACCTGGCGGGCGACTGGGCGGACGCCGAGCGGCGGTACCGCGCGCTGACGGCGCTCAAGCCGTCATGGGCCTATCATAACCTGGGCGTCGTCTATCTGACCACGGGGCGTTTGACTGAGGCGGAAGCGGCGCTGCGGGCGGCGCTGGCGGCCGATCCGGCCCAGGCCGCGACGAAGCACAGCCTGGGCATGCTGCTGCTCAGCCTGGGACGATGCGCCGAGGGCTGGCCGCTTTACGAGGCGCGCCGCGAGGTGGCCGCGCTGAGGATCAACCGGCCAAACCCGCCCTACCCCGAATGGCGCGGCGAAGACCTCGCCGGCCGCCGGCTGCTGGTGGTGACCGAACAGGGGCTTGGCGACCAGATCCAGTTTGCGAGGCTCCTGCCCCAACTGGTCGAGCGCGGGGCGCAGGTGACGTTCGCCTGCGCGCCTTCGCTCGCGCCGCTGTTCGAAGGGCTGGGCGCAGCCCTGGCGCCGGTGGCCGACAGCTTCGCGCTGCCCGAGGCCGACTACTGGACGCTGCTGATGTCCCTGCCGCTGCGGCTCGGCCTGACGATGGGCGAGATATCCGGCGCGGCCTATCTGGCGGCGAGCCCGGTTGGAGACGGCGGCGTCGGCGTCGTGGCGCGGGGCGCGGCGACCCATTCCAATGACCGTTTCCGCTCGCTCGACCCGAGCTCGGCGGCTGCGCTGCTCGCCCTGGGGCGCGATCTCAGGCCCGAGGCCACCGGCGCAGCCGACTTCCTGGACACCGCGCGGATCGTGGCCGGGCTCGACCTCGTGATCAGCGTCGACACCTCGATCGCCCACCTGGCGGGCGCGATGGGCAAGCCGGTCTGGATCCTGCTGCCGGCGGCCGAGACCGACTGGCGCTGGCTGCGCGGCCGCAGCGACAGCCCCTGGTACGGCTCGGCGCGGCTCTACCGCCAGGTCACGCCCGGCGACTGGGGGCCAGTGATGCGGCAGGTCACGGCAGACCTGGCCGCGCTCGGCCTTCCGAAAGGCCGGCCGGCGGCCTAAGAGCGGCGCATGACGCACGTCACCACAAGGCTGCGGCCGTGACCCGCGAAGAGGCCCAGGCGCTGGATGCGGCCGATCCGCTGGCCCGCTTCGCCGACGCGTTCGCCCTGCCCGAGGGCGTGATCTATCTCGACGGCAATTCGCTGGGGCCGCCGCCGCTTTCGGCCCACGCGCGGTTGGCCGAGGCCGCGCGGGCCGAGTGGGGCGAAGGCCTGATCCGCAGCTGGAACACGGCGGGCTGGATCGACGCGCCCTTGCGGGTCGGCGGCAAGATCGCCCGCCTGGTCGGCGCCGGGCCGCATGAGGTGGCGGTCGCCGACTCGACCTCCGTGAACCTCTTCAAGCTGGCGGCTGGCGCGCTGTCGCTGCGGAGCGGCCGGACGACCATCCTGTCGGAGACCGGCAACTTCCCGACCGACCTCTATACGCTCGGGGGGCTGGCCGCCCTGCTCGGCGAGCGCGCGCGCCTCAGGGCCGTTGCGCCTGAAGAGATCGTCGCGGCGATCGACGAGGACACCGCCGTCGTCGTGCTGACCCACATCCACTACAAGTCCGCCCGGCGCTGGGACATGGCCGCCATTACCGGCGCCGCCCACGCCAAGGGCGCGCTGGTGCTCTGGGACCTCTGCCACAGCGTGGGCGCCGTGGCCGTCGACCTGAACGGCGTGAACGCCGACCTGGCGGTGGGCTGCAGCTACAAATACCTGAACGGCGGGCCGGGCGCGCCGGCGTTCCTGTTCGTGGCCGAGCGCCACCAGGGCGCGATCCGCTCGCCGCTGACCGGCTGGATGGGCCATGCCGCGCCGTTCGCCTTCGAGGACGCCTATCGGCCGGCGGCGGACATCCGCGCCCAGATCACCGGCACGCCGCCGATCCTGGCCCTGGCGGCGCTGGAGGCCGGGGTCGACCTGCAACTGGAGGCCGATGCGGCGCGGGTCGAGGCCAAGGGCCGGGCGCTCACCGACCTCTTCATCGGCGAGGTGGAGGCGCGCTGCACGGATCCCGCGCTTGTGCTGGCGAGCCCCCGCGACGCCGCTCAGCGCGGGCTGCACGTCTCCTTCGCCCATCCGCAGGGCTACGCGCTGGTCCAGGCGCTGATCGCGCGCGGCGTGATCGGCGACTTCCGGGCGCCCGACATCGCCCGCTTCGGCTTCTCTCCTCTGTTCCTGAGCTTCGCCGACGCCTGGGACGCCGCCGCCGCGCTCTGCGACGTGCTCCACAGCCGCACCTGGGACAGTCCGCAATTCCGCGCCCGCGCCGCGGTGACCTGACCTCCCGTGTCTTATGGCCAGGCGCAACTGACGGTCGTAACCTTGCGTCAGGCATTTGCGACCATGCTGAAGCCGCCGAGAGGAGCTTCAGATCAATGTCTCCCCGCCCAGGAACCTTGAAAGCGCCGCCCGGCGGCCTGCCGCACGCCGTCGCCTTCGGAATCAACGCGAGCCGCAACCTGATCGTCCAGTCCACCGGCATCGCCATGGTGGTGCTGACGGGCCTGATTGTCTTCCCCTGGCTGCAGGTGAGCGCCTGGGCCGCGGCCATGGCGGCGGTCGCGACCCTGGAGCATCAGCTTCTGCGCGTGGTGGCGCGAGGCGGACGCCATGCGGCCCGCGCCGCGGCCGCAGCGCCGGTGCTGCGGGTGATGGCCACCACCCTCTATGCGGTGGCCGCGCTCTTCCTGGTGGCCAAGGGCGGCGGCGGGGAGCGGATGTTCGCCTTCGCGCTCATCTGCGCCTCGATGGTGAATGTGCTGATGCGCTACTACCGCACGCGCTGGATCCTGCTGGCCAGCCTCGCGCCGCACGTGGCGGTGCTGGCGTTGATCGCCGTGTTGCAGGCGAAGACGGCGCTGGCGAGCGGCCACAGGCTGCAGGCGCTTTCCGCAAGCTTCGTGCTGGGCGTCTTCGCGATCCAGTTCTGGTCGGCGCGCGCACAGCTGATCGGCGCATGGACCGAACTGATGGGCGCCCGCGAAGCGGCCGAAGAGCGCGAGCGCGCCGCCGAATCCGCCAACCGCGCCAAGTCCGACTTCCTGGCCACGATGAGCCACGAACTGCGCACCCCGCTGAACGGGGTGCTCGGCATGGCCCAAGCGCTCACCAACGAGCGGCTGACCGATTTGCAGCGCGAACGGGTCAAGGTCATCCGCCGGTCCAGCGAAAGCCTGCTGGCGGTGCTGAACGATCTGCTGGACCTCTCCAAGATCGAAGCCTGCGCGCTTGAGCTGGAGGTCGTCGAATTCGACCTGGAGCACCTGGTGCGCGGCATCGTGGCCGCCTACCGGCCGCTGGCCGACAAGAAGGGCCTGAGCTTCGCCTTCGAGATCGGCGAGTCCGCGCGCGGCCGCTACATGGGCGATTCCGCACGCATCCGGCGCATGCTCTACAGCCTGGCCGACAACGCCGTGAAGTTCACCGAGGCTGGCGGCGTGACGCTGGGCGTGACGCGCGAGGCCGACGAAGTCGTGTTCCGTGTCGCCGACACCGGCATCGGCATCGCCCCGGAAGACCAGACGCGTCTGTTCGAAGGCTTCTACCAGGCCGATGGCGGGCGCACCCGGCGCTATGGCGGCGCGGGCCTGGGGCTTGCGATCTGCCGCGAGATGACGCGGCTGATGGACGGCGCGATCGAGGCGGTCAGCGAGCCCGGCAAGGGCTCGACCTTCGTCCTGCGCCTGCCGCTGACGCCGGTGGCGGGAAGCGCCCACGTGGCGGCCCCCGCCGCGCCGGCGATGGCCGAGGCCGCGGAAATCCGCGTGTTGGCGGCCGAGGACAACGCCACCAACCAGCTCGTGCTCAAGACCCTCCTCGCGCAGGCCGGGATCGTCCCCACCCTGGTGGAGAACGGCCGCGAGGCGCTGGAAGCTTTCCAGACGCAGGTCTGGGACGTGATCCTGATGGACATCCAGATGCCGGTGATGGACGGCGTGGCCGCCACCCAGGCGATCCGCGACCTGGAGCAGGCCCAGGGCCGACGCCGCACCCCGATCATCGCCGTCACCGCCAACGCCATGACCCACCAGGTCGCCGAATACAAGGCGGCCGGGATGGACGCGATGGTGGCCAAGCCGATCGACGTGCCCACCCTGTTCGCGGCGATCGAGAAGGCGATCTCGATCGCCGATGAGGACGCCACGGCCGCGGACCGGCCGGCCGCCTCGGCCGCTTAAGGCCGGCCGCGCGCGCGAAGGGCCTCGGCGACCAGCGGCGCAAGGCCCTTGGCGATGAGATCGGCGCCGGCGGCGTTCGGATGCACGCCGTCCGCCTGGCGAAGGCCGCGCGCCACGCCCGCGAAGAGATCGGGGTAGAAAAGCACGCGGTTGGCCTCGGCGACCTGGCGGTAGACCGCATCTTGCTCGCCGGCCCCCTGCCCGATCAGCACCACGGCCACGCCGCGCGCCTTCAGCCGCTTGACGATCGCATCCAGGCTGTCGCGGGTCAGGGACGCCGGGAAGCCCAGCCGCCGGTCGTTGCCGCCGAATTCCACGACGCAGACGGCCGTGTCCTTGCGCACCGCCGCGTCGAGCCGCCCCAGCCCGCCGGCCGAGGTCTCGCCCGGGACGCCGGCGTTGCGCACCTCAGCCGTGATTCCGAGTTCGCTTAGCGCCGCCTGCAGCCGGCTCGTCAGCCCGTCGGCTGGGGCAAGGCCGTAGCCTGCGGCGATGGAGTCGCCGAAGAGGCTGACCACCGGCGCGGGTTCCGCGCCCTCGGCGGCCCAGGCGGCGATGGTCGCGCAGATGGCGATGAGCAGCGTTCGCCGCGGGAGGCCCGGCATGCCTCGACCCTAGGCGACCGCCACCCCGAACGTCGAGCGCCATGTGGCGAGCGCAGAGGATGGCGGTGACGGAGGGATTCGAACCCTCGATACCCTTTCAGGTATGACGATTTAGCAAACCGTTGCCTTCAGCCACTCGGCCACGTCACCTTGTTGATTTGGCTCGGGTTTTCTCCCGAC
>Ga0070679_100005937_pt1 | contig 11350 bp, 14 predicted proteins | sample KBSC63BmetaG_FD_65652 | JGI IMG/M metagenome (GOLD analysis project Ga0070679, IMG submission 65652) | Corn rhizosphere microbial communities from Kellogg Biological Station, Michigan, USA - KBS C6-3B metaG | ecosystem: Host-associated > Plants > Roots > Rhizosphere | place: USA: Michigan... | reverse complement strand
CTTTATCTCATTGAACGTCCGGCGAATTACTGCTCTTTGGTCGCTTCCAGATCGATCTCAATCGTGACCTTGTCGCCAACGATCGCGCCGCCGCTCTCCAACAGGCCATTAAATGACATGCCAAAATCTTTGCGGCTGATCGCGGTTTTCGCGCTCAAACCGGCGCGCTGATTGCCATAGGGATCTTTCACCTGACCGGAGTATTCAGCGTTGAAAAGTACCTCTTTGGTCACGCCGCGAATCGTCAGGTCACCCAGCACGCGGTACTCATTGTCGCCAGCTACCTCGACTTTTTTGCTTTTGAAGGAGATGGTCGGATGGGCCTCGGCATCAAAGAAATCGCCGGAGCGCAGATGATTATCGCGGTTGTCGTCACGCGTATTGACGCTCTTGACATCGGCCTCAGCCTCAACCCAGGAGTTCGCTGGATTGGCTTCGTCTATATCGAGCTTGCCACCAAAGACATGAAAGTTGCCTTTGACGGTGCTGACCATCATGTGTTTTACTGAAAAGGTGACTTGTGAATGGGTTGTATCAATCTTCCAGGCCATGTTTTGTTTCCTGCCTACTTTCTCTCAACAAAATTGGTGCTGCCTCTTACTGTGCAGCTCACTAACTGCTATTATCCTACCACACTTAACTTCCTTTTGTCAAGTAACTAAGAATAAGTTAGCCATAAAGTCGTAGATAGAAGAAATCTGCTTGACTGTACACGTGCTCATCCAACAAGGTTGTAAAAAGTTGTACTTTAGAGTACAATGGGAAGAGAAGTTGTACCATTTACACAAGCCGCCAGGTAGGAGAAAACAGATGTCAGAGACAATGGGGATTAAAATTGATGAGGCAACAAAGCAGCGCCTGAAAGCGCTCGGCGAGTTGCGCGACCGTTCGCCACATTGGTTGGCGAAGGCAGCTCTTGAGCGATATCTGGATGAGGAAGAAGAATACGAGCGGCAGAAACGCGAGGATATGGCAGAGTGGGAAGATTACCTGCTGACTGGTGACGCAATTCCACATGAAAAAGTGGCGAATTGGTTAAAGGAGATGATTGCGCAAAGGAAGTACGTGGAATGGCACGATTAGTGTGGAGAGCAAGAGCGCGAGCCGACATCGAGAGGTTAACCGATTTTCTCTGGAAGAAAGATGAAGAAGTAGCAGTGGAGGCGTTAAACATGATTCTAGACGGAGCGGAATTATTAACATTCTCGCCCCGTCTGGGTCGCCCGCTCGGTGATAAGACAGAGCGTCGGGTTTTATCCCTCCCCTTTGGAAGTGGTGCATATGTTTTGCACTATAAGCTCAAAGACGAGAATACTGTGGTGATCTTGCGGGTATGGCACAGCCGAAAGCGCAAAGATTAGAAGATTAACAGGCTGGTGTATTAAGAGCGCTAGCTTTTTGCTTTTTGAGGGGTGCGTAGAAGGGACTATGCTATAATTGACCAGATGCCAGCAACGGCAGAATACCAACTAAAGGATCGCGCTATGTTCACGTTGAATGATATATTGGTGGGGAATGTTGACAGTTTTCGCCTGGTGACGAGCGGGCAGATCGACCGCGAGCAGGTTTTTGCCGAAGCTCACCATGATAGCCGGATGCTCAAACCCGGCGATCTCTTTCTGGCACGCAAAGGCGAGGCCGCTGACGGACATCGCTTTATCCCCAACGCCGCGCAGGCCGGAGCCGGGGCCGCGCTCTGTAGCGAGCCAGCCAGCGACGTTCCCGCCGATTTTTTACAGATCGTGGTGCCTGATGTCCTCAAAGCCTTGCACGCCACAGCCCGCACGCGCGCGCAACGCCAGACGGGTACAATATTTATTGGGATCACCGGCAGTAATGGCAAAACCAGCACCAAAGATGCGGTTGCCACTGTCCTCAGCAAGCAAGCTCCGACGCTCAAAACCTTCGCCTCGTATAATCACGAGCTGGGCTATCCGCAAACGCTCTTACGCCTGGAACCACAGCATAAATACGCGGTTGTGGAGATGGGCGCGCAGTGGGTCGGTGAGTTGAGATGGCTTTCAGAGACGATCGCTTGCCCCAACTGGTCCATTATCACCAACGTCGGGGCCGCGCACCTGGGCTATTTTGGCAGCCAGGAGAACGTGGTCAAGGCGAAAAGCGAACTGGTGCAGGTACTTGCGCCAGAGGGTGTGGCGATCCTCAACTACGATGATCCCAACGTGCGCGCGATGCGCGAGAAAACCCAGGCAAAGGTGCTGTACTATGGCCTCAGTCCCGACGCTGACATCTACGCAGACGAGATCATGGGCGATCCGTTGAGCGGCCTGAGCTTTACACTGAATTATCAGTACGTGCAGCGGCGCGTCGAACTACACCTGCCCGGTGAACATAGCGTGATGACCGCGCTGGCAGCAGCGGCGGCTGGTGTGGCGGCTGAGATACATCTCGACACAATTTGCGCGGCCCTGGAAGAGCTACGGCCACCAGCGGGACGTTGCGAGATCAAAAGCGGCCCCAACGGCTCAACGCTGATCGACGATACCTACAACGCCAATCGCCAGTCGATCCTGGCCGCGCTCAAAGACATGCAGGGCAGCAAATTGGGACGCAAAGGGAAACGCTGGGTTGTTCTCGGCGATATCTTTGAGCTGGGCGAGTATGCCCGGCAAGAACATCTCGAGAGCGGCGAAGCGATAGCGGACGTAGCTGATTATCTCGTTGCGTTCGGCGACCAGGCGCGTTTCTACGTCGAGGGCGCGCTGCACGCGGGCATGAAACCAGAGCAGACCTACTATTTTAGCGCCAACGTTGAGGATGCTGGCGAACTGGAGGCCGCTAAACGCGCCGCCGCCGATCTGCTAATCCATGATGTTCATGCCGAAGACCTCGTGTTGCTCAAAGGTTCACGCGGCATGCGCACCGAAACCATGTTGAGGATGTGGTAACACACACAACCACCATCGCAAGAAAAGATCAAAGGATAAAACCAATGACAGAGAAGAAAAAGATACGCGTCGGCCTGGTTTTCGGAGGTCGCTCAGGCGAGCACGAAGTCTCCTTATCCTCGTCCAATGCGGTAATTGCCAACCTGGACCCGGAAAAATACGAGGTGGTGCCGCTCGGCATCACTAAAGAAGGCTCCTGGCTGCTCGGCACCAAACCGCAGCAGTTGATCGCCGCCGAACACGGGGCCACAGCAAATCCATTTGAAACGGCCCAAACCACCGCTGTCACGCTGACCGGTGATCCCAACGTGCGCGGGCTGATCCCTGTGCAGAGCGGGTCCGATCTGGGCAACCAGGGCGCGTTGGATGTGATCTTCCCTGTTATGCACGGCACATACGGCGAAGATGGCTCGCTACAGGGGTTGCTAGACATGGCCAATATCCCCTATGTTGGCTGCGGCGTGCTGGGTGCGGCCCTGGGCATGGATAAAGAGAAAATGAAGATGATCTTCCAGCAAGTCGGTCTGCCCATCGTGGAGTATTACGCTTTTCGCCGCAACGAGTGGGAGCGCGCGCCTGAAAACATCATGGATGAATCCGAACAGCGTCTGGGCTACCCCGTCTTCGTCAAGCCAGTCAACCTGGGATCAAGCGTGGGCATCAATAAAGCGCACGATCGCCAGGAATTGGAACACGCCATCAACGTCGCCGCCGAATTTGACCGCAAAATCGTCATTGAGCGCGGCATCAATTGCCGTGAACTTGAATGTGGCGTGCTGGGCAACGACGAGCCGCTGGCCTCAGTCGTTGGCGAAATCGCCGCCAGCAACGAATTCTACGACTATCGCGCCAAATACATCGACGGCAAATCACAGGCCATGATCCCGGCGGATATTCCTCAGGAGCTGGCCGAAGAGATTCGCCGCCAGGCCGTCCTCGCCTTCACCTCGCTCGACCTCAGCGGCCTCTCGCGTGTAGACTTCTTTCTTGAGAAAGAGACAGGCAAAATCTACATCAACGAGGTCAATACCATGCCCGGCTTCACCGAAATCAGCATGTACCCCAAGCTCTGGGAAGCCAGTGGCCTGCCCTACGCGCAACTGCTGGACCGCCTGATCGAGCTGGCCATCGAACGCCACGAAGATCGCCAGCGCAACCGCACAAGCATGTAGTTGTGAGAAAGGTTTATGGATGTGATTTTTACAAAAGACCACATCCATAAACCTTTCTCACAACTTTTCATTATTTTCGTTCAATCCCCAGACCGCTTTTGATCCCCGACAGATCATACACGCCACCATGCTGCTCGAAGCCTCCCGTGAAAGGATCTTCAGCCAGCAGCATTGGTGTGTCCAGATCGATGAACGAGAAGCCACCCAGGCCAGCGACAAAGTGCGCGGCGGCAGCAATCGCCAGGCGCGACTCGATCATCGCGCCGATCATCAGTTGCGTGTTTGTGGCACGACAGAGCGCGGCGATGTCCAGCGCCTCGACAATGCCCGCTTTCATCAGCTTGATGTTCACCACATTCACCGCGCCCATTTTGATGAGTCGCGCCACCGAAGCGGCATTCGAGGCGCTTTCATCAGCAGCAACCGGGACGCTGGTATGCTCGGTGACGTAGCGCAACCCTTCGTAATCATCCTTGTGAACCGGCTGTTCCATAAGTAGCGGGCGAATATCGCTGCCGTCCAGAGCCTCCAGGCAGAGCAGGGCCTGATTGGCCGTATAGCCCTGATTGGCATCGAGGGTCAGACCAAGGCCCGGAGCGCCCTCGCGAATTGCTTCCACACGCGCCACATCATCGCGCAGATCGCCGCCAACCTTGACCTTGATGCTATGAATGCCCTGTTTGACCGCAGCCTGGGCCAGCTCGTAGCCATGTTCAGGCGGCACGATCGGAATGCTCAAATCGGTTTCAACCGCGCTACTGGCCCCGCCAAAGAAGACATACAGAGGTATGCCATAAGAGCGCGTCAGCGCGTCAAGCAGGGCCATTTCGATGCCCGCACACACTGTTGCTTGCGCGTAATACATACTGTGAATCATCTTTGCCAGTTGTCGCCAATTTGCCGCGTCCTGCCCCATCAGCAGGTCGATACAGCCTTGAGCCGCTGCCAGAGCGGTATCCTGCGACTCGCCGGTACTGGGGGGAAAAGGCGCGCACTCCCCATAACCAACACTACCATCTTGCAAACCAATGGTAATCAACACATTGCGCGCACTGGAGACGCTGCCCGTCGCAATAGCAAATGGCTCAAGCAAAGGAATATTCAGTGGTTCAACAGTTATTTTTCGAATAGTCGTGGAAGCCATGATAGATAAGACCTTTCCTGCATTGGATACATCAAATACAATTTAGCAAGTTGCCTCTGAGATAGCTGAGACATTGTTTATTGTAACAAACTTCGATGGAATTTGCAGTTATGTTTATAAGTTTATAACGTCGCGACGATTTCGCCAAGCAATGCTGCCATGCCCGCGACCTCTTCCACCACGATATCGGCGTTCTCAAGCAGTTCTGGCGGGGTATCTGTATGTTTTACGACAATAGCCTGAGCGGCCAGGCCCGTTTGCCTCAGCCTGGCGAGAGCCTTGATGGCATCGAGATCGGTGCGATCGTCGCCCGCGAAGATCAATCCTTGCAAGCCGAAACGCTCAACCAGCTTTTGCAGCGCGACCCCTTTATCGATAGCGAGTGGAACTTTGATCTCGACAATGCGTTTACCTTCGCTGAGGCGCATATGGCAGACTTGCGCGGGTCCTTCCAGAAGCGTCAGGATCGTCTGACGGGCCAGTTCGGGATCAGGGGCAAGACGATAGTGGATTGCGCCGCCGACGCGCTTGCGTTCGACCAGAAAACCCGCGTTGGCTGGAAGTTGTTGTTCGGCGAGATCAAGCAGCGCATTCCCCGGCTCGCGGTATGGTAGCGCCTCAGGCACGATCTGGACAGGCGCGCGTGGAGGCAAACCATCGCTCCATTCCAGGCCATGTGTGCCAACATAGGTAAGGCCGTCCACATTGACCAGGGCCGCGCCACTCTCCAGCGCGCGCCCGGTAATGATCGCCACGTGTGTATCTACATGCTTTCTCGCCTGAGCGAGCAATTCACCCACACCAGGATAGAGCCGGGCCTCTTCAGGTGTGGGTGCAATCGGGCTGAGCGTGCCATCGATGTCAAAAATCAGCCCAAGCGGACGCTGAGAAAGGACTGTACGAAGAGATGGAGAAAGCATAAATATCAGGCCGCCGAATTTGGATCAGGATGCGCCTTATTCCAGGGGGTCGCGATATGGTTAGTCAGACGATGATTCAAATCAAGCACCTGCTGACCAAACTCTTGAACTGCTGCATCCGAGCGGACAGCACCCTGTTTTGTAGATGTATGATAGGTATCAACTTTATTTTCGAGATTAAACATTGATTGCTGCATATCAGCGATCTTGACCGTCGTTTCATCCAGTACATCTGCCATCTGACCAACCTTGCTATCAAGCGCATCTACTTTATGCTCAAGAGCATCTACTCTGCGCTCAAGTCCACCTATCCTACCCTCAAGCTCATTAACCTTATGATCGAGCCTATCAACCTTCTGGTCCAGCCTATCAACCTTCTGGTCCAGCAGCGCCACATTGCCTTTCAATTCCAGTACATTCTGCTGCATCTGATCTATGCGCTGATTCGTGGCCTGGATAGCAGCCTGCATGCGCTCTTCGCTCGCCTGGATAGCAGCCTGCATGCGCTCTTCGCTCGCCTGGATCGCAGTCTGGATTGCGACTTGCACTTCGCCGCGAAAAACGACAAAAGCGGTTCCAAGCTCTTCCCGAAAGAAGGTGCGCATCTCACCAAAAGCGGTTCCAAGCTCTTCCCGAAGGAAGGCGCGCGTCTCATCATCGGTCATAGTCATATCCCTTTCCTACTTCATAGTATACTGTACAAACCCCGCCAATACCAGATAGTTATTCCCTCACAACATTCCTCACGGGCCAATCGCCCACCTTGAGAGTGAGCGTATACACAGCGTGAACGCCCTTCTCCACGATGAGAGGAGACTCGTAGATACCGAGTCTGAAACAATTTTACTACAATAATTCTTAAATTGCAATACTTCATTTGCAGTAGTCTATCACACCTAAAATACTATTAGCTTGCTTAACAGAGCCTTTTCTTTGCACTTAAACGGCTCAGAAAATACCCTGATCTCTCACAGATTGACTTTCTGGCTATTTCATTTTGCCAGGGAAAAGTGGCTCAAACTACCGCGAACATGCGCGTCTCGGCATCAAAACTCGCATCGGGGCACTTGATCTTGAACACAAGCCCAGAGTATATTTTCAACAGAGCAAACATACTCCAATCACTTCTCTATTGTGTCGTGTCGGCTTTTCACACGACAGATGACAATTGAAGGATAACAGTACAATGGAAAACACGCTGCTTTTAGCAAACACCGTGACAGAATGTATCATCGAGCCTGGAAAGAAGTGCAATCAGCCGCCTCGCTGGCTAAAATTTATCGAGTACGCTGTTCAATTCCTCAAACTTGTGTGCCTTTGTGGCCAGCTCCTGGTGTGCCTCGATATATAAGCTGGCTCACTCCAAGAAAATATTGGCCCGATGGGGAAAACGGTTGTCGGTTAGACAGCTCCGTAACTGGCATGCTATGATAACGGAAAAGGCTGATATTTTCTACACGGAGAGAAGAATAATGACCACAGGTGAACGGACACCACAAAATTCAGCGGAACTGAAAAACGCGGCAGAGAAGCTAGCGGAACTCCACCAGCTAAAAGAGCAGGCCAGATTGGGCGGCGGAGAGAAACGCATTGAGACTCAGCATAAAAAGGGCAAATTGACGGCCCGCGAGCGGCTTGATCTGCTGCTCGATCCAGATAGCTTGAACGAACTGGATATGTTTGTCACCCATCGGACCAGCGATTTCGGGCTGGACGAGCAAAAGATTCTGGGCGATGGCGTGGTCACCGGCTATGGCAAAATCGATGGTCGCCTGGTGTACGTTTTCTCCCAGGATTTCACGGTCTTTGGCGGCTCTATGAGCGAGGCCAATGGTGAGAAGATTTGTAAGATTATGGATCTCGCCATGCGTAACGGCGCGCCTGTGATCGGGCTGAACGACGGTGGCGGCGCGCGTATTCAGGAAGGCGTGGTCAGCCTCGGTGCGTATGCCGATATTTTCCTACGCAACACCCTGGCCTCCGGCGTGGTGCCGCAAATCTCGGCCATTATGGGTCCGGCAGCCGGAGGCGCGGTCTATTCGCCTGCCATCACCGACTTTATCTTTATGGTCGAGAATACCAGCCACATGTTTGTCACCGGCCCCGATGTTGTCAAAACCGTCACGCACGAGGATGTCACCTTCGAGGAATTGGGCGGCGCGACTGTGCATAGCGCGACCAGCGGCGTGGCTCACTTCGCCTGTCCCAGCGAGCCGGACTGCATCCGCATGATTCGCCAGTTGGTGAGCTATCTACCCTCGAATAACATGGAGGACGCGCCGCGCATTACCCCGAAAGATTCGCCCACGCGCGCGGAGGAAGCGCTTGATACAATTGTTCCTGATAATCCCAACAAGCCCTACGATATGAAAAAAATCATCGGGCTGGTTGTGGATGATGGCGACTTCTTCGAGGTGCAGGAAGCGTTTGCGCGCAATATTATCATTGGCTTCGCGCGTCTGAATGGCCGCGCGGTCGGGATCGTGGCTCAGCAGCCGGGAGCGATGGCGGGCGTACTGGACATCAATTCGTCGGATAAAGCCGCGCGCTTCGTGCGTTTTTGCGACTGCTTCAATATTCCCCTGATTACCTTCGTGGATGTGCCCGGCTTCCTGCCCGGTCTGACCCAGGAACACAACGGCATCATCCGCCACGGTGCCAAACTGCTCTACGCCTATTGCGAGGCCACGGTCCCCAAAATCACCGTGATTACGCGCAAAGCCTACGGTGGTGCGTACGACGTGATGAACAGCAAACACGTGCGCGGCGACATCAATTACGCCTGGCCCACCGCCGAAATCGCGGTCATGGGTCCAGAAGGCGCGGTTAATATCCTCTTCCGGGGCGAGATCGAACGAGCCAACAATCCCGAACAGCGACGCAAAGAGCTGATTGCGGAATACACCGAGAAGTTCAACAATCCCTACATCGCAGCCAGTCGCGGCTACGTCGATGAAGTGATTGAGCCGCACCACACCCGCGCCAAGCTGATTAACGCGCTTGAAATGCTCAAAAATAAACGCGACACAAATCCACCAAAGAAACACGGGAATATCCCGCTGTAAAACATTTGTGGATGTAGAGCCGCCCCTTGCGCGCGGCTCGGTTGAGGCCGAGCCGCGCGCAAGGGGCGGCTCTACATCCACGGTTTATTATGCTTTCTCAATTAGCTCCAGCAACACGCCATTCGTCCCTTTCGGATGCAGGAAGATCGCGCGCCCCTCGGCGGCTATACGTGGTTCTTTATCGAGGACAGCCGCTCCTTTCTCCTGCATATCGCGGAGCGCGGCGTCAATATCTGGCACTTCCAGACAAATATGGTGCAACCCTTCGCCGCGTTTCTCCAGAAAGCGACTGAGGCTTGAATCGGACGTAGTTGGCTCGATTAGCTCGATCTCGCTGCCACCAGGACCGCCCATCGGCAGAAAAGCGATGCGCACCTGCTCAGTCGGCACCTCTTTGATCTCGCTCGGCACAATCCCAAGCGTATCGCGATAGAAAACGAGCGCCTGTTCGATGCTGCGCACAATGATCGCCACATGGTCAATACGTTCCGGCATATGCTCCTCGCCTTAATTCTTCTCGCACAGTTCCAGGTGAAAGTCGGTCTGTCTAAGTGTGCGCGGGATCAAGCCGAAGAGGCCAGTCCCTAACTGCACAGCGTTGACCAGGGTCTCCATGGCAACCAACGCGCCAATACGGATTTCTTCGCTATAACCTAGCATATCCGCCGCTTGCTCAAATTCATTCTGCGTCAGGACTTCATAGCTCAGGTCTGGCTTGACTAACAGACTCAAATCCAGGTCTACATAGGTCAGGCGATCCAGCTCGATCGTTGCTGGCGAGATAATTGAGGCGTAGGTATGGACCAGCTCGCGGCCAGAATAAAAGGCACTCAACGTATACCAGCGTTGCGGCCAGAAAAATTGCACACAATTGGAACGCAAGGGACGGGTCGCGGTACTCCAATTCATGGGTGTACCCGCTGGCAACCAGAGGCGTACACAATCGCTGGCCACCTCGGTCGTCTCCTCATCTCCCAGGCGCGTCCCGACTGCCAGGCGATACCCTCGCCACCTGCCACGCACCATCTGATCATAACTTCGACTCTCCACCTGGAATTGGAAGTCCGCTTGCATGGATAAACCTCGCTTTCTGTTTCAGGACTATACCATGCTTTGCGGTTGCTGGCAATCACGGCCATACACCATGCAGCATGCCTGAGAAGCGCGTTTGCTCTCCTTCGTCCCTTTTCTCTCCACAACAATCAACCCGCGACATCATGCCATTTATTCCCATAGAGAGCAGCCTGACAAGACGATCCTCACGCGCCAAATAAAAAAGCGCCCGGAATGCTTGGCTCTCCAGGCGCTTGCTCGGTCTTTTTAGTTGCTGACTATGCTACACCTACGTCTTCATAAGCTACCAGGCGCGGAGGAGGAACGGATTCATTGTCAGCAATAGCTGACGAAATCCAGCCCTCAATTGCATCTTGCCCTTGCTGGATAGCTTCCTCGTAGGTTTTCCCATGTGTAATGCAGCCAGGAAGTTCAGGCACTCTTACGATGTAAATCTGGCCATTCGCGTCCCACTGGATAATCATGGAATAATGTTTGGGATCAATGGTACTCATAACATTACCTTTCAAGCCTTTTCAATGCGTCCTGAACAAATTTCACCTGATACTCCTCCGCGTCGCTCCCATCTTTACCTGAGAGCGTCACCCGTAAACCGGGTAGCATTGGATGCTTCCACACACTATGAGATCCTTTAGCTGGACGTCTCACAAATCCGGCCTTCGCCAGAGCCGCTTTCAATTCTCGCACTTTGAGTGGCATCAATTTCTCCTGCCATATTTATCATAACACACAAGCCAACCATTGTCGTCAGGCTTTTTCGCCCTTTATTAAGCATACAATATAACTATATTAATGCTTCTTGTAAATAATACATACTTCTATGTATCAATTAAAAACAGATAGAGAACTTCGCTTCGTAAGAAAATACTATCAGAATTTTTAGTTGCTATGATAATTTCTTATCAGAAACATACATTTATGGTATACTACAAACAGAACCTCGGTTTTCTGTCAGAAAGGAGTCAGACATGTTTGCTACATCCTCTCGGATACCGTCCGACAGGCGTTTCTCCTGGTTATCCCTCTTCTCTGTCGTCCTTTTAGCCTCACTCACCTGTTTTTCCTT
>Ga0070679_100005935_pt1 | contig 11351 bp, 8 predicted proteins | sample KBSC63BmetaG_FD_65652 | JGI IMG/M metagenome (GOLD analysis project Ga0070679, IMG submission 65652) | Corn rhizosphere microbial communities from Kellogg Biological Station, Michigan, USA - KBS C6-3B metaG | ecosystem: Host-associated > Plants > Roots > Rhizosphere | place: USA: Michigan... | reverse complement strand
GGACCGCCGCGGGCCGGCCGATCGCTTCTGGGGCCGCGCGAGTCGCGCTCTCCGCGAGCGGGCCGCGAGTCCCTATCGCCTCTGTCGCTGCGCACAGGCCTGTCTCCACGCGGCGGACGGTCGCCACGCGGCGGGCGGTCACTCCCGCCCCGAGGCGGGCCACTGCGCTCCCGTCCCGCCCCTGGGCGGCTCGAGCGCTCCTGATCCAGGCGAGCCACAGCCCGCCGCCCACGAATGGACGTGCCCGTCAGCTTCTCCGCGACGCTGTCTGCCACGTTCGACGCGACTTCGACGAGAGAATGCGTGTCGCGCAGCTCGATCCGGCCTATCTGCGCGCTCGAGATGTCGGCGACGGCGGTGATCGCCCCCACCAGATCCCCGGCGCGGACGCCATCGCGCTCTCCAACAGTGATGAAGATCCGGGCCATTTCCGCCGTTTTGCCGTCGCCCTGGCCGCCGGCTCCCTGGAGCGTCGAGAGCGCATGCCGCGCACCCTCGAGAAGCCGCAGGGCCGCCGCGGCGACCTCGATGCCGTCGTAGCGCTCGATCAGCGGTTCGAGCGCGAGAAGCTCCCGACCGAAATCTCCCTTCGCCAGCTCGGTGCCCAACTCGTCGCGGATTGCCGCGTCGCGATCACGCGCACGCAGAGCGGCCTGCGGCAGGGTGATCGGTTGAACGGGCCCGCCGCCAGCCAGCGCCTTGAGGCTCGAGATCTGGCGAGGCTGTACGACCGCCATCACCCGGGGTGCGCCGACGCCGACGACCTCGCGCAGCTCTTCGCGCGACGCCGGAAGGTCCAGCAGGAATACCATCGTCGTCCCCGGCTCGGCCGTCTTGCCGAGAGTCACGGCCGCCCGCGATCCCGAGTAGCCGAGCAGCTCGAGCAGGTCGGCGGCTTCGCGACGGCTCTCTTCGGTGCGCGTGAAAATGAGCCCGCGCTCGGGATCCAGATCATCGAGCAGCCGGCGCATCGTCGCGAGCCGACCGCCGGAGGCGGCCGTGACGTACTCCAGCTTCACGGGCTGGAGGGTCTCATCCGCGGGCGCCACGACGCGACGCGCCCGCCGAGCGTATCGCTCGATCAGCGCTTCGACCGCCGGCGTCAGCTCCGCGGTGACGATCGTGCGCGCACAGTCCTTGGGCAGGTCCGCCATGAGCGACTCGAGCGCTGACTGGTCGCCCGTGGCTGTCGCCATGTCGTCCGCCCAGGCGAGCGCCACGTGCGTGACCCCCTCGAGCTTGAGCGCCGCCGAGCGAACGAGCGCCAGCAGCGTATTCGAGTCGCCGGCGACGACGCGCACAGGCTCCAGCTTGAGCAGCCGCGAGGCGCGTCGCACAGACGTCGCCGCCAACGCTCCCCCGGGCGTATCCCCAAGGAGGCGCACCGCGGCAGCCGATACGGCAGCCGCCAGCTCCGCGTCCGAGGTGACGATGAGCGCCCGGACCCCCGCGGCCTCGCCGGCCTCAGGTTCCCCAAGCCGTTGCACGATCGGGCCGAGGAAATGACTGAGCGATGCCCAATCCTGCGGCATGACATAGACGGTGTTCTGACCGCGGGAAACGCCGGGGGTCTCCGGCTGGCTGGTGCTTACGTCGTCGGGCAATTGCCGTCCTCGTCCTGTCGCGTTGCGAGAGCCCGGGGTATCATCTCCGTCCGAGCCAAGGGATTGAAGTATAGCCCGGAACCTCCCGCGCCCGCGACGCCGTCCCAATGGCGGAATCCGCCGCGCCGCGAGATATCTTTCACCTTCGGCTCGAGGTTCCGCCGTGTCCCGCTCCTGCGTAGCGCAATCACACCCGAGCTCGGCGAGCGAATCGTGATTACCACCATCGTGCTCATTCGCGTGGATCCCTCACAGATCCCGACCGCGGCCAACATGCTCGCGGGCGTGGAAGGCGTCGCGGAGGTCTACTCGGTTTCCGGCGACTGGGATCTGGTCGCCATCGTCCGGGTCGCGCAATACGACCAGATCGCGCAGGTCGTGACCGAGGTATTCCCGACGGTCCCGGGCATTCAGCGCACCCAGACGCTCACGGCATTCCGCGCGTACTCCAAGAACGATTTGCAGCAAGCCTGGGACATCGGCGTCGATTAGTGTGGTTGCCGACCTGAGTTTTGCCGGCGTCAACCGCTGGTTGTGGGAAGCGGCGCCGGAGCTCGGGCCACGCTCGGCGGGCGGAGACGCGGCGTCGCTGGAGCTGGCATCCGCGGCGCGCGAGCTGCCGCGCATGACCGATGCGACGGTGATCGAAGGCGCGACGCTTCGCGCGCACGCCGTGGCCATGCCGGAAACGTCGGCGTTCGAGGCCTTCCTCGACGGCACGCAGACGAGCCGCGTGATCCGCGAGGCGGACGGCATCCCGATCGTGCATGGCACCGTCGCGGCGGTCGTGCGGCAGCGGGTGAATCGCCGCCTCGTGACATGGCGGCACGAGGTACGACACAGGCTCTATGCACCGCGGACGCTGCTGTCGTCGCGCTGGAACGCGTTGCTCGATGCGAGCACCGTTGGGGTGGTGGATACGTCGCGCGGCGAAGGCGATCCGATCGCGCACCCGTACGCGGTGCGCGACGCCGCGAGCCATCGTGTGCAGGAGGACCGGGAGGCCGTCGAACGCGGCCTCGGTGAAGCATGGTGCGCCGAGGCGGGCACCCCGTTGCTGGTGGACGGCGGCACGAGCGGAAGCGAAACCCTCGCCTCCGCGCCGCAGCTCGTGGGCGTGGTCAAGAGTCACAGAACGCTCTACGTGAGCGGCGCGGCGCTCGACGCGGTGCGGTCGTTGAAGGCGGGGGAGCGGAGCAGCGTGTTCCGCATCGCATCCACGCACCGGGCGACGGTCGCGAGCTGGTACCTGAGACTGCGCGGGCCGAGTGCGACCGACTGGATGTGGGGACTCGTTCGCGTGGAAGCGGCTGACATGCAGGGCGCGTCGAGCAGGGAGCTGTCGGAGCGGGCGGACCGCCTCTCGGGCTGGCTGCTGGCCGAACGTGCACCGCTGTCGCTCCCCGACGCGCGATGGGACCGGATGATGTATGGCACTCGAGATTGTGAAGAATTCCTCAGGGCTGTCAGTTGAGCGGGAGTCGATTGTCGTGAGCGGCGCGTCGAACGCGGAGACCACGGAACCACTCGGGCGCGTCGTCGCCACGGAGCGGCGTCCGAACACCCCGCACGAATTCCATTTCTGGACCGCGCTCGATTCGCCCGTCGGAATCGGCACGATAGTGCGCGTGGACAGCGCGCATCCCATCGGCGGACAGCTCGTGCACGTGTACGGAATCGTCGTGGAGGGACTGAGCTACACGGATCTCCAGTCGCCGCTGCACGATGTGCTCGCGCACGACGCGATGCCCGCGTCGGCATCGCGCGCCGCGACCGAGCGCGCGGAGGTGCGGCTGTACACGGCGGCCGTCCTGCGGCAGGTGCCCGAGGAGCCGCTCCAGCCAGTGCCCATGGGCGCTGTGTTCCTCGCCGACGAAACCGACGTCGCCGTCGGACTCCGCATGGACGGCTACCTGCGTCCGGGGGCCCGCACGGGCATCCCGGTCGGCGTGTACCACGCCGGCGGCACCAACGCGCCGATCTACCTCGATGCTGATTTTCTGATTGGACCCGAGGCGGCGCACCTGAACATCAGCGGCGTGTCCGGCCTCGCGACGAAGACCAGCGCCATCGAGTGGATTCTCTCGTCCATCTTCGCGCATTTTCCGGCGTCCAAGGGCTCCGTGGCCGCCGTCTGCTTCAACGTGAAGGGTCCGGATCTCTGCTTCCTGGACCAGCCCGGGCCGATCGACGCGGCCGACGCGGCGCTGTACGAGCAGTGCGGCGTGTCGCCCGGGCCGTTCGAGCACGTGCAGTACTTCGCGCCCTTCAAGGCCGACGGCTTCTCCCTGAACACGCTGCGCTCGAACGAGGCGCTCCTGCACAACGTCTCGTCGCTCACGTGGGGACTCCGCGAGGTGCTTCAGTACGCGGAGGTGCTGCTCAACAAGGACGACGTGGACGCGAAGGCCGACGCGCTGATCGACTTCATCCGCGATCGGATCGTGGATCACGAATTCCGCGACCCGCAGCTCCTGGGCGACAAGCGCTATCTGGTGCGCTCGTTCGCGGATCTCGAGGCCTGGTTTCGCGACGTGCTCGCCGCGATCGAGGCGAAGCCCGGCGAGGGGTACTGGCGCACGCATCACGTCGCGACCATCCGCAAGGTGCGCAACAGGCTCTCGAACATCTCCACGCGCTGCGCGGGGCTGGTGACCGACGATGGCGCCGTGAGCGACCTGCCCTTCGGCGAGTTCCAGGATCGCACGGTCTACGTGATCGACGTGGCCGCGCTCGAGGAGGATGCGCAGGATCTGATCTTCGCGCGCGTGGTGACCAAGCTCCGCGAGCATCTCGAGAAGCGCGAGCTCGGCGTGAACCACGTCGTGGTCTTCGTGGACGAATTGAACAAGTACGCGCCGGGCGACGGACCCGAGACGTACGTGAAGAAGATGCTGCTCGATCTCGCCGAGCGTGGACGGTATCTGGGGCTGGTGCTCTTCAGCGCGCAGCAGTTCCGCTCGCAGGTGCACCGGCGGGTAGTCGGCAATTCAGGCACGGCCGTGTACGGCCGCATGGACGCCGACGAACTCGCCACGCCGGGCTACGCGGTGCTCAGCCAGGCGGTCAAGACCAAGCTGTCCACGCTCGAGAAGGGGCAGTTGATGGTGCGCCACCCGCACTTCACGCAGCCCATTTTCGTGCGCTTCCCGCGTCCCGCCATTCTGCGGGGACGCGATGGCGCCGAGCGGTATCCACAGGCGGTGGACGTGGGACTGGATGCCGCGGTGCTCCGCGCGCTGCGCCCGCTGGATCCCTCGCTCACGCTCGGCGCCGTGCAGGATGCGATAGGCATCCACGACTCCGACGACGTGATCCGCGCCCGGAACGCGACAGTGCGCGAGCGTCCGACGAACGTGCTCGCGTTCTTCCGGGCGCAGCTCAGGCCGATCGTCGGGTCGCGCCCGGCCGTGCAGCCGCTGCCGCCGCCCGTGCGGGCGCCGTCGGGTTCCAACCCGTACGACTTCTAGCCGCCGCGCCGATGCGTCTGGTTCATCTCTCGGACCTGCACCTGGGCTACAGGCAATACCAGCGGCTCACGCCCGGCGGCGTGAACCAGCGGGAAGCCGACGTGGCGGCGACGTTCCAGCGCGCGATCGATCTGATCATCGACCTCGCGCCGGACCTGGTGCTGGTCGCGGGAGACGTGTTCCACACAGTGCGTCCGAGCAACCAGGCGATCGTGCATGCGTTCGTGCAGTTCGCGCGGTTGCGCCAGGCGTTGCCCAAAGCGGCCGTCGTCATCGTGGCCGGCAATCACGACAGCCCGCGCTCCTCGGACCTGGGCAGCATTCTGCGGTTGTTCCGCGAGCTGGGCCTGCACGTGGTGGATCGCGAGTCGGATCGCATCCGCATCGACGAGCTCGAGCTCTCCGTGCTTGCCGTGCCGGACGTGCCGGGCACCCAGCGGCCGAAGTTCACGACCGACGCGGACGCGCGCTACAACGTGCTGCTCGTGCACGGCGAGGTGGAAGGCGTGCTGCCCGCGCAGGCCGCGTCGAGCGACAGGGCCGCGCTCGCGATCGCGCCGGCGGAGCTGAGCGAGGCGCCCTGGGACTACGTGGCGCTGGGCCATTACCACGTGTATCAGCAGGTCGCTCCCAGGGCGTACTACTCGGGCTCGATCGATTACACGAGCTCCAACACGTGGGGTGAGCGCAACGAGGAGCTGCACGGCGGCGTGGCGGGCAAGGGACTCGTGGAGCACGACCTCCGCACCGGCGAACATCGCTTCCACCCGCTGTCGCTCTCGCGGGCGCTCATCGATCTCCCCGCCGTCGCGGCTACGGGACTCACGGCGGCGGAAGTGGATGCGCTCATTGCCCGGGCCGTCGAGCGTTGCGCTGGCGGCATAGACGATCAGATGGTCCGGCTCGTGATCCGCGACTTTCCGCGCCACCTGGCGCGCGATCTGGATCACAAGCAGCTCCGCGAGTTCAAGCGGCGCGCGCTGCACTTTCAACTCGACCTGCACCCGCCGCAGTCGCCGCGGCTGTCGTCAGCGAGCGCCTCGCCCGGCAGGCGGCCGTCGCTCTCCGACTACGTGCGCGAGAAGCTCTCCGCGCGTCCCATCGACGCGGACGTGGATCGCGACGAGCTGATTCGTGTCGGCCTCGCGTACCTCGACGAGGCCGAGGCGCAGCTCACGGCCGGCGGCGCGCTCGCCGAGTCCACGGATTTCGACCCGGCGGGTGGCTGATGCGGCTCAATAGCCTGCATCTATGCAATTTCCGCCAGCACCTCGATACGCGGATCGAGTTCAGCTCGGGGATCACGGGCATCATCGGGCCCAACGGCTCGGGAAAGTCCACCATCCTCGAGGCCATCGCGTGGGCGTTGTACGGGATGCCGGCGGCGCGCGGCACGCGCGAGTCCATTCGCGCCTTCCGCGCGCCTCCGCGCGCCGCGGTGCGGGTGGACCTGGACTTCGAGCTCGCCGGACACAGGTACCTGGTCTCGCGGGGCCTGACGAGCGCGGAGCTCTACCTGGACGGTGGGTCGCAGCCGATCGCGAACACGCTCACCGGCGTCACCGATGTGCTCCGGCGCCGGCTCGGGATGACCCATGATGAGTTCTTCAATACCTATTTCACGGGTCAGAAAGAGCTCAACGTCATGGGGGCGATGGGTCCCGCCGAACGCGCCCAGTTCCTCTCGCGCGTGCTCGGCTACGAGCGGCTGCGGGCGGCGCAGGGGCTCGTGCGCGAGCGACGCAAGACCATCGTGGCGGAGGCGCAGGGCCTGCGCGCCGGCATGCCGGACGCCGACGTGGTGAATCAGGCCCTCGGCGAGGCGCGCTTCATCGTGAACGCGGCGGAGGCGGCGGCGACGGTCGCCGCGCAGCAGCGCGACCGTGCCCGCGACGCGCTCGATCGCCTCACGCCCCGCTGGGAGTCACTCCAACGCGACCGCGACACGGTGCAGGCGCTCGGCGCGGAGTTGCGCGTCGTGGAGAGTGAAGCCGCGTCGGTGGCGCGCGAGCTGACCCGGCTGGACGAGGAGATCGCGGCGGCAGCCGTGGCGCGCGAGGAATACGACAGGCTCGGCGCCGAGCTGGCCCCGTTGGCCGACTTGCAGCGCGAGCTCCAGCAGCTCGACCGCGCGTGCAACGAAGTCGCGCGGCGCGCGACGCTCGAGGAGAGCGTCGGCGCGCTGGCGTCGGAGCTCCAGACCCTCGAGACGCGTCGCGCGGCGATCGAGGATGCGCCGGCGCGCGAGGCCGCGCTGGTCCAGGAGCTCAAGAACGCGCGCATCGAGCTCGAGGCCAGCCAGGCCGAATTCGAGGCGTTGCGAACGGACTGGGTGCGCGACAGGCAGGAAGCCGAGACCAAGCGCCTCGGCCTGCTGAACCAGTTGAAGGACGTGTCCGCGCAGCGCGACCAGATCGTGGAGCTGGGTGAAAACGGCATCTGCCCCACGTGCGGCCGCCCGCTGGAGACGCATTTCCGGGCTGTGCTCGAGACGCTTGATTCGCAGCTCGAGACCATCACGGTGGACGGCAAGTATTATCGCGCGCGGATGGAGCAGCTCCAGGCGGCCCCTGAAGCGGTCACGGTGGCGGACCAGCGTCGCCGCGAGGCGTTCGAGCAGGCCGGCCAGGTGGAGCGGCTCGCGGCGGCGGCCCACGCCGATGCGCGCGAGCTGGCGACCAACACGAACGAGAGCCGGGGCAAACGGGAGCGCCTCGAGGCGCTGCGCCGCGAGCTGGCTGGACTCCGCGCGGATTACGACGCGGCCCGCCACCGCGAGGTGCAGTCCGCCGTATCGAGGCTCGCTCCGCTGGCCGCGCGCGTGGCGCGACTCGGTGCGCAGGCCGATCGCGAGCCCGCGTTGCGCACGGCGCGCGATGCCGCCGCGGAACGCCAGCGGGGGTACGTGGCGCGCGCCGACGAGCTCCAGCGCACGCGCGCGGCGATCAACTACTCCGAGAGCGAGTATGCGGCGGAGCGTTCCACGTACGACGCGGGCGCGGCGGCGCTGCGCGGGGCCGAGCTGCGCTGCGTCGCGGCGGAGAGCGAGCGACTGGCGGCGCACGCGTCGCTCGCCGTGAGCGAGCGCGCGAAGGACGAGCTGACGCGCACCGAGGTGCGACTCGGCGCGCTCGTGCACGATCGCAAGGTGCACGACGAGCTGGATCGCGCCTTCACCGACATGCGGACGGACCTCAACCAGCAGCTCAGGCCCGAGATTTCGGATCGCGCCAGCCGCTATCTCCGCGAGCTCACCGACGGGCGCTACTCCGAGCTGGAGCTCGACGACCAGTACAACATTCTGGTCCTCGAGGACGCGATCCCCAAGCAGGTGATCTCCGGCGGCGAAGAGGACCTGGCGAACCTCGTGCTGCGTCTCGCGATCTCGGAGATGATCGCGGAGCGCGCGGGGCAGGCCTTCTCGATCCTGATTCTGGACGAGGTGTTCGGGTCGCTCGACGAGGTGCGGCGGTTGAACGTGATGGATCTGTTGCGGCGGCTCCAGGATCGCTTCGAGCAGGTCATTCTCATCACGCACGTGGAGCTGGTGCGCGAGGGGCTCGATCACATGGTCAGTGTGCGCTACGACGAGGAGAACGGCACCTCGCGCGTGGTGGCCGATGCGATCCGCCCGGCAGTCCCGTTCATCGCGCAGGAAGGAGCCGCGGACTGATGGCGACCTCCCGGTCTTGGCGCACGCAGTCGGTGCAGGGGCCGTTTCGTGCTTCCGTCGCGGAAATCGCCGATCTGAATCAGGTGTTCAGCGATTCGTTCACTGAACGCTACCGCAAGGATGGCATGGTGGGGGTGCGCGTGCCGTTTCTGAACCCGGCCATCTGGCGTTACGCGATCGAGGACGCCGGCGACGGCGCTATGTACTGGCGCGGCGACCGCGGACAGGTCGTCGCGTTCAACATGGTGCATCATTCAGGCGTCGAAGGCTGGATGGGACCTCTCGCAGTGCGGACCGAGCAGCAGGGTGCCGGATTGGGCAAGGAGATCGTGAACGCCGGCATCGAGTGGCTGCGAAGCCAGCGCGCGCGTGTGATCGGCCTCGAGACCATGCCGCGCACGATGGACAACATCGGCTTCTACTCTCGGCTGGGCTTCGTGCCGGGTCGCCTGACGCTGACCACCACGCTCGAAGCGGCGCACGGCGACATTCCGTGCCGCGTGTTGAGCCGCCTCGGGAACGCGGCGCGGAACGACGCGCTCGCGGAATGCGGCGCGCTCGTTGGCGAGTTGATGCCCGGCTACGACTTCACGCGGGAGATCAACCTCACGCAGGAGCTCGGGTTGGGAGACACGGTGCTCGTACACGAGCGCGACCGGCTCGTGGGATTCGCGGTCGCCCACTCGGCCCCGCTCGTGGAAGGCCGCTCGCGCGAGGATCTGCGCGTGCTCAAGCTCGTGGCGACCTCGCAATCCGTGTTCGACCGTCTTGTCGTCAGTCTCTCCGATCTGGCGCGGCGCAGCGGCACGCGGCGGGTCGCCTTCCGCGTGCAGGGCGATTTCCCGAGCGCGTATCAGTCGCTCATTCGCCGCAACGGCCAGGTGCGGTGGACGGACCTGCGGATGGCCTACGAGGGCTGCGCCGAGGCGCCGCCCACGCACGGCATGGTGCTGTCCAACTGGGAGATCTGAGCGGCGCGTGGTGATCGCGAGGCTCGCCATCCTGATCGCGACGTACCTGCTCATCGCGGTACAGCGGCTGCCGTGGGGGCGCGTCAGCCGCCCGCTCGCGGCGCTCGCGGGTGCCGTCGCGATGGTCACTCTCGGTGGGCTCTCGCTGCACGACGCCTATGCGGCGATCGACCTGGATGTCATGGTCTTCCTGCTTGGCGTCCTCGTGATCACCGCGCACCTGGAGGCGGGAGGGTTTTTCGAATGGACGGCCGCGCGCGTCGTCCTGCGGGCGAAGTCTCCCCGCGCGCTGCTGGCCGCCGTGGTCGTCTCCGCCGGAGTGCTCAGCGCGTTCTTCGTGAACGACACGATCTGCCTGGTGCTCACGCCGCTCGTGCTGGCGGTGGTGCGGCCGCTGGATCTGAAGCCGCTGCCGTACCTGCTGGCGCTGGCGCTTGCGGCCAACGTCGGGAGTGCCATGACGCCTGTGGGCAATCCGCAGAACATGCTCATCGCGGTGAAGAGCGGATTGCCGTTCGGTCGGTTTGTCGTTGCACTCGCGCTGCCGTCTCTCGGCGGGCTGGCGATCGTGTTCTCCGTGGTGGCCGTCGCCCACAGGCGCGAGCTCGCGCGGCCGCTTGCGCGGGCGGCCGGCCAGCCAGTGACGGCCGACACGGCCTTCGATGCGCGGCTCGTCGTGCGATCGCTGGCTGTATTCGGCGGAGCGCTGGTCGCGTGGCTCCTCGGCTTCTCGATGCCCCTCGTGGCGATCGTCGGAGCGACGGTGCTGATGCTCATTTCCGGACGCGACTCGGCGAGGACGCTCGCGGCAGTGGAATGGCCGCTGCTGCTCTTTTTCGGGGCGCTATTCGTCGTGATGCGCGGCGCGCGCGACCTGCCGCTCGTGGAGTCGTTGTCGCTGACCGCGGCGCATCATCTGAGCGGGACGGCGCTGCACGACGCGCTGGTCGTGAGCGGCGCCATGGCGGCGCTGTCCAACCTGGTGTCCAACGTGCCGGCCGTGATTCTGTGGCTGCCGGTCGTTCCCGGTCTCGCGCACGCGGCGTTCATCTGGCTCGCGATGGCGATGGCTTCGACGTTCGCGGGGAACCTCACGCTGCTGGGCTCCATGGCGAACCTGATCGTGGCGGAGCGCGCCGAGGCGCGCGGAACACGCGTCGGATTCGTCGAGTACTTACGGGTGGGTATTCCCACGACGCTGCTGACGCTCGCGTGGGGCGTCGCGGTGCTCGTGCTGGTGGCGGGTCGCTCGCGCTAGCTGACGCGGGCGGCGGGCGAGACTCAGGGCTTCGGAGTCGGGTGGCGCCTGTCCCCGCGGACGACGATGCGCCAGATGATCAGCGAGACGCCGAAGGTCAGGAGCAGGTGGATCCAACCGGGGCCATTGTATCCAAGCGCCACGACGGCCCACACGACCAGCATCAGGATGCCAACGAGTATGCCGAAATCCATGGCCCGAAAAGTGAATTGACCGCTATCGCGGCAGTCGGTAAATTGCAATTACGCAGACTGCGTGCACCAGTCGGGACGGAGAACTCCGTTTTTGAGCCAACAAGTCCACCGAGTGGGTTCGATAATCTATCACCGACGTCATGCCCCCAGTGCGGGGGAAGGCGGAAGGTTGGTGGTGAGG
>Ga0070679_100005919_pt1 | contig 11362 bp, 10 predicted proteins | sample KBSC63BmetaG_FD_65652 | JGI IMG/M metagenome (GOLD analysis project Ga0070679, IMG submission 65652) | Corn rhizosphere microbial communities from Kellogg Biological Station, Michigan, USA - KBS C6-3B metaG | ecosystem: Host-associated > Plants > Roots > Rhizosphere | place: USA: Michigan... | reverse complement strand
GCGTGCGTGAATGGCTGGACCGCGAAGTACGTTCGCCACGCCTTCATCAGATGTTAAGCTCTTTTGCGCGCACGCTGACCTATTGCTCTAACCTTGAGTTAATGAGCGCCGAGGTCTTCCTTCAGCGCGTGATCTTAAGCGATGTGCGCTACATCGATGGCGGATGGCAGAGCATGGTACAGTCTTTACGAACCAGGGCAACCGAGGCTGGCGTGCATATTATGAGCGGAACACGAGTTAATGAGTTGATCCAACATAGGGAACAGGTTACAGGCGTTCGTCTCGCCGATGGCCGGGACGTCGCCGCTCGTGCAGTCATTCTCGCCACCACATCAGCAGAGGCCCTCAAGCTGCTGGATAGTGAGAGATATGCATCCCTGCACCAGCTGCTCGCGACCAGCCAGACCGCGCGCGTAGCCTGTATGGATGTCGCGCTCAGCCGACTGCCTGTGCCGCAGCACGCGATCGTCTTCGATCTGGAGCAGCCACGCTTTCTGACGACTCAATCGCTTTTCGCCCGCGTTGCCCCAGAGGGCGGGGCGCTGATCCACGCCTTTAAGCAGCTCGACCCGACTCAGCCAGGCGATCCTCAGCAGGATGAGCGAGACCTGGAAGCGTGGCTCGATCTGGTACAGCCTGGATGGCGTGCCGCGCTGGTTAAGCGCATTTTCCTTCCACATATTGAGGCTGTCAGTTTCTTGCCCACGGCGCGCGGGAATGGCCTGGCCGGACGGCCTGACGTTCAGGTTTCTGGAGCCAGCAATCTTTACCTCGCGGGTGACTGGGTCGGGAACGCCGGCTACCTCGCTGACGCCAGTCTCGCCAGCGCCCGCCAGGCTGCGCATCTCCTGCTTCAAAATGGCTTGCCGACACAATCTCCCCAACTGGCAAAGAATGGGGTATACTAAGAAACAAGCTGAAGCGATCCCTTGCGGGATAATTTCTCAAACAATAGACAAAATAAATGGAGCGTCGGCATTGGAAGCTGATGCTCCATTTCGCGAATGAGAATGAAGGGGCGCTGCGCTCCGACAACATCACCAGGAAGAGGGCCATGAACAAACCAGGAGACACATCTCAGATTTTTCAAAGTTATCGGTTGCTTCTTTTCTCCATCGCGTATCGTATGCTTGGGAGCGCAACTGATGCCGAGGATATCGTCCAGGATGCCTTTCTGCGCTGGCTTCAAGCCTCTGACCAGGATGTGCAGTCCCCTAAAGCTTATCTCTCAACCATTGTTGTCCATCTCTGCCTCGATCAACTACGCTCAGCCAGAGAAAAACGTGAGGTCTACGTCGGCCCCTGGCTCCCTGAGCCGATTGCAACCGATCAGAGACCGGAGTTAGTCGAGACAGTCGCGCAGGCTGAATCTCTTTCGTTGGCATTTCTTCTGATGCTGGAGAAACTCAATCCTCTGGAGCGGGCAATTTTCCTTTTGCGCGAGGTCTTTGAGTACGAATATGGTGAGATTGCCACGATCGTCGACAAAAGTGAGGCCAATTGTCGCCAGATCTTCCACCGTGCTCAACAGCATCTTGAAGCTAGCCGCACGCGTTTTCCTGCTTCGCGCGAGCAACAGGAGCGCATTACGAACCGCTTCCTCCAGGCCAGCCTCAACGGTGATATGCAGGGATTACTCAGCCTGCTAAGTAAGGATATTGTCTCTATGGGTGATAGCGGCGGCAAAACGCCCCTGAAAGCCGGTCTGATGCCAGTCTATGGGCCAGATAAAGTTTCTCGTGGCTACCTGGGTGCACTACGCAGCTTGCCCGCTGACGTTGTCACACGCGTCACCGAAGTCAACGGGCAACTCGCACTTGTTGGCTATCTTCACGAAAAGCCTGTAGGGGCTATTCTTCTCCAGGTCGAGGGAGAGCACATTTCACATCTCTATTATGTCGTGAATCCTGAAAAATTGAGCTGGTTGTAACTGGTTTTTCCTAAAGTGCGCCCACTGCGCCCTCAATAGAGCCAATTTCTTCCCATTCTGAGCAGTCTACCACAAGAAGACACTTCAAATATATCCATGTTTATCATTTCTGATTGGGCGTATACTAAAAGAAGGGACAAGAACATGCGAGATAAACAGGTAAAAGCAAAGTTCCTCGCAGAAGTTCACCAGAAACGCAAAAACATGCGCGAGATGAAAGACTCCCGCGTTTTTGCTTTTGCTTGTGGGCTGCTGTGTACTACCCGTGACACAAGCATGTATGTTCTCTACGGAAAAGAAAGGAATTCACTAGGATGCACAAACAAGAAAGCGTTCACAATGGCGAAGCGCGGGGGTTTGATATAGGGCGTGAACTGACAGAGGATGAGTTAGCAGGTGTTTTCGGCGGCGTGGGCAGTAGCCCCAGCACCCCTGACACCAATGCGGGGAATGCGAATTCCCTGGGCAACCTTGTTGGCCTCGGTCAGCTTAGCAACGAACTCACCGGCCAGCTCACCAATCAGCTTGGAGGTTTGCTCGGCACAGCACCACAAACGAGCAGCAATCAGGACAATGCGTCCCAAAATCTCGTTCCTAATTTGAGTTCTCTGCCCGGCATGGCCCCGCTGCAAAATCTTCTCGGTGGCCTGGGACTGTAAACCACGCACAGGATATTTCTTTCCTGCCGTTTACTATAAACAGCGGGTTTTCCACCAGACTATCTGGCCGGGAATCTCTCGCCGGCCAGAATACGTGCGCGAGCATAGCTTCTCTTTCACGTTCAAGAAGTTATGCTCGCGAGGTTGTTTGCGGAAAGCTCGCGTTTTGTGGCATCTCAGACACCGCGAAAACCTATCCCTTACGCTAAAAGCTTCCCTGCTCTTTCAGCCACGCGACAAATGTATCTGGCACGCTCATCGTTGAAAGACGGCTCTGGCGGATCAGCGACCAGTCATCGAAAAGATGGCTCGTTTTGATCTCGCGCAAAGTAACAGGTCGAGCCAGGCGGCGCACAAAGGCCAGGTCAACGACCCAGCTTTTAGCCTCCGTGGGATCTGGGCGCGGCTCTGAAATCACACGTGCCAGCCCCACAATTGCCGCCTCGCCCATGCTATGATAAATAAATACCTGATCGTCGGGGCGCATATTTTGAATGATGCGCACAGCCTGGGCATTGCGCACGCCATCCCAGGTCGTGGCCTGCTCGCGTTCCAGGTCCTCAAGCGAGTAAGACTCAGGGTCGGTTTTTGCTAGAAAATAGGCCATCATTTCACCCTCTTTTTTCCAACTTATCCACTGCTTTCTACGTATATCAAACAGAGTCAAAGTGATCACTGACATCATGACAGGCCAGAGCATAACACACTCGCATAAGGATTGTGAAGAGTGAGCTTCGGGCCTGAGTAATACAGAGCACACAGCAAGCGATACAGAGGAGAAAGTACATGACCCAGACAGATCCTAACACCACGAAAACGACCGACATTATTGAAGAGTTGCAGGTGGTCGGTGAGCAGTTGCTTGGCAAAGTCAAAGAGCTGGTCCACGAGGGCAACGTACGGCGCATTCGCATCAAACAGGACGATCGCGTGATCCTGGAGATCCCACTGTCTATCGGCGTCGTGGGCGTGTTCATGGCCCCGGCGTTTGCCGCCATCGGCGCGATGGGCGCACTGCTCGCCCAATGCTCAATCGAGGTCGTGCGTTCGGAACGTGCCTCCGCGCCCAAAGAGCCAGAGCAGCCAGTTGAAGGCGCGGAATAACCTTCTGCCTTCCACATAATTTGGCAATATCATAGACACACACAAATCTTTGGAGTCCCGATAACATTACGTTGCTATCGGGACTCCATTCTCTTTCCTTTTCTCGCTATCTCCATATCTGACCCCAGTAAATCGTAAAAAATTGCTCTATCTATACGTATAGTTAAAATAGGGTATACTGGGAAGGAAAGTATCGCTTATTTCTAGCAAATTGCAAGCCAGCGCACACACCAACGATCAGGGAGAGATTTTGTATGACGACGGCCCAACCAGCGGAGGTCATGATCGACGCCACAGCGTTTCAGAATGATGTTGAGTATCTGGAAACGCTTTTTCAGCGCCAGGTAATCGGTGATAGCGAGTTGCCACTCATCGATATCGGCCAGGGCGCTCCTCTGGTCTTTGTGCCGATTCTGGAGCATCTGGAATTTGTCTACGCCCGCCAGGTGCGCTTCTTCAGCCAGGAACGGCGCGTGATCCTCTATCGTCGTCACGAGACACGCCGCCATTTTACTGGCATGCAGCAACGCGTCGAAGAGTTGCGTCAGTTGCTCAATCACCTGGAGATCGTGAGCGCTGATTTTATCGCGCACGGTGATGGGGCAATGGTTCTGCTGGAATTTGCCATGCGCTATCCCCAGCGCTGCCGCTCCCTGACCATCCTGGCGCAAGGAGCTGATTACCAGATTCGCCCGCATCCCTGGATCTGGTTGCTCCATGAACTCTATTTGCGCCTGCCGGTTGAGCATATCCTGTCCGCAGCTTTCTTACGCCGCACCGTCGTTAACTATATTGTAGCGCGCCAACGCGGACTCACGGCACGAGCCGAGAGCGAGCCACTTCACGTGCTGCCGCGTGCATTGATCGAGGGCGAATTCAAGAAAATCAAGGCCTGGGTAGCTGTCTACAAATTCTCCGTTCTGCCCATTATCCATCGTTTCGATGTCCGCAAGCGGCTCGCGGCCCTGAGTATGCCGGTGTTACTCATCAATCGTTTCGACGACACGCTCGCGCCAGAAGCCCGCACCCACTGGCTGGCCAGCCACCTGCCAAACTGTGCTGGTTATCACGTGATCCCCGGCGGCGAACGCTTCTTTACCTACTCTGAAGCCGCCAGAGTCAATCCACTGATCCAGAGCTTTCTACAAAGCAAGGAGTGAGCATGAAGCAACGACCCCGGCGCAGGGTCATGATTACCGGTCTGGGAGTCATTGCCCCCAACGGCAACGGGCGCGAGGCGTTCTGGCAAGCCTGTCTTGCCGGTCGCTCAGGTATCGGCCCGATTACCCGTTTCGACGCCAGTTTCCTACCCGTGCGGATTGCCGGTGAGGTACGCGCTTTTCAAGCAGAGACATATGGATTGAGCGCGGAAGAGATTACTATGCTCGATCGCGGCACCCAATTCGTCGTGGCTTCCGCCAACCTGGCGTTACAGGATAGCAGTCTGCTCGATACAACAGGCGCTCTGACAAACACGCTTGAGCGCGAGAGATGCGGCGTGGCGATCGGAACGGCGATGGGTCCGGTCGCGGAGGGTGAGCGGCTCTGGCGGCTCTTCACCGCCGATGGGACGCAAGCGCCGCGCTATCCGCCAGAGGGCGCGCAACTTGCTACCCTCCTGCTCTCTTCGATGCCCGCCACCGCGATTGCCGCGCACCATCATCTGCATGGCCCCAGCACGGTCATCGCTACTGGCTGTTCCGCCGGGGCCGACGCGATTGGACAGGCTTTCTGGCACATTCAGGAAGGCCGGGCGGACTACATGCTCGCCGGCGGCTGCGATTCTTCGATCAATCCGAGCAGCATCAATGTCTTCTCGGTCATCCGCGCGCTGAGCACCAATAACGCCGAACCCACGCGCGCCTCGCGACCCTACGATGCGCACCGCGATGGCTTTGTGATGAGCGAAGGAGCAGCGGTGCTGCTCCTGGAAGAACGCGAGGCGGCTCTGGCGCGCGGGGCCACGCTTTACGCGGAACTGCTGGCTTTTGTCTCTAACAATAACGCCTACCATATGACCGCGCTGCCTGCTCATGGTGAGCCGCTGCAAGACCTCCTGCATCAAGCAATGCGCGAGGCGGATATCGAAGCACAACAGCTTGGCTATATCAATTCGCATGGCAGTTCGACGCCCACGAATGAATTGGCTGAGACAGCCGCCTATAAAGCCGTTTTCGGCGCGCACGCCTACCACATTCCCATTAGCGCGACCAAATCGATGATCGGACATACGCAGGGAGCAGCGAGCGCGATCGAGGCCGTTGTCACCGCGCTCGCGCTCCACCATCAGGTCTTGCCGCCAACCATTAACCAGGAACAGCCCGATCCCGCGTGTGATCTCGACTACGTGCCAAATGTCGCGCGCCCGTCCAGCTTTCAGGTCGCGTTGACCCATTCCAGCGGCTTTGGCGGCGTGAATACCGCGCTGGTGCTGGCGCACCCGGATTTTCTGGATAGCGGGGAAATGGAGAAATAAATATGAGTGGTGTAGTGGAGGCACGCCGGGTCGTCGTGACCGGTATCGGCGCGGTCGCGCCCAATGGCATCGGCAAAGACGCTTTCTGGCAGGCATGTCAGCATGGTATCTCCGGCATCAAAGCGCTCCAGCGTTTCGCGATAGATAATCTCCCCATTCATTTCGCGGGCGAGATTTCTGAATTTCAGGCCACCGATTACCTGGAGCGCAAAATCGTGCAACGCACCGATCGCGTGACGCATTTCGCCAGTGTCGCGGTGGCCGAAGCCTTGCGCGACGCGCAGCTTGATCTCGCGCACGAAGATCTCCAGCGTGTAGGAACGGTGATCGCTAATACGCTCGGAGGCGTGGAATTTGTCGTAGAGCAGATTGCCGCGCTCTACACACAGGGGCCACGCGCCATGAGCGCCTATACCGCCATTGCCTGGCTCCAGGTTGCTAATGTCGGCCAGGTTTCGCTCCGTCATGGTTTGCGCGGCTATAGTAAGACGCCGGTCAGCGATACTGTCGGCGGACTGGACGCGCTCTGCATGGCCGCGAGCGCGATCAAGCGCGGAGCCGCTGACATTATCCTGTGCGGCGGCTGTGAGGCACTGCTCAATCCTTTTTTCCTGCTCGTCTTTGGGCAGAGCGGTCTGAACGCGCCCGGAGATGATCAGCACACCTATCGTCCTTTCGATCAACGAGCCAACGGGCTGATTCTGGCCGAGGGCGCGGGCATCTGTGTGCTGGAAGAGTACGAGCACGCCCGCCAGCGCCACGCCCCAATCTATGGCGAAATCCTGGGTTTCGGCTCGACACATGAAGCGCGCAGTCCGCTCTCACTCTCGTCCGACGCCACGTACTACGCGCGAGCGATTAACCTGGCCCTGCAAGACGCGCAGCTTCAGCCGGACGCAATCGACTACGCGAGCCTGGATGGGCGCGCTTCCCCGCAGGCCGATCTGGCCGAAGCAGCGGCGCTGCACGCGATCTTTGGCGAGCGCGCGGCCAGGCTACCCGTTAGCGTACCGCGCAGTATGCTTGGGCATAGCTTCGCCGCAGCCGGGGCACTGGACACCATCATGACGCTGCTGGCCTTGCGTGAGGGTTATATCCCGCCCACGCTCAATTGTGAGCAGCCTGACTCATCATACCAGATCAATCTGGTACGCGACCAGGCCCAAGCCTTCACCGGAACGCACGCTCTGATTGGTGGACGTGGGCTGAGCGGCTCGAATATCGCGCTGATCGTATGTGGAGAAAACGCATGAGGAATGAGGCCGCGCTGCCCCACTTTTCGGCGATTATTGTTGGCGCGGGACCGACCGGGCTGGCGCTGGGTAATCTGCTCGGCATCTATGGGCTGGACGCGCTGATTATCGAGCGCAATTCCACGCTCAGCACCTTTCCTAAAGCGATTTCGCTGGACGACGAGGGGTTACGTATCTGCCAGGCAATGGGACTGGCCGAAGCTGTACAGGCCAATCTTCTTTTCAACCTGGAAGCGCATTACATCTCCGGTCGTCGCCTACTGGCCAGGGTCGCGCCGCTCGCACAGCGCAATGGTTATCCCTTGATCTCGACCTTTCACCAACCAACCTTCGAGGCAACGCTCCTGGCTGGCCTGAAACGCTTTCCCAAAATCAGCATGCAGTTCGACACGCGCCTGGAAACATTCACCCAGAATGGAGAAGGCGTGATTGTCGAGGTGCGAACCGCTGATGGCGAGTCGCATCAGATTTCATGCGCCTATTTGCTGGCCTGTGATGGCGCGAAAAGCACAGTGCGCACCCGGTTCAAGATCGCCATGCCCGGTCAGACCTATCCGCAAAGATGGCTGGTCGTCGATTCGGTCGATGATCCCAATCCAGCGATGGAGATACACTTCTTCTGCAATCCAGCGCGCCCAGCCGTGACCGTTCCCGCGCCAGGACAGAGACGGCGCTGGGAATTTATGCTCTTGCCTGGTGAAAGCGAAACAGAAATTACGCAACCTGAACGCATCCATGCCCTGATCCAGCAGGTCAACGGGCCAGCGCAGCCACAGATCATACGCGCGGCAGTCTACACCTTCCACGCGACCCTGGCCCAACGTTTCCAACAAGAGCGCGTCTTCCTGCTCGGTGATGCCGCGCACCTGATGCCGCCCTTTGGTGGTCAGGGCATGAATTGTGGTCTGCGCGATGCCCACAATCTGGTCTGGAAGCTCTGGCTTGTACTGCAAGGTGTGGCCTCTCCTACACTACTCACCAGTTATACGCTTGAGCGTCAGGCCCACACGCGCCAGATGCTCGATTTCTCGCGCTTTCTCGGCGCGATTATCATGACTACCGCGCGCCCGATAGCTAGCGGACGCAACGCCTTCTTTGCGCTAACCAATCTCCTGCCAGCCGCGCGTAACTATCTCAGCCAGGCCGGGATCAAGCCCGCGCCGCGCTATAAACACGGTTTCTTCGCGCACAACGGGGGCCGGACCAGTCGCGCCCTGGCCGGGCTGATGCTCCCCCAACCACAAATCCGCGCCTCCAATGGCCAGCTCACACCGCTCGACGATCTGCTTGGTCCCGGCTTCGCGCTCCTCCATCCTGAACACGCCAGCGCGCAAGCGCTCGCCTGCCTCGCCCAACAACCGATCTGGCAACTCTTGCAAACGCGCATGCTCCCCATCAGTTCCGAATTGCGCGCCGCTCTCCCTGTGAACGAGGAGCAATACATCCTCGTGCGACCTGATAGGTATATCTACGGTGTATGCCGAAACGAAGAGATTGCGAGGTTGGCGGAGGAGATACTCTAAAAAACTGTACCACGAAAGATGGACACTCCTGACGTTTCCCCTTTAGAGAAATCATATTTCAGGAGGAGGCGAAATGATTCAACCACAGACATCCGATCCTGGTTCAGCGTTCACCCCCATCGAACAGGGACTCTCCTATATCACGCAAGGATATCTCATCGCAGGCCTGGAGCTGTTACGCCAGGCTCAACAGCAGCTTCCTATTGAACAAACCTCGCTCTATAGCGCATTGGAAGTGTTGCGCCAGGCCACCTCCAGCTATCTGCACGCCGAGCAGCGCCTTCACACGGCCAGCGCAGAGTTCGCCGACGCTGACCGCGAGCGCCGCAATAGTCTGGAAGAGTTAATGACGCTTCTGCACATGGTTCATCCATCATCTCAGCCACAGCTTTCTCTCATATCCACCGAGATCCCGACTGACCAGATTCTTCCCTGGTCAGAGCACGCTTGCTCGGTTCCCCCACAGCAGGAGAACATCTCTCACCTGCCCTCATCTCAATCAGCCGCACTTCCCGCGCTTTCGATAACCTGTTTCGGCCACTTCTCTGTATGGCGAGCGGGTCCTCCTACCATGCCTGTCAGGCTGTGCCGCAACCTCAAAGGGCAGACGATCTTGCGCTACCTGTTATCCCACCCAGATCACCAGGCCAGTATGGATATGCTGATGGCTGATCTCTGGCCTGATGAAGAGGCAGACCAGGCACGCCATAAGTTGCAAATCGCCATCAGTGCCCTCCGCTGCTCACTGAATCACGAGCAGGTACAGGCACCTGGCGGCGGCTACATTCTCTGTAAAGACCGCATCTATCAGCTTAATCCAGCTTGCGAACTACACACCGACATCGATAAATTTCAAGCACTCTATAGCGCAGGGTGCAGGGCACAGAGTCACGCCGAAGCTGCCACGCTCTACGAACGCGCCTGTCATCTCTATACCGGCCCGTTTCTGGTCGAAGACCTCTATGCTGAATGGTCATTTATGCTGCGCGAAGATCTGAGCAGAATATATCTAACCATGTGCTCCAGGCTGGCAGAATTTCACCTGGAACGCGGGAACCACGAAGCAGCAATGACCTGGGCCGGGGCTATCCTCAAAATAGATCGGTGCGACGAAAACGCCTACCAGCAATTGATGCGCGCATCTGCCGCAGCGGGTAAACGGAGCGAGGCGCTGCGCTGCTACCAGCAATGCCAGCAAGCTCTGGCGGAAGAACTGGATGTCGCCCCAACATTAGAGACACAGCAGTTGCTGCAAACCATTCTGCATGGGAGTTACTGAGATCAAATCTGTGCAAATTGTGAATGTAGGGCGGCGAGCAAGGAGCCGCCCCCTACATTCACAGGGAACACGTTTCTCTGACCTCATCCGTTCAGTTCGACTATTTGATTGCTGCCAGCAACGCAGACCAGCATGGGGAACAGGCTGGTGGTAGAGGCAACAACCACACTGGAAGGACCGCTACCAACGGTGGCGACCTTGTGCAGCGAGGGTGAAGACCGCGTGAGATCCATATACCAGACGGCGTTGGTATTGGCACGCTCAGTCACTAGCAGCGCATTCTGGCTGGCATCGGCCCAACTCAGGAGGAAGAGCGGCGCGACGCTGGTGGCGAGAACCTTGCCGGTGTTAGGAGGCGCAAGATTGTAGCGGCTCAAATGACTGCCTCCCGTGCTTAACTGCTCGGTCACATAGAGCGAGTTGCCATCAGGCGAGAACAGAACTCCAATCGGATGTTGCAGATTATTCAGGATAGGCGTCACTGTCCCGCTGCCAAGATCGACGCTGACTACGCTGCCAAGTGGTCCTCCATCGTTAAATTCCGCAATATACGCGACATTATGCGCCTCATCCACGGCTATTTGCTGTGGAGCGTTCAATCCACTGGCGACGACCTGGGCCTGACTGCGGTTCGCACCAACCGAGAGATTGACCTTGAGCAGCACGCCACCAGCCTCAGAGCGCTCGGTCAGATACATGGTAGTTCCATCTGACATCACATAGAGATCTTCCAGCGTCGAATAGCCAGTACCCAGCACATTATATGCTGGACTGCCGCTGCTGATATTGCGCAAAACGGACACCTTGCCGCTATATTCGACGAAGTAGAGGCTATCCTGGCTGGCGACATATTGCGCACCGATGGGGCCGCTGAGTCCGCTGACTAAAGGCGTCGCACTGTTAGCCGTTGGCGGCGTTGGTTGCGACGTCGGGCTAAGCTGCGGACTCGGTGATGGTGTGATCTGCGGACTCGGCGAGAGCGCAGGCGACGGAGTAAGCTGCGGACTCGGTGATGGTATCTGGACAACGGTGGTGGGCGAACCAGTGGCGAGTTTGCCTGAGGCGCGTGGCGGAAAAATGCCCAGCAACGCACTCAAGCCCAGACCCGCGACCAGTAGCGCGGCAATGGTCGGCAGAA
>Ga0070679_100005916_pt1 | contig 11365 bp, 7 predicted proteins | sample KBSC63BmetaG_FD_65652 | JGI IMG/M metagenome (GOLD analysis project Ga0070679, IMG submission 65652) | Corn rhizosphere microbial communities from Kellogg Biological Station, Michigan, USA - KBS C6-3B metaG | ecosystem: Host-associated > Plants > Roots > Rhizosphere | place: USA: Michigan... | reverse complement strand
CGGGCGGCTAACCCCGGTGTTACTCTGACTTGGCCGCTCATCCTATCCGGCGGGAACGGACCGTACGCCATCAGTACCGACTGGGGTGATGGCGCGCCGTCCGACCTAAAGAGTCAGCCGGCCGCCGGCACCTTCGAGATCAGCCACGTGTACAAGTTGGCTGGTCTGTACCACGTGACCGTCAAAGTAACCGATGTCAACGGTGTCAGCGCTTTCATTCAGCTGGTAGCTATCGCCAACGGTACCGCGCCTGCGACCGCCAATAACACTGTCACGAAGGTGTCTACGGTGACGAAAGTGATCTGGATTCCCGGTGTCGTGGCCGTTATCCTCCTGTTCCCGACCTATTGGCTTGGCCGCCGCAGCGAACTGCACAGCCTGCATCGCAAGCTGGAGAAGAACATGGCCGACTTCCGCGAGCTGTAGTAGCCAGACCCAGCCCAGAGGCCTTGTTCTACAGCTCTCCGCTGGAATGACAATCCAGGAAGTTGGGAATGACGAATTCGGATGAAATTGGGTGATAGGTCAAATATAGCTGTAAAAAACTCAACGAAGTGTTGCGTAGCGAAGCGTAAGCGTGATATAACTAATATCGTTACAACCTTAACAACAAAAAATTAACAAAAATAGGATTCAAATAGGCATGAAATCTCTAAAAATATTCGATCGTCGCCTCGGCTCCGTCGGCGCGTCAATCGTTATGCTGCTCGGTATACTAGTACCGGGCTTAATACCAATGGCCGCATCAGCTGACACGCTAAGCTCTCGCAGCATCGATATGAGCAGTTCTATCGCGGATGCTAGCGGTGCGGAGTACACCATCAACTTTACGACTGCCACGGCTGCCGAAGGCTTTGTGGTAGACTTTTGTACCAACAGTCCATTTGAAGAAGATAGTTGTACTGCACCAAGCGGATTGAGCTTGGGTGGCACGATCACGGTGCCGACAAATGGCATAGGCACATTAACAACGACAGGTACCTCAGGCAATCATCTGATAATCAAAGGTGACGCAGCACAGTCTGCTGCCGGTGTAACGGCGATTAATGTAGGTACCGTACATAACCCTACGGCTACGGGCATAGTCTATGCTCGCATATACAGTTTTGATACCGGTACGTTCACGTACACAAGCGCTACAGATGTAGGTGCATATAAGGACTACGGTGGTGTCGCTGTTAACTATACTGACGGTATTGGCGTTACCGCCGCCGTCCGTGAAAAATTGATCTTCTGTGTCTCTAAGGCCGACCCCACACAACTCCCTACCTGCGATTCAGATAACAGCGGTGTAGGTATCACTGACCCTAGCCTAACACTTGGTGAGGGCACAGTCGGGAACCAAGCGCTTGACAGCGGCCATGTAAGCACCGGCCTGAACTACTCGCAGATTTCTACTAATGCATCCGGTGGTGCAGTGGTGAACATTAAGAACAGCAACTCTTGTGGAGGCTTGCACCGCACCAGCCAAGCTGACGCGAGCAACTGTGAGATCGCCCCTGTTGGCATCACGGCAGCCGCAATCACAGCCGGGCAGGCTAAGTTCGGCGTAGAATTGGGCGCCCCAGCCGGTACCACGTCCAACAATTCTGGTGTTATCGCTAAGGATGCTAACTACGACGGTAACTATGGCATGGGTTACGTCGCAGGTAACGCAACAGGTGTCTCGAGTACTTACGGTGACCCACTCTACACAACCAGTGGTGCGCCAGCTAACAACATGACGGTGCCGATGACCTTCGGCGCAAGCGTCAGTAACGACACTCCTGCAGGTATCTACACTGCAACAATCAACCTCATTGCAACAGGTACTTTCTAGCCAGATCGCCTAAATCGTTAAGGTTAAAAACTCCCGCTTTACGCGGGAGTTTTATTTACATAACAGGGGTGGAGTGCCACTAAAGTACTTTGTATTTCCGCTCCGCTCTGTTACCATACTAGTAAGAAACGGAAGGGACCAACTCGTGAACGTATCACGCCTACGAAGCCACATACTCTTGGGTCTGAGTTTGCTTGTCCTGATAGTGGGCATTAGCCCAGCTTTGGCTACTGCAGCCACCACCAAATCAACTAGCACTAACAACGTCAAGAATACTGCTAATAGCCTCCAGGTTTCCCCGGTCAGAAGCGATGTTACCATCGCACAAGGGAAAAGTGGGAAGGTGCCGGTATATATTACTAACCTTACTGATAACACTGTAGTGTTGAAGGCGATTGAGAACGACTTCATCGCTGGTGATGAAAAAGGCACGCCGTCCATTATTCTGGATGAGAATAAATATGCCCCTACTCACAGCCTAAAGCGCTTCATGTTACCACTTCCAAATGTGACGCTCGCAGCCGGTGAGACAAAAGAGGTAGATGTCACGATTCAAGTACCGTCCAGTGCTCAGCCTGGTGGTTACTTCGGAGCACTACGCTTTGCGCCTGCCTCAATTGATGGCAGCCAGAACGTAAACCTTGGTAGTAGTGTTGGATCGCTGATACTTATGACGGTACCAGGCACCTATGTCGAGAAGATGACTTTGACTAACTTCGATATTCAACAGAATGGTGGCACAGGCTCAAACTTCCGCACTCCTGATGATTTACAATTGTTCATCCGGTTCCAGAACCAGGGAAGTGTACAGGAAGCCCCCTTCGGTCAGATCCAGGTGAAGAAGGGCAAGACCACGGTTTATACATCGAAGTTTAACACCGAGGACCCCAAGCAGACGATACTTCCCGATAGCGCCCGCCGGTGGACGGTCCCGCTTAAGGGCTTCGGTAAGTTCGGTAAATATACCGTCAGCGCCACCTTCGGTTACGGCGTCAAAGGCCAGAGTATCGACATCAGCAAGACCGTGTGGATTATCCCCAGCGCCTATATCTACGGTGCCATTGGCGCGGTCATTCTCTTCATCCTGATCATTGTTGGCATCATCTGGGGCCTCAAGAGCTACAAGCGTCGCATCCTCCGCCACTCCCGCCGCCGCTACTAGTTCAAAGCTCTGTTCTTTGATTCGAGATCGGACTATTTGAATGGTCCGATTGTTAGCCTACTACTTGCCGAAGTGAACGTAGGGCTATAAGACCTTGAGTTAAGCTATTTTTCAATATTGATATGATGTACGCCGTAAGTTAGCATTAGCTTATAACTAGGGGGGCAATATGAAAGGATACAAAACTAGAGTATTGAGCGCGCTGACCGGCACTACTATAGTTGCTACAGTGGCAGTACTTGTGTTTGGAGTAGCTACAACCTCGGCGACAGTTCCGTACAATAATGAGTTAGTGAGCCGTGATAGTAGTGGGAATCTTGAGAATGGTGATGCGCAAGGTTACGGAGGCAATCAAGTTTCAACGAGTGCAGACGGTAGGTATGTCGCTTTCGTCTCTGGTGCAACGAATCTAGTGTCAGGTGATACGAATGGCAACCCGGATCTCTTCGTAAAAGACAGGCAAACTGGTAACATTGTGCGGGCGTCACTAGACTCTAGTGGCGCGCAGGTCAACGACCCGGGTATAGCCGGGTTTAAGATCAGTGCTAATGGCAGATTCGCTGTCTTTACCGGGAAAACCTACTACTTCGGAGGAGGTTCCAGTCCTCTTTTCAGCGTATATCTAAGGGATTTGCAGAATAATACAACTGAACTTATTTCTAAAAATACTTCAGGAAATCCGGGGAACGCAAATTCTAATGCACCAGATATTAGTGCGGACGGACGATATGTTGCATTCACTTCATCTGCAACCGACCTAGTCTCTAGTGATACAAATGGCTACTCAGATATTTTTGTTAGAGACAGGCTGGCTGGAATAACGACGTTAGTAAGTAAGAGTACAACTGGTGTGCAAGGAAATGCTGTCGTAGCCCCAGCATCAATCAGTTGTGATGGTGCATATGTGGTGTTTAACACAAGCGCAACGAACCTTGTACCTGGTGACACGAACGGTTACCCCGACACATTCCTAGTTGATCGAATTAACGGTACGACCACTGACCTTACACTGAGTGGAAACGGCAGCTCATCTCTTAGCTCTACACCTCAAATATCTTGCGATGGTTCCACGGTAGTGTTTGAATCGGATGCTAGCAATCTGGTTAGTGGAGACACGAATAGCCTGCCTGATGTGTTTGCATATGACATGTACTCTGGGAATATCGAAAGAATTAACGCATCCAGTAGTGGCGCGCAAGCAACTGATTACGGCGTAACATTTAATGGGGGCGATTTTAGTGTTAGCTTTACGGGAAGATATATTGCTTTCGATACGCTCAGTTCACAGATGACGACAGGTGACAGCAACGCCAAAGTGGACGTCTTTCTCCGCGATCGCCAAGCTGGAACAACCGAGATCGTCTCAAAGCGAGATGCCTCGACGCAAACTACAACCCCAAACTACGGTCCCTTCATTAGTGCAGACGGTAGGCACATTGCGTACTACAGCACGGACACTGGACTGGTTAGTGGTGACACTAATGGCAAGGCGGATATCTTTATGTCAGACACAGGCATAAACTAAGCACTAGCCTAGTCACCAGAGTAATTTAGAGAGGTAGTCTCTCTACAAGAAGCGCATTATGCGCGAATCTCGCCGCCGCTACTAGGCTGTAGCGCTAGAATTTGCTAAAATATAGATAGTATGTCTAAAAAAGTGTATGTTGGTATGTCCGGCGGAGTTGATTCGTCCGTTACGGCCGCTCTGTTGAAAGAGCAAGGCTATGACGTCACGGGCGTGTATATGAAGAACTGGAGCCAGGATCTGCCCGGGATGGTCTGCCCCTGGAAAGTGGACTACCAGGACGCCAAGCGGGTCGCCGTGCAGCTGGGGATTCCATTCAAGATGTATGATTTTCAGACGGAGTATCGCCAGAAGGTCGTGGACTACATGGTAGCCGAGTACCAGGCCGGACGGACGCCGAACCCGGATATCATGTGCAACCAGGAGGTGAAGTTCAAATTATTCCTCGACGCCGCGCTCGAAGATGGCGCGGATATGATCGCCACCGGCCATTACGCAAGGATCGCATATAGCGTCGCTCCAGCTGTCATTCCGACCGAAGTGGAGGAATCCCGTTCGAATCAGCAACAGCCCGGTGCTAGCAAACGGGATCTCTCGACTGCGCTCGAGATGACAGAGATGCAGTCTGAAACTAAACTGCAGACCGCTGCCAACGCCGAGAAGGATCAGACGTATTTCCTGTACCGGGTGACCGGGGAAGCGCTCAGCCGCAGCCTGATGCCCATCGGCGACATCGCCACCAAGGACGAAGTCCGCGCCTTAGCCCGGAAGTTCGGCCTGGCCACCGCCGAAAAGAAGGACAGCCAAGGCATCTGCTTCGTCGGTAAAGTCGGTATCAAGGATTTCCTGCTGTACGAGCTGGGCCCGCAACCGGCCGGTGACATCATCGATCAGAGCGGCGCGACCATCGGCCGGCACGACGGCGCCATATTCTACACCATCGGCCAGCGGCATGGCCTGGACGTTGGTGGCGGCCTGCCGTACTATGTCGTCGGAAAAGACATGGCCAAGAACGAAGTCTACGTCACCACCGACCTGGACGACACCCGGCTCTGGAACAAAGAAATCCGCCTTACCGACCTCCACTGGATCAATCAGCCACCGATTTCCGATAATCAAAAATCGCTAAAAGTCCGTACCCGCTACCGAGCCCCACTCGTCGACTGTGCCATAGCCATTGATGGCTCCACGGCCACCCTGACCCTGGCCGAAGACGTCCGCGCCATAACGCCCGGCCAATCTGCCGTGCTGTACGCCGGAGATCAAGTCCTCGGCGGCGGCATCGTTATTTAGGAGGACCACCGGCAAGCACCTGGCCGTCGGGCAGGGCTTCCATCGGTTGGAATGGGGAGATATCCACGCGCTTATCAGGATGCTCGGTCATGACCCAAAAGCCGACCGCGCGGTGCGTGGTCTTATCGAATTTGAAAACGGTGGTGATGGCGTCCTGTTTGAGCGTGCCGAAGGTGATAGAGCCTTCTTTGGCGCCACCGCTGGTACCTTCGATGAACTGATAGGACCCGGTCTGCTTGTTCAGAAGTACCGGTGGGTGCAATGCGTGCAAGTGGCCGCTGATGCTAAGCGAGGTACAACCTTCCTGGACGGCCGGCGTCGCCATCTCTGGTTCGTGTACCACCAGGATGTCCGGCTTCGCCTTGCAAGCGGCTTTGGTAAGTAAATCGGTCTCGTCTTCGACGGTCTCTTTGCCGCGTAACCGCATCGGCGTGCCGAATACGCTCTCATTGACATCGTCTTCTCCGAGGATACGTATGCCATCTATCGTGACGGCTTTATTCATGTGGAGGATGACTACGCCATGTTTCTTGGCCTGTGCTTCGGTAGTTGGCGAATCATGATTGCCGCCGGCGAACACTTCGGTCCGACCCCTTGCCTTTAGATCGTCGGCTTGCGCGCTCACGCATTCCGCTTCGGCCGCGAAGCCACTATTAGTCCAGTCGCCGCTGTTGATAACCAATTTTACGCGGAACTTATTGGCGATGGCGGCCTCGACCCGATAATTACCGACGTTACAGTGGTCGTCGGACACGCTTAACACGTAGTCATAGTTATCATGGTCCAGCGGGTCATCGGCGAACTGAGCGTCAAATTGCTTATTAAAATTATCCTTGACGTCGTTATAAAAAGTCTGGACTGATTTTTCAAATGCCAGCACCATCGGTAAGCCGACGTCGACACCCGCCTGAAGCATTTGTCCATGTGTCGCGTAACCATGCATGAATGTCTCGGCCAGCGCGGGATCCGCAGCCTGGTTGTCGATAGATGTGCCCTTTAGGTACTCCGTACAGCCAGAGGTAGCTAGTATAACCGTCGTCCCAGCTATGACTAATCGACGCCCTTTAGGGTGAACGTTCTTGGGGCTCGTGATGGCGGCCCGTAACCGCGTACGAGCGGCCTCGTCGATATCTAGCCCTTCGATGGTTTCAGCCGCGGCTTCGTTGGCGTGTCGTCGCCGTTTACGACGCTCTCTAAGCATGTACGCTGGCGCTGTACCGAGACCGGCGATGATGCCGCCACCCTCGAGCCCATCATGCCAGACACGGTTCAGGAAAGTGTGAATGGCATTTTCTTTGATGTGATTGGGATCGGCGATCATCTGCCCGTATTCGGCAACATCGTTGCTAAGGCCATCTATCGGCGACTTACCTACCGGGGCCTGAATACCCTTGACGCTAATATTGAGACCGACAAGCCAGCCGGTAGGCTTATCAAAACTCCCTGGATAACCCAGATCGATCGTACTCATGTTATCGAGGGTTAGACGAGCAGTCGCTTGGTTCGGTCCAAGTTCGATGGTCGTAGGTGTGAATGCTCCGTACGCGGCTCCTACGGCTCCACCGACCGCGCCACAACCAAGCATGATCATGCCGGCTCCAAGAATACGACGCGCGAGATAGCTTTGCCGTTCAGCCTCTTCAGCTGCCTCGTTCTCCATAGGCGGGGAAGTTTCCACTGCCATAACCATAATTGTTCTTAAGTATGCGCTTTCCAACCACGAATTAAAAAGTAATATACACAATAGGAATACATCCTTAAAATACTACTTTTATGCATATTTGGCAATGTTATGTTAAATATATTTCTCCGTCTGCCGGGGGCCCGGTGGATTGTAGAATTACATCAATGAGTATATAACTACAGCAGGTCTGCGGGTCCCCCCGTTTATGACTAGCACGTTCCCCTACTAGCTCCTAAGGAGCCGACAATGAACATGCCATCGAACGACCAGTTCGACGACGAAAGCACCACCAGAGGATCATCCTCCTCCCGGAGGCTGTTGTGCCTGGTATTCGCCCTCGCGGCTCTCGGTTTCGCGATGATTCTGGGACTCTTGTGCTATCTCTGGCCATCGTACCGGCTAGCCGGAATGGCCCTGCTGTGCTTCCTGCTCAGCGGCGAACTGCTCCTGCGGTTTTTCCGCGGAACACTGCCAGAGGCTGAGGCCTGGGTATCCGCGGAGATAAGCCGAGAGATTGTCCCCAGTAAACGACTGGCGGAAGCGCTGACCCGGAACCGAAACGGTGAAATCACCGAAACGCCGCTCGTGGAACTCCATGAACACCCCGTCAGTCTCTCTTGGTGGGTACTGATAGGCGCTACCTGGAGCGGCTTGTGCCTCTTCGTGGCGGTACGATGGGTGGAGCTAACTCGCCACTTGTCTGTCAGCGGGACTCCAACTATAGGTTGGGTAGGGCTCGCTTGGCTGCTCGGCATGGCCGTAGTCGCGGTTCGCGTCAAGTACTGGCGCTCCAACCGCTACTGCTTCACCAACGAGCGCGTTTTGGCGTTGGTCGGCTGGCTCCGGCATAAGGACGGCACCATGCCCTTGAAGCGACTCGCTGACGAGGTGCTAGAGGTGACCGCCTGGAGCCGACTGCTGGCCTGGCTGCGAATCATCTACGTGCCCTACGGAAGGCTGACCTTCGAATCGGCTGGCGAACACCAGACCCTGAATCGATTGGTGTATCTTCCATGGGCCCGGCAGCTCAATCCGCAGGTCATGCACATGGTCCTGGATAGGGAAGATCCGGGCGGACGCTAAGGAGTCTCGGGGAGTGTGCGGCGTCGGTGTCGAGAAAGTTTCCCTTCGTGGGAGACAATCTCGACACCGACGCTACACTTCAAGTAGCAGCATTATAAAAATCCGGTGAGGTTTGGGCTTATACCGTTCCAGTCACCATCGGCCATATGTATAAAAATGGTGAGGTCGTACGGGGTGTGGTGCATAAAGCGGGTTCGGAGCGAAGGCTCGACGAACTTCCAACCCCGTACGGCTGACCCTCAGGCATGGTACAGGAAAGTCCTGTGCGCACTGTACTACACCTAAGGGTCAGCCATATGGAGACTGGAGCGTCACTCGTACCGCGTTCGGTACTTCGAGGCTTGCGAGTGAATCAGCCAGATTAGCATTGCGGCCGTGGGCAAGCTGATGACATCGTCGGCGATTCCAACGAAAGTTGCATCATCTGCGAGCAAGATGCCGTCGAGGAACTCGAATGGCCAAAGCCACCAATGCGTGATCACCACGTACGCGATAGCGTGGAACCAGCTGGGTGCGGGTCGTCGCGGTGGCTGTACTGGCTGTCGCGCGGGTTGCGTGGTCGGTTCTTGTTGCCGGCGAAGTGTTAGCTCGCTCTGTGGCAGCTCGGTCAGCGACAACTGGCTAGGCCTTGTGCCTGGGCCAGCCCATGAAGGGTATTCCCTCCTACGCTGACGCTTGCAGCCATTGAACCAGTACTGCACTACCTGGCCGTTCGTACCACCGATGCGGTACAGCTTGCCGGGTATGAGCGCTGGCAGCTTGCTGTTAGCCATGATCGCTCCTCTCGTGAGCGGGTGTAGGTACGTTCATCATGCCTGATGAGTAGCAGCATAATATAATCCACGCGACACTTTGTCAATTAAACGACACCTCTGTTATAATTCTCCTGATGAATGCCCAAGAAATACGCGCCGCTTATCTGAAATTCTTCGAAGACCGGGGACACAAACCCATCCCCCGAGCTCTGTTAGTGCCGCAGAACGACCCGACCACGCTGTTTACCGGTTCCGGTATGCAACCCCTCTTACCATATCTGTTAGGCGAGGAGCATCCCGACGGTGTCCGTCTGGTGGATAGCCAGACCTGTCTGCGGGCCCAGGATATCGAAGAAGTCGGCGATAACCGCCACACCACCTTCTTCGAGATGCTGGGCAACTGGAGCCTAGGCGATTACTTCAAATCAGATCAGTTACCCTGGTTCTGGGATTTCCTTACTAGTAGTATCCGGCTAGATCCTAACAGATTGTACGTCACCTGTTTCATCGGTGATGAGGCCAATAATATCCCCAAAGACACCGAATCCGCCGAGATCTGGACCAAGCTGTTTAAAGACCAAGGAATCGACGCCAAACAAGTCGAAATCGGCTCCGAAGAAGATGGCTACAAAAAGGGTATGGATGGTGGCCGCATCTTCTTCTATGACGCTAGCAAGAACTGGTGGTGCCGCGCTGGCAAGATCGCCGACATGCCCGCTGGCGAACCCGGTGGTCCTGATAGCGAGGTCTTTTTTGAATTCGATTTCGTGCCGCACAATCCGGAATATGGAGAACTGTGTCACCCGAACTGTGATTGCGGGCGCTTCATCGAAATCGGCAACTCTGTCTTCATGGAATATGTTAAGCGTGAAACTGGCTTCGAGAAATTGCCGAAGCAGAACGTCGACTTCGGTGGCGGCCTGGAGCGCATCTCGCAGGCGGCTATCAATAGCCCGGACATGTTCAAAATCAGCGTGATGTGGCCCATCGTCGAAAAACTTGAAACGATAAGTGGCAAAAAGTACGATAGCCACACCGAAAGCATGCGCGTCATCGCCGACCACCTGCGCGCCGCCACTTTCCTGGCGGTCGACGGCATCGTCCCGAGCAACAAAGAGCAAGGTTACGTCATGCGCCGCCTGCTGCGCCGCGCCATCCGCTTCGCCTTCGATCTCGGCGTCGAGCAGAACTTCCTCGAGCAGGTCGTCCCCGTCATCGCTGACCTCTACGAAAACGACTACCCCGAAGTCAAAGCCAACCGCCAGAAGGTCATCGATGTCCTGATCAAAGAAGAAAAAGCCTTCCGCCAAACGCTGCGCAAAGGCCTCAAAGAATTCGAGAAGCTGTTCATTTCGGCTGACAGCAACGCCACCACTGTCATTCCGACCGTAGCGGAGGAATCCCGTAAGCCTGCAGTGAGCGCAACGGGATCTCTCGACAAGCTCGAGATGACAACCAGTAAGCAAGGCGAAGCGTTATTCACGCTATACGACACCTATGGGTTCCCGGTCGAACTATCCGTTGAGGAAGCCTTCAAGCGTGACATCAAGCTCGATGCCGACTGGCAGGCTCAGTTCGACACCAAGATGGCCGAGCAGCGCGCACGATCGCAGACCGCCGCCAAAGGCACCTTCAAAGGCGGGCTTGGCGGGCAGACTATGCAGCACAAGAAGTACCACACGGCGACGCACCTGATGTATCAGTCGCTGCGGACGATTTTAGGCGATCACGTAGTGCAGCATGGCAGTAATATCACCGAGGAAAGACTGCGGTTCGACTTCAGTCACCCGGAGAAAGTGACGCCGGAGCAATTGAAACAGGTCGAGGATATGGTGAACGAGCAGATCGACAAGGACTTAAAGGTCAGTTTCGCGGAGTATCCGACGAAGGTGGCGCGCGAAGAGAAGGGCGCTTTGGGGCAGTTCGGCGACCGCTACGGTGACGTCGTCAAAGTCTATACCATGATCGCCGACGGCGCCGACAAGCCGTTCAGTTTCGAAATCTGCGGCGGCCCGCACGTCGACCACACCGGCCAGCTGGCCGA
>Ga0070679_100005914_pt1 | contig 11367 bp, 8 predicted proteins | sample KBSC63BmetaG_FD_65652 | JGI IMG/M metagenome (GOLD analysis project Ga0070679, IMG submission 65652) | Corn rhizosphere microbial communities from Kellogg Biological Station, Michigan, USA - KBS C6-3B metaG | ecosystem: Host-associated > Plants > Roots > Rhizosphere | place: USA: Michigan... | reverse complement strand
ACGTTGTTCGGCCTGACCGGAACCGCCTTCGAAGGCATTGAGAAGCTCGTCGAGCTGAACCTGCAAGTCGCGAAGACCGCGATCAGCGAAGCCGCGCAGACCACCCAGGCTGCCCTGTCCGTCAAGGACGCGCAGGAGTTGCTCGCGCTGCAAGCGAGCCTGCTCCAGCCGGCCGCCGAGAAGGCCGCTGCCTACAGCCGCTACCTCTACGAGATCGCGTCTTCGACCGGCGCCGAAGTCTCACGCGTCGCCGAGGCGACGAGCGCCGATGCGCAGGCGAAGTTCATGGCGATGGTCGACACCGCCGTCAAGAACGCGCCTGCCGGCACCGAGAACGCCGTCGCGCTCGTGAAGTCGGCGGTCGCCGCCGCCAACAACGCGCTCGAGAGCGTGCAGAAGGCCGCCAAGCAAGCCGCGGAAGTCGCCGACGCGAACTTCCAGGCGATGTCGTCGACCGCCGTCCGCGCGACGCAGGCCGCGACCAAGACTGCCCGCCGCACGACCGCCGTCGCCTGATCGGCGAAGCGGCAAACGAACGAGAAGAACAAGAACGGGTCGCGCGAGCGACCCATCTGAAGGCCCGGCTCGCCGGGCCTTTTTCTTTTCTCGCGCGCTTTCATCCCGAGCGGCAGCGAAGGATCCCGAGCGCAGAGATCCTGCGCCGCGTGGGCGACCACGGATCACTAGAGGATCCTCGCGGCCAGGCGCTGGCGCAGCTCGCCGAGATGCGCGAGCGTGACGGCGCGACCGGCGACGATCGACTGCCGGCGCGTCGTGAAGTCGGTGCCGGAGACGCCGGCGAGCGCGGGCTGCAGCACGACGTCGGCGTCGCGCAGCTCGTTCGCCTTCAGCGCCTTGCCCATGATGGCGAACGTCTGCAGCAGCATGCGCGCCGCGTCCCCGGTGGAGTTGCCTTCCGGGACCGCCGAGATGTCGACCGCGATGACGAACTCGGCGCCCATCTCGCGCGCGTGATGGACGGGGATCGGCGCCGAGAGGCCGCCGTCGACGTACTCGCGCGTGCCGATCCGGACCGGCTGGAACACCGCCGGCACCGCGCTCGACGCGCGCACCGCCGTCCCGGTGTCGCCGCGCCGGAACAGGATCGACTGCCCGCTGTCGAGGTCGGTCGCGACGATGCCGAGCGGAATCTTCATCCGCTCGATCGGCAGGCGATCGGTCTTCTCGCGCACGAACTTCGCCAGCGCCTCGCCGCGGATCAGGCCGCGGCCCGGATAAGACCAGTCGGCGAACGCCGTCTCGTCCATCGCCTCGGCGATCCGCGCCAGCTCGCGCCCGTTCTTGCCCGACGCGAACAGCGCGGCGACGAGGCTGCCGGCCGACGTGCCGACGACGAGGTCGGGAACGAGCCCGTTCTCCTCGAGCGCCTGGATGACGCCGATGTGCGCGAAGCCGCGCGCGGCGCCGCCGCCGAGCGCGAGACCGATGCGCGGCCGCCGTGGCGGTGGGGCAGCCGCGGGCGGCTGCGGCAACGCGGCCGCGACCGGCGGCGCAGATGCAGCAGCGCCGGGCCCGGCGGCGCTCGCCGTGCCCTTGGGCGCACTCGCGCATCCCGCGAGGCCGACGGCGGCGATGCTCGCCGCGCCGCAGGCGCCGGCGAGCGCGCGCAACACGTCGCGGCGTCCGGCCACGGCATTGAACGGGACGTCGTCACGCGCCGGCGGCGTGGGTTCCTTATGCCGCATCAGGCATACCGAAGTGAGAAAAGTGTGGTTCGTGCCGGGAAGGCGGCTCACTAGAGTGCCGCTTCCGTCGCGGAGCGGCCGCTGCGCATGCCGGCATGGCGATTGTCGCCGGCGCAGTCGGCCGCAGGCGACGACCGGGACTTGCCGATGTACCGATACGACGACTTCGACCGCAGCTTCGTGCAACAGCGCGCGGCGCAGTTTCGCGACCAGCTCGAGCGCCATCTCGCCGGCCAGCTGAGCGGCGACGAATTCGGCCACATGCGCCGGCAGAACGGCTGGTACGTGCAGCGCCACGCGCCGATGGCCCGGATCGCCATTCCGTACGGGACGCTCGCCAGCAGCCAGCTGCGCGTGCTGGCGCGCATCGCTCGCGAGCACGACCGCGGCTACGGCCACTTCACGACGCGCACCAACCTCCAGTTCAACTGGATCCCGCTCGAACGCGCCGCCGACGTGATGGACGCGCTCGCCGAAGTCGGCATGCACGGCATCCAGACCTGCGGCAACTGCATCCGCAACATCACCGCCGACGCGTTCGCCGGCATCGCGCCCGACGAGATCGCCGACCCGCGCCCGTTCTGCGAAATCATGCGCCAGTGGTCGAGCCTGCACCCGGAGTTCTCGGCCTTGCCGCGCAAGTTCAAGATCGCCGTCAACGGCGCCAGCGAGGACCGTGCCGCGACCGCGTGGTACGACGTCGGCCTGCAGCTCGTGCGCAACCAAGCGGGCGAGCTCGGCTTCCAGGTGCGCGTCGGCGGCGGCATGGGCCGCACGCCGATGATCGGGCCGGTCCTGCGCGACTTCCTGCCCTGGCAGCAGCTGCTCGTCTACCTCGAAGCCGTCCTGCGCGTCTACAACGAGTACGGACGCCGCGACAACATCTGGAAGGCGCGCATCAAGATCATCGTCAAGGCGTTCGGGCCGGAATTCACGCGCAAGGTGGAAGACGAGTTCGCCGCCATCCTTTGCGACGACGGTGACGCGGTGGCCCCCCTGATCAGCGAGGCCGAGCTGGCGCGCATCTCGTCGCACTTCGGCACGCCGCCCGGCGTTCGCGACGAGGCCGAGTGCGCGCCCGACGTGCGCATCGACACCGCGCCCGCCTACCGACGCTGGCTCGAGCGAAACGTGCATGCGCATCGGCTCGCCGGCCACCGCGCCGTCACCCTTTCGCTGAAGCGCGCCGGCCAGGCGCCCGGCGACGTCACCGATGCGCAGATGGAAGCCGCCGCGGATCTCGCCGATCGCTTCAGCGCCGGCGAGCTGCGCGTCACCCACCAGCAGAACCTCGTGCTGCCGTGGGTGCGCGCCGCCGAGCTGCACGCGCTCTGGCTGCAGGCGCGCTCGGCCGGCTTCGCGACGCCCAACATCGGCCTGCTCACCGACATGATCTGCTGCCCGGGCGGCGACGTCTGCGCGCTCGCCAACGCGCGCTCGATCCCGATCTCGGCGCAGATCGCGGAGCGCTTCGACGATCTCGACGAGCTGCACGACATCGGCGACATCCACGTCAACATCAGCGGCTGCATCAACTCGTGCGGGCACCACCACAGCGGCCACATCGGCGTCCTCGGCGTCGACAAGGACGGCGAGGAGTGGTACCAGGTCTCGCTCGGCGGCGCCGACGGCTCGACCGCGAGCGGGCCGGCGAGCGCGGGCAGGATCCTCGGACCGTCGTTCGCGGCCGACGAGGTGCCCGACGTCGTCGAAGCGCTGATCGACGCGTACCGCGCCCAGCGAAGCGGCCCGGACGAGCGCTTCATCGCCACCGTGCGAAGAGTCGGCGCCGACCCGTTCAAGGCCGCCGCCGATCGCGCGCGGCGCACGACGGCGCTCGCCGCATGAAGCGCGTGCTTCGTTTCGTCGACGACACGACGCCGGTCGAGCTCGTGCTCGCCAACGACGCCGACGTGCAGTCGATCGCCGCTGACCTCGTGCACATGGCGAGCGTCGCCCTGGTGTTTCCGAAGTGGACCGACGGCCGCGCGTACAGCCAGGCGCGCCTGCTGCGCGTGCGCCACCGCTTCGCCGGCGAGATCCGCGCGACCGGCGACGTGATCGCCGACATGATGCCGATGCTCGTGCGCTGCGGCTTCGACGCCGTGCAGCTGCGCGCCGACCAGTCGCAGGCAGTCGCCGAGCGCGCCCTCTCGTTCTTCGCGCAGGGCCACTACCAGGGCGATGCGACCGAGCGGCTGCCGCGCCTTCGCCGTCGCGCGGAGCTGGGCGCATGAGTCACGTGCACCGACGCGGCAGCGTCGCCTTCGTCGGTGCAGGCCCCGGCCAGGCCGACCTCATCACGCTGCGTGGCGCCGAGCGCCTGCAGCATGCGGAGGTCGTTCTCTTCGACGCGCTCGCCGATCCGGCGCTGCGCGTCTTGGCGCCGAACGCGCGCTGGATCGACGTCGGCAAGCGCGGCTTCGCCGGCGTTGCCCATCCGTCGCGCGGCGGCCGCGAGAACACCGGCCAGGAAACGATCGACGCGCTGCTCGTCAAGCACGCGAACGAGGGCAAGCGGGTCGTGCGATTGAAGGGCGGCGACCCGAGCATCTTCGGCCGCCTCGAGGAAGAGCTCGCCGCGCTGGCCGCTGCCGGCATCGCCTGCGAAGTCGTACCCGGCGTGACCGCCGCGCTCGCCGCCGCGGCGGCCACGTGTCGGCCGCTGACGCGCCGCGGCGCCGGCCGCAGCGTGGCGCTGACCACGGCGGTCACGCACGATGGCGGCCTCGGCGCGGGCCGCCACGCCGACACCGAGGTCTTCTACATGGCCGGCAAGCAGCTCGCGGATCTGGCGCGAAAGCTTGCCGCAGCAGGCTGGCCGGCGACTGCGCCGGCGCTCGTGGTCTCGCGCGCCGGCTGGCCCGACGAGCTGGCGAGCGAGCATGTCGTCGCGACGCTCGCCGAGGCGACCGTGCTCCACGCCGGGCGGCCGGCGGTCGTGACGGTCGGTGCCGGCGCGGCGCCGATCGCGCGCAAGGAGCACCCTGCGCGCACCGCGGTCGAGTCGGCGCGGGCCGAGACCGAAGACGCGAGCCCGTAAAATTCGCGGTTGCGCGCCGTTGCCGAGCGCACCGCGTTGCCGGCGCGCGCCATCCCGAGCCCTCTCATGACCCACGTCGTCCTCGAATCGTGCATCCGCTGCAAGTACACCGACTGCGTGGACGTGTGTCCGGTCGACTGCTTCCGCGAGGGCCCGAACTTCCTCTCCATCGATCCCGACGAGTGCATCGACTGCGCCGTCTGCATCCCGGAGTGCCCGGTCAACGCGATCGTTCCCGAGGAAGACGTGCCCGGCAACCAGCAGCACATGATCCCGCTCAACGCCGAGCTCGCGAAGGCCTGGCCGCCGATCACGCGCCGCAAGGCCGCGTTGCCCGACGCCGAGGAGTGGAAGGACAGGACCGGCAAGCTCGGCGAGCTGATCCGTTGACGGACGCGCCGATCGAGACCGACGCCGTCGTCGTCGGCGCCGGCCCGGTCGGCCTCTTTCAGGTGTTCGAGCTCGGGCTGCAGGAAGTTCGCGCGCAGCTCGTCGACGCGCTGCCCCACGCCGGCGGCCAGTGCCTGGAGCTCTACGCCGACAAGCCCATCTACGACATCCCGGCGCTGCCGTTCTGTACCGGGCGCGAGCTCACCGAGCGGCTGCTGCGCCAGATCGAGCCGTTCGGCGCCGGCGTTCATCTCGAGCAGCAGGTGAGCGCGCTCGCCGCGCGTGCGGACGGCCGCTTCGACCTCGCGACCTCGACCGGCACGCGCTTTCTCGCCAAGGCGGTCGTCGTCGCCGGCGGTGTCGGCGCGTTCCAGCCGCGCCGGCTGAAGATCGACGGCCTCGATCGCCACCGCGGCGCGCAGCTCTTCGAGCACGCCGCGGGCCTGCACGCGCACGCCGCGCGACGGATCGTCATCGTCGGTGGCGGCGAGGCGGCGGTGAACGCCGCGGTCGAGGCGGCCGAGAGCGGCGCTGCGGCCCCGGCGAGCGTCACGCTGGTGCACCGGCGCGACGATCTCGACGCGAGCGAGCCGGTGCTGCAGCGTCTGCGCGAGCTGCGCGCGGCCGGGCGCGTCGTCTTCGTCGCCGGCCAGCCGGACTCGATCATCGAGGAACGCGGCCGACTGGCCGCGCTCGCCGTCCTGTGCGCCGACGGCACGACCAGGAGCCTGCCGCTCGACGCCCTCTTCGTCCTGCTCGGCTGGAGCCCCAAGCTCGGGCCGATCGCCGACTGGGGCCTGGCGCTCGAGAGAAAGCAGCTCGTCGTCGACACCGCACGCTTCGAGACCTCGACGCCGGGCATCTTCGCCGTCGGCGACATCAACACGTATCCGGGCAAGCAGAAGCTGATCGTCTGCGGCTTCCACGAGGCCACGCTGGCGGCGTTCGCGATCGGCGAGCGCGTCTACCCGGATCGCGCACAGCCGCTGCAGTACACGACGACGAGCACGAAGCTGCACCAGCTGCTCGGTGTCGCCGCCCCGCTGCCATAATCGTCGCGCGCCGCGGCATCCGCCGCGGCGTCTCGCTGGGGGTGTTGGAGCCGCGACCCGTCGCGCACTCCGACTGAGAGAGTCCCTTTGAACCTGACTGAGGTAATCCTCGCGCAGGGAAGCAAGCCGAGCCGGCATTGCCGGCAGTCCCGGCCCAGAGCTCTGCCATCGGAACGACGATGGCCCACACTGTCTTCACGACCCACCGCGCGCTGACGCTCGCCGCGCTCGCCGCTGCCCTTTCATCGCCCGCCGGCCATGCCGGCGCACAAACGGCATCGCTGGCTCCGGTGACCGTGACCGGCAAGGCGCCGGTGCCGGCCAGCGTCGCCGGCTGGGGCGACATCCCGCTCGAGCGAGCGCCGCTGCAGGCCGCGTCGGTCGACGCCGAGCAGGCGCGCGACGCCGGCGCGCAACGACTCTCGGACCTGGTTCGCTTCGATCCGGGCGTGACGTCGGCGTACGACACGACGGGCTACATCGACTACCTGACGGTGCGCGGCTTCGTCATCGACAACCGCTTCAACTTCCGTCGCGACGGGCTGCCGATCAACGCGGAGACGTCGATCCCGCTCGAGAACAAGGCGCGCGTCGACATCCTGAAGGGACTGAGCGGCCTGCAGGCGGGAACGAGCGCACCGGGCGGGCTGGTCGACTTCGTCGTCAAGCGTCCGCTCGACGCACCGCTGCGCTCGGCGTTCCTCGAATGGCGCGAGCGCGGCAGCGTCGCAGGCGCGGTCGACCTGAGCCAGCGCTTCGGCGCAGGCGGCGCGTTCGGCGTTCGTCTCAACGTCGGTGCCGAGCACATCGATCCGATCGTGCGCAGCGCGCGCGGCGAGCGCAACGTGGTCGCGCTCGCCGGCGACTGGCGCGCCTCGGCGGCGACGCTCGTGGAAGCGGAAGTCGAGCGGAGCCACCGGTCGCAGCCGAGCGTGCCCGGCTTCAGCCTGCTCGGCGAGAGCGTTCCGGCGGTTCCGGACCCGCGCGTGAACCTCAACAACCAGCCCTGGTCGCTGCCGGTCGTCTTCGACGCGACGACCGCGTCGCTGCGCCTGACGCAACAGCTCGGCGAGCGCTGGCGCGTCGTCGCGCACGGGCTCGTGCAACGGCTGCGCAGCGACGACCGCATCGCCTTCCCGTTCGGCTGCGGCGCGAGCAGCGCCGGGCCCGGCGGCACGGAGTACTTCGACCGGTACTGCGCGAACGGCAACTTCGATCTCTGGGACTTTCGCAGCGACAACGAGCGACGCCACAGCAGCACGTTCGACCTCTCGCTGCACGGGAGCGCGACCACCGGCCCGCTCGCCCACACGATGAGCCTCGGCGTGCAGCGAACGGTCGTTCGCAACCGCTTCGAGGAAGAGGTGTTCAACTTCGCCGGCACCGGCAACGTCGAAGGCACGCTCGTCACGCCGCCGGCGACGACGCCGACGACGCCGCAGACCGATCGCGACGAGCGCTCGACCGAGCTCTCGCTGCGCGACGCGGTCGACTTCGGCAAAGGCACGACCGCCTGGCTCGGCGCGCGCCACACGCAGCTCGCGCGCAGCGCGACGCCGACCGACGGCTCTGCGGGAACGTCGTTCCGGCAGTCGTTCACCACGCCCTTCATCGCGCTCGGCCAGACCTTCGGCAGCGGCGCGCTCGTCTATGCCAGCTGGGGCCAGGGCGTCGAGAGCGACGTCGCGCCGAACGTGCCGCTCGACGCGGCCAGCCCTGCGGTGCCGCGCTACCTCAACGCGGGCCAGGCGCTCCCGGCCGCGAAGAGCCGACAGTGGGAGATCGGCGCCAAGGGCAGCGTCGCGAGCACCGACTGGAAAGCCGCGGCATTCGACATCCGCCGGCCGCTCTTCGGCGACATCGGCGCGTGCGGCCCAACTCCGTGCACGCGCGGCCTGGTCGGCGAGCAGCGCCACCGCGGCGTCGAGGCGAGCGCCGCCTGGCACGGCGACGCCTGGGGCATCCGCGCCGGCGCACAGTGGCTGCACGCGGCGGTCGAGAGTCCCGGCGACCCGAACGACGGCAAGCGGCCGACCAACGTCCCCGCGCTCACGACCCGCGTGCAGGCCGACTACCGCCCTGCCGCGTTGCCGGGGCTGCGCCTGCTGGCCGCCGGCAGCTACGAGAGCGCGCGCGACGTGCTGCCCGACAACAGCATCCGCATCCCGAGCGTGACGCGCTTCGACCTCGGCGCCCGCTACGACGCCAGGCTCGGCGCGCTCGGCACGTGGACGCTGCGCGCCGGCATCGACAACGTCTTCGACCGGCGCGCCTGGCGCGAGAGCCCGTACCAGTTCGGCCACGCGTACCTGTTCGCGCTCGAGCCGCGCACGCTGCGCGTGTCGCTGCAGGTGGATCTGTGAGGCGGGGCGACTGGAGGTACGCCGCTATAATTTGCGGCTGTTCCTCGATAGCTCAGTTGGTAGAGCGCCGGACTGTTAATCCGTAGGTCCCTGGTTCGAGCCCAGGTCGGGGAGCCAGAACATGCGAGGTCGCGTCGAGCGGCCCAACTGCTCGCTGAGGTCGCGATCGTGGCCATTGGCGTGCCGGATCGCGGCCACGGGCGTCGAGCGGCATCCGAATTGCTCCCGAGGTAGTCGCACCGCGCCCGTTCTTCACTGCGAAGCGACGCGGTGCATCCGCACGCTCACCATCCTCGCCCCCCTCGATGGACTACCTGCCGATCGCCGACTACGCGCTGATCGGCGATTGCCATTCCGCGGCCCTCGTCGCGCGCGACGGTTCGATCGACTGGTGCTGCCTGCCGCGCTTCGACGCCGACCCATGCTTCGCGCGCCTCCTCGATCGCCATCACGGCGGCCACTTCTCGATCACGCCGAAGGATCGCTGCGAGACGCGCCGCGAGTACGTCGGCGAGAGCATGGTCCTCCAGACGACCTTCGAAGGCGATGCCGGCGCGGTGCGGCTGACCGATTTCTTCTCGATGCGCGAAGGCGGTCGCAAGCGGCCGCGCCGCGAGCTGATGCGCGTCGTCGAGGGCATGCGTGGCCGCCTGGAGCTCGCGATCGAGTTCGTGCCGCGCTTCGACTTCGGCGACGTGAAGCCGTGGATCTATGCCGTCGGCGACGGCTCGCATTGCGTCGTCGGCAGCAACACCGGGCTGATGCTGTCGGGCGACGCCCCGATGCGGCTCGCCGGCGAGCACGGGCTGCGCGCCGAGGTCGAGGTGCGCGAGGGCGACCGGCTCGTGCTGGCGATGCAGTACGTTGCGCCGGAAGAGTTCACCGGGCCAGCGATCCAGCCGCCGTCACGCGACGAGCTGGCGGGCCGGCAGGACGAAACGCTCGCCTGGTGGCGCAGCTGGAGCTCGAAGATCACGTGGCGCGGCGCGTTCCGGGAGCGTGTCGTTCGATCGGCGCTCACGCTGAAGTCGCTCACCTACGCGCCGACCGGTGCGATCGTCGCGGCGCCGACCACGTCGCTGCCCGAGCACGCCGGCGGCGAGCGCAACTGGGACTACCGCTACAGCTGGATCCGCGATTCGGTCTTCACCGCCCATGCGCTGTCGGATCTCGGCTGCATCGGCGAGGCCGAGGCGTTCCGCAGCTTCATCGAGCGCAGCTCGGCGGGCAACTGCGAGCAGCTGCAGGTGCTGGTCGGCATCGACGGCAAGCGGCGCCTCACCGAGATCGAGCTCGACCACCTCGAGGGCTGGCGCGGCTCGCGCCCGGTGCGCATCGGCAACGCCGCCGAGAAGCAGTACCAGGCCGACATGTACGGCCTGCTGCTCGAGCTCGCGAGCCGCTGGAGCGCACGCGGCAACCGCATCGACGAGCACTACTGGAGCTTCCTCGTCCAGATCGTCGACACGGCGATCGACAAGTGGCAGCTGCCCGACCGCGGCATCTGGGAGGTGCGAGGCGAGCCGCGTCATTTCGTTCACTCCAAGGTGATGTGCTGGGCGGCGGTCGATCACGGCGTCGAGCTGGCCCGCAAGTTCGGACTGGAAGCGCCGCTGCAGCGCTGGCGCGCGGCGCGCGACGCGATCCGCGCAGCGATCGAGAAGGACGGCGTCGATCCTGCGCGCGGCAACTTCGTCGCGAGCTTCGGCTCGCGCGACCTCGACGCCGCGCTGCTGCTGTTGCCCGGCGTCGGCTTCGTCGCCCACGACGACCCGCGCATGATCGCGACGGTCGCGGCGATCCGCACCGAGCTGGCGAGCGACGGACTGATCCTGCGCTACACGGCGGCCGACGGCCTCGCAGGGCAGGAAGGCTCGTTCGTCGCGTGCACGTTCTGGCTCGCCGAGTGCCTGGCGCGGCAGGGCCGCGACGCCGAGGCGCGCGCGCTGTTCGAGCACGCGAGCGGGTGCGCGAACGATCTCGGGCTGTTCTCCGAGGAGTTCGACAGCCGCCGCGGCGAGCTGCTCGGCAACTTCCCGCAAGGGCTGACGCACCTGGCGCACATCTCGGCGGCGCTTTCGCTCGGCGCAACGTCGGGCGAACGCGCGGCGGCACCCTGACGGGCCGCCAGACCCTTCGGCACATCCTCGCCCGCGCCGCGTGCTTGCCGAGCGGGAGGTGTACGCTCGATCTCCCCGCTCGTTGAGCCGTTCGCAGGAGCCGTTCGTGAGGCGCCGCACCGTCTGCTGGCTGTTCGCGCTGGTGCTGAGCACCATCGTCGCGCCCGCAATGGCAACACAGAAGGGCGGCGTCGGGCCGGTGTTCGTCCTGCGCATCGCCGGCGCGATCGGGCCGGCGGCTGCCGAATACGTCGAGCGCTCGCTCGGGCGCGCGGCGCGCGAGCACGCGCAGCTGGTGGTGCTGCAGATCGACACGCCCGGCGGGCTCGACACCTCGATGCGCAAGATCATCCAGGGCATCGTCGCATCGCCGGTGCCGGTCGCCTCGTACGTCGCCCCGCAAGGCGCGCGCGCCGCCAGCGCCGGCACCTACATCCTGTACGCATCGCACGTCGCGGCGATGGCGCCCGCCACCAACCTCGGCGCGGCGACGCCGATCGCGATCGGCCTGCCGATCGGAGGAGGACGCTCGCCGGAGCCCGCGGGCGGCGCGGCGAGCGCTGCCTCCTCGGCCGCGGGCGAGTCGGGCCACGACGCGTCCGCTGCCAAGCGCATCAACGACGCCGCCGCCTACATCCGCAGCCTCGCGCAGCTGCGCGGCCGCGACGTCGCGTGGGCCGAGCAGGCGGTGCG
>Ga0070679_100005913_pt1 | contig 11368 bp, 12 predicted proteins | sample KBSC63BmetaG_FD_65652 | JGI IMG/M metagenome (GOLD analysis project Ga0070679, IMG submission 65652) | Corn rhizosphere microbial communities from Kellogg Biological Station, Michigan, USA - KBS C6-3B metaG | ecosystem: Host-associated > Plants > Roots > Rhizosphere | place: USA: Michigan... | reverse complement strand
AGCGCGACGAACAGGACACCCTCGATGATGATGGCAGACATAGTTGTCGATCAGAGAATACGAAACGACGGTCGGAGAGTTTCAGTGGCCGGAAAGTGGCCGCCGACAGGTTAACGGCGCGATCGTGTTGGCATGAAAATTGGCCGTGCAGGGTCAGGGGTTGACGGTTGGCGGTTCGGCGTAGGCAGTGATCCGAGCTCCCAGCCCCCAACGCGAGCCGTGAACTCCAGACCCTCCCTGTCTCGGCTTCTTGACTTGCCATGACGCCGCCCGAGCGATACGGATTACCCATCCTCAACCTCTCGACGATGCCCGACACCACGTACGACCGCCGCTCCTTCATGGCCTACTTCAGCTCCATCGGCCTCGGCACCACGCTCTTCCCCGGCGTTCTCTGGGCACAGGCGCAACAACAGCAAGGCCCGGAGATCACCAAGGAAATGATTGCCTCCGCCGAGCAGATCTCGGGGTTGAGCTTCTCCGACGACGAACGCACGGCGATGCTGCGCAATCTGCGCGACCTTCGCAGCACGATTCAGACGCTGCACAAGGAGCCGATCGATCAGAGCATGTTGCCCGCGATTGTGTTCGATCCCCTCCCGCCGGGCAAGACGCTGCCGAAGAAGAACAAGATGTTGATGGTGCGAAGCAAAGTGCCGGTCATGGCACGTCCGGAAAGCCTCGACGAGCTCGCGTACTCCAGCATCAACGAGCTCGGGGAGTTGGTGCGCACACGCAAAGTGAAGCCGAGCGAGTTGACGGAGATGTATCTCTCGCGGCTCAAGCGCTTCGATTCGCAGCTGCACTTCGTCATCAACCTGACCGAGGAGCGCGCGCGAAAGCAGGCGCAGGACTTGGATTCCGAGATTTCGCGCGGGAAGTATCGCGGGCCGCTGCACGGCATCCCGTGGGGCGCGAAGGACCTGCTCGCAGTAAAGGGATATCCGACCACGTGGGGCGCTGGTCTGTACGAGCATCAGACGTTCGACTATGAAGCGCCCGTCGTCACTCGGCTCGACGAAGCCGGCGCGATTCTCATCGCCAAGTTGACGCTCGGCTCGCTCGCGCAGGGCGATCGCTGGTGGAAAGAGCGCACGCGAAATCCGTGGAATCCCGAAACAGGATCGAGCGGCTCGTCGGCAGGACCGGCGTCCGCCACCGCGGCGGGATGCGTCGGCTTCAGCATCGGGTCGGAGACGAATGGCTCGATCACGTCGCCTTCGCGCACCTGTGGCGTGTCCGGATTCAGGCCGACGTTCGGCCGCGTACCTCGCACCGGTGCCATGGCACTCTCGTGGACGACCGACAAGCTCGGCCCGATCTGCCGCAGCGCGGAAGACTGCGCGCTCGTCTTCGCCGCGATTCAGGGGCCCGACGGCGTCGACTACTCGGTGAAGGAGTACCCGTTCAACTGGAACGCCAACGCCAAGATCTCGCAGCTCAAGATCGCCTACTTCAAGGATGCGTTCGAGCGACGTTCGCAGGACGGCACGACGACGCCGATTCCAGAGGCGAGAAACTTCCTGAAGGTGCTGGAATCACTCGGCGCAAAGCCGGAACCGATCGAGGTGCCGACGCCGAACTACGGCTATCTCGACAACATCATCCTCGATGCCGAGTGCGGCGCGGCGTTCGAGCCCGATACGCTGAACTCCAAGATCAAGGAGCTCGAGTCGTACAGCAGCTGGCCGAATACCTTCCGCTCGGCGCAGTTCATTCCGGCGGTCGACTATGTGAACGCGAATCGCGTTCGCATTCGTGCGATGCAGCAGATGTGGGACTTGTTCTCGAAGTACGACGTCGTGGTCACGCCGCGCGAGGACACGTCGACCACGAACATCGTCGGCACGCCGTCGATCGTGGTCCCTACCGGCTTTGCCATCCCCCAACCGGGTCGCGGGGGGCGCGGCGGTGTGCCGCGCGTCGCTCTGCCAGGCGGACGCGGCGGCGATACGACCCGAGCGACGCCACCGGCGCCGCCGGCGCCGACGGTTCCACTCCCCACGGGTATGTATGTCATGGGGCCCATCTTTCAGGACGAGAAGAACCTTCTGGTCGCGCACGCCTTCCAGCAGGCGACGGACTTCCACAAGAAAAGGCCGGCTGGATTCTAGCGGGAAGGGCGAAGAGGGAAGCGGGAAGAGGGGGGAAGGGATTTGAGGGAAGGGGAACCACCGACCTGAGCTCGACTGGGTTGGCAGTTCCCCTTCCCGCACACCCCTTCCCCCCGCTTCCCTCTTCCCGCTTTCCTCGTCTCGTGAGTTTTGCATCAATCCGATTACAAAAGGTCTACAGTGACCGCGCAACACTTATTCTTGCGTAAGTGTCTAATGGATGGACGCTGGGACGAAACCACCGGCGTTCGATCCGAGTAGTGCTACCTACGCCACGTCGTCGTGAACGACCGAGAGCGGATGTCAGCCTCACCAGCCCCGGAATCGGACCTCTTGTCGACGCTCAGAGCTCGGCCAACGCCGATTAGTCTCGCCAGGGCGCCCGGTCTTCCCGATGGGCTCGCTCAGACTGGCGAATACAGCATCCTCGGTCTCACTGGAACCGCGGACCAGACGGTCGTGCGTGACCGGAAGCGTGGCTTCACGCTGATCCTGTTCGGCGTCGCGACCGTCATCGCGCTGCTCTATTCGATCGAGCGGTATTTCTACAGCCGGTTGGTCGGATACCCGGTCTCGCTGGCGCAGCTCGTTCCGGCTGAACTGATCTTCACGTACGCGTGGGCCCTGCTCACGCCGTTCGTGATGTACACGGCCAAGCGATTCCCGGTTTGGGGACACACCAGCCCGCGAAACTGGACCATTCAGATCGCCGCGATGCTCGCGTTCGTGGTCCTCCACGTCGCGATCTTCTCGACCGCGGCCGTGGTGCTGGATCCGGCGGTGTCGCTGGCGTCGCTGCCCAAGACGTTCGGGCAGTCGTTGTTGACCTGGACCGTGCTCGACTCGCTCGTCTTTTCGGCGATCGTCATCGTCCATCATGCGGTCGTGTACTACCGCGTGTCGAAAGACCGCGCGCTCACGGCGTCGCAGCTCGAGGCCCGGCTCGCGCAGGCGCAGCTGCAAATGTTGCGTATGCAGCTCCAGCCACACTTCCTGTTCAACACGCTCCACTCGATCTCGGCGCTGATGCACAAGGACGTTCGGCGCGCCGACTCGATGGTGGCGGCGTTGAGCGATCTGCTCCGCATGTCGCTCCAGAACATCGGCGCGCAGGAAGTGCCCCTTCAGTCCGAGCTCGACTTTCTCCAGCGGTACGTCGAGATCATGTCGCTTCGCTTCGGCGACCGGCTCCGTGTGTCGATCGACATCGATCCGGCGACTCGCGATGCGCGCGTGCCGAACCTGTTCCTCCAACCGCTCGTCGAGAATTCGTTCCGCCACGGCTTCGGTGACCTCGGCAATGGATCGATTTCCATCACGGTGCGGCGCGACGGCAACATGCTGCGCTGCGACGTCGCCGACGACGGGCGCGGCCTGCGAGCCGGCCACAAGGAAGGCGTCGGCCTCTCCAGCACGCGCCAACGGCTCGCGCACCTGTACGGCGACAAGCACGCGTTCACACTCCGCGGTGCGCCCGGCGAGGGCGTCCGCGTTACGATGGCAATTCCCTTCACCTCCTACGAACCAGCGGCGGCAGACTGATGACCCAGCCTCAACCCGTGACTCAACGAATTCGCGCCGTCGTCGTCGACGACGAAGAGCTTGGCCGCGATCGTCTTCATACGCTTCTGTCCGAGCAGCCCGATGTCGAGATCGTCGGGGTGTGCGCCGACGGCACAAGCGCCGTGGAAACGATCGAACGCGAGCAGCCCGACCTCGTCTTTCTCGACGTGCAGATGCCCGGCATGGACGGCTTCGAGGTGATCGAGAATCTCGACCCGTCGCGCTTGCCGGCGGTCGTCTTCGTGACCGCGCACGACGGACACGCGATTCGCGCCTTCGAGATTCACGCGCTCGACTTCCTGCTCAAGCCATTCGACCAGACGCGGTTCGAGAAAGCGCTCGAACGCGCGCGCACGCAGCTCTCGGCCAAACAGGGCCAGGTGATCGATTCCCGTCTCGTGTCGCTGCTCGAGGAGCTGCGTGAAGAGCGGAAGTACCCTGAGCGGCTCATCGTGAAATCGAGCGGCCGCGTGTTCTTCGTTCGCGCCGAAGAGATCGATTGGGTCGAGGCTTCGGGGAACTATGTCAAAGTGCACACGAAGGCGGATGCGCACCTGCTGCGCGAGAGCATGAAGAACATGGAAGCGAAGCTCGATCCGAAGACGTTCGTGCGCATCCACCGCTCGGCGATCGTGAACATCGACCGGATCAAGGAGCTCGAGCCGTGGTTCCACGGTGAGTACATCGTGATCATGCGCGACGGCACGCGGCTCACCGCCAGCCGGGTGTTCAGCGATCGGTTGAGTGCGTTGATCGCGTAAGTCTTCGGCGGCACGAATCGCGAGCAGTTGAACTCGAGCTAGTCTTCGTTCAACCACGCATCATCGAACGGGCCGTCTTCCTCCGTATTCCAGTTGCGGCGCAGAATCACGCCGTGCTGGCGACGGAGCTGGCGGCCCGTTGTGTCGAGGCGCAGCCAGTGGTCGATCGGATCCTCGGCGCGGTCGCGAACCATCTCATGCTCGCCCAGCTCGAGGAGCAGCTCCCGGCGCCGCTCTTCCTCGCGTGCGTCCCATTCGTTCGTCAGCGCAATCCATTCCTTCGGCGCGCGCGGATCGTTGTCGAAGGCTCCTGGCTCGTCATAGCCGCATGCCTGCTCAAACTCCCGCATCCGATCGTTGATGTCCGCGATGCCGGGATCTTCGAAGACGTCGGTCTGATCGAAATGGCGCTCGATGATATCATCGATCAGGTAGGACGCAACGTCCGGCCGCATTTCGCCGCTCGCGCGCAGCATCTGAATCGACCGGACCCACATCGCAAGCGTCGCCGGCTCGCCAGCCGAGAGCTCCGCGGCCAGATCGCCGACGGCAAGCACGGACAGCTCGCCCTTGTCGGCGAGCGCGCGGCGCCACTCGTCAACGCAGTCGTCGACGGTGCTCGGATCGGGCTCGAGATCGTCATCGTCCTCGTCCGCGTCGTCGTACCCAGGCATGTCGATCATGGGACTTGGACAGGTGAAAGGGTGACCTCGGACCACAGCATTCACGAATGCACCGCAGCGCCGGAACTCGCGGTCATCCGCATCAACGCTCGATGCGACCTCCGGGCTCGACGAACTCCAACCACGTGTCCTCGTCCTCATTCGGCTCCTCGCCAACCCGCAGTGGCGGCAACTCCACTCCCTCGTAGATCTCGTCGAGCGTGAGCGGCGTTTGCGGACAGGGCAACTGGAGTACACTCGACGCGAGGTGCTCGGCGCGATTCCACTCGCCTTCACTCGCACGCGAGTACAGCGTCACCCGCCTCCGATCATGCTCGGCAATGAGATACCCACGAAGCGATGGCATCGCGAGATACGCGTCGGCCTTTTCGCCGTGATCGACCCGCCGCGTGCTGCGCGACGTGACTTCGACGATCAAACAGGGCTCGTCGAACATGAGCGTGTCGCCCGCGTGCGGCGTGCAGACGACCACACCATCCGGATAGTAGACGCGATCCCGAGCGGCGCGCACCATGAGGTCGATGATGTACGCCCGACATGGGCCGTTACGTGTCGCGCTTCGCAAATGCGCGTGAATATTCGATGCGATATGATTGTGCCGCGCCGTCGTCCCCATCATCGTGTACACACGGCCGGCAACGTACTCGTGCCGCCTCGGCGACGCATTCTCGAACGACAGGTAATCGTCCAGATTCACGAAACCGGCCGGTGACTGATTCTTGCCCATGCGCCGAGTGTACACTCGGCAACGCCGAGTGTGCAAGAGCAATTCATTTCGCGCCGACGCGCTTTCCCGCGCCGCAGTTCGTCCGATCAGGACGATCGCGTGACTTCGGCGCGGAGCGCCGACTCGACCGTCGAGTGCTGGAAGTCGAATCCGGCTTCCAGCACTCGACGCGGAAGCACCCGCTGACTGGCGAGCACCGTATCGTCCGCCATATCGCCGAACGCGAGCTCGAGCGCGAACTTCGGCACTCCGAACACCGACGGCCTTCCGAGCACGCGCGCCAACGTCGCGGAAAACTCCTTGTTCGTGACCGGATTCGGCGCAACCAGGTTCACCGCGCCGCTGATTTTTTCGTCCGATAAGAGAAAGCTCACGACGCGCGGATAGTCGTCGATCGAGATCCAGCTCATCCACTGGCTTCCGCTGCCCAATCGGCCGCCCACGCCGAGGCGGAACGGCAACAGCATCTTCGCAAGCGCGCCGCCCTCGCGCGAAAGAACAACGCCCGTCCGCAGCAACACCACGCGGATGCCGGCGTCGGACGCCGGCGTCGTGGCCGCCTCCCACGCCTTGCATACCTCAGCCAGGAAGTCGTTTCCGAGCGAACTGGTCTCGTCGAGAATCTCATCGCCGCGATTGCCGTAGATGCCGATCGCCGAGCCGCTGAGCAGAACGCGCGGCTTTGCGTCGAGGCTCGCCAGCGCCCGCGCGAGCGCGAGAGTCCCGTCCACACGACTGTCGCGAATGCGTTTCCGCGCGGCCGTAGTCCATCGTTGCGCGAGGTTCTCACCCGCGAGGTGGATCACCGCGTCGACGCCGGCGAGCTTCGCCGCGTCGATCGTATCGTGGCGTGTGTCCCACGAAATGTCGGCATCGGACGTGGGCGCGTTGCGCACGATGCGCCGCACATCGCTGCCGCGCGCTTTGAACGCGCGCGCGAGCGCCGAGCCAACGAGACCGCTCGAGCCGGAGATCGCCACCACCATCCGCGACCACGACTCTCGCCCCTGAAGCACTGACGCTGCCATGGCGCGATCGTCCTCTTCGATTTCGACAACCGGCGCACGATCAACGCGCCGACTCTGTCCGCGCAATCTATGCGGATTCGGCCGAGCACGAACAGTCGCGGTCACCCGCGGACGGACACGGAGATCTGCGAGCGACATTGTCCAAAAGGACTGCCGCTCGGGACGCCACACAAACGTGGACGTTCCGTCCTAGTCCAAAGAGATTTTCGCTGGGCCGTGCCCGTCAGTCTCTGACCGTGACGATCCGTGATAAACGGCCTGAGCGAGGCGCTACGCCGACTTACGATCGCCCCGGATCGCGAAGATCTCGTCGGCGACGGCTTGGCCGTCTTCGGTCACGGTGAGATGCATCTCGCCGAATTGCGTTCCCGTCTTGGGATCGGCAGGCGCGAACGTCACCGCCGGCGGCGCGAAGATCTTCACGACTTGCGTGATCCGGCGATTCATGTCGATCAGCTGCCCTTCGATGTGCTTCAGCTGCTGCGCCGTGATGTCCTGGAACTGCATCTGATTCACGACACCGCTGAGCTCCTCGCGAAGCGACGCCATCATGCGATGACGATCCGCTTCGCTCAGCGACGTGTCGCCGTCGATCTGCTCGAGGAGGCTCACCGCGCGGCCCAGCCCGTCGAGGATGCCGTTCGTGGCCGTCTCGGTTGCGGACGAGACCTCGCGGAGATGCCCGTGCATCTGCTGGAGCTTGTCGAGTCCCGTCGAGTCCAGCATGCCCGCCGTCTCGCGAAAGCGGCCGACGATGCCCGCCGTCTCCGCGTAGGCGCGGAGAAGCGTGCGCGACAGCTCGGCGAATCCGCCCGGCTGCGTCATCACGTGCGCGAGAAACCCACTGGCTTCGCGATCGAGCTCGGCGCCGGAAGCGCTCAGCTCGCGAATCGCGTGATCGACCAGCCGAAAGGATGCTTCGGAATCGTAGAGCAGCTCTTCGGCGGGTCTCATGAGATGTCCTATGCCGCCGCCCCGATGCCGGCCAAGAGGCGATCGATCTTCTCTTTCAGCACGGAGGGCGTGAAGGGTTTCAGGATATAGTTGTTCACGCCCGCCTCGACGGCCGCGACGATGTCTTCGCGCGCGCCGCGTGTGGTGACCATGAGAATCGGCACCGATGCGCCAATGCTGTTCGCTCGAATGGCTCGCGCGAACTCGACGCCGCTCATGGAGGGCATGTTCCAATCGGTGATCACGAAGCCGATGCTGCCGTCGAATTTCTCGAGGGCATCCTTGCCATCACTGGCCTCGACGGTGTCGTTGTACCCGATCCGTTGGAGGGCGTTGATGATGATGCGGCGCATCGTCAGCGAGTCGTCAACTACGAGAAACTTCATTGGTCGCTGAGTCTACAGGTCGCCGGAGCGGAGGAGTCGGCGCGCCACCGCGTCAACCACCTCGAGCGTGTCGTACGCGCCGTTCAGCACGCGATCGCGAATCTGCGATGCACGGCTCGGGTCGAGCGCCGCGCTGTCCGGACCGCCGTCGCGCGCTGCCAGTGCACGGCCGGCATCGGAGATCGAGACCTTGTCGGACCGATCGACGCTCGGCGGAGTGGCAACCACAGCACGAACGCCATCGCTGTCCGCAATGCCTGCGGGCTGCGATGACTGGGCAGAGTCCGGCCGAACAGGGCCGGCGTTCTTCGGAAAGATTTGCATTTGTTACCTCCACTCGCTGATTATCGGACGCCCTTTGGGATTCTTTAACGGCTTCATCTCGCGTTTTGCGTCTCGATTCAGGAGCTTCAGCGCCCCAATCGGCCTTCAACGGCACATCTCGTTACAACGCGCTAAACGCTTGCTCGACTGTGACTTGCCTCACCGACATGCGCCCCTTCAGAGGCCGTTAGGCGGCCGCTTCCTTGTCGTACCAGCTCTTCCGAAGTGTCGTGACCATGTCACGAAGGTGCGCGAGCTGCTCGCGATCTCCGGTCCGGGCTACGTTGAGCAGCTCGTTGCCGATGTAGCCGTAGATCGCCGCGAGCCGGGGAACCGTTTCGTCGCCGCGCCTGAAGTCCAGCGCATACAGCAGATCGAATACGATGCCCGACGCTTCGGCGAGCGTATCGGCGCGTCCCGCACCGTCGCGCGTTTCGAGCGCCCTGTCGGCCCGAGCCATCGCCTCGAGCAGCTTCGAATAGCGCTCAGGGATGCTCGCCGAGCGAGGCATTCCAACAGGCGGCACGTCGGGCGAGAGCGTGGCTCGCGCTCGAGCGTCTGCATTCCGGTCCGACATCTCTGTCACCCGGTAACTGAAATCGTGCGCGCTCGGGGTTTCGATGCACCGTACTGGCGAGCAACCGGATCCGGTTTCGCCGTGCGGCGGAGCGCTTGGGCCAAACGATCACGTTCCCGACGCGTCTCGGAGGTCAATCGATCGTGTGATTCGAGCGCCGTGGTCGCGGCTCGTGCGATTTCGGCGAACAGCGATGCCATCTCTCGCTTGTCGCTCTGCGACTCGGAGGCGGCGTGTCGTTCATGGGTCAATGCGTTGACGACACCATCGAGCTGCCCGAGGATCGTGTCGCGCGCGTCGACCGCCGCGAAAAAGTCGGCGCTGCTGTCGCGGCCGAGGGCGTTGAGCGCGGTCTCCGCCTGCTGCTCGAGCTCTCTGAGCAGCCGCTTGGCGGCTTCTACGTGCACCGCGATCCCGCTCGACTGCGCCGTGGTCGACATGTTACGCCGCCGGAGTCCTCGCCGAGTCGGTGGCGATGGCGTCGAACGCGCCTCGCAGCTCGGTGACCAGCTTGATGATCGTCTCGAGACGCGCGCCATCGGGGCGGCGCGCCACGTCGGACAGCTCGGTGAGAATGAACGTGTACACCGAGCGAAGGTTGCGAGCGATGTCGCCGCCCTGCTCCACGTTGAGCGTCACGAGCAATTCCATGATTGCATCGCGCGCCTTGCCGACCGCATCGACGCGCTCTTCAATCGCGTTCGTCTGCACGGCTCGACGCGCACGCATCAGATTCGATAGCGCACAGTCGAACACGAGCACGACGAGGCGGCTCGGTGAAGCGGTCTGGATCTCACGATCGCGATACGCGATGGCTTGGCGAGAATAGCTCATGATTTAACTATCGGCTCAACCGCTCTGCTGCTGAAGCGCATTGAGCTGGTTCGTGAGTGCGGAGGCCTGCGCTTGCAGCTTGGAAAGCGCCGTCTCCATATCGGTGAACTGCTTCGTCAGCGCTGCGCGCTGCTGGTCCAGGCGTTCCTGCACGTCGGCTGCTCGCTGGGTGAGGGAGTCGATGTGGGATTGGATATTGTTCTCTTGCGTCTGGATCGTGCCATTGCCGGACTGCACGAGCGAATCCGCGGCGGAGAACATCGCTCCGCCCAAGCCGAGGACGTAGGTGATGTTTCCCGTCTCTGGCGGCGTGGTGCCCGTGTACAGCACGGAGAGACCCTGCGCCGGATTCGTCGGATCGACAGGCGCGGTGAGCACCTGACCCGAACCTGTTGCCGTCTTGCCGTTGATGGTGCCGGCGACGTCGAGACCAGCGTAGGGCGTCGTGTTGAAGCCGAGCTGCGAGCCCGCGTTCACGCCGTTGAGCAAGAACGCCAGCGTGAAGGACGAACGCGAACCGTATTGCAGCCCGTCGAGCTGGAGTTGATTTCCGTTCGCGACCGAGGCACTGAGCCGCAAACCGTCGGTACCGAAGGCGACGTTCAGCTTCGACGCGATCGTCGACGCTGTGTCGGCATCGACGAGAGCGATGGTGCTCGTGCGGCCGGTGAAGCTGTCCGTCACGGTCATCGTGTTCGCGACGGCGCTGTTGCCGTACGTGCCGGCGATCGCGCTTCCCGTAGCGGTCGGTGTCGTCGCACCCTGCGTGACGTTGACCGCATAGGTGCCAGGCTGCGTTTGCGGTGAGCCGGACATGTATTGGATCGTCGACAGCGTCGACGATCCATTCGTCGCGAACAGCGCTTGCACTTCGGTTGGGCTGGACGCGAGCGCCGCGGTGAGCTTCGCCGTATCCACCTGGAGCACACCGGTCTTGTCGAGCGCGACGCCAATCTGCGGCAAGCTCGTGAACGTCGTGTTCTGCAGGCCCGTCACGCCGTCGACGATGTTGCGCTTCATCTGCGCCAGCGTGCTGCGGATCGTCGAGTCGAACGGCAGCGGTCCATTCTGCGCCGTGTTGGTCGAGACGTACTTCGCGACGGCGTTGTACGCATCCGCGAAATCCTGAATCGCTTTCACCGCCGCGGTGCTGTCGCGCGCGACGCTGACGTCGACGGTGGTGCCGACTTCCGCCTGCTGCAGATTGAGCGTGATGCCCGAGAGCGCGTCGGCGATGGTGTTCGTGCTGCGCGTGAGCGGGATGCCGTCGATCTTGAGCTGCGCATCCGTGGGCGTCACGAGCTGCGACGCCGAGCGATCGTTCTCGAGAAAGCCGAGCTGCTGGAGATTCTGCGTGCTGACGGCTTGATCGGCGGGTCCGGTGCCCGGATCTGCCGTGACGGTGCCGTTCACGATC
>Ga0070679_100005910_pt1 | contig 11370 bp, 8 predicted proteins | sample KBSC63BmetaG_FD_65652 | JGI IMG/M metagenome (GOLD analysis project Ga0070679, IMG submission 65652) | Corn rhizosphere microbial communities from Kellogg Biological Station, Michigan, USA - KBS C6-3B metaG | ecosystem: Host-associated > Plants > Roots > Rhizosphere | place: USA: Michigan... | reverse complement strand
TGGTGCGAAACGTCGGCATGCATGCCGGCGGCGTTCTGATCGCGCCCGGCAAGATCACCGACTTCTGCCCGCTCTACATGCAGCCGGGGAGCGCGAGCGCGGTCAGCCAGTTCGACAAGGACGACGTCGAGGCGATCGGCCTGGTCAAGTTCGACTTCCTCGGCCTGGCGACGCTGACGATCCTCGAGCTCGCCAAGGATCTGATCGTCGCCCGCCATCCCGAGCGGCGCGACTTCTCCTACGAGACGCTGCCGCTCGACGACCCGAAGGTCTACAAGCTCTTCTCCGAAGGTCGCACCGAGTCGGTGTTCCAGTTCGAAAGCGCGGGCATGCGGCGGATGCTCAAGGACGCGCAGCCGAACCGTCTCGAGGACCTGATCGCGCTGAACGCGATGTTCAGGCCCGGGCCGATGGAGAACATCCCGAGCTTTTGCGCGCGCAAGCACGGCCGCGAGGAAGTGCGCTATCCGCATCCGCTGCTCGAGCAGGTGCTCGGCGAGACCTACGGGATCATGGTCTACCAGGAGCAGGTGATGCAGGCCGGGCAGATCCTCGGCGGCTACTCGCTGGGCGGCGCCGACCTGCTGCGGCGCGCGATGGGCAAGAAGAAGCCCGAGGAGATGGCCAAGCACCGCGCGATCTTCCGCGACGGCGCGGCCGAAAAGGGCATCTCGGCCGAAGTCGCCGACGAAGTGTTCGACCTGATGGAGAAGTTCGCCGGCTACGGCTTCAACAAGTCGCACGCCGCCGCCTACTCGCTCCTCGCCTACCAGACCGCGTGGATCAAGGCGCACTACGCGGCCGAGTTCTTCGCCGCCAACATGTCGGTCGAGATCGACAACAGCGACAAGCTGAAGGCGCTCGTCACCGACGCCAAGATCTTCGGCGTGACGATCGAGACGCCCGACATCAACACCGGCACGTACCGATTCGAGCCGCTCTCGGCGACGTCGGTGCGCTACGGGCTCGGCGCGATCAAGGGCACCGGGCAGGGCGCCATCGAGGCGATCGTCGCTGCGCGCGACGGCACCGAAAGCGGTGAGTCCGCGTCGCCCTTCAAGAGCCTGTTCGACTTCTGCCGTCGCGTCGACCGCACCAGGATCAACCGGCGCGTCGTCGAGGCGCTCATCAAGGCGGGTGCGTTCGACCGCATCCACGGCGTGCGCGCGCCCTTGCTCGCGAGCGCCGCGCTCGCGCTCGACTGGGCCGAGACGCAGGCGGCGCACGCCGACCAGGGCGGACTCTTCGATTCGCTGTTCGAAGACGGCGTCACGCACGGCGCGAGCAGCGAGGAGCCGCCGCTCGTGGCGGCTCGCGAGTGGAGCATCAAGGAGCGCCTCACGCTCGAGAAGTCGGCGCTCGGCTTCTATCTTTCGGGCCACCTGTTCGACCAGAGCGCGGCCGAGGTGCGCCGCTTCGTCAAGCTCAAGGTGGCCGATCTGATCGACAGCCGCGAGACGCTGCTGGTCGCCGGCATCGTCGGCGAGCTGCGCGTCGTCAACGGCCAGCGTGGCCGGGTCGCGATCTTCAAGCTCGACGACATGACCGACACCATCGAGGCGGTCGCCAACGAGGAGCTGCTGGTCGCCAACCGCGAGCTGCTGAAGGACGACGAGCTCGTCATCGCGCAAGGCCGCGTGCAGCCGGACCGCTTCAGTGGCGGTGTGCGCTTCCAGGTGCAGAGCATCTGGGATCTCGCCGGTGCGCGCTGCCGCTTCGGCAAGTACCTGCGCGTCGAGGTCAACGGCAGCGTGCCGCCGGTGGCCGAGGTGCTGCGCGATTTCCCGTCGCGTCGTTCGCACACCGAGCAAGGCGAGATCGAGCACGGCCTGCGCGTTCGTCTGCAGCTGCACCGGCGCGGCGCCGTGGGCGAGCTCGACCTCGGCGACGCGGTGCGCTTCTATCCCAGCGACGGTGCGCTCGAGCGCTGGCAGACCGGCGCGCACGGGCGGGTGGCGATCGTCTACGAGTGACGCGCGTCGCCCGCCGCGTCGCGGGCGTGGTGGACTGGCCGCGATCCGCCCGTGACGGACGACACGGCAGCGCCGCTCGTTGCCGACCGTCACCGGCTGCGCCGTCGAGACTGGCGCACCCGCGACCTATCATCGCGGCCGCCGCCAGAGGCTTCAGCGCGCAATGCAACACCCGAACAGCACCACCGGCCTCGTGCTCACGGGCGGCGGCGCCCGCGCTGCGTACCAGGTCGGCGTGCTGCAGGCACTCGGCAAGATCCGCCGCGAGAGCGGCGCCGCCGCGGGCAATCCGTTCCCGGTGATCTCGGGCACCTCCGCCGGTGCGATCAACGCCGCTGCGCTCGCCTGCCGCGCCGACAGGTTCGACGAGGCGGTCGACGGCCTGGTCGAGGTCTGGCAGGGCTTCCGCGCCGAGCAGGTCTACCGCGCCGATTCGTTCGGCGTCATCCGCACCGGCGCGCGCTGGCTGACGATGATGTCGATCGGCTGGGTGATCGCGCGCTGGCGTCGGGCACGGCCGCGGTCGCTCCTCGACAACCAGCCGCTCGAGATGCTGCTGAACCGCCTCGTCGACACCTCGCGCCTGCACCAGGTGATGGCGAGCGGCCATCTCAAGGCGCTGGCCGTCACCGCTTCGAGCTACGGCTCGGGCCTGCACGTCACGTTCTACGACGCGCTCGGCGAGATCGTCCCCTGGACGCGTTCGCAGCGAATCGCCGTCAAGAGCCCGATCACGGTCGCGCACCTGCTCGCGTCGTCGGCGATCCCGTTCGTCTTCCCGGCAGTCGCACTCGACATCGGCGGTCACGTCGAATATTGCGGCGACGGCTCGATGCGCCAGGCGGCGCCGATCTCGCCTGCGGTGCACCTGGGCGCCGAGCGCATCCTCGTCGTCGGCGCCGGCCGCATGCACGAGCCGCCCGGCGAGCGTGCCGGCAGCGGCGAATACCCGAACGTGGCGCAGATCGCCGGACACGCGCTCTCGAACATCTTCCTCGACGCGCTCGCGGTCGACGTCGAGCGGCTGCAGCGGATCAACGCGACGCTCGCGCTGCTGCCGCCGCAGGCGCGCGCGGCGACGAGCCTGAAGCCGATCGACGTGCTCGTGATCTCGCCGAGCGAGCGCCTCGACGACATCGCCGCCCGCCATCTCACGAGCCTGCCGCTGCCGATCCGCGCGATGCTGCGCGCCCTCGGCGTCTCGGGGCAGGGCGAGGATGCGCGCGGCGCCGCGCTCGCGAGCTACCTGCTCTTCGAGGCGCCGTACACGCGCGAGCTGATCGCGCTCGGCGCCCGCGACACGATGGCACGGCGCGACGAGGTGCGCGCGTTCTTCCAGTGGGAGAGCGCGCGCACGCCGGCCGAGCTCGCGTCGTGAGAGCTCAGCTCTTGGCTGGCGCCGGCTGTGCCTTGCTCGCCGGCGCCGGCTTCGTGCCCTGATCGGACTTCCTGACGCCGCGGTGGGTCTTCGCCGCCGGCTTGCCGCTCGCGCCCGCGACGACGCCGCTGAAGCGATCGCCGTGCACGGTGAGGCCGGCTTCGGAGAACTTCGCGGCGCTGCGCTCGCCGACGCCCGGAACGCGGGCGACGAAATCGCTCCAGTCCTTGAAGTCGCCCTTCTTGCGCTCGCTGAGGATCACCGTGGACAACGATGGCCCGATGCCCTTGACGGCTTCGAGCTCGGCCTGCGTCGCCTTGTTGGCGTCGATGGCGGCATGAGCCGCGGCGGCGAGGAACAGCGCCGCGAGCGCGGCGAGGATCTGCTTGAACATGAGAACACCTCTTCAGCGTGGATGACCGGACGCCGGACGGCGTGCGGTGCGCCCGCGTCTTGCTCGACGCGCTCGCCGCATTCCAACGAGGGCAGCGGGAGCGACGTTGTCCCGCCGCGGAGGGAGTCAGCGGGGGGACGCAGGGGTGAGCGCGGCGGCGTAGCGCGCGACGCCGGTCGCGACGTCCGCAAAGGCGTGGTCGCAGCCCTCGCCGCGCAGGCGGCCCAGGTCGGCTTGGGTGAAGCACTGGTACTTGCCGACCAGTGCCGCCGGGAACTCGATGTACTCGATCGTTCCCGCAGCGACGATCTCGGCCAGCGACAGCGGCGGCTCGCCCCGGCCGGCGCGCGCCGCGTTGACGACCGCGGCGGCGACGTCGTTGAACGGCTGGGCGCGGCCGCTGCCGACGTTGAAGATGCCGCTCGCATCGGCATGCTCGAGGAACCAGAGATTGACGGCGACGACGTCTTCGACGAACACGAAATCGCGCGCCTGCTCGCCCGGCCCGTAGCCGCCGTAGGCGCCGAACAGGCGCACGCGGCCGCTCTCCTCGAGCTGTCGGAAGTGGTGGAACGCCACCGATGCCATCCGCCCCTTGTGCTGCTCGTGCGGGCCGTAGACGTTGAAGTAGCGAAAGCCCGCGACCTGCGTGCGCGTGCTCGGCAGCATCCGGCGCACGACGTTGTCGAACAGCAGCTTCGAGTAGCCGTAGACGTTGAGCGGCCGCTCGAACTGCGGCTCCTCGCGAAACGTTTCCGAGCCGCCGTACACCGCCGCCGACGACGCGTAGAGGAGGCGCGTGCCGCGCACCTGGCAGGCGTCGAGCAGCATCTTCGACGCGCGGTAGTTGAGATCGAGCATCAGCCGGCCGTCGTGCTCCATGGTGTCGGAGCACGCGCCCTCGTGGAAGACGACGTCGACGTGGCCGAGCTCGGCGCGCTCGAAGCGCTCGTAGAAGTCGCGCCGGTCGAAGTAGTCGCTGATCGACGCGCCTGCGAGGTTGGCGTACTTCGATCCGTCGCTCAGGTCGTCGACGGCGACGATGTCGTCGATGCCGAGCGCGTTCAGCCCGCGCAGCAGGTTGGCGCCGATCATTCCGGCCGCGCCGGTGACGACGACCTTCACGACGGCGCTCCCGCCGCGAACAGCTCGTCGTACGAGACGCTCGCGGTGCCGAACTTGCCGACGACGATGCCGCCGGCGCGGTTGGCGACCGGCATCGCGGCGCGCAGCGTCATGCCGGCGGCGAGCATGGCGGCGAGCGTCGCGATCACCGTGTCGCCGGCGCCGGTGACGTCGAACACCTCGCGCGCGTCGGCCGCGATGTCGAGCTGGCCGGCGTCGTCGAAGAGCGACATGCCTTCTTCGGAACGGGTCAGCAGCACCGCGTCGAGGCCGAGCGACGCACGCAGCGACTGCGTGCGTTCGCGCAGCTGCGACTCGCTGTTCCACTGGCCGATGACGTGCGCCAGCTCGGCCCGGTTGGGGGTGATCACGGTCGCCCCGCGGTAGCGCTCGTAGTCGCTGCCCTTCGGGTCGATCAGGACCGGCCGGCCGGCCGCGCGTGCCGACTCGATCATCGTCGGAATGTGCGTCAGGCCGCCCTTGCCGTAGTCGGAGAACAGCACGACGTCGCAGCGTGCCAGCGCCGCCCGATACGGCTCGCGCATGCTCTCCAGCACTTCGTGGTCGGGCTCCTCCTCGAAGTCGATGCGCAGCAGCTGCTGCGATCTGCCGATCACGCGCAGCTTGACGATCGTCGTCAAGCGGGGGTCGCGTTCGAACAGCGACTCGATGCCGCTCTTGTCGAGCAGCGCCGCGAGCCGATGCCCGTGCTCGTCGTCGCCGATCGCCGTCAGCAGGCTCGCATGCGCGCCGAGCGCCTTCACGTTCCAGGCGACGTTGGCTGCGCCGCCGAGGCGCAGCTCTTCCTTGGCAGGATGGACGCGAACGACCGGAACCGGCGCCTCGGGCGAGATGCGGTCGACGGCGCCGAACCAGTAACGATCGAGCATCGCGTCGCCGACGACGAGCACGCGGGCGGCGGCCACGCGTGCACGCGTCGGTTCAGGTGCCGAAGCTGTTCGGCTCATAGATCCTCCAGCCGTTGCGGCGGATAGGTGTCCCAGCCGAGGCAGCCTGGGCATTGCCAGAAGTAGTGCTCGGCCTCGAAGCCGCACGCGGCGCAACGATACCGGTGCAGCGGCCGCGCGGCGCGGCGGACGGTCTCCCGCAGGGCCGCGGTCTCGCTCGGCCCGAGCGCTTCGGCGCCTGCGGCGCCTTGCGCCAAAGACACGTCCGGCGTCGCCGGCACGGCGAGCAGCGCCTGCGCGGCGGCGAGCGTCGGGTGCTCGCGCAGATGGTCGAGCAGCCGCTCGCGCCGGCCGCGGTCGTCGGGCTGCAGCGAGGCGATCGCCTCGAGCAGGTCGAGCGTCGGCGCCTTGTCGTAGAGCGCCTGCAGCCGCGCCAGCGCGGGCCCGGTCTCGCCGGCCGCATGCGCCGCTGCCGCATATCGCTTGGCGACCAGGTTGAAGGCCGTCGGACGAACCGAGATCAGGAGGCTCCACCAGCGCAGCGCGCCGGCAGCGTCGCCGCGTGCGGCGGCATGCTCGCCGGAGACGACGAACGGCCGTGCGTCTCCCGGCGCAGCGTCGCGCGCGTGCGCCAGCTCGGCGGCCGCGGCGTCGTGCTGTCCCGCGGCATCGGCCTCGAGCGCCAGCTCGCAGTGGTAGTGCGCGATCCGCGAAGCGAACGATCCGCTGCCGCTTCGCTCGAGCTGCTCGGCGACTTCGACGGCGGCGCGCCAGTCGCGCGAGCGCTCGTGCAGATCGAGCAGCGCGAGCCGCGCCTCGGTATCGAACGAGGTGCCGGCGAGCGCGCGGTACGCTTCCTCGGCGCGGTCGAACAGGCCCGCCTTCATGTAGTCCTGCGCCAGGCCGTGCTGCGCCTGGTCGCGCTCCGCCTTGCTGAGGTCGGCCCGGCCGAGCAGGTGCTGGTGGACGCGCACGGCGCGCTCGTATTCGCCGCGGCGGCGAAACAGGTCGCCGAGGGCGAAGTGCAGCTCGGACGTGTCGGGGTCCTGCTGCACGGCCTCGATGAAGGCGTCGATCGCCTTGTCGTGCTGCTCATTGAGCAGCAGGTTCAGGCCCTTGTAGTAGACCTTCGGCGATTCCTGGCGCTCGCGCCGCGACTGGCGCGCGTCGAGCCGCGAGGCGAGCCAGCCGAGCGCGAACGCCGCGCCGATGGCGAGCACGAGCCAGAGCAGCCACTGCGGATCAAAGTCCATCGCGGGGCGGGTGCTGCGGCAGGACCTCGCCCGCGCTCGGTGGCGACGGCGCGAGCCGCTCGCGATCCTCGGCGCGGCGCGTGTGCGTTCGCGCCACGCGACGGTGGCGCCACCAGCTCGGCACCATCGCGAAGATGCCGAACGCGCAGCCGAGCCCGAACGCGGCGAGGACGATGAAGACCATCGGCGCGCGCCACTCGGCGCCGAAGAACCAGCGCACCTGCGCTTCGTGCTGGTTGTTGAGCGCGAAGGCGAAGAGGGTGAAGAAGACGGCGGCGCGAACGAGCCAGACGATCGTTCTCATCGTCGGCGGCGCTCAGCCTTCGGCGGCCTCGCCGCTTGACTTGCCCGCTTCGGCCTCGGCCGCTGCGCGCAGCGCGCCGACGCGACCGTCGACGGCTTCGCGCAGCGCCTTGCCGGGCTTGAAGTGCGGCACGAGCTTTTCCGAGATCACGACCTGCTCGCCCGAGCGGGGATTGCGCCCGACGCGCGGCGGGCGACGGTTGATCGAGAAGCTGCCGAAGCCGCGGATCTCGATGCGATGACCCTTGGCGAGCGCCGCCGCCATCGCATCGAGGATCGTCTTGACCGCGAACTCGGTGTCGCGGTGCGTCAGCTGGCCGAAGCGCTCGGCCAGCTGCACGACCAAGTCCGATCGCGTCACGATGCCCCTCGCGCGGCGGATATGCCGGTCGATCCCCCGAGGGGGCGCTCGCCGACGCGATCCGTCCGGTGGACGGATCGCGCCAGTGCGCGGCCGGCTTGGGAGCGGCCCGGCGCTCGGCCCGCGCGCGACACCGTCGCTACTCGCTCTTGTTGTCGAGTTTGGCCCGGAGCAGGGCGCCGAGGCTCGTCGTGCCGGCGTTCTCGCGCTCGCTCGCCTGCTGCAGGCGCTGCATGCCTTCCTGCGCGTCGGCGTTGTCCTTCGCCTTGATCGAGAGCTGGATCGAGCGCGCCTTGCGATCGACGTTGATGATGATCGCCGAGACCTCGTCGCCTTCCTTCAGCACGTTCCTCGCGTCCTCGACGCGATCGCGGCTGATCTCGGACGCGCGCAGGTAGCCGGTGACGTCGCTGGTGAGCTGGATCTCGGCACCGCGCGGGTCGACCGAAACCACCTTGCCGGTCACCGCCGCGCCACGGTCGTTGACCGACGTGTAGCTCGTGAACGGATCGCTGTCGAGCTGCTTGATGCCGAGCGAGATGCGCTCGCGGTCGACGTCGACGGCGAGCACGATCGCCTCGACCTCCTGGCCCTTCTTGTAGTTGCGAACGGCCTGCTCGCCCGGCTCGTTCCACGACAGGTCGGAGAGGTGGACGAGACCGTCGATGCCGGCGGCGAGGCCGACGAAGACGCCGAAGTCGGTGATCGACTTGACCGGGCCCTTGACGCGGTCGCCGCGCTGCACCGTCGAGCTGAACTCCTCCCACGGGTTCGGCTTGCACTGCTTCATGCCGAGCGAGATGCGGCGCTTGTCCTCGTCGATCTCGAGGACCATGACCTCGACCTCTTCGCCGAGCGACACCATCTTCGACGGGGCGACGTTCTTGTTCGTCCAGTCCATCTCGGAGACGTGCACGAGGCCCTCGATGCCGGGCTCGATCTCGACGAACGCGCCGTAGTCGGCAATGTTGGTGACCTTGCCGAACAGGCGCGTGCCCTGCGGATAGCGGCGCGAGACGCCGTGCCACGGGTCGTCGCCGAGCTGCTTGATGCCGAGCGAGACGCGATTCTTCTCGGCGTCGAACTTCAGCACCTTGGCGTCGAGCTCCTGGCCGACCTGGACCACTTCGCTCGGATGGCGCACGCGGCGCCAGGCCATGTCGGTGATGTGCAAGAGGCCGTCGATGCCGCCGAGGTCGACGAAGGCGCCGTACTCGGTGATGTTCTTGACCACGCCGTGGACGATCGCGCCTTCGCGCAGCGTCTCCATCAGCTTGGCGCGTTCCTCGCCCATCGACGCCTCGACGACGGCGCGGCGCGACAACACGACGTTGTTGCGCTTGCGGTCGAGCTTGATGACCTTGAACTCCATCGTCTTGCCCTCGAACGGGCTCATGTCCTTGACCGGACGCGTGTCGAGGAGCGAGCCCGGCAGGAAGGCGCGGATGCCGTTGACGAGGACGGTGAGGCCGCCCTTGACCTTGCCGTTGACGGTGCCGGTGACGAACTCGCCGGATTCGAGCGAGTTCTCGAGCGAGAGCCAGGAGGCGAGGCGCTTGGCCTTGTCGCGCGAGAGGATCGTGTCGCCGTAGCCGTTCTCGACCGCGTCGATCGCGACCGAGACGAAGTCGCCGGGCTGCACTTCGAGCTCGCCCTGGTCGTTCTTGAATTCGTCGATCGGAACGTACGCTTCCGACTTGAGGCCGGCGTTGACGACGACGAAGCTGTGCTCGACGCGCACGACCTCGGCGGTGATGACTTCACCGCTGCGCATCTCCGCTTTCTTGAGCGAATCCTCGAACATGGCCGCGAAGGAATCGGGCGCGAAGGATTCGGTGGAACGCGGCGATGCGGCTTGGACTTGGGACATGTGACTTGAATTTCCGTGCGGCTGCTCTTGCGAGGGAGGCCGCGGGTTGCGTTGAATGATCCGACGCTCCGGTGTGCCAGGAGGCACGAGGCGGGGAAGCGGCGGGCCGGCGGCCTTCAGACCTGCGGTCGGTCGAAAGGCCGGCGCTCTTCCCAGGCTTGGAGCACGCGAGCGACCGAAGCTTCGATCGTCAGCGCCGAGTTGTCCAGGAGGAACGCGTCTTCGGCTGGCTTGAGGGGCGACACGCTGCGCTGGATGTCGCGAGCGTCGCGCGCCTCGAGATCGGCACGAAGACTGTCGATATTAGCGGGAATCCCCTTTGAAATCAATTGCTTGTGCCGGCGCTCGGCGCGTTCCACTGCGCTCGCGGTGAGAAACACCTTGAGCGCCGCGTCGGGGAAGACGACGGTGCCCATGTCGCGCCCGTCGGCGACCAGCCCGGGCAGACGTCGGAACGCGGTCTGCACGCCGAGCACCGCCGAGCGCACCTTGGGCCACGCCGAGATGCGCGAGGCCAGGGCGCCGACCGCCTCCAGGCGCAGCAGGTCGCTCACGTCGGCGCCGGCGAGAAACGTGCGCCCCGCCTCGAAGCGCAGGTCCATGCCCAGCGCGAGCGCCTCGAGCGCTGCTTCGTCGCCGGCATCGACGCCGGCCTGCAGCGCGGCGATCGCCGCCGCGCGGTAGACGGCGCCGGAATCGAGCAGCCGATAGCCGAGCTCGGCGGCGACGGCGCTCGCGAGCGTGCCCTTGCCGGAGGCGGTCGGGCCGTCGATCGTCAGCACCGGGATTCCGCCCGGCGGTGCGGCGGCGACCGCGAACAGCGCCTCGAAGTAATCGGGCCAGGTCTTGGCGACGCAGCGCGGATCGGCGATCCGCATCGGCTGCCCGGCAGCGAGTCCGGGGGTGCCGTTGAAGGCGGCGAGCGACATCGCCATCGCCATCCGGTGGTCGTCGTAGGTGTCGAGCGCTGCGGCGCGCCAGCGCGCCGGCGGCGTGATGGCGAGGCTGTCAGCGTCCTCGACGACCGTCGCGCCGACCTTGCGCAGCTCCGCCGCCATCGCCGCCAGCCGATCGGTCTCCTTGACGCGCCAGCTGGCGATGTTGGTCAGGCGCGAGGTGCCGTCGGCGAACAAGGCGAGGGCGGCGAGCGTCATGGCCGCGTCCGGGATGTGGTTGCAGTCGAGCGAGATCGGCGCCAGCGGAAAGCGCCCGCGCCGAACGACCAGCGCGTGCGGCTCGGCGTCGATCGTCGCGCCCATCGCGCGCACCGCGTCGGCGAACGCGATGTCGCCCTGGATCGAGTCGCTGCCGACGCCCTCCACCCGCAACGGCTGCGCGACGGCGGCGAGCGCCCCGGCGGCGATGAAGTACGACGCCGAGGACGCATCGCCCTCGACGACGAAGGCGCCCGGCGAGCGCAGGCCTCCGGCGGCAGCGACATGAAAGCGCTGCGTGCCCTGGCGTTCGACGACGACGCCGAAGCGCTCGAGCAGGCGCAGCGTGATCTCGACGTAGGGCTTCGAGATCAGCTCGCCTTCGACCTCGACCGCCGCGCCGCGGCTGCCGGCGCGGATCGGCAGCGCGAGCAGCAACGCGGTCAGGAACTGGCTGGACACGTCGCCGCGCACGCGGACCGGATGGTCCAGCGCGAGCGCCGGCGCGGCGTGCACGACGAGCGGCGGGAAGCCCGGCTCGCCCAGGTAGTCGATCGCGCAGCCGAGCGCACGCAGCGCCTCGACGAGATCGCCGATCGGCCGCTCGTGCATGCGCGGCGTTCCGCGCAGCTCGAAGCGCGCGTTGCCGCT